>Ga0307517_10002494_pt1 | contig 29414 bp, 32 predicted proteins | sample 23_EM_MG_FD_194515 | JGI IMG/M metagenome (GOLD analysis project Ga0307517, IMG submission 194515) | Populus trichocarpa ectomycorrhiza microbial communities from riparian zone in the Pacific Northwest, United States - 23_EM | ecosystem: Host-associated > Plants > Roots > Unclassified | place... | reverse complement strand
ATTTTCTGCTCCAGGACGTCTCACTCAACTCATCGCTCTGACTGGACAAGGCGGAGGATGGAGGAAGACGATAATCGACAGATCCATATCGTACGTCCAACCCCCCTCCACCCTCCATCTTATCTCCGCTTCGTCAACCTCTCTGATCGCAACCCCAGATGGACAGCGAAGAAAGGTCCCTGGTCAACCGGAGACCCAGATCTCCAACACTACGTCGGGGAACTATTCTACAAAGGTGGCTCTTCCTTCATCCCCCTGAGCAATGGCGGCTAAACGCTAACTCGATGGTTGGGGAATGGCCAACACTAGAGGGCGCATTCGTCGCGGCCGAGTCTCATCTTTTAGCAGCCGGGAAACGGGATAGCGCGAGGGTATTGGCTGAGATGATGGTAGATTGGTCTGCTGGAACAAATCCAGGTTATTTCGCTCTTCACGGTATACTCCCGTACGTCCCTATCCTGTTCATTAGGAACCACTGGGGGGGTCCACTCAAGCTTACAATCTTCAGGCACCTCCAAAACGGAAACATCCTCGCCGCTCGAACGTTTATCACGCACTTCACATCCTCCTTCACCTCGAAATATCCCTCTTTTACATCCCCAGGCTCAAGCTCCCTCCCGATCGGATCCGAGGACGAAATCATCGTCACGTCGGATCCGGTCCTGAATTTCGCCCAAGTGGCGGTTCGATTGTGCCAACGGGCGCAGGGTGATAAGAGCAAGCTCATGCGAGAGTCTTGGGTTAGGTTCTGCGGGACGTATCAGGCCAGAGGTGGAGTTTTGGCAACGAGAGAGATTCGTAAGGTAGGCCGATTACTCCGTTGACTTGTTCTGGGCGGCGAGATGACGAACCCTACCCGTATAGATTCTGAGTGATATCGGAGAACTGTTTTTCGCCCTCCCCCCACCCAAGGGACAACAACCGAACCCGTTGGGTGACATCATGTCGGCGTTTATGGGTGGAGGTGGTCCGGCGCCTCAGCAGCAACGAAGGATACTCTCACCGGTCTCTGGACCTGCTTCAGGCGCGACTTTGGATTAAGGAACCGACTAGAAAATTAATAGGGAGATTCCTCGCGATTAAGTTAAATTGCATAGCTTTGCTAAACACCGTAACAGAACAAAAGTAGTGATACATCTAGGAAAGTTAATGCGCATCGGTGGGATGGAATCGACTTGAAATTAAATTGCTGACCGAGCTCATATGGAGATCCGCTCATCCAAGTGGAATATATATACACCTTCCTCCGAAGACAAACAACATCTGGTTTCTCACAAGTCGGTCACGCAAGGACAGCGCACGCTCAAAGGTTGACGGGGCTTCGTCGGATTGAGGCTGTTGACCCAGATGATCCCAACGAGGGTGATTGGGGGATGCCACCCGTAGTATGAGACTGAAGGTCGCCGTTGATGATGTCTTGGATTGAGGCCTCGAGGGCGTCCACTCTAGTTGCCATTTGGTTCACTGTGGAATCGGAAGAGGAGCAGCTAGTCAGTTAGAAGTAAGGGAGGGGAGGAGAGGGGAAAAACGGACTTCGTTCGAGTATTTGAGAAGAGACATCATCGAACTTGGTTTCGAGCTGTTCGAGCAACGTCTCGACCTATTCAAAATCCGCCGCAAGAGAGAGACCCACACATCCCACATCTACGGTTTAGCCGACGCGTTTAGACGCAGCTCGAAGAATCGGAAGACGTACGAAAGCGGTCAACTCGTGCGGACTCGAGATATCGCTCGGCGCGAGGCTCTTGGCGGCGGGCTGTTTCGTCGTGCCGTTCACGCTCGGACCTGAGACCTTTGGAGTCTTGTTGGGACTTGGCGAGGCGGGGACGTTGAGAGGAGCCGGGCCCATCGTGAATACCAGAGTTGAACTAACACACGAGGGATAAAGCAGGGAGTAGGGAGATGACGCCAAGGGGTGTACTGGTGGCTGGGCGGATTGAAGGATCGGCTTGGAACGCTGATCGGTCACTTGGTCGGACACAAAATGGGTGAAAGACAGGTATAGTTAGGAACATAGTGAAATAAATAGTAAGTAATGTCCGTAGGGTAATCGTGGGTAATCATAGAATGTAACAACTTCAGCGAACTCTGGGATATCCCCCCCCCTCACAGTGTAGGATCCGGAATTCCATCTGGACGCGATACGATTCACCAGAGTGACCCTCCGTAGAACCAATACTGCGAAACGTATTTTACACTGATATCCTTGGTCTGACCGTGAGTGCACTACGAAGGACGTATATCAACGATCCACGTTCTTCAAGCCAAAGCAAAGGAGGGCAGCTCACCGAAGTAGGAGGTTGTCCACCGATGGTATCGATCCTATAAACCTCATCCGCAATATCTCCGGAAACCCTCCCGACCCTCAACCAGTTGATGTTATTAGCAGGATCGACAGGCGGCACGACTGATCCGACACCCCTCCCAACGAAAAACGCGTTCTCCTGACCATGGAACTTCTGAGTCGCCCTAAAGTCCCAGACGGGGGAAAGCCCGGCTCCAGCAGCGTTCGGGATGAAGTAGTGGTCGGATTGGATGATTTCGGGGGTGAGCAAAACTGGGATGATAGCGGTGACTTGTTGAACGGTGATTTCCGAAGACAAGTTGACCCAAGCGTTGTACAGGGGCTCTTGGATCGTCCTGAAGAGGGTGGGAGAAGAGTGGTACAAGCATGAGATGTCGTAGAGTTGCGCAACGGCTCCTGCGGCACTGAAAATATCAAACGCGGTGCGGGTCAGTACACGGTCGCGTTCTACGTGTCGGTGTCAGACCCGTTTTTTGGGGGGGCTACTCACGTGAAGTTGTTACTGGGGGAGCAGGTGTAGTTTTGGACCCCAAACGCTACACCAATGGCGGACGGGTGGCTCGTGTTCGGTTGGCCCAAAACAGCGAGCTGAGCATCGGGCAAAGGGATAACAACGTTGGACAAATCACAATGTGAGGTGTACTGTTCGTTATTCGATCCCCAGTATCCGGTGGCGACGGCGGAGAGAGCCCACTTGTGGAGAACGGCACCTACAGCGACCATGGTATGCGATTTTTCTTTTCGTAAGAGGTCGTGTACGAAATGGAAAAAGGGGGGGATGGGGGCTATTGAGGGGTACTCCGTGTCCTATATATAATACACGGGTGATCACTTGTTGGACATGGTGACAGGGAGCGCCAGCTGTCCAGAGCAGTGGTGTCGATATTAACGCAGGGATCAACGGGTCAGATCTCGCAAGCCAAAATGAGATCGAAGGGGACGGCATCCTCGGGTTCGCTTGCACGGAGGAAAAATGCTGTGGGAAACGAAACGTTAGACAGCATGCAACCTACAAAGGCGGAAGCTCAGAGTTAGTCAGATGAAATGCGAGTGGGTGGAAACGCACTCCGCGTGCTTTCACCCTGGCGCCTCGTTCGTGATTGGGTAGTAAACCCCCACGATCCCGATCACTGCACAATGGGCGGCGGTGCACGAGGATTTATTTCTGGCCACCCCGAGGATGCATCGCACTCCGGCTGCACCTCACCCGCGAACAGGTTAACAGGCAGTGGCCACCAGAGACAACAAGTCCGAGGACTCGGAGGTCCGTCCCAGGCACTCCATTCTCGTCGTCCCCTCCTGACCTCGGCCATGGCACCGAATCCAAGTTCAGGGACCAGCGATGGTGGCGTTGGCCTCATGATTTACATCACTGTTTCGTACGCCCTTTGCTCTTGTTGTTGTTGTTGTTTTTCGTTGAGTATTCCGCGGATGCACGACATCGACACGGCCGCTTCTCCGCGGGTACAGCTCTGGTCGGGGTAGGCGGCGGAGGGGGCGTTAGTAGGGGTGCTGAGACACGGTGCGCTGCTCGACCTTAGCCCGATAACCACGTAATGATTCTTGCGGTCAGGGGAAAGTCCTCGGCGTCACAAGTATGTAAGACATTGGCTGGATGACATCATGTTGGGGTGGGATGGTGCATCCTGGGAGGGAGTTGGCGTTGTGTTCTGCGTCAAAAGTGAACCGGACAACTCCGTGATGCCTCCCCTTCCTCTGCCGATCGCGCCGTACTCAATCCTTTGAATCGCCGAGCTGTTGGGATTGGTTATCGAAGAACTAGTCGAAACAAGTCCATCAACGGCCGTTTCGTTCGCTCTCACCTGTCGGTCCTTCAAGGAACCGACACTTAACTCACTTTGGAAACGGCAATCTTCGCTAGTCGTCCTCGCGAAGGTGTTGTGACTACGCGGGTTGATACAATCCGGGAACTGCACCAGATACCTCGTAAGTTGATGTGATGATTCCTTCAGGTGATTCCCAAGGACCCTTCGCGGAGACTCAGGGACTGGGATAGTGTGCGACGATATGCCTCCTGTATGCGCAAGTGGCACATAGGACAGCTGTATTTTGTTACCGACGGGGCCCTCTCCCTTCTTTCGTATCATTCACCTGACGGGGTATTGTGCCTGAATTTGGAATGGTTGGACTGCGTTGTTGACCATGACCCTCTCCTACCCTGCTTCCGCCTTTTCCTCTCCCCTCATTTGAAACATGTCAATCTTCACACCCGCCCCAATATGTTTATCTTTAAGCCATCGCGGCTGGAACCCCTCGCTGAGTTTATCTCGTGTTTACCCACTTCCCTTGAACATCTGTCCTTGACGTTTGGTCAGGGGGATGATCCTCTCGAGGGTGCGGTGTCTTCCCTCGTTCTGCGATGCGGTCCGCTGCTTAGGAGTTTCGGCTCCGACAAACCTTTATCGGAGGCGGCCATTCACCACCCCATGCAACTCCCAAACTTGTGCTCCTGAGTTGCCTCCCGTGGACCGCCTCAAGCGTTTCCACTCGTCGCCTTTCCATCCCTCGAAGAGCTCCGCCTCCAACATTGGGCCTTGTCGTGACCCCATCTTCTCGCGGCGCGCGGGGACAGTACTCTTCGGAATGATATCGGACCGAAAGCGGGGATAGAAGTTCCTCCATCGTCCTGAGGAACCTCAGTCCATCCGACATTACCATCTTCCATATTATCGTTCCCCAGTTTGGTCGCGCTGTAGGTGGGGTACAATTACTGCGACGTGGGTGACATCTGTCGCTTTCGCCTGATAGATGATGATGTGGAGAACCTTGCTGTTACGTTGCCCTCCCCAACCGGAGTAGAGTTCGGCAAAGTGTGCCGCCTCAACTCTTGCCGCACCACCGCCGCATCCCTCTTGTCAATATCCATCCATTTGCTGGAGCTCACACTCCTGGAGATCCAATTCAATACCTGGACCATCGCCGGCGACATGTAGCGCATGCTTGGCGAAGGCTTTGGATGTGACAAACCGAGGTGCGGATTCGAGAGACTGTAGGTTGGCCACTTGTCACTCCAAGTGCGTGAGGAAGAGGTCGGAACCGTCGCCATGGGTTTCGCGGATATCTTCTCATGGCTGAGGAGTTTTACGAGTTGGGATGATACTAAATGCAATCCGAGCTGGGAACTTGTGGCATCAGAACTGCGAGCTCCCGACTGATAGTCCTACAATCTTTGTTTCTTCCGCTCCATTCAGCTGTACATTACACCTGTCTTTGCTTCATGTAGTTTTGCGCAGAGATCCACACAAGTTCTCTCTGTAACCAATTCATCGGAACCGCTAAGGATTGGCATTCAGCGCGTCGCTGAGGGTGGTATCAGAAGCGCCAGAGCGCTAAATGAGCTTTCCCGCCTTCTTTCAGGCTGGCAATCACCGGCCCCACACAACCGGAACGGTTCCGCCCCTAACGCCACTCTCCGATATACACACCTCTCCTCCCTCCTGTTCATCATGCCACACCCAGTATTTGGGATCGACGAGCTGCTGAGATTTGTTATCAACGAGTTGGTCGAAGTCAGTTCACCAGCCTCAGCAGTTTCGTTCGCCCTCACTTGCCGATCCTTCGAAGAGCCTACACTCTGTTCGCTTTGGAAACGACAGCCGTCATTATTTAACCTCGTGAGGGTGCTACCAAATCATAGACTGGTCAAAAGCACGTACGGCTTCGAGACTATCGTAAGTGGTCGCAACCTTCCTCCCGATCATATCTGACACCGATCCTTCTAGGCGATTGAGGACGACCCTTCAGCGAAGGGATGGTCCAGGTTGCGGCGATACGCTTCTTGGATGCGTGAACTACGCCTCCGTGCCTACGAAGACGTTACCGCTGATACTCTTCAACGACTTTCAAACAATTCGCCTGGTGGGATATTGTGCCCCAGGTTGGAACGGTTGCATTGGGACGCCTGTGGGACGGATAATGCATTACTTTTCGTCCGCCTTTTCCTCTCCCCCAGTTTGAAAAAGGTCACGCTCTACAATTATCTGCTCCTCACACAGTCGGATCTGTCGATAGCCATCGCCCGGGTTATCTCGCTTTTGCCAATTTCTCTCCAAGATGTGTCCATTGAGCCCGGCTATGAGGGGGACGAAGCTCTTGTGGATGCGGTATCATCTTTCATTTGTCGATGCGGGCCATCGCTGAGAAGCTTCAGCACCCGCACGCCTCTATCAGAGGTGGCTATTCGATACGTCATACAGCTCCCGAATCTACGCTCCTGGACTGTCACCCGCGGACCTCCACGGACCGTTCCAGCATCCATTCTACCGTCCCTCGAGCAACTTCACCTGGACAGGACGGAGGCTTTGCCGTGGCTTCATCTTCTCGCATCCCGTCAAAAGGGCATCGTTCATGAACATTCCGCATCAGCAATGTCCCACGCAAGAACCAGGGAAAGCCTTAAATCCATCACCTGCCCCGGAAGCGCCATTGTCGATTCAACTCTGTTGTCTTCCTTAATAACTTTTCGGAATCTGGCTACATTGCGCGTACAACCCGATTGCCCCGGGGAAGAGGTCTGTATGTTCCGTCTGACGGACGACGATATGGAGAACCTTGCGACTGCGCTGCCCCGCTTGGAGATCCTGGAGCTTGGAAGTCCTTGTGACTACGATTCCTGCAACAACACTGTCGCCTCCCTCCTGTCGATATCCGTCCATTGTCTGGACCTCACGGTCTTGGAAACTCATTTCAACGCCAGAACGATTGTCGGTGATATGCAACGCCTGTTCGATGGAGGTATTGGAAGTGACAGAGCCAAATGCAAGCTATCGCGATTGATGGTTTCCTTGCCGTTTGAAGTACGCGGGAAGGACATTAGAGCTGTCATGGTGAGGTTAAAGGTTATTTTTCCATGCCTGGAAGCCGTGGGTTACGATGGCTATTGGCGCCAGCTGAGCTCCGAACTTGGGGATCGATAGAAATACAGTCGGTGTTGATATCGCTACATCTTTCCTTGGATTCTTCCGTTTTATCCCATCATACGCTATTGTTATGTGTATTGTGCGCAGAAGATGTCTAGGTAGTCTACAATTTTGCGGTTAAACGTCAAACCTTTGTCCCCCGAAGCAGTGGGCAGCGGTGCGTGAGGATTTGTTTCCTGGCCACCCCGGGGATGTATCGCACTCCGGCTGCATCCCACCCACGAATTGGGGTAACGGGCAGTGTTCGCCAGAGACAACAGATCCGAGGAATCGAAGATCTGTCGCAAGCACCCCATTCCCGTCGTTCCCGGAGTCCTGAATGGGGGGCCCGGCTGAGGTACCGAATTCAAGTACAGCAACCGGCGATGATGGCAGCGTTGTCGTCATGATTGGCATCAACATTTTGAATGCCCTTTGGTTTCGCAGATATACGGTATCGACACGACTGCTTCTCTACAAGTACACCTGACACGCTGCGTTTCTCTTGGCCCGATAACCCCATGGCTATTCTTGTGGTCAGGGGAAACCCCTCAGCGCACACAGGAAAACCTTGTCCGGATGAATCATAGTGCAAACCCGGGAGAGGGAGTCAGCGTTGTGTCCCGATTCGTGTTCCGCGACCAAAGTGAACCGGACAACTCCGTGATATCTCTCCTTCCTCTGCCCATCATGCCACACCCAATCGTTGAGATCGACGAATTGCTCAGATTGGTTGTCGAAGAATTGGTCGAAATCAGTCCACGAACAGTTGCTTCGTTCGCCGTTACCTGCCGGTCCCTCGAGGAACCCGTGCTCAGTTCACTTTGGAAACACCAATCATCACTATGCACCCTCGTCATGGTGTTGCCACAACACAGGTCGATAGGGTTCTGGAACGAGTGCTCCCTTGTGAGTTGGTGCAATTTTCCCTCGGGTCACCTCCAATACTCATTTCCCCCAGGCGGTTGACCAGGACCCCCTGCCGAAGGACTGGGACAGGTTTCGACGATATGCTTCCTGGATGCGCAAATTGTGCGTCGGAGGCACGGATTGTGTTTCCGTCCACGCCTGTTCCAGTATTTCGCGTAACTCGCCTGACGGGGTGTTGTGTCCAAAGTTGGAATGGTTGGAATGGGTAGGAATCGACCTCCCATCGACCCCCCTATGCTCCTTCCGTCTTTTCCTCTCCCCTCATTTGAAACGTGTCAGTATCGGCACCTGCATCCCTTCGGCCCGGATGTCTGTTATAAGATGGGACCAAAATTACGCCGCTCAGGTCATCTCACGTTTGCCTGCTTCCCTTGAGCATCTGTCCCTGGAGTTTGGTCCATGGGAAGGAGATCCAATCGAGAGTGCCATATCCTCCCGCGTTTTGCGATGCGGACCGCTGCTTAGAAGTTTCGACTCCGAGACACCTTTATCGGATGCGGCCCTTCAACACCTCATGCAGCTCCCAAACTTGCGCTCCTGGGTTGCCTACTATGGACCGCCACGAACGTGTCCGTTGGTCGCCTTTCCATCCCTCGAAGAGCTCCGTCTCACTCCTGAGGGCTTGCCGTGGCTCCATCTTCTCGCGGTGTGTGGGGACAGCGGGAATGACCTCGCGCCGACAGCAACGGTAATGAAGACAAACTATAAAGAAACCCTGAAGCTCCTCCACTGTCCCAAGAACACCCCAGTTGATCGGACATTATTATCCTCCATATTATCGTTCCGCAATTTGGTCGCGCTACGCGTGAAGAACGATTGTTGCAAGATCAAAGGAACTTGTACCTTTGGTCTGACGGATGACGATGTGGAGAACCTTGCTATTGCATTGCCTTCCCTAACCGAAGTAGAGTTTGGCAAAGGGTGTCACTTAAACTCTTGCCGTACCACTGTCGCCTCTCTTTTGTCAATATCCACCAATTGGCTAGGACTCACGCTCCTGGAGATCCACTTCAACACCCGAACAATCGCCAAGGATATGCGACGCCTGCTCGACGGAGGGTTTGGAAGCGACAAACCGAGGTGCGGGCTCGAGAGATTGTGGGTTGGGCACTTACCACTCCGGGCGCGCAAGGAAATTGGAGTCGTCGCAATGGGTTTCGCAGACATTTTCCCGTGCCTGAAGGACTTTGCGAGTTGGGATGGCAGATGCAGTCCAGGTTGGTGGCGTGTGGCATCCGAACTACGAGCTCGAGATTGATGGTTTGCCCTGCTTAACTTGCCTCCGTGTTTCTTTCACTCCGTCCAGTTGTACATCCATCTTTGCTTCATGTAGATATGCGCAGAGATTCACATGGGTTCTCTTTGTTGTGTAATAAATTCTCTCATTGAAGATGTGCTGGTCTCGGGTAGTATCAGGAGTGCCACGGTGCGGGATGAGCTTTGTCACGCCCTAACCTGGGGATAGCCGGTTCCCCTTGGCAGGTCGCGGCCAGAACGATACTGTCCCTAACGCCAGCCTCTGATACACGCACCTCTCCTTCCTTCTGTTTATCATGCCACACCCAGTCTTTGGGATCGACGAGCTGCTGAGATTGGTCATCGACGAGTTGGTCGAAATCAGTCGACCGGCAGCCGTTTCGTTCGCCCTCACTTGCCGGTCCTTCGAAGAACCTACACTCTGTTCGCTTTGGAAACGACAGCGGTCATTAGTTGACCTCGTGAGGGTGTTATCAAATCACACTTGGGTTGAAAATGACTACTGTGACGAGGCCATCGTAAGTAGTCGCAGCTTTTCTCCTGATCGCATCGGACACCGATTCTCCTAGGCGGTTGAGCACGATCCTTCAGTGGAGGACTGGTCCAGGTTGCGACGATACGCTTCTTGGATGCGTACATTGTACATCAATTCCAACGAAGACGCTACCGCTGATACTCTTCAACGACTTTCAAACAATTCACCCGATGGGATATTGTGCCCCAGGTTGGAACAGTTGCACTGGGGCTCCCTTGGGGGATGGACAATGCACTACTTTTTGTCCGCCTTTTCCTCTCCCCCTGTTTGAAAGAAGTCGCGCTCTACGCCTATCTGATCCACACACAGCCGGGTCTGTCGACAGCCGTCGCCAAGGTTATCTCGCTTTTGCCGATTTCTCTTGAAGATGTGTCCATTGAGTGTGGCCATGAGGAGGGCGAAGGACTTGTGGATGCGGTATCGTCCTTCATCTGTCAATGCGGGTCATCGCTGAGGAGCCTCACCACCTGCACACCTCTGTCGGAGGTGGCCACTCGACACGTCGTGCAGCTTCCGAGTCTACGTTTTTGGACCGTCGCCCACGGGCCTCCTCGGACCGTTCCAGTACCCATCCTCCTGTCCCTCGAGCGAGTTCACCTCATCGAACCGGAGGCCCTGCCGTGGCTTCCTCTTCTCGCATCGCAACAAGAGGGTATCATTCGGAACGGTTTCGCATCAGCAACATCGTACACAGGCATCAGAGAAAGTCTAAAATCCATCACCGCCTGTTCGATAGAGGCATTGGAAGTGACGGGGCCAAGTGCAAGCTATCGCGATTGATAGTTTTCTTGCCGTTTGAAGTACGCGGGGAGGGCATTGGAGCTGTCATGGTGGGGTTAAAGGTTATTTTCCCATGCCTGGATGCCGTGGGTTACGATGGCTATTGGCACGGGCTGAGCTCCTAACTTGGGGATTGATAGAAATACGGTTGGTGTTGATACCGCTACATCTTTCCTTGGATTCTTCCGTTTTGTCCCACCATACGCTATTGTTATGTGTATTGTGCACAGAAGATGTCTACACGACCGATCAGCTGGGACGTCCAAAGGATGTCCTTGGTTTCAGATGTCCCATGATATTCATTTAATGCAATTGGAGGTGGTCCGTGGATCGCTGGATGTCCGTGGACATCCAGCCCGAAATATTTTGCATTCAATGTCCGGTCATCCTTGGATGTCTGGCCACGGATGATATCTGGACCTCTCAGATCGTTGGCCGTGTAGGTAGTCTACAATTTTGCGGTTAAACGTTAAACCTTTGTCCTCCGAAACAGTGGGCAGCGGTGCGTGAGGATTTGTTTCTTGGCCACCCCGGGGATGTATCGCACTCCGGCTGCATCCCACCCACGAATAGGCTAACGGGCAGTGTTCGCCAGAGACAACAGATCCGAGGAATCGGAGATCCGTCGCAAGTACCCCATTCCCATCGTTCCCGGAGTCCTGAATGGGAGGCTTGGCTAATACAGCAACCGGCGATGATGGCAGCGTTGTCGTCATGATCGGCATCAGCATTTTGAATGCCCTTCGGTTTCGCAGATATACGGCTACAGGACGTACACCTGACACGCTACGTTGCTCTTGGCCCGATAACCCCATGGTCATTCTTGTGGTCAGGGGAAACCCCTCGGCGTACACAGGAAAACCTTGTCCGGATGAATCATAGTGCAAACCTGGGAGGGGGAGTCAGCGATGTGTCCGATTCGTGTTCCGCGACCAAAGTGAACCGGACAACTCCGTGATATCTCTCCTTCCTCTGTCCATCATGCCACACCCAATCGTTGAGATCGACGAATTGCTCAGATTGGTTGTCGAAGAATTGGTCGAAATCAGTCCACGAACAGTTGCTTCGTTCGCCGTTACCTGCCGGTCCCTCGAGGAACCCGCGCTCAGTTCACTTTGGAAACGCCAATCATCGCTATGCACGCTCGTCAAGGTATTGCCACACCACAGGTGGATAGGGTTCGGGAGTGATGGGTTCCTTGTGAGTTGGTGCGATTTTCCCTCGGGCCACCTCCAATACTCATTTCCCCCAGGCGGTTGACCGGGATCCCCTGCCGAAGGACTGGGACAGGTTTCGACGATATGCTTCCTGGATGCGCAAATTGTGCGTCGGAGGTTCGAATTGTGTTTCCGTCCATGCCTGCGACAGTATTTCGCGTAATTCACCTGACGGGGTGTTGTGTCCAAAGTTGGAATGGTTGGAGTGGGTAGGAATTGACCTCCCATCGACCCCCCTATGCTCCTTCCGTCTTTTCCTCTCCCCTCATTTGAAACGTGTCAGCATCCGCACCTGCATCGCTTCGAGCCGGACGTTTGTCATAGGATGGTCCCCTGAATACGTCGCTCGGATCATCTCCCGTTTACCTGCTTCCCTTGAACATCTGTCCCTGGCGTTTGGTCCGTGGGAAGGAGATCCAATCGAGAGTGCCATATCCTCCCGCGTTTTGCGATGCGGACCGCTGCTTAGAAGTTTCGACTCTGACACGCCTTTGTCGGATGCGGCCCTTCACCACCTCATGCAGCTCCCAAACTTGCGCTCCTGGTTTGCATACTATGGACCGCCACGAATGTTTCCGTTGGTCGCCTTTCCATCCCTCGAAGAGCTCCGTCTCGATCCCGAGGGATTACCGTGGCTCCATCTTCTCGCTGTGTGTGGCGACGGTGGGACCGACCTCGCGCCAACAGCAGCGGTAATGAAGACAAACGCTAAAGAAACCCTGAAGCTCCTCCATTGTCCCAAGAACACCCCAGTTGATCGGACATTATTATCCTCCATATTATCGTTCCACAATTTGGTCGCGCTGCGCGTGAAGAACGATTGTTGCAAGATCAAAGGAACTTGTACCTTTAGCCTGACAGATGGTGATGTGGAGAACCTTGCTATTGCATTGCCTTCCTTAACCGAAGTAGAGTTCGGCAAAGGGTGCCGCTTAAACTCTTGCCGTACCACTGTCGCCTCTCTTTTGTCAATATCCACCAATTGGCTAGGGCTCAAGCTCCTGGAGATCCACTTCAACACCCGGACAATCGCCAAGGATATGCGACGCCTGCTCGACGGAGGGTTTGGATGTGACAAACCGAGGTGCGGGCTCGAGAGATTGTGGGTTGGGCACTTACCACTCCGGGCGCGCAAGGAAATTGGAGCCGTCGCAATGGGTTTCGCAGACATTTTCCCGTGCCTGAAGGACTTTGCGAGTTGGGATGGCAGATGCAGTCCAGGTTGGTGGCGTGTGGCATCCGAACTACGAGCTCGGGATTGATAGGTTTGCCCAACTCGACTTGCTTCCGTGTTTCTTTCACTCCGTCCAGCTGTACCATCCATCTTTGCTTCATGTAGATATGCGCAGAGATTCACATGGGTTCTCTTTGTTGTGTAATAAATTCTCTCATCGAAGATGTGTTGGTCTCGGGTAGTATCAGGAGTGCCAGGGCGCTGGATTAGCTTTGTCGTGCCCTAACCGGGGATAGCCGGTTCCCCTTGGCAGAACGCAACCGGAACGATCCTGTCCCTGACGCCAGCCTCCGGTACACGCGCCTCTCCTTCCTTCTGTTTATCATGTCACACCCAGTCTTTGGGATCGACGAGCTGCTGAGATTGGTCATCGACGAGTTGGTCGAAATCAGTCGACCAGCAGCCGTTTCGTTCGCCCTCACTTGCCAGTCCTTCGAAGAACCCACGCTCTGTTCGCTTTGGAAACGACAGCGGTCATTAGTTGACCTCGTGAGGGTGTTATCAAATCACACTTGGGTTGAAAATGACTACTGTGACGAGGCCATCGTAAGTGGTCGCAGAGTTTCTCCTGATCGCATCCGACACCGATTCTCCTAGGCGGTTGAGCACGATCCTTCAGTGGAGGACTGGTCCAGGTTGCGACGATACGCTTCTTGGATGCGTACATTGTACATCAATTCCAACGAAGACGCTACCGCTGATACTCTTCAACGACTTTCAAACAATTCGCCCGGTGGGATATTGTGCCCTAGGTTGGAACGGTTGCACTGGGGCTCCCTTGGGACGGACAACGCACTACTTTTCGTCCGCCTTTTCCTCTCCCCCTGTCTGAAAGAAGTCGCGCTCTACAGCTTTTCGATTCCCACACACCCGAGTCTGTCGACAGCCGCCGCCCAGGTTATCTCGCTTTTACCGACCTCCCTTGAAGACGTATCCATCGCGGGTGTCTATGAGGAGGACGAAGCTCTTGTGGTTGCAGTATCGTCCTTCGTCTGTCGATGCGGGTCATCGCTGAGGAGCCTCACCACCTTGACACCTCTGTCAGAGACGGCCACTCGACACGTCATGCAGCTTCCGAATCTACGCTCCTGGACTATCGGCCATGGACCTCCTCGGACCGTTCTAGTACCCATCCTCCTGTCCCTCGAGCGAGTTGACCTTTGCGGGCCGGAGGCCCTGCCGTGGCTTCCTCTCCTCGCATCTCATCACGGGGGTACTATTCGGAACGGGTTCGCATCAGCAACATCGTACACAGGCATCAGAGAAGGTCTGAAATCCATCACCTGCCGCAGGAGCATTATCGTCGATCCAACCTTTTTGTCCTCCATCACGGCTTTCTGGAACTTGGCTACATTGCGCGTACAAACCTATTGCTCCTGGACCGAAGGTTGCATGTTCCACCTGACGGACGATGATATGGAGGATCTTGCGGCTGCGCTGCCCCGCTTGGAGATTCTGGAGCTTGGAGCGCCTTGTTATTGCAATTCCTGCAACAACACTGTCGATTCCCTCCTGTCGATATCCGTTCATTGTCTGGACCTCACATTCCTAGAAACTCACCTCAACGCCACAACGATTGTCGATGATATGCGACGCCTGCTTGATAGAGGCACTGGAAGCGACACACCCAAGTGCAAACTATCGAAATTGAGGACGGGATGCCTGCCGCTCGAACTGCACGAGGAGGACATTGAAACTGTCGCGATGGGGTTCAAGGTCATTTTCCCATGCCTGAAGAGCGTGTTTTACAATAGCCGTTGGCACGTGCTGAGCTAAAAGTTTCAGGATGAATATAAATACAGTCGGTGCTGATGCCACCACATCTTTCCTTGAATTCTTCCATTTTGTCCCACTGTACGCTACTTTTATGTGAATTACGCGCAGAAGGTATCCTAGATAAGCTGTTATTTTGCGACGAAACATTTTCCTCTAACAACACCTCTGGCGCGAAACGGGTGTCTCGTCAGGTCGTCCCCACGTATTCGTGGCGTGTGCCGCTTCACGGGCGCTTCAACCCACCGTGGCTCTATGCGGGCCACCATGATCCGCGACAACGCGACCCATCGTGTTCTCAAGATCAGTGAACTGACAAGGCTCATCGCCAGTCACCTCGTCCTCACCAACCCCCAAAGCGCCGTCAATCTCTCTCGCGCATGCCGGTGCCTCGAAGAACCGACCCTCAGCATATTATGGGGGGCACGGCAATGGTCGTTGTGTACCCTCCTGAAGGTGTTGCCCAAGGGAACTTGGGAGTACCCGTCGTCCGATAGAGATGTGGTATGTTGCCCTGGTCCCCTGCTGAGGGAGTCGAACGCTGATGTTTTGGGTTATCTTGCCAGTTCACGATGATCGTGGGAGATCCGTCACCAGTGGCTTGGGGCAGAATTTGGAGATATGCGTCTTGGATGCGTCGAGTTGACGTGGAGGAATGGACAATCCTTGGGGGAGACACACTTCTCAAATTGCGACTCAACTCGCCCCCCAGCGGCGGATGGTTTCCAGCCTTGCGAATTTTAATTTGGTCCATGGTGGAAAACAGCCTTCCGTACGCCGACCTATTCTTCTCTCCCCACTTAGAGGATATTTCCCTCTTCACACCGTTTTATCATGGGACGTATTGGGGGTTCCCCTGGGTATTCTGCCAGCTATTGCCTCGGTCATCTCGACTTTGCCGACATCAAATCTCCGGTTCCTGGCGGTGCACGGGTAGACCGAGATACCCTGGAAATTTCTCGCGGATTCATTGGCCTCTGTCCTGTTGCGTTGCGGACCGTCGTTTACTCAACTTAACTCCCCGATCCCTTTGTCGGACGCGGCAGCAAACCATTTGATGCAGCTTTCTCACTTCTACACCTGGGTAATCCACGGACCTCCACCCAGCTACTCTTCCTCATCCTTGCCTCTCACTTTCCCTCCCCTCGGAACGTTGGTACTCGAGGAGGGCGTTGTGGACGGATGGTTTTCGCTGTTCAATCGTTTAGGGGACGGCGTTTCCGCAACTCAAGAGGTGGCTCCACTGTCCAAACTGAAACAATCATTGAAAGTCTTGACCATCAAGGACCTTCCCGGTCTCACGGCCGATACCTCCCTCGCCTCCCCGATCCAAAGATTTCGGAATTTAACTCGTCTCGACGTAGACATTGAGTGTCACAAGGATCAATGCACCTTCAAGTTGAACAACGATGATGCCACCGAATTTGCCATGGCCCTACCTCGACTGGAGTCTTTCCGCTTCGGACGCACATGTTGCAGCAACACCTGTGCCACGACCGTCGCGTGTTTCCTTTCGATTTCCGTCCATTGCCTTGGGTTGCAAGTTATCGAGATCCACTTCAACACCACAAATATTGTTGAGGATTTCAAGAGGATTCCGGAGGACCCCCGATTACAACATCTACGTTCCCTCCCAAGATGCCAGCTTCACTCGCTGGTTGGCTGTTATCAAATACCACTCATCCTCGATGAACCCGGTGTTGAAACTGTGGCAAAAGGAATGATCGATATCTTCCCATCCTTGAGGCGTCCTGGTGGGAGCTGGAGTTGGGTTCAACTCGCTCATAAAATTGAGGAGCTTTCGGGAGATGAGAAAACTCCCGGTACATCTTTGGTGAGTGTAGCCTGTTGTTTATCTTCGCCTGACGCATTCCTGAATCATACGTGACACGCGAATAATTCCCACACCTGTTCCCATGTCCATCGCACCAACTCGCAAAACAACCAATGTCATGACTATCCGCTATGGATTATCAACGTGCAGGAGGGGGTCCCACTGTGGTAGGTATATCGTGCATCACGAGATATGACAGCTGGTCATTGTCGCATACTGCGAACAGAGCCTGTCATTGCAATGCTCACAGAATCGTAATAAGCAGATCACTTAGTCGAAGTGGTGTTGTCAACCGTCCTCATGTATCGATGGTGTACGCATGCACAAATACCAGTCGGGTCGATTGAATTTGATGGAGGTGAATACCGCCTGGCGTCTCAGCGTCGATGATCGAGGTGAGGCCATCGAACACCAGATTTCGTGGTCGGAGCAGCGAAATAAAATGTGCTGACACCCGGACGGAGGAATCAAGAACCCAGAACACGAGCTCGTCCCCAATAATTGCTGAGCAGTATGGAAAACACGGGGATACATCCAGCTCGACTTGGGGGTGCAGGAGCTTCTATACTTCTACACATGATAATGATGGGACAAGATGATAAGAGTGGGAGGGCATGTATGGGTTTTCGACGTACAGCTAAGGATATCGATAAACCATCACCAGCCTGCTTTGATTTTTGCGGCAGCAGCTTCGGCGAGAAGGTACACCGGCCCTTGTGCTATTGGGGACAGTCAGGTACAGTCGTTACACTGTATAGATAGACTTGCTGTGAGCAGTAGGAACGTAGGGCAAGGCACTCGCATCGACGACGCGAAGCCCATTCGTCCCTTTGACCCTCAAGTCAGGGTCCAGAACTCCCCATGGAGCCCCACGCCTAGATATCGCTGCGGTTCCAACGGCATGGAACAAGCTACATTCAGCAAATGCTATCAGGAGATTTGAGCGGGAAATAATCCGGTATCTCAACGTACGTCGAAGCTCGATTCCTGGCGTACTGAGAGATCTCTTCGTCTGTGTTCGTGGAGGCTAGGGCCCCCCACGGAGCACCAATAAACCCTTTCCAGGCTTGAGCAGTGACGAATCGTTTAGCAAGTTTGAGGGCAGCGACGATAGTCTTGATGTCAAAGTCGGTGGCCAGAAAATTAGGATCGATGATGGGGGGATCAAATGGATCGGGGCTCCTCAGTTTTACTGTTCCACCTATACAGCCGTGGAGACAATGAGAGTGAGGGGACGACCAAGGGAATAAACAGAAAGGGTCACTTACGGGAGGTCGGAGAAATGAGATTGGTAGCGATTGTCATCCAGTTTCCTTCCGGTTTGGTGACCCCAGTGACTCCCCACCCACTCGACCATATGAACTGGTAATGGGCCGAAGTTTGTCCGGGGGAAGGATCTCCATAAGTCTGGATAATCGTGTCATTCTGGGGGAGCCTTATCCAAGCCATCTGGTTAGCAATCGTGTACGAGAGTGGTCCTTGGTGAGTCCGATTCCATTCCCGAATGTTTCGAGGAAAGGCATCAGGAGTGAGGTAGGAATCGTAGATTTCTTTGGTATTAACCTGCCACGGACTTGTGAGGAATACGTGATCAGTCATGTTCTTGCCGACTGAAGGGAGGTTGACACGAGTAGCGATACCCAAACTCCTGAGTTCGGACGAATCTCCAATTCCGGAGAGCATAAGAAGCTGTGGAGTATTGAACACCCCTGCGCTTAGAACGACCTCTTTACGGACGATCACTCTCCGCCTATGGCCTGGTACCCTGTAAACGAGAGGACGCGTGTGATTGCGGGCTTGTAGACTTACTGGAGTGTCCTGCTCTGAACTCAACTCCATTGAAACGAGGAGTCGCAATACGAAGACCAGTCGCCTCAAGAAGCTCCGTAGCATGAGCATGAAGCAATATGTGCAAGTTCGGGCGATTGACGAAATTCGGTCCAATGTAGGTGGTGGCAGAACTGCTGCGCTGGCCGTTTGCGATGGTGGCCTGTACCCAACTAAAGCCGATCTATTATCCGAAACAAGAGCCAATCAAAACACGACTCGGACGATACGACGACCGTTATAAAGCGTACGGTGTTTCCGGTGTTCATGTCCCGTTGGAAGGGAAACTCAGACGTAAAGGGCGGTTCAGTGGTGGCTGCAGCAACTCTCGAATCAATAGGCCATGGGTACCCAGGAAGACTGATAGACACCATCCCGTCACGACTGTGCGCCGACGGGAGGTACTGGTTCGTCTGCGAAGAGCGATGAGAGTGAGGAAGAGAAAATGTCAGTTTCTGACTGACATCGTCGTGGTGATCGTTTGGCGCGACATATTTTTGGTTAAGATCACGATATGGCGCCATCGCGTCCCAGGTCCAAGCAGGGTCTTCAGTGATTCTACTGATGTGATCCCAGTCATCTTTGGAACCGGTATTGTATACCATATAATCTGAGCGAGTTCAGGAGGTATGTGTGGTGTAACCGTGATGCAAGCAGAATAGCTTACTGATAGTGCTTGACCCACCCAGAACCCTACCCCGGTTGTAAGGGATGCTACGGCCATTGAAACCGGGTTGCGCAGTCGTAGTGTAGTTCCAGTCGTATGGCTATTTCACCGGTAAATGAAAGAAATGCGATTGTGACTAATCGATCTCACGGTGAACGGTGATAAAGAGGGAGCCAGGAGTGGGATGACGGATGCGAGGTTACCTTCGTTGCTGCGGTTCCGTGAGTGCCGCTGCAGTTAGTGTGATAGATGGCCGCCGGGATCCACCTTCCTCCAGCCTCCAGGACGAGCACTTGGATGTTGCTGTTTTCGGTCAAACGATTTGCGAGTACATTGCCGGCAGTACCACCTAAGAACGACCGCTCCTGAGTTTCTGTCTTCAGATTGTGGGATAGTATCGTGCGACGTGCCTCCAACGATGACATAATCGTAGGTATGCGTCGGGAGCTGGGAGACTTGATCGTATATTGCTCCAAAGGTTTGTGCGACGGCAACAGCGAGAAGTACCAGAGACTTCGTGTAGAGGGTCATGGCGGTGGTCCTGAGCCCAATGCAGGGCAGCCCCGGGTCTATTTTATAAATACTTATAGAAAACGGTCACGGGAACGCTATTGGTGCAGATCGTCAGCATCCAATGCGAATCCTGGGGATAGAACATCAGCAAAACGATCGCGTCGCTGTGACACTGTTGCGGGCGTTTAATTATCCCTTGAACACCTGTCGCGCTTGCGTGCTGTGACGTTTACTGGGTGTCTGGGATGCTGGGGCACTGTAGTGTTCTATTTTCGTCCGCTGGGACAGAGCCATTCGGAAGTTACCGACACCTGGGAATTCGGACTTGGGAAATGTGACGTTCTTTTCGTCCCATCCCACCAAGTCCCCCAAGCAAAGGGCAGATACCTGCCCATCCTCCGCGCCATCCCTACCACTTTGACGCGTCGACAACACACGTTACGGATGCGCCGACCACCCTCGACCTAATCTTAAGTCCCCTGACCGTGCGACGCGTGCCCGCCTTGGTTTCACCTGGAACTCCCCCAGACTGTTGGCGTGTGTCCCCGAGACCTCCTTGTCCCCGCTCCCCGCTCCCCAACCGCCCGATTTCTTGTCTCCAAATGATGCACCCCGTCAACCAGAAGATACCTGCCCGCCCGTGGCAGCCTCCTCACCTCAGAACGATAGAACAAGCCCTCCCGGGTCCTTCCAGCTCTCCTGCCCACCACGCGCGCACTCTCTCCATTCATGGTCTCCCGGCTGTCGCTGTTGTATGCACAGATGCGGGTGGTTGGGCTCGTTCAAATGTTGACCACTTGGGCCTGTCGTGGGATTGGATGGATTATCAGGTCCGTACACGCACCACTTGTGCCTCTCCATGGACTATCGCCTACCGTCAGGTCCTCTGCCTGATTCTTACTTCGATCCTGCCCTTCAGATGTTTTCGGCCGAGCATTTTCCTTTCCCCTTCTCGGGGATCTGGTTACCCCCCTAATTACATTAGAACTTCGATACCATGTTCGTTACACTATATTACTTATCCCTCTGAATACCAGATAATGTTTTTCAGTTATTTGTGCCGGTTACCCACCCCACCCATCAAACGAACCGCCCCAAACCAATCATGCAGTACAGTGTCACAGACTCCACAGGAGCACAGTAAACCAGAGGTAACCCCACTAACCGAGCTACTGTGGTAACTGTGGTCAGAACTGTGGACTAGGGGGGTATGTCTGTGGCGATCGATCGCCACAGCACCCACAGAACCTCACAGCAGCGGGACGGTTTTGCTGATGCGACCAACTTCTGCCGATGCGCTCGGATCTCCACAACCCGACTTGGGCGTCGAACGTTGAGATGCCTGGTCACAGTCAGCATTGCCAGAGCGCGGAGTGCGCCGCTCTCCGAAGAGACTTCACGTCGGATTAGAAAAGTAAATATACCTCATCTGGATGTTCCTTAAGGGTGTTTTGATGGTGGCGGTTCTTCCTACGGAGATTTGCGTTCCTTCACTATCGGCCGGTCGCCTAGAATAGCCTCCTCGAGACTCAGGTGGCGCGGTGTGTTGCTCACAATGCGGTCCGAATCCCTAGGGTTCCGCGAGAAAATCCAATTGAGCGTTAACAATTGTCGTGCAGGGTGGTCCGTTCCCGGCATATATATATTTCATCAGTTATCACGCGATACGGATTCTGACCTCATGGACAGACATGCCGTCCCTACAACGCACCGAGTTGTCGGCCTTTCTTTCTTTCTCCCAGGGATCGATACAGATGACTGAAAAGTGATGTCGACTCTCAAGCTAAGGGTGACCGGTGACGTGTTGACGCCGATTCCGGGCGGCTTCTTGGAAGATTTTAACCACGTTTTTCTCTATCAGGGGCTCAGTCACCCACGATTACCACTCGTTTGTAAGATTCACTTTGTCCTGTCGTATTTCTTCGGCTGCCGCGTCTGGCTAGCTCGCAACAATCCTCCATTTGAATGATACCTACATCTCCACGCGTTCAACATCCGTCATCTTCCATAGATCCGCATACGCTTCGCGGCGAGGTCGCGAGCGTCGAATAGGAAGAAGCATCGCTATCACCCACAATGATAGCGATGATGACGGTTTTGGAGACCTGTCCGCGTTCGATTGTTTTTCACGATTTTTCACGATATCCCCCGCCATCATTCCATACAGGTCCGCCGCGGAACAACAACCCGCTCTCGGAGACGCCGACAGCGCTGGACCACCTTCCTCAGGATCGGGAAGTCCGAGATCGGCGTTGGCAAATATCCAGATTACTGTCCGAACAGAGCGCGGTCAAACAAGAAGTGAAGAACTTTGTCTCACGTTCCTGGAGACCAAAGCAGCAAGCCCAAGAAATTCTGGGTTGGGCACTTGCCACTCTGAGTGCGCGAGGAGGACGTTGGAGCCGTTGCAATGGGGTCCGCGGACGTTTTACCGTGCCCGCAGAACTTTGCGAGTTGGGATGGTGAAACGCGATCCAAGTTGGGAACGTGTGACATCCGAAGAACTACGAGTTCGAGACCTTTGCTCCATCTTCGAGCTGTGTATTACATCTTTGCTTCATGAAATTATGTGCAGAGATTCACACAAGTTTCCTTTGTAACCAATGCATTGGAACCGCTAAGAATCGATATTCAACGCGTCGTTGAGAGTGGTATCAGAAGCGCCAGAGCGCCAATTGAGATTTCCCGCCTTCTGCCAGCCTGGCAGTCGCCGGTGCCACTTGGCAAAGCACAACCAGAACCGTTCCGTCCCCAACACCAGTCGCCGTCATACCCACCTCTCCTTCCTGTCCGTCATGCCACACGCAGTCTTTGGGATCGACGAGCTGCTGGGATTGGTGATTGACGAGTTGGTCGAAACCAGTCAACCAGCCGCCGTTTCGTTCGCTGTCACTTGCCGGTCCTTCGAGGAGCCAACACTCCGTTCGCTTTGGAGACAGCAAACGTCATTGGCTGACCTCGTGGTGGTGTTACCAAATTACACCTGGGTGGAAAATGAATACGGCATCGAGGCTATCGTAGTAAGTGGTGGCAGCTTTTCTCCAGATCGTATCCAACACCAATTCTCCTAGGCGATTGAGGACGACCCTTCGGCGGAGGACTGGTCCAGGTTGCAACGATACGCTTCTTGGATGCGTGAATTACACCTTAGTTCCGACGACGGCGCTACCGCTGATACTCTTCAACGACTTTCAAGCAATTCACCCGGTGGGATATTGTGCCCCAGGTTGGAACGGTTGTACTGGGACATCGGTGGAACGGACTCCACATTATCCTTCTTCCGCCTTTTCCTCTCTCCGAACTTGAAAGAAGTCGCCCTCTACACCGATCCTTTTTTGGTCCCCGTTTCTCCCAATCTACCGACAGACGTCATCCAGATTATCTCGTTTTTGCCGACTTCTCTTGAAGACGTGTTGTTTGAGTGTAGACATATGGATGACGAAGCTCTTGTGGATGCGATGTCGTCTTTCGCTTGTCGATGCGGGCCCTCACTGAGAAGCTTTAGCGCCTGGTTACCTCTGTCAGAGGCGGCTACTCAACATGTCATACAGCTTCCGAATCTGTGCTCCTGGACTGTCGCCCACGGGCCTCCTCGGACCATTCCAACACCCATTCTCCCATCACTCGAGGAGCTTCAGCTCGACAATCCAGAGGCCCTGCCGTGGCTTCATCTTCTCGCATCACATCAAGATGGTATCCTTCGGGACGCAAGCATCAGAGAAAGCCTGAAATACATCACTTGCCCCGGCGACACTATCGTCGATCCAACCTTGTTGTCTTTCATGGTCACTTTTCGGAACATGGTCGTGTTGCGCATACAAGCCTATTGCCCCGAAGCCGAAGGCTGCCTCTTCCGCCTGACGGACAATGATATGGAGAAATTTGCAGCCGCACTGCCCCGCTTGGAGATCCTGGAGCTTGGAAGACCTTGTCGTTCCAATTCCTGCAGCAACACTGTCGCCTCCCTCCTGCCGATATCCGTCCGTTGTTTGGACCTTACGGTCCTGGAAATCCACTTCAACACCAAAACGATTGTCGCTGATATGCAACGCCTACTCAATAGAGCCGCTGGAAGTGATAAAGCCAAGTGTAAGCTTTCCCATTTGAAGGTTGGAAACTTGCCGCTTGAAGTGCGCAGGGAGGACATCGAAATTGTTGCGATGGGGTTCAAGGTTATTTTCCCGTCCCTGGAAGTTGCAGGTGATTATGGCTGTTGGCGTGCGCTGAGGTCCAAGCTGGGGGATTGATAGAAATACAGCCGATGTCGATACCAACAATATCTTTTCTTGAATTCTTCCGTTTTGCTCGACCGCACACTACTGTTATGTGAATTACGTGCAGAAGATATATAGATAAGCTGCCATTTTATGACAAAGCTTTCTTCTGACAGCACCTCTGGCGCGGAACGGGTGTCTTGTCAGGTCGTCCCCACGCATTCGCGGCCTGTCACTTCATGGGCGCTCCGGCTCTAGTAAGGTTCTACACTAGCTAATGATCCTCGACAACGCGACCCACTGTGTTCTCAAGATCAGTGAACTGACGAGGCTCATTGTCAGTCACCTCGTCCTCACCGACCAAAAAAGCGCCGTCAGTCTCGCCCGCGCATGCCGGTACCTCGAAGAATCGACCCTCAGCATATTATGGGGGGCATGGCAATGGTCGTTGTGTACCCTCCTGAAGGTGTTGCCCGAGGAAAGTTGGGTTTGGGAGTATCCGGAGCTCGGTAGGGGTGTGGTATGTTGCCCCGATATCCTGCTGGGGGAGTTGAACGCTGACATTTTGGGTTGTCATGCCAGTTCACGATCGTGGGAGATTCGTCACCAGTGGCTTGGGGTAGAGTTCGGCGCTATGCGTCTTGGATGCGCCAACTCGACATGGTGGAATTGCCAATCCTTGGGGGAGATACATTTCTCAAATTGCGACTCAACTCGCCCCCCAGCGGCGGATGGTTTCCAGTGCTGCGAATTTTATATTGGACCATGGTGGAAAACAGTCTTCCTTACGCTGATCTATTCTTCTCTCCACACCTGGAGGAGATTTCCCTCTTCACACCATTATCATGGGACGTATTGGGAACTCCCCTAGGTATTCTGCCAGCTATTGCCTCGGTCATCTCGACTTTGCCGACATCAGATCTCCGGTTCCTGGAGGTACACGGGTGGACTGAGATACCCTGGGAATGTCTCGCGGATTCACTGACCTCTGTCCTGTTGCGTTGCGGACCGTCATTCACTCAACTTACCTCCCCGATCCCGTTGTCGGACGCGGCAGCAAACCATATGATGCAGCTTCCCCACCTCTCCAACTGGGTGATCTACGGACCTCCACCCAGCTACTCTTCCTTATCCTCGCCTCTCACTTTCCCTCCCCTCGAAACATTAACGTTTAAGGAGGGCGTTGTACGCGGATGGCTTTCGCTGTTCAATCGTCTAGAGGACGACGTTTCCGCCGCTCAAGAGGTGGCTCCGCTGTCCAAAGTGAAACAATCATTGAAAGCCCTGATCATCAAGGACCTTCCCGGTCTCACGGTCGATACCTCCCTCGCCTCCCCGATCCAAAAATTTCGGAATTTGACTCGTCTCGACGCAGACATTGAGTGTCACAAGGGTCAATGCATCTTCAAGCTGAACAACGATGATGTCACCGAACTCGCCATGACCCTACCTCGACTGGAGTGTTTCCGCCTCGGACGCACATGTTGCAGCAACACCTGTGCCACGACCGTCGCTTGCCTCCTGCAGATCTCTATCCACTGCCTTGAGTTGGACGATCTGGAAATCCATTTCAACACCACAAACATTGTTGAGGATTTCAAGAGGATTTCGGAGGACCCCCGATTGCAACAGCTACGTTCACTCCCGAGATGTCCGCTCCAGTCACTGAGGAGCTGCTACCGAATGCCACTCACCCTCGATGAATCCGGCGTTGAAACTGTGGCAAGCGGAATGATCGATATCTTCCCATCCCTGAGGCGTCCTGGTTGGGACGGAAGTTGGGATAATGTCTCGAAGAGAATTGAGGAGCTTCGCAAGATGTGAATACTTCCGGTGGATCTTTGGTGAGCGTACCCTTATATTCCCTCTCCGCCTGACACACATCTGAACCATACATAAAGTACGAACAATCCCCTCACATGCTTTCACACCCGTTGATCCCAATCCCAACACAACCTGCCCCTCGACTATCTGTTGTATATTATTAATGCGCGGGAGAGCATCTCTATGATATATTGTACATCACGAAATATGACGGCTGGTCACCCAGTTGGAGTGGCGTCGTCAACCGTCATCGTGTATCCCCTCCCAACTGCCCCGCAACAATGACTCTCTTCCAGTTGGAAATGTAATAATTAATCCGATCTAAGGAGCTAAACCGCAGTTGTTAAATAGTACTTCATATGCTTAAGCTTGGCGAAAACGGGCACAAACAGTGATACGGTTGAAGCCGCTCCGATCCTCCGGGGATCCGTCTCAGCAACAACAAGAGGTCCTCAGGATGCAACACTGGGGACACGGGGAGTTTGAACAGAGCTTCTCTCACTCCTTTATCTCAGTCTGCATATCCTCGTCGTCTCGTGCGTCTCTTATATTTCGTTGGGTCCGTTTTGCGAAGCAAAGCTACCCTTGATTCAGACTCAAGGTGAGGAATTAATATTTAATGATCAACGGATACTGGTTGTATTTTGCCGGGTTCACTGCCGTGCTTACGATCTTATGAATCGTGTGTGTTTCAGTACGTTGCGTGCCGTGGATCCATTTCTGTCGGAACTGTGAATCCGAGATGCAACTGTTTGCGGTCACGGTGTTCAAACTTCCTAGACTACAAATAGGATGGCGACAGTGTTTATGGACCTGAACCGTTGCGAAGAGCGGATATGCCGGGCGAAAGCCAGGAAAGGCTCCATGGTCGAGAGAGGTGAAACCCGGGCGTCTGATGACGGCTGCCACCGATGGCGTGGACGGTGGGGGAGGGCCACATGTCACCCTCGTTCCGATCGTTCCTTTCTCCCTCGACGTCGAGACTCTCAATAAACCAGCACCGCTGTGATACCCCTCCCCCGCCCGTCACTCCGAATGCCGCACCCAATCGTTGAGGTCGACGAGCTCGTGAGACCAGTCATCGACCACCTGGTCGGAATCAGTCCCTCATCAGCCGTTTCGTTCGCTCTCACCTGCCGGTCCCTCGAAGAACCCACGCTCAGTTCACTTTGGAGACGGCAATCTTCACTAATCAAACTCGTGGAGGTGTTGCCGCAGCACGCCTGGATTGAGAAAAGGCCCTATGTCCCATCCCTCGTGAGTCATGTTATCTTCCCCCGGGCCGTACCCTGTACCGATTTCCCCAGGTGATTGTACGCGATCCTTCACCTGAGGACTGGGACAGGCTACGTCGATATGCTTCCTGGATGCGCGGATTGTTCCTTGGTTTGGATAGGATCATCGACAACGACACCCTCTCCCGCCTTTCGTACAATTCACCTGGTGGGCTGCTGTTCCCGAAGTTGGAAGGCCTGCACTGGGAATTCGACGTTTCATGTGTTTCCATATCCTTCTTCCGCCTTTTCCTCTCCTCTCGTTTGCGAGTCGTCATTCTCCACACCCGTTCTACCGAGCCCAGACTTTCACCCGAGGAAGTGGTGTCCGTCACCGAGACCATCTCATGTTTACCCACTTCCCTTGAACGTCTGTCCCTCGTGGTGTGCGGCCAGGAGAAAGGAATAATCAAGGATGCGGTATCCTCTTTCGCTTGTCGATGTGGATCATCACTGGAGAACTTCGGCGCCTACGTATCTTTGTCGGAGGCGGCCTTTCACCACCTCACGCAGCTCCCAAACTTACGCTCCTGGGTTGCTTTCGGCGAACCTCCCCGAACACTTCCGCTGGTCGAATTTCCATCCCTCGAAGAGCTCCGTCTCGAATCGGGGGCCCTGCCGTGGCTCCATCTTCTCGCGGGGCGTGGGGATGGTGAAGTTCAGAATGGCCTCAGGGAGCGGTTAAGGGTCCTCCATTGTCCCGAGGATACCCCGGTTGATCTGACGTTGTTATCCTCCATCTTGCCCTTCCGGCATCTGGTCGGGCTGTACGTGGACAACCGTTATTGTCACGGTCAGTGTACCTTTGGCCTGACGGACGACAATGTGGAGAACCTTGCCGTTACGTTGCCCTCTTTGGTGAGGCTGCGTCTTGGCAGCGTGTGCGGATACAATTCTTGTCGCACTACCATCGCCTCCCTCTTGTCGATTTCCATCCATTGTCTTGGACTCACATTCCTGGAGATCCACTTCAATACCGAAACAATCGTCGGCGATGTACAACACCTGCTCCACGAAGCCACTGGACGTGGAAAACCGAGGTGTCGACTCCGAGAGGATTTGTTTTTTGGGCAGTTACCACTCCAAATACACGATGAGGATGTCGGAACCATCGCAATGGGGTTAGTGGACATTTTTCCGTGCCTGGAGGACTTTTCGAGTCGTGATCATAGGGGTTGGGGTGCGGTAGCATCCAAATTGCTTGACCGATAGATCCATAATTTGCCCAGATCCTTTCCTCTGCCTCTTCCACCCCATCCAACTGTGCATCAGTTTCTTGTATCGGGCATTTTTTCCCCACAAGTTCTCTTTGTTGATCATTCCTGTATTAGATTCAGGACTGCTAGGGACAATGTATCTCTTTATACAGTAATATATTGCCCTTGGGCAGTGTCAAAGTGGTTGGGATGCTGGATGAAAATTTCTGCCTTCTGTCAACCTGTAAATTACTGGTTCCGCTTAGGCTAGAACTCTGAAAACCGGGCGGACCAGAGTAGGAGGGGCCGCGCTTATCAAGCCTACCGCGAGACCAAATATGGGACTCCGTATAGCCAGCCCTTCAGGTTTGAAGACACGAACCGTCGTAGTGGTGATATCAGAGAAGAAATGAGATTTACAACGATAAAATTCGATGTGTAACCCCAAACAACTTCCGGAGTATCTGATGCGGATGTGGAGATGGGTGGTTCTCGGAGCGAGTTGTTACCAACGGAAACCGCCAAGCGTGAAATTGGGGGTGACACACGGCCTTGGATGTGTCGGTGACGGTGGCCGTGGAGAACGGCATCCAAGACAACGAGCAACCTAACTTGAATATCACCGTTGAGCGTCCATCTTTTGGGGCGGAAAGTTTCTAGAAAATGCTCAGCGTCGAGGCGTTCGTTCTTGACATTGGGGGATGGATAACGGAATAAGCCTAAAATCGAGAGCGGTGGTTGTGCGCGACGCGGAGGGGTCCTTCTCGTATTGGTTTGTCGTTGTGACTGTGGACCGGCCGACGTCCCCATATACAAACGGCGTATTGAAAACTTCGCCTCTAAGGTTTTGAATCACGGTCGGCCACGTATGGCCTCAGGGTACTGTTTTTGGAGTAAATGATTCGCGAACAGTCGAGGATATCGATAAAACCTCAAGTATCGACTCAAATGATACGAGAGGGCGGGTAAACGTGTCTCCGCAGGCCTCGAGATCACGAAGGAGGCGAAATATGGATGTGAGCAAAACTCGAGGTTGTGGTGCCCAGTGTCACCAAAAGATGTATAAACTGACCTTGAGAAATCCAGAGCGTTGGTAGCGAAACCATACACTACTG
>Ga0307517_10002493_pt1 | contig 29424 bp, 48 predicted proteins | sample 23_EM_MG_FD_194515 | JGI IMG/M metagenome (GOLD analysis project Ga0307517, IMG submission 194515) | Populus trichocarpa ectomycorrhiza microbial communities from riparian zone in the Pacific Northwest, United States - 23_EM | ecosystem: Host-associated > Plants > Roots > Unclassified | place... | reverse complement strand
ATGCCTCGGTGTGAACAAAGGGCCCGGTGCGGCACGTTTCTTTGGCGATGCCGGTACCGAGTACCTCAAGAAGTATGGGGGAACTGTTGAACATTTCGCCAAGATAGGTAAAGACTCCCCCCCCCCCTGAAAGACCCTTCCAACACCCAATTTGAAGCCTCCAAGAACCACAAGCACTCCTTGAACAACCCATATTCACAGTTCCGCAACGGGTGGAGTACCAAACAGGTCATGGCTGCGCCAGGAATTACCAATGAACTCACAAAGCTCATGTGCAGCCCAACCTCAGTACGCATCAATCGCAGTATCTTCCTCATTTCGAAAATTTGACTCGACTTTCTCAAGGATGGAGCAGCGTGTTGTATTATTGCATCTGAGGATTTTGTCCACCAACATGGATTGGAGAATCAAGCGATAGAGATCGCAGGGAATGCGTTGGTGACTGATGGTATCGAAACATTCGAAATGCGGAGCGCAATAGAGCTTGTTGGTTTTACCATGACACAACGGTGTGCGGACGAGGTCTTCTCTCAGGCGGGGTTCCTCAAAGGTGAGGGTAGAGACCAGGTCGCAGTTGTTGAGCTCCATGATTGCTTTGCATCCAATGAGGTGAGCTCCCCGCACTGTCCGAGAGCCGTTCTAATCAAGTATCAGCTGATTACGTATGATGCCTTGCGCCTCTGTCCACCTGGGGGGGCTATTGAGTTGGTCGAGCTGGGTGATAATACTGTACTGTTGGGTACCAATCTATTTACTCCCTGAATGTCTGACGTATTTTGTCAGTACGGAGGCAAGTACGTGGTCAATCCAAGTGGCGGCTTAGAGGTGAGCCATACCTCATGTCCTTCCACATTCCACATCGCAAAGCTTATCCCCCTTAGGCAAAGGGACATCCTCTCGGTGCAACGGGGCTCGGTATGCACTTTTACATCACAATGCAGCTACGAGGATGTAAGTGCATACAACGTGTTATCTATACGAAGTCTAACATGAGATGTGGAGGGGCTGGTCCAATGCAAGTTCCTGGGGCAACAAAGAAACTCGGATTGGTCCACAACATCGGACTTGGTGGTGCCGTAGTCTGCAGTTTGCTTCGTAGGCCCCAATTCTACAGACCAGACGGCGAGAGCGGCGTCGATAGGTGAGGCTACTCAAACTCATTCAAATGTGTCTCAACACTGAAGATCTACAAGGGTAGGATACAACCACGGACATATTTGTCGGTCGGTAACGATGTCTGACGTTAACCGGGTGAGGTCGACAAAATCATCAAGTTTCGTACTAGAGAGAGCGAAGCTCTGAGATTTCTAAATGCGTAAATACATGTGTACTCCAAAACATCCCGAGAATGCATCCCGAGCCTGGCCAGAATGGCTGTAATGTTTCATTCCCAAGATGGAGATGTTGAGTAATTGTTGGTGCCGTTCCTGCCGCCGTGCGCAGGACTCGTCGGTGACCACTGTGGTGATGTAGGACTGTAGGCTGGGGATGCGGGCGCTGCAACGCGACGTCATTAACGTTGATAGGTTGGTAGGAGATTAACTTACAATAGGTGGGTGAGGTGGGTGCTGGGAGGAGAAAGGTCAGGAAATGTTTCAAATAGGGGAGAAATTCACGAACAATATTTCGGCGAGGAAGGTGACGCCGGTGACGTTGGGGAGTACTTGGGCGACGACGGAGACATTTGAACAGGCGCTATTAAAGACTGTCAGTTTGCGGATGCAGGGTTGTTGGCATACTCACAAGCTAAGCATTGACGGGGGGGGCGAGGAACGACGAGTCAGTAAAGTAAAATAGCGAGATACGACACACAACTGACTCGGAGAATCTGATGGAAAGGTCAGCAACAGCTTTAGGTCATGCGAGGGGATGGCAGACTCACAACGTGGAGATGCCGGGCTAAACGACGGGCTTGTGGGCGAATACCTAGGAGAGGTGGGACTGAAGGATGGGGACTGGGGACTATACCGAGGAGACGTAGGGGAGAATGATGGGGAGGTCGGTGAGTAACGAGGGCTCGTGGGAGAATAGTTTGGTGAAGTAAGATTGAGGGCTGGAGAAGTCGGAGAGTACGTTGGGGATGTTGCGCTTCGTGAACGATCGAAGAATGGAGATGTAGAATACGGGGAAGTCATGAATGGCGAAGTGGCTTGATAGGGGGATTGGGCGGGTACGTATGGTGAGGTTGGCGAATACACATTCGGGGAACTTGGACTGTACGTTGGAGGCGCAGGCGACATCCCACCGGTACTTTTGGGACTTTGACCGAAGCCCAGGTAAGAGAAGTTGGCTGGATCGTCACCTCCGTTGACAGCCAACGGTGAAAATGCCGCCGCCTCCGCCCTGAATGAGGCATCATGCCACATTGGGGAGTTGCTGTCGTAGGGTGTCATCGCAACTTGTCCAGGGGTCATACCGCCGTCGGTTTGAACGGCAAGGAGATTCTGAGCCGGTAAACGGTGGTCCACGATGACGTCCTTCAGCATATCAATGTCCAACGCAACATCGAAGGAACCTGTTCCCATGGGCGCCATCTGCCCAAACATCACGTTTTCAGCGATACCGTGGCAATCGTCCTTTTCTCCCACAGCGGCAGCTTCCATGAGAATCTCGACAGTCTCCTCGAAGGAACATCGCATGAGGGCTCCGGTATCCGCACGGTTGATACCATGTCGGGTGATGGCCATCAGGGTGCCCCGGTGAGTCATCAAGTCGCAAAGGAGGGCAAGATGTCGATAATTGACGTACGACCCATCGAATTCGATAACCTTTCGTAGCTCCTTCATGATCGCAGCTCGAGCGGCTTCAATTCCAAGGACGTTGAATATCTCCACACAGCTGTTGGAATATGTTCGTCGGAAGTCCACCCCTTCGATGCACATGACGGTTTTTAGATTGACGCCATCGGTTTCCAACACCCACTCCTTCTCATCGCGCCCCTTGATACTACCCTCCGGTGTGATGACGACCTTGTCGTGTTCCTGAAGGAAGACCCGTTCGATTCCCTTGACGCCACGCAAGCTGACTGAATCCAACATTGTGTTCTCCAGTTGGCGCAAGAAAACGTCTTCCTCGACCGTACCCATCCCGTCTTCATCCTTGTCTGTTCCACCCAACACACGACAACGAATCACCAGCTTCTCTGAGTTGTCCTCGCTCCAGATGACGAACAAGTCGGTTTTGAAGCTTTCAGCAATCCTGCCGGCCACGTAGGGCATCGTAAGTTTTCGGTCGATCATCTTTGCACGATCGAGCTCGAGGCGAAGGAGCCAGGGTGATTGAAGGTGAAGTTTTGATTCCACCTCCTCGTCAGGGATAGCGAAAAATGATTCCACGAAGACGTTATCTTCTTCAATAATGGTCGAACTGGGGTCCGGGTCGTACCAGATCTCGACTGCAGCTGTAACCGTCCGCAAAGTGGTGTACGCGAGCTCTTGTTGAACATTCTTGGCAAGTATCGGGTCCTTGGCGATTTCGGGCTGGAGATAGACGGATAGAGACGGCGTCTTAATGTTCGTGGCGACATTAATAATCTCCTTAAGGCGAGGCACCCCTAAGGTTACGTTTTTGCTCGAGACACCGGCGTAGTGGAATGTGTTGAGTGTCATTTGTGTTGCAGGTTCTCCGATTGACTGCGCCGCAAGGGTTCCACACATCTCTCCGGGATGGGCGACTGATTGGTTGAACTTGGTTTCGATCTCCCCCAGGACCCAGTCAAATGCCTCGTGGTTGAGGTGATGCCTCTCCAGAACCCGTCTGGTGCTGAAAGTCGCCCGAAGGTGCATCCTGAAAGCCAAGGTCGCGTTCTGTTGTGCTTCGAAACTGAGGGGATCGTCACCTCGGACAACGACGAGTCGCTCCAACAAGGCTTTGAGGGCGTCGATGATGTATGCGGGGTCTAAGTCACTTGGCTTGCGGGCGTCGATATGGAAGATCTGTTTGGCGTTTTCAACGATTCGGTGAAGGTTCACGGGTAGATAGTGGGGAGCGGATGAGTCTTGTTGTGGGAATACAAAATGGCGAAGGAGATGGCGGTCCTCCACGAGTTGCTTGTACTCTTCATCTAACTTCGCCTGCAGTTCGAGGGAGCTGTCATCGATCCCCACTTGGAGGGTTCCTGGCATAAAGCCTCCAGCCGGATCGGTGACGTCGACGCGGTATTGGTGAGCAAACTCCTTGTTGTTAAGGGCGAATGTGTCAATGCTCTGACGCTCGATAAACGCTCCATCCATCCCATCCTCGCCGTAGACAAATTGAATGAGGTCCCCCAACGAGTTACGCACTGTCCCATCATAGCACACCTGAACGTCTTCGAGAGCCTTCACTAATCGCCGTTGGATGTATCCTGTCTCGGCAGTCTTGACGGCAGTGTCGATCAACCCCTCCCTGCCGGCCATAGCATGGAAGAAAAACTCTTGTGGAGTCAGACCACGGAGGTAAGAGTTCTCCACAAAGCCTCTGGCTTCAGCACTAAAGTCGTCCTTGTTGTAATGAGGGAGTGTGCGGTGGCGGAACCCGAAGGGAATTCGCTTTCCTTCAACACTCTGCTGCCCTACGCAAACGGACATCTGGGAGATATTGATGAAGGAGCCTTTAGAACCAGCAACGACCATCTGTTTGACGTTGTTGTCTTCCTTCAGATTTTTCTGCGCGTACTGACCGGAATGGTCTCGGGCGAGATTGAGTTCCCGCTCCACGCGGCTCTCGAAGGACTCGCGGATGGTCATCCCTGGTGCAGCCTTCAACCGGTCATGATGGGCGTCTTCGATTATACGCGAAACATTGGATTTCCGTTCAGCGATCTGTCGGGTGATATAGGCCATGGTCTTCTTGTCGGCGATTGTATCTCCAATTCCGATACTGAAGCCGTTGTGGAACAACCAGTAGTTAACCACCATTTGCAGGCCAGTGAAAAGGTCCCTAGTTGCCTCGGGGCCCTTCTCTCGGAAGACGACGTGAACTAGGCCGCCTTGGGATGCGCCAACTGTCTTCTTCTCGACAATGCCGAATATGATCTCCCCGTTCTCAATCATGACCCCGTCATCAAACACTGGATTCGAGGATTTGGGTTCTGGGGAACGGTAGATATTGATTCCGCGGGGTATGCAGAGTGATAGGATTTGCTTCCCGGTCCAGAGAGGCTTTGGTTTTAGAATAGCTGGGATAGGAATGTCTCCGTTCCAGTCTGGGACCCACAAGAGGATGTTTTGAACCTGAGTCCAGTCCAGGAACGCGTCGCGAAGAGTGAATTTCCGGATGCCGCACAGAGTGTCCTGAACGATGCCCATGACCGGCTTGTTTGCTTGGGGAGAGATAATCTGCGAGGGAGGATTCGTCACGGATGCTGTATTGGGGATCGTTATTGGCCTACCTGTCTGGGTACCCAGGCGATTTGACTCAACTCGGCCCTGGTTTCCTCGCTCTGGGGGATACTTTGGTGCATACATTAGCAGCGGGTCCTTCCTCATATCGTAGCTACGTACTGCATGTTCATCTCATCACCATCAAAGTCGGCGTTGTAAGGCGGTGTGCTGATAGTTGTTGAGAAACTAAAGACCTCAACGTGCAAATGAACTCACACAGAAAGGTTCAGCCGGAAAGCTAAAAGGGGGGTCAGGATAAGAGCGAAGGGTAACAGAGACCGCCGTGCGTACTGGAGTAGTGCATTAATCGCACGCGATGGCTCATCATGCTCATCTTGTGCAGACTAGGCTGGCGATTAAATAGCACAAAACTAGGTAGAAATGTAAGGACGGTCTTGAAGGGCTGGGCATGCAGGGAGACGTACTCTCCATCCCGCAGGTGTCTTTCAACAATCCAACCATATTGGAGGAACGCATCCGCCCGTTTGTTGTAACGCAAGTCTATGCGTTCACCAGTATCACGCACAACGTACCGGGCACCTGGATAGGCCGTTGGGCCATTGCGGACAAGCTCTTGAAGATATGCGATATTGTGCGGCGTCACTAATAGTGGAAATCAGTAGGGGAATGATGCTGGAACAAATCACGGACCTCGTTCTGGATATGTCAAGTTCATAGCAATGCTCCTCGGTACGCCGACCTCATCGAGCTCGAGGTTGGGGTCACCAGTGATCACTGTTCTGGCGGAAAAGTCGACGCGCTTCCCCATGAGATTACCACGAAGCCGTCCTTCCTTCCCTTTCAGGCGAGCACGAATTGCTTTTACTGGGCGCCCAGACTTCTGGAGGGCTTGTGGAATACCAGCGATATCGTTGTCCATGTAAGTGGCAACGTGGAACTGGCGGTCTTCGATTAGCATTTCAAAGAGAGTAAAAAGGATGTACGGACCTGAAGCAGCTGCTCAAATTCTGTAATGACGTGCGCAGGGGCTCCCTCTTGTTCACATCTTCGTACGTTTGCGGAGGCTTTGATGATGTCTCCCAGTTTATATGTCAGATCATCCTCACTTCGCATGGTCCCGCCATCAACAGCAATGCTAGGGCGAACGGGCGGGGGAGGGACGGGCATCACTGTGAGAATCATCCACTCCGGGCGGGCGTACTCATCGGATAAACCAAGTAGATGGAGATCCGCGTCAGAGATCTTTCGAAGGACGGCGTAGACCTCTGATGGAGAAAATAGTCGCTTATCCGGTTGCAACGACTTCATTTCCTTGGAACGATGTGAGATAGTCAAGCGGAGATAAATGATATGATAATCACCTCATCTTCGTCCTTTGGCTTCTTGTACTGCACGAATAATTTCAACCCTTCCTTGCGGATGGTAGGCTGTACACCACCACAGCCACCGTGCCCTTTCTTTGGTTCCTCGCTTTCATTCCCTTCCGCTTCGTCCTTAGGCTCGTCGGCCTCGCAAACCATCTTCGTCTTACAGAATGACCATACAACGGACATCCTTGCTTTTGGGTCACGAACATGACGAATCCGGTCCGCAAAATTGGGATCCGACTATATGTCCCACAACGCGATCCGGGAGACGGGTAAAATGTCAGTGATACATTGCCAAGGCGATCGCTGAATAATGAAACAGAACATGGAGCTGGGATAAGGAACTACCAAGTGCAAGCGAAACGCTTTCGAAAGCGAGTCACCATCTCCTCCAGCGCAGGACAAGCATACGACTGGATCACGTTTTCGCACTCCTCGTTCAGCCCCCATTTCACCTGGTCACGTGTCCTCCGAGTCTCATAGCCATGCAAGTCTGACGACGAGCGTGACTAGGGAAGGGAAAACGACCCTCAATAAGAGGGTGAACGTAACACAGGCTTGAGGTTCTCCGATTAAGGAGAGAGCCCCCAGAAAATTGGGTAGTGGGGAACGAAACGAGTAGAGGAAATGTTGATGCGACTCACGATGTCAGCTTTGAGCTTTCCACAATTAACGCAGACACATTCCAAGACCTTCTTGACTTTTACAATGAAGCCTGGCGTCGGGTGTTCAGCAACCAATAAGAAAACAATAATGTACTCCCGTACCAGGGTGAAATACAGGGCGAGCCAATTCGATATGTCCGAAATGTCCAGAACACTCCGACATGCCTTCTCCACACGTCTGACATTTGAAGTTTCGATCTATAGTTCCCATCCTTGGATCCATCAATCCTCCAATTTTTGGCCGGTGTGTTGTCTCGTCCATCACCTCCGGGTGTTCAACCTTCGCGACTGAGTACGCTTTCTGTGACATGTGAGCGTGAAGGGTGAGAGAAGAAGAGGGGAAAACATACAATTTCTTCGGGAGAAAGAATGCCGAATTGAACTTCGCGTACTTTGCGGATGGGTGCCGCAGAATAAGCAAACTGATGACCTAGCATGATTGCAGAAAACGAGACGAGCCAAGAAAGAAGAGCCGGACGTAAAGGGTTGCAAGCAGTGGATGATTAAACGGGAATAAATGGAGGTATAGTACTTGAGGCGCGACGGTGGAAGAGCGACGGGCTGTGAGGTTGAGTGTCCAGGCAGGCGAGAGGCGTCGGAAATGACCAGAGTACGTGGAACCAGTCAGATTCGACGATAACCGCGAGCTGAAACAGGGTGTTGAACGGAGTCGACGTCCAGGACGGTGACGGTCTCAACACAAGGGGATGGATCTCGAGAGCAGGCTGGCGTGGTGTGGCTGACTCACGGCGGAGTCCAAAATTTCTCCTTTTTAGGAGAAATGCTGACTAACACGCGTCCTCTCTCACCCAGGACTGTGCACAAGCCCGGAGTAATCTGCCTACTCTCACTCACTACCAACATTGCAGACGATGGCTTCCTTGGGAACGTGGCTTTGGGGTACATCTCAGCTCGACGATGCCATAGGTGTGTATCTCTTCAAACGATACGCTCATCCATCACCGCTCACCTCAGCTGCAGACAAGGCCACTTCAGAGCTCCTACCTGCCGGCTCCGATGATATTGCCTTGAGCCTCGAAATTTGTGACCAGATTCGGTCTAAATCTGTCCCCCCAAAGGACGCTATGCGCTCTCTGAAGCGAAGGCTTGACCACAAGAATCCCAATGTGCAACTATCTGTGCTAAACGTACTCTTCTTACCCATACCAACCAAAATGCGTCTAACACCTCGCAGCTCGTAGATTTGTGTGTTAAGAACGGAGGCGACCACTTTCTCGCAGAAATCTCGTCTAAAGAATTTATGGATAACCTTGTTTCGATTCTCAAGTTCCCAGCTTTGAATCCACAAGTCAAGGCGAAGATTCTGAGGCTGGTACAGAGTTGGGCATCCGCGTTTGAAGGGAAGCCTACGTTGGGCTATGTTTCGCAGGTATGCAAAACCCTAAAAAGTGAAGGTACGAGGGCCAATCCTTTCCAGGAAACTGGGTCTCACAAACAACAGGTTTCAGCTTCCCCCCGCAAGACCCGACGTCTACCTCATCAGCAATGGTTGATACCCAGACGGCCCCAGAATGGATAGACTCAGATGTTTGCATGCGTTGCCGCACACAGTTCACTTTCACAAACCGAAAGCATCACTGTCGCAACTGTGGCCAGGTCTTCGATCATCAATGTTCGAGCAAGTCACTTCCTTTACCTCATTTTGGCATCCCTCAAGAAGTCCGCGTTTGCGACTCTTGTTTCGTAAAGCTGACCAGGGTTAAAGATAAAACGTGGGTTTTTCTCCAACTTGAGTTTTGACGTGAGTGATAAACCTGCTGTAACATAGCTTTGACGTCTTGAAGACACCTCACCACCACTCCAACACCCGTGGCTCACGCAAGGTCGTGCGAGACGTAGATACGGACCTCCAGCGAGCAATACAACTGTCTCTGGAGGAGGCGGGCATTTCTGGAGCCCTCGCCCACTCTGGCTATACCCCCTCTCAACCACCTTTCACAAATGCTCCTTCCAGTAAACCTACTGTCTCAGATCTCGACGATGACCCTGATTTAAAGGCTGCAATTGAGGCGAGCCTACGAGACGCAACGAACCCAATGCCGAGCGCCCCCTCATCCGTCGATTTTTCCCAATCAGCCGCAACACCTCCTCACCAGGTTGACGCTCAGCAAGACCCTCGCTTGGCGAATCCATCGCCAAGTTTACCGAACTATGATATGGACCTTCGAGAGTCGGACACAATAATGACGTTTACCCAGACTGTGGAACAGGCACAGCAGGACTCGAGTGGCAGAGATATTAGCCGGTATCCCACATTGAACCAGCTTTACGATCAAGCAAATGGACTGCGGCCAAAGCTTGCGATGAGTCTCGACGATACAAGTCGCCGAGAGGGTGAGTTTTTTCGTGTTTGTAGCATTAAGCTTTGTCACTGAACTCATGTAGACTTGCTAACGGAGATGCATGATAAACTATCTCAAGCGGTCAAACTTTACGATCAGTTGCTCTCTGCGCAGGTGGCACACCCTCCCAGAAGAAATACTGCAACCACCGCCTCAACATATCCGAGCGCACTCCGACAAGTGGGACCAGATGGCTGGATACCGCCGTCGCCGGTATCCTCTTCTGCTTGGGTGTCCCCTCAGACCCAACCCATAGTTCATACACAGATCCGGCCCCCATCCCCGCGTGTCTCTCTCACAACTCCCTCTTTTATTCCACCCGCATCTCACCCTATTGGGTATCACCCGGCATCGTTGCCTCAGCACACACAAATCGTGGATCCGCCGGTGCTCCAAAATACACCGAATCAAGGATACACTCAGATACCAACGTCTTCACACCTCTCACCATCCCCCTCACAACAAGGAACCAATCCTACCGGTGGTTTGCGCACTTTCTCACCTCTGCGACAAGGAGTAGCAAGTACCGGTCCATCTCCATTGCCAAACTTTCCTACTGTACCTACCTTAGCCCCTCAATCTAGTTACATGCCCTCTGTCCCTCAGTCCGTCATCCAGCAGCCCGATAGACAGGAAGCGCTGTTGATTGATTTATGATTGTAGTATACCTCCTTACTTGTATATGTAGCATCTGTCAACCTGGAGATCTGCTGCCGGACTGTCTGCCAACCCCAGAAATAATGATGAGCTATATTTCCGGAAGTGGAAATCATCGCAGTTACGGGGTCGGCTCGCTCCTTCCATCCACAACCCGTCATCCCGCATCCGCCCCCCGCTACCCTCTGCATTTTGGGAATTCGCCATGCAGGCCGCCCCTGCTATAGAAGAGGGTAAGATGCTCGGTGACGCCCTTAACACGGTCAAGATACAGGTGCAACAGATGAAGCGGCATTTAGTGTGTTGTCATCATTTCCACAATCCGTGAATTCTCTGAACTCTTCTAGGAATTGGATCAACTCATGGACGGATTGAAGAGTGCCAGTGCAATGCTTGGGGAGCTCCGCACGTCTTCTCTGTCACCAAAGCAATACTATGAACTCTGTACGCTTGGCCACGAGTTCCGAGAGATCTTTCACCTAATAGGCTTCCAGACATGGCGGTTTTCGATGCCCTCAGGCACTTATCGAACTATCTATACGACGCCCATACGCAAGGTAAACACCATCTGGCAGATTTGTACGAGTTAGTTCAGTATGCTGGGAACATCGTCCCAAGACTGTACCTGATGATCACGGTTGGGTCGGTCTACATGTCCATCAACGACGCACCGGTCAAAGAAGTCATGAAAGATATGATGGAGATGTCGAGGGGTGTTCTACATCCAATCCGCGGGCTTTTCCTACGTCACTATCTGAGCGGTCAGACCAGAGACCACTTGCCGATTGGTGTCGAGACAGGGTACGTTGACAACACGGGTTGCTACTACATTCATAATACTGAAAATTGTCAGGCCTTCTGGTAACTTGCAGGATTCGATCTCATTCGTACTCACCAATTTCATCGAAATGAACAAGTTGTGGGTACGACTACAACACCAGGGACACTCGCGGGACCGGGAAAAACGAGAAATGGAACGGAAGGAACTTCGTATTCTCGTCGGTACAAACCTGGTTCGCCTCAGTCAGCTGGATGGCGTAGATCTGGACCTCTATCAGAAAGTTATACTTCCAGGGATTCTTGAACAAGTCGTCAACTGCAAGGATGTTATTGCCCAAGAATATTTGATGGAAGTTGTTATCCAGGTGCGTTGAGTAACAAGCGAGTGAACCGCCCTGACAGCACAATCAGGTATTCACAGACGAGTTTCACCTTCACACATTGGGTCCCTTCCTATCCGCGACTGCCCAGTTACACCCAAAAGTCAACATCAAACAAATAGTCATCTCGTTGATTGATCGGCTCGCAGCATATGCAGCTCGGGAGGCAGAAAGTGAGGATCCAGAAGAAATCAAGAAGCAGGAGGAGGCTGCTGCCCGTCGGCTAGCCGAGAAAGTCAAGATCCAGAAAGCCAAGCTACGCGCAAATACGTCTGCGGCAGGCAGCAATGAGGTGCAGCATGCGGATGTTGACGTTTGGAATTCGGAACCACAGAGTCCCACTCCCGTAACAGCCAAGGGTACCGGGGATCTCAGTCAAATCTCTCAGGACATCGATGGGGAGTCTCCCAGCGATGATAAAGGCTGCACCACAGTACGCAAGTTCAGGGGAATACCCGAAGATGTCAGATTGTTCGAGGTTTTTTGGCAGCAGGTTGTTGAACTCATCAAGGTCCGTATACAACCTTGTGCCTAAACATCCCCTATAAACCCATATTTCAGGCTCGACCCGACCTGTCCATCCAAGATATTACTGCACTTTTGGTTTCTCTTACCAACCTCTCCTTGAGCTGTTATCCGGACAAGTTAGAGTACGTTGACCAGATTCTGGGCTTTGCTCATGGGAAGGTAAAGGAGTATGGAGACAAGTTGAGTCCTGTCATGCAATTTGTCACACCGCCTTCAACTCAAGGGTTCGATGTGCAGTCCCGATGTTCACTCACCCCAAACAACAAGCAACCTTGCGTCCCTCCTTGCCGCGCCGATCAATTCATATCAATCCGTCTTAACCCTTCTCGCTATTCCTCGTTACTCATCGCTGCTATCACAGCAACCGTACTCAACCAGACGTTCGCTCTCTCACGCAGTCATATCATCCGTTTTGAAGAACGAAACGATCATCGAAACTCCGGAAGACGTGAATGGCGTACTTGAACTATGCCATGTTTTGATCAAGGACCAGTCCGATTCCGGTCTGTACCCGGGAGCCATTGGTCAGCAACAAGAGAACAAAGATTCGAGGCGACAGGGACAATCCCCGGACAGGGAAGACATCGCCGAGGAACAGGGCTGGGTGGCGCGAATGGTTCATCTTTTCCGAGCTGACTCCGTCGATACGCAATTCGAGGTAAATTTCGTCCCGTCTATCCATACACCATCCTTATTCTTTGGCAGCTTTTACAAATGGCAAGGAAACACTTCGATCTGGGCGGGGAACGAATGCGGTTCACCTTCCCCGCACTCATAACTTCCGCGATCAAACTGTGTAGACGGTGCAAGAATCAGGAACACATGGTAAGTTTTCAATTCGAATCTCGAGGACTGGTACAAATGGGAAGTATAGGAAGAGGACTGGAAGACTAAAGTGTCCACAACGATCAAGTTCATTCGACAGCTAATTTCTATCCTGGCCACGCAAGTAGATGCCCCGACGATTGCGTTACGACTGTTCCTGCTTGCTGCACAAATCGCGGATGAGTGTGGATTCGAGGATCTGACATATGACCTGTATGTCCAGGCTTTCACAGTTTACGAGGAGAGCATTTCGGAAAGTCGCGCTCAACTGCAAGCCGTTGCCCTCATTGTTGGAACGTTACAAGGTGCCAAAGTTTTTGGCTCTGATAATTTCGACACTTTGATTACCAAGGCCGCGCTACACGGAGCTAAGCTCTTAAAGAAGCCCCATCAGTCTACTGCAGTGAGCCTGGCGAGTCATATGTGGTGGCAGGAAACGTCCCCAGTCGATGCAGAAGTGGAAAAGCAGGTGCCACCGGACGGAACCAAGGAAAAAGAAGATGTTGGCTCCGACAATGTCAAGGCGGCAAGTAGACGCACACTCCTAGCAATTAATTCTAACGCTCTCCGCGATTAGTTCCCTCACCAGGACAGCAAGCGGGTGCTCGAATGTTTGCAGAAATCTCTTCGGATTGCTAATTCCGCCACGGAGGAGATAATCACCGTCCAGCTTTACTGTGATACACTAGACCGCTATCTTTATTATCTGGATCGCGACGCTCCTGCTGTGAGTGATCCTGGCATCTCACAAAACTTTACGTATCCTTACTTCCATCCCATCCACTTCTTAGGTTACGCCAAAGTTCGTGAACAGCTTGGTGGAACTGATCACATCAAGCATTGACAATATTTCGTCTCCCGATGTTCATCCATCACAACGGGCACCTCCTGGCCTTCTCGAAGGGGTACAGACACCAGAAATGATTACCAGGCATTTCAGAAATACGCTCGTGTATATTCAAAGCAAAAAGCAGGCGACGAGTGGGTCCAGATGGAACGAAGTTGATGTTGTTGGCGCAAGTTTGAAGATGGGTATCAGTGGCAAATAGGACCTGCTTTTGCTGCCGAATGCATTGGCTGGTTATTGTACATTGTACCATATCCTTTTTATTCCTATCTACCGGTTTTCTGTTAAGAAGAGCGATAACGGTCTTGCATATCCGATACGAGGTGCGGTAGCCTATTCGCAGGCACCAGCATTAAGCAACCACGGGTATCAAGCCCGAAGGCATCCGCCTCTCTTGGTTGAGCGTTTGTGAACGGATAGTGGATGAAATGCATTGATACCTACATCACGAACTCTGAATGATAAGTGTCAAAAATAAAGCAGTGCACTCACCTCTTGAAATTGTTCGTCTTCTGGATGGAAAAAGCGGGGGGTATCGTCCGTGCTGACTTGGCCCTTTCTGCGCTTTGAGCGATCAAAATTTTGTCCCGAGTTCTCCAGCTCCTCGGGGGAAAGGTGGTAAGTACGCGCTAAGATGAGGTAGTACTTGAAATTGAAGGGTTCGTTCTGGTCATACTATGAGTTAGCAAGGAATTCGGGTAAGGGGGGAAGGGGGACAACCTCCTCGACGGCCCATTTGATTTCGTCTGCAAGCATCCTGTACATAGGAGGGACGATCTGTACTGGCATGTTGACAAGCCTCTCTGAGAGTATAAGTCCGACATGATCGTTGGGGGACGCCAGAGCGTCCTCAAGTGCAGCGCGGAATGCGGGGCTAGGGTTTGTCTTGGAAATGAGATATCCGGTGAGAGATTTAATCGAAGGGTGATCCTTTAGAGGCACAGTTGTTTAACAGGACCTGGTTGTCTTTGACAGGGAAGACGGACCGTGTGGATATTGAGGTTCAAAACGGAGAGGAACGCATATGGATCGCTCTCCCTTCCATCGCACTTGACCGTTGAGCCGACGAGTGGCTGGGAAAGAATAAGGTCCGTAAGCAAGTTGGGGTGGAAGAGAGGAGCGTCGGCTTGGAGGAGCTGAGCCAACAGCCGTTTGACCCCATGCCAGTCGATGTCTGCGATTGGGTCGAAAAACTCGAAATCGACGTCTACGAGCTCCTGGGGTGGAAGGTAAGAGTGGGGAGGGAACGGAATCACAGTCTTTACCCTCTCGTTCTCCTCTTCTTCCTCTTGCTTTCTTTTCGACATCGTTTACCCGTTCAAGCGCCGACGTCATTTACACCCGGAGTTGCACGGAGCATATAACCGAGCCCGGATCTACAGCCTACTTAAACAGGTTCACACTCGCCATGCCCTCCTTGTCTCGCCGGCACCCCCATGTCTCTCTACCTGCGTTCTCTCTCCGTCTCATCCGTTTGTCGCAGGACCGCCTTAAGGCAGTATCATCGTTTGCGCAACGTACAATCTCAAAGATTGCCACGCCTCGGAGCCAGAGCCGTTCTTGTGGCTGGGGTCACCACCACCACTGCGTTTGTTTTCTCTGCACTCGGGCCAGGTAATGTCTATGCAGATATAGCCGACGATGCCAATATGGAGGACTCCACTATCCGGAGTGTCCCGTTCACATCCTTGTTGCGTTCATACCTCGTCTTCTCCCTCTGTTCCGTGCCTGTATTCGTCGACTGGTCGCCGCATATAATATCATTCATGGCCTCGGTTCCCGGTCTCAAGCAACTGGCTGGAGCCCTTGTCCGTCGCTCATTTTTTGCGCAGGTTCGGATTTACCTTCTCGGCCATCACGACCGATAGCTGATAACACGGGCATCAGTTTGTCGGCGGAGATACTATCGCGGACTGTATACCGGTCATTAACCAGCTGCGAAGTGAATCCAAAGGATCCCTACTCGCGTACAGCGTCGAAGTCGATGAGGCAAAAGCGGGCACCGTTGAAAACACATTGTATGACCGGATGGTGGAAGAGATTATTCATAGCATCAATGCTGCCGCTGACTATGAAGATTCCCTTTCAACATCCGCGGAGAGAAGTACATGGGTTGCGATAAAATTGGTGAGATATCAAACTGTTGCATCTCATTCAGCGCTCACCCTAGGTCACCCAGACGGCTCTGCTTCCCGATTCCCAGGCGTTGGTTAGGCTCTCTCAGCATTTGGTTCGATCGAGACCCTCTTCCTCTGTACCATTCCCCGGAAGTTCAACGCCTCAAGACTTGGACATCCTTACAGCTTCCGAGGATTCTCTAATCCTCTCATCCACTGATCGGATGGCTCTGCGGAATCTCCGGGTAGACCTCTTTCGGATTTGCCAGCGGGCAAAGGAACGACGAGTGAAAGTTGTCATCGATGCAGAGTACAGGTTCGTCAATTCTAACGAATCTCATGACTCGAACTAACCTTCAATGTAGCTGGTACCAGGTTTGTGTATTCTCAGTTGACGTCTGGTATAGTGATTGACTATCCCGCAGCCTGCGGTAGACGCGTACACGACAGCCCTCAGTCAAACGTTCAACAGCTTGTCAGCTAATGACACCTTCCAGCCGGTTGTGTATGGGACATACCAAGCATACCTGAGAAGGTTCGTCACACACCCTCATCTGATCTTCTCTTCACAACGAATTCTTGAGTAGAAGTCGATCACACTTGCTCCAGTCTTTGAGGGATGCAGAAAACGGAAACTATGCGCTAGGTGTCAAATTAGTTCGTGGGGCATACCACGAGCAGGAGGCGGCTCCGAACTCCAGGGTTTCAATTTCACCGGAAGCTGGCCCACCAGTATATTTGACGAAAGCCGAGACCGATGCTTCCTTTGATGATTGCGCAAGAACTCTGGTCGACAGAGTCTCCCTGGATGCTCGACAGAATTCCCAACCACGGATCTCTGTACTCTTCGGAACTCACAACACGGAAAGCTGTCATTTGATCATATCATTGTTGGAACAGGAGGGGTTAGCTAAGGCAGATGTACTCCACAAAGCGGTGTGCATACCACGATCGACCGCATTGCGCATTTCATTTGGGCAACTCCTCGGTATGTCACCACTGTTGTGGTCAAATTCATACTGACGCGTAGAAGGAATGCGAGATATGCTTACGGACAATCTCGCCACTAGAATCAGATCCCCAACTCCCGTAGTTTTCAAGTAAGTAACCTCATCTATACTTTCAAGACACATTGCCAAACGCTCCTTAGGTATATTCCCTATGGGGAACTCTCGGAGGTACGTATTCAATTTCTCGGTGGTTGCGGGTGAATCATATAGCCCTCTTTTGAAAAGGTGATCCCGTACCTCAGCAGAAGGGCCATAGAGAACAAATCTGTCCTTGGGAACGGAGCAGCACTGGTAGAACTCCAGAGGATTGGGTCAGAAATTCGTCGAAGGATATTACGTTTCAGTAGCTAGTCAACAACATAGCGGGCGATCTACACTATTCCCCACTCCCCACTCTACATCTTACACCCCTTGGAGATCTTTGAATTCTGCGGCCCATTGAGAGCTCATCCGAACCTCCGCAACGAATTTGTCAAACTTTGGCGAGTTGCCAGAGCCAGAGACCTTGCTGAGTGCGACAACCGCTCTTAGCGTACTACGCTGCAATTCTGCAGCGCGTTCGAGGTCTTGTTTTACAGTGTCCTTTGTGACTGTCGCCCCTTTCATGGACTTCTCCAATGGTGGTGTGATTTCATCGAGCCTCTGCGAAACAGCTGCTGGGGCGAGCTGAGGCAGCCGGAAGAGCATCATGTGACAGATGACTTTTATCTCGTCCGAATCGTCAGTGAGTCCCTGAATCACCCTCCCAAGAAACTCGTGGAGGTCGAGCTTCGATAAGCACGTATCCAACTGCGAGAGTTCTCAGCAACTGCCCGGACTTAGAGTGTTGATTCCTACCAATGTATATAGTGTTTCGTATGCGGTCTTCCTCGCTTCGAGCCCATCATCCACCTTATGAGTCCATGGTCCCATCTGAACGGTACGGATGAGGTCCGGTTTGACAACTGTTTCCTGGTAAAGAGTGGGAAGTAATGCTTGAAGGTGATCACGTATTAAATACGCTTTGGTACGGGCTGCGGAGTTAAGGGCGGACAAGGCCAATCGCCTCACGGTCTGCGGGGGAATGAGATTCCATAGAAGGCTGAACGATGGCGGAAAGTGGTTACCAGGTCTGGATCAAGCATGAGTGATAAGAAATCGATGAGCATAGGACCCAGGAGCTCGTCAAATGCAGGGCTCGATTCTGCAAAGGTGTATCGGATAGCAGCGACGACCGTTGCTCGGCCGGTAGGGTTTGCATCTTTAATGCGATTCTGCATGCCGATAAGGATAATGACTGCGGTTAGCACGGCGCTACTTACGTGGAGTTGCGGCAGGTATTTGGAAGGATTGGTAGTTGATAACTTCCCCAGACAGGCCGCCGCTACATTCCTCGTGATTTCCTCCGAGTTTTCGGAATTTTCGAACAGCGGGGCCCATAAGGTTTCTGCAGAGCCTTCTAGTTGTCCGTGAGAACAGTGGGTCACAACCTGGGAGGTGTGGTCAGATCATGATGTGGGCAGGTGTCCTGACACACCTCCTTCAATGAGTGCAGAGAGAGGAGTCGTTTTTCTGCATCGTTCTGGACCATCTTGACTAGAACGGGGAGAAACTGTAGAAGGTTTCCAATAGCGATATTGCCTATTGGTCTGCGGTTGGTACGGAGCGCAACTATCACGCAGTCTTGTTCGGCTTACCGGCGGCGAAGGCAGCTGCTGTCCTTACTTCCTCTTGTTCATCTGAAAAGTGTTCAATTGCGATGTTGAAGACTTCGGGTTGAGGTGACATGTCACTGCTGGTATATTAGATGATGGATGATATTTTAGTTGAAAAATAACTTGCATAAATCTACCCAACTCTCCGAGAACCAGGAAACCGAGGACTGTGTTTGAAGTCTTTGATTTCGGTGACTATCGGATGGGTTAGAAATCCGTAAAAAAAAAAAAAAGCTAAACCATAGACGTACTTTGAGATGCCGGGTAAACTCAGAAATAGTACCAGCCGCGATGCCTTGTTGGCTCTTGATGACTTCTGCGACACATTTTGCAACGTTTGAATAAGAGACTTCAGACTTAGGGGCTTTTTCGGCAACGGCGACAAGATTCGGGATGACATGAGAGGCGATCTGCATATCTGCTTCAACGAGGGATCCATAGAAGGAGAGGAGCGATTCCAGAGCAACTCCTGAGGCTAATGGCGAACAGGATATAACAGATACATCCTTCAAAAATTCGCGTTCAACGAGTGGGAACGTGATGGATGGTGATAGGCGGAGCAACAGAGCGATAATTGCCACCGATTGTGCCAGAAGCGGAATATCCGATGTTGAAATGTAGGGACGAAGGTGTGGCAGTAGAGTATTCGGAAGATCAGCGGGCAGGTTAGAGCCGTACCTAACGAGAGGTTTTTTGAGACGCCAGAACCCAGAAAAAATGCGGATGGACTAACCGCCTCAAAAGAAGGTCGAGGCATGTGAAAACATCGGCCTTACCACCCCTGCCACTCTTTTGGAGGAGAACCATCACCCACGCAATGCAGCCGTTTACCCAATTATCGTCAATGTAAACCTCGCGTGCCACCATCGAAACCACTTCAACGGCCCCCTCCGTCCTTCCTGTGGTACGACAGATCGCCACCCATTCCCTTTTGTCCTTCCTTTGCATGACCTCCGTTGCGCACGTCCATAGAGTACCGATACACTGTTCCGCCGAGCTTCTGACGTCCGTGTCTGTATCGCTGCTGCTGAGCTTCTTGACAGAAAGCTCGTATAAATTGTCAACCCAGTCACCACCATCGATTGGTTTCAAAGCCCTTAAGAGTGAAGAAAATGCTCGGAAAGCCTCTGAGGAAACACGTGGGTGTCGCTCTTGGCAAGTCTTCAGCAAAGTCGGAGTGATCCCGGGGAGGAAGCCTGCAAATGCCGGAGGGGGGTGAGTCGAGAGGTAAGACGATAGGAAGGCTAGGCAGGTAGTGTGCAGCCCGGAAGCGGTCGTCGAAGATGATTGGGACAGTGTATTCTTCAGGATGACAAATATTTGTGGCGTTTGGTTTGTTAGTGATCCTGGGGTAACAAAGAGAAGGCCTTTTAAGAGCTCAAACCCTGCCTGTAGGGTGGCAGCTGCGGTTTTTGGGGGCCGTATCTGGGTCAACAATGCCTTCGAAAGCCCAGGAACCTGGGCCCTCAGGAGCACGTGAGGTGACTCTTCGACGTCCATCTCTTCCTCGCGTTTTCGTTTTCCGCCAACGGGTGTTTCTCCAGCTTTTGAAAGTGGTCCACCGTACGTCGAAACCTGGGTTAGTAGTGTTGAATACGTCGCCCATACCTCGAGCTTGACGGTTTGTTCCCGATCCCCAAATCGCGAGATAAGCACGGGAGATATATCCTTGAGAATTGAGGATAGCAGGTCTGGACGTGTGTGTATCACCGCTGCCAACAGCTTGGTGGCTGATCGACGGATTTTATAGCTCGTGTCTTCATCATCAGAGTACCTGCGATACCCCGGTCAGCTATATCTGGGTCGTAGGATGTTTCGTCCATACTCGTCAAGTTCTCCATCTTCGTCGTCACCACCATCATCTTCATCCTCCATCTCTTCATCTTCATCTTCAACCTCGACGGTATAGTTCTACACGGAACCGTAAATGGGAGGAAGTAAAGGTCGGTAGATGGATGCTCACTGGGTCGTACTTGATAAACTGTAGTCCAGCCTGTATCACAGCGGCGATATGCGAGGAAATTTCCGTAGGACAACGGAAGACCAGCGACTCCAGGGTCTGAATGCCATCGTAAATATACCATTCACCAATATAGAAACGGATTTTACCTGGAGACAACTTTCACGAAGCTCCTCGTCCTCCTTCTGAAGGGATTGGATGATAGCGGGAGTAATTTCACCAACAACGGGTGAGATCTGTTGTGTAGAAAGCCGTACAACGGATGACACGAGCTGGACAATCGTCTTTTGTTTGTCGTTTGGAGCAGACGGATCAAGATTGGGTAAGACTTCGGTTTTCAGTAGTTCAGAAAATGAATCAGGTGTGGACAACGGGATAATCTGTGCGATCGTGGTGATAGCACGCTTCCGAACAACTGGACGGGGGTGCGATAATAATGGTGTCAAAAGTGGCAGCGGGAGAAAGGTAGAACTCGAGAAGTAGGTGGGGAATCTTGTCAAGAGGATTGAAAGGATGGACAGTGATTCGACGAGCCCTTGTGGTGTCGTGGCAGGCTATCGAGTATAGATCAGTGGTGGAAAACGAGTCAGTACATGGTGCCCACTTGCATTAGAAAGTTGCTGCAGGAGCTTAGGTGACAGTTTTGCGCAAGCTTTCGGTGCGATTTGGCTCTCTAGAGGGAGCTCCGCTGTGATCGTCTTGAGAGCTATTTTGGGAAATTCATGGAGATTGGGCGGTCAAAAAAAGGGAAGCCACAAGGTAAAATGTCGAACCTAGGCTTGAAATATCTCTAAGCTCCTCATCCTTATTCGAGGAGAAGTCGATGAGTTTGTCCACGACGAAATCCATCTGAGATTCCCGAATGATTTTGATCAGCTGACCCAGACTGAAAGTATTGAGGACAGAAAGAACGCAGGTCAGAAGATCTGAGAGAACGTACCATTTGACGGCCTGGTTCTTGACTTCAGATATCTTATCTTCAACAAGAGCCATTACCTGACGGAGGACTTTGTTCTCAGTGGCCTCGTCGCCGAGGAAATTGTTAGGATCTTGTTTGATTTCGTTCATCAGGTCATTCAGGCCCATGAAGCTCGAAAGAAAAGTGAGCACGACGCATATCGATGGAAGCAGGATGGGAGTACCGAAAATCCTGGTCTGGGGACTGCATCTGGGACCACGGGTGTCGGCATTATAGGAAGATAAGAGAGAATAGATCACCTACCTTTTCGATGAGGCCGCTCATGAGGTAGGTCTTTGTCATAGCTGCGGTTGTTCTGCGGCACACGAGATAGGTGGTGGCAGGATGATAAGCGTGGCGCGAATGTCGATCGCGAGTGATGGTACTTCCAACCGCTTCCAATCTGCACTGGCAATTGGAATTCAGAGGGCCGTCATGAACACCTCGTCCGGGAGGATAAATTTTTTCAACCAGCAGATGTCTTCTCCCCTCACCACTCTGGTCCGCAAAACCTCTGCCCACAGACCCAACGACGGGTCAACGGTCCGGACTCCAACTCAACCTCAATCCCCACTCATCCACACAAAGTTTCGCGGATCAGTGGCAACCGCATCCTCATATGATACCAGCAGGTTTCAGGACGAGGAAAGCGTTCTCGTTGATGTTCAGACGAGTGATTCTACTGTACGTACTTTCCAGCGCCATCTCATTCACGCCCGTTCATTTCGCACAGTATCCCAGTCTCCCGCAACCACCCACCGAACCTTGGAACCTCCCCGGAACTAGGCATCAGCAGCCTCACTCTGCTGGATTGGGGTTTTATGCACACTCCTCTGGGTCGATCCCAACTATAACCATACATTCCTCTCCGGATAGTGTGAGTTCCATTGCTTACAGTATCCGCCCCTGCCCAACTCATCTGGCCGTCATCAGCACGTACCTCCACAAGAAGCGGGCCATAAGATATTGTACCCGAGTGCCGAGACTGATGTGCCTGCTGTCCATCCCCAAACTCCCGAGGAATATCTCCAACTTGGCATCAAACACCATGAGGCAAACCGACTGGAGGAATCAGCCCTCTGTTTTGAGCGGAGTGCAAAGGAACAGGGAGGGTGCGGAGTAGGGATGCTGATGTACGGTCTAACCTTGAGGCATGGATGGGGCTGCCCGCGCAACGAGAAGAGCGGGTTTCACTGGCTCAAGAAGGCAGCAGAACTCGCTCTCACCGACTTAGAGAAGGGAAAACGAGGGGCCGATGTGATGGCAATTAGGGTGAGCTTCAAAGTTGTGACTTGAAATTCCATATCCGAAGAAGGTTACGGACTAGTCAGAACTTATCCTCGCGATATACGAAGTGGGACAAAGTTTCTATCAAGGTTGGGGGGTCCCCAAAGACAAGAAGATGGGAGTTGTGCGTCTGTCCGCCCTTTTAAACTTCTGACACTTACCAATTTCAGAGTTACTTCCAAGTGGCGGCCAAGTTGGGGGACCCAGATGCACAACAAAGTTTTGCGTTCTGCCTCGCGCACGGGAAAGGGTGCAAGAAAGATCGAAAGGAAGCAGCCAAGTGGTATCGCGCAGCGGTATGTCCCTCGTCCTCCAACAGGGACTACGTGTGAGAATAACCGAATGTATTTTCAGGTGTCCCAAGGAGGCATCAGCGACGTTGGGTTGGCCTGGATTTACAAAGAAAAATATCAGTAGCGGGCAACGAATTATAGTAATCGGCTGCTAAACTGTGATCGTGGGAGAGTTAGTGAACAAAATCATGAATCCGTTCGCTAGTACGCCAGCATTAAACATGCAAGGCGGTCACCCAACCGTGAACACCCATAAATACTCCGTCATACTTCCAACTTACAACGAACGCAAGAACCTCCCAATTATTATCTGGCTCCTGGAAAAAACCTTTCGAGAATGGTGCGTCAAGTACCTCTCTGGGGGGCAGTCTCAGTACATGTCTGGACAGCAATTTCGACTGGGAAATCATCATTGTTGATGACGCCAGTCCCGATGGAACACAAGAAGTGGCTAGGCAGCTTGCTCAAGTATACGGGGATGATAGGATCGTACGTCGACTTATGTTTACCCATCGCATCCACAGACCAACCACTTGTACAGGTATTGAAGCCTCGGGCAGGCAAGCTTGGTCTGGGGTATGGATGTTCAGGCTTTCGTATCTTCCCGTTATCCCAACACATCGTTGCAGGACCGCCTACATCCACGGTTTGGAGTTTTGCACCGGAGATTTCGTGATAATCATGGATGCAGACTTCTCTCATCATGTACGTGTTTTCAGAGGCGCTGTATACACAACACTCAAGTTTTCTGTGGGTAATTTAGCCCAAGTTCATACCTCAGTTTGTTCAGTAAGTCTCTCTGGGTCATATTAAGACACGCCAGACTCAACCCCCTTAGGTTACAACAAACACACAACCTCGATATTGTCACGGGTACACGGTACAGATCTTCCCCTAGCCCAAAGATGAATGGGGCGGCCCCCGGTGGGGTCCATGGTTGGGACTTGAAACGGAAGATGGTTTCAAGGGGTGCCAACTTTCTGGCGGATACTGTGTTGAACCCAGGGGTCAGCGATCTCACAGGGAGCTTCAGGTCTGTCGTCGTTTACGCCGTAAATGTCACTCGCATTGAAATCCCGATGCTTCCAGGCTGTATAAGACGCACGTGCTGAAGAGGATAATTACTCTGACAGAGTCCCGCGGTTATGTATTCCAGATGGAGATGATGGTTCGTTCCAAGGCTCTGGGTTATAGCATTGGTGAAGTCCCAATCACCTTTGTAGATAGAATCTTCGGGGAGAGTAAGCTGGGTGCGGATGAAGTCGTTGGTTATGGTAGAGGCGTTTGGGCACTTTTCACTGGTGTGTGAGACCACGTGCTGCGAAAGTATGCATTTCACCTACGTCATATATTGTATCTCCTGAGTCGAGAAGCCGCATTCGTCCACCTACTCCTTCAACATCGTACACCGTCATGAGCCTGCTGCAAGATCTGCTTAGACACAAGACCTTGGATTCCATCGAGAGAAGGTTTGACACAACACATCCGGACTCAGATAATTCAGATGACGAGTTGATCAACGTAGTATGTCCTGAGTCTCATGCGTGCTATCTCAGACTGACTCATTGCGTAGATGTCTGTACCGGGTACACCTTCGCTGTCCCGCCCAGTTACCAGGCCCGGGTCGCCGTCACCAGGAGCGGTCTTAAGATCTAGTATTAGTAAATCATCCAACCACAGGGCTCGCAGTGACCCCCTCAAGGCATTTCCTACGCATCTGTCCCAGAGAATATTTGGGTTTTTGGACATTTCGGACCTTGCAAACTGTGCTCGGGTGTGCAAGAAGTGGTGTTCAAGTCAATCCATCAACTATGGTAAGCTTTACTTCTTCCGCTTAGAGGTTTCATCGCTGATCCTTGGACAGTATGGTTTCGGAGGTATCGCAAGGAGAATTTTAATGACGAAAGCCTTCCCCCTGGGAAATGGACTCGACGGGAATCGAAGCAGAACTGGGTATGGCCCGTCACGTTTCTCGTTCGACGCCCTAACCTTATTCACAGAGAATCTTATACATCCAATCAATTCCGACTCGAGAGTCGGTTGGTTCTGGGTATACGACCTCTAACACCCGTTCTGGTTATCAGTCGCCAAGGGAGATGAAAGAAGAGCAATGGCGTAGTGAGGCTCTTGCAGTATCACGACCAAGTAAAGGGGACATGCGGGAGATGTACAAAGAATTAGGGGGGCGGAAGTCAAAGGGTAAGGCAAAGGTTGGAGGGACTGGTCGTGTACGCGACAAGGGCGGTCTTGGGGGGTATGAGGAGTGGTGAATTAGTGCCTCGATTTCGGGGTTGGACATATGCAGGGCACTAGGTGTAGAGTGGTTTCTATGGTTAGGTGACAGGTGATTGGTAACCTGGGTGCTATGATTGCTCATGTAGAGCTTATGCCCTCAAATGGTGTAAGTGTAGATAAATTATATTGGGAGTTGTATACTTTATTCCATCCCTCAAGACTTGTAGATCTGGATTGGATACCATAAGCTACCTACAGCAAAATACAGGTTATGGTAGGAGTCAGAGGGTTAGGGCTAGTTATCTGTAAAGTTAAAATGTGTACAAGAAATGTCAACTGGTAACACCAATAGGTGACCACTATAGATACCATCATGTATATATACCCTACATATGTACCATTATCAATCAATTGCTTCTCTTTCACTCTCCCCACTAGCAACACTCAAACACTCTCCTAAAGGTAAGACTTAGAGTACTGTTGTAGAATGGAATATACTACCACCTGTCAGGGCCACTCTTCGCCCTAAGCTCTACTGCGCCAAAGGTGGAGTCAACCAGAGAACAAATCAATCTGGAGACAAACCACAACCACAACAGCTTTTTAGTGGTCGCTTCTTCCGGTAGGTGTTCCTGCTGCACAACTGGGTTAACCAGATAGGACAATCACGAGCCTGAATGTGGGATGTGAGCCTCAAACCGAGGGCTTATCACGAAGAGCGACGGTCTTGACTCTACTAAGAGTGAAGGATAAACGTCGATTAAGTGATCAGAACTGAGTGGAGGAGAGCAAGAAGAGGCTGGGGTTTCTTCCAAAGGAAAAAGACTCGCTTGTCCGTAACAGCGCAAGAGGGCTGAGAAGGGGAGAGGATTTCCTGGAATTGCAAAGCTAAGGAGACACCAGCCACAATCTATCTACCTATATAGGAAGAGTGGTTGTGACAGTGACAGATGTGACCGGAACAATGCGGAACCAGTGTGAGGGAGAGAAAGGAGAGAAGGAATAGAAAGGAATGAGTGTGTGGGAACTATCAAAACCAAAAAGGGTAACAAGTACCAAAAACGGAAAGATAGTGGTCAGAGATCGATAAGGGAGTGATCGATGTGAAACAGGGGGTAATGATCAATGATGCAGATGAAGGTGAAACGTGTAGGAGGAATGAATGTGAACGGGCATCAGAGATGAGTCCGAAACATGTCCGAGAAGGCTCGGAAAGAGAGTCCAGGTCGTGATGTCATAAATGTGTCATTATGATGCAATGGTGACGAAGAAGTGAAGTCATTGGTGACGATAGTGGAGTAGCATGATGTTATGGATGACGTCGAAGGTCTAGGCAGGAGTGCCAGAGTGGGCGGCAAGATAAGACATGAGCGGTGATGAGCTCGGGCGAGCGGTGTTGCGAGGTATGGGCGGTGATGGGAGATAGAGTAAACCCTTGATGGTGGGAAGAAGATTCGGGCCGAAGGTAGTGTCCAGGGGATAGTTGGAAAGCATATAAGCAGGATGGTTATGCGATCAATCCCCATCAAACCTTTCTACCACTTCACCAATCTCAGCACACCTTACCTCATATGTCTATCCGCAATGCGGCCTCTGTTGATAACTCTGTTGGTTCTCGTGCCGTCTACGTCGCTCCCGACAATCGGGGAGAAATCACCCGTTGTGACAATCGAGGCCATACACGAAGTCGGATCGATCCCAATAGCGCCTATCCCAGTCCCATCGAGGCTAGTATACTCCTGTTGTTCTCGAGTGGTCTGAAAGCTAACCTCTTTGAGCAGATCATGGACCGAATGCGCTCCAGAGATGTCAATGACATCCTCGGAGAGTGTCACTACGATGATAGGCTCTGGGGTTTCGCGATCAGGACCGCCGAGACATGGAGAACGAGCAATAGGGAGCAATGGAGAGATCCTGTCCTAGCTTTGTTGTTTAGGATGGGATCGTTCAACTGGGAAGGTGAAGACAAGTTGATGAACCAGGCGAAGCAAGCTATTCGTTTGGGAACTGCTACCAGCGTTTGGATCTGGATGAGAGTCATGGAGATCCAAGAACGGGTAGGTCCATCGAGTTTGGGATGATTAAGTCCTAACTGATGAACCAATAGCGAGATGCTTTGGAGTGGGAGTGGCGTCAGAGTGTGACGGATGCCACTGATGTCTTTTCTCATATCGATCGAGATCTATCGGCCTTGGGTGGTCGAGTCGGGTTGGACGAACATCGTATGAAGGAGTTCAAGACGATGCTTGACAGCTTCGAGACTGACTATAGTTGGTTCTTGTTTCGACTACATGCCTTGGAGGAAAGCAAGAAGGAATATGCCGAGAGGATCGAGTCGTTGGAGATGTCCTTGGCCTTTGCCGAGTCGAACGCCGGAGTGGACGCGACGAGGATCCAGCGATTGGAAGAACAGTTTGACGACTTGTCGAACAAGGTGGCGCACATGCAGGGGCAACTCTGTACCTGTAATGGCAAGGTAAGAGTCTTCCTGTTGTGACCTTAACCACAACGTTGACTCTTAGTAGCAGTCGTCGGTGGATTCTCCGAGCGAGCCGAGTCTTGAGTACTCGAGCGATTCTTCTTATCACAAGGCGGTGTCAGCCGATGAGGGTTGGATCAGGATTATTCCTGTCGGGGAACTCGAGGTCATTCCTGATGCGAGTGGTCCAGAGATTCCTTCTGATGCGGCCCTTGAGGAAGAGGAGGAGAGCGAGGGGTCTTCAGCCGAGAACAGGTCGATGTCGCCACTACACCAGGAGGAGGAGGGGCCCGCTATCATTTCTCATGAAGAGATGGAATTGATGAGCCGAGTTCTGGATGAACAGCCTATCCTTGGTAATGCTGTGAGTGGACAGCGTTGCATTCGATCTGCTGGGAGTCTTCCGCTGAGCAAGTATCATCCCTACGTCCGGTCTTCGTTCTTCAAAGGTCAACTCCGAGGTCTTCCATCTTCCGAGGCATTCCGTTCCAACTATCTTCGAGCAAGAAGAACCGGGCGTGTTGAGAGAAGTAGTTGTGGAGGGGAGGCAGACGATGAGTGCTCAGGATTTGAGAGCATTCGTTCTTCAGTCGAGCCAGAGGGGCTTGCTGATTCGTCATGCACTCGAGTCATTGAATCAGGTAATGGATCAGATCCAGATCCAACAACTCTTGCTACTTGCGTGCTCAGATCTCATGGAGATGGTCGGGGAATCGGGTGGAGCTGGAACTTTGGAAGGCGGGACCTTGGCTGAGGAGATGGCCGAGAGTGTCCTTGTCGAGGACCAGGGAGAGGTCCATGATTTCGAGGGGAATCTTGACGATGATTAATGTACTCGTGTATCGGTTGTGGAGGGCAATTGACCCTTGTGTACCAATTTGATGTCTTCTTTTCTTGTCTTTATGCATCATGTGTCGTGAGAGGGGAGGGGAAAGGAAATTGAAAGAGTGTGATGTTTGAGTTGGTCGTCGAGCGTCGTGAATGTCTTGTGTTCTTGTTGATTTATGAAATTTTTAAATGGGGTTTTCTTCATGACAGCAAACGCGCTGACACCACCCACTCAACAGATCAGTTAGTAAGTGACTGTCTGTAAGACTACACCATGTGCACATGAGTCAAGATGAATATCCAGGGACTTTTAAAGAAGGTACAGAGACCCTGACTGCTCTCATCAGGGAAACCTTCGATCACTTTCAAAGTGCTGGAAGTGCCTGGAAGTGGTGGGAAGTGCACAGAAGTGCACTTCTGGAAGCCAAGTGCCTACTTCTGGAAGCAAAAGTGGCCCTAAGCACCTGAATTTGGTGGGGGGGGATCACTGTAAAAAAATTGGCACTCATAAGTAACCGTGACTTTTCCTGATGCTGCCAGGTTGTGGGTAGAGTGAATCTCAGTTACTGGTGTTGAAGATAGCTGTGTCAACCAGTCATGTGGTTGTGGGAATTTTCTAGATAGTATATAGTAATATTGATCACATCAATATAACTCTGCCTTTCTCCCTCATCATGTGCTGTAACAAGTATATGTGGTAGATTGATCCTACCAATATAACTTTACCTTTCTCCCTCATCATGTATTGCTGCAGAATATACCTGTGTAGCATAGCCATTTGTACCCATATATAGTATAGTTTACCACATGCAGGCCATGAGGCACCT
>Ga0307517_10002492_pt1 | contig 29429 bp, 24 predicted proteins | sample 23_EM_MG_FD_194515 | JGI IMG/M metagenome (GOLD analysis project Ga0307517, IMG submission 194515) | Populus trichocarpa ectomycorrhiza microbial communities from riparian zone in the Pacific Northwest, United States - 23_EM | ecosystem: Host-associated > Plants > Roots > Unclassified | place... | reverse complement strand
TGACGACGAATGCCGGCGCCGAGACGATGAACAAGGCGACGATCGGCTTCACGACGGCGCGCGAGCAGGGCGACGAGATGGCCGACATCAAGCGCCTGTTCACGCCCGAGTTCCGCAACCGCCTCGACGCGGTCGTGAGCTTCAAGGCGCTCGACGAAGAGATCATCCTGCGCGTGGTCGACAAGTTCCTGTTGCAGCTCGAGAGCCAGCTCGGCGAGAAGAAGGTCGAGGTCACGTTCACCGATGGCCTGCGCAAGCAGCTCGCGAAGAAGGGCTTCGATCCGCTGATGGGCGCGCGGCCGATGCAGCGCCTCATCCAGGACACGATCCGCCGTGCGCTGGCCGACGAACTGCTGTTCGGACGCCTCGTCGATGGTGGCCGCCTGACCGTGGATGTGGACGCCGATGGCAAGCCGGTGCTCGACATCCAGCCGACGAAGAAGAGCGACAAGCCCAAGGCCGAGCCGGCGACGGCGTGACCCTCACGACGCGTCGCCTGACGACAGCGCAGCGGGGCCCTTCGGGGCCCCTTCTCTTTGGCGCTCGACGTTCGGCGCTCAGAACGCGGCCGCGGGATCCTGCTTGAAAAAGCCGCGCAGCAAGTCGTAGAGGCGCGGGTGCGCGCGCTTGAAGTCGTGTGGGGCCACGAAGAAGGCTTCCGACGCGACCGCGAAGAACTCTTCCTCGGCCTCGGCCGCATACGGATCGAGCAGCGTGTCGTCGCCGGCATCGACGCGCTCGCAGAACGCGTCGTATTCGTCGCCGAGCACACGAACCCATTCATCCCGCGCGGCACGGTCGGGCAGGGCGGGCACGCCGTCGGCCTCGCCGTTGCGCATGTCCAGCACATGCACGAACTCGTGGATCACGACGTTGTAGCCAACCGCGGCCGACGCGGCGGCATCGTCCACGTCGAACCACGACAGCATCACCGGCCCGCCCTGCATCGCTTCGCCGGAAAGCTCTTCCTCGTAGTGGTGCACGACGCCGGCTTCGTCGACGAACTCGCGCTGCGCGACCACCGCGTCGGCGTGCACGACGATGCCGACGAAACCGTCGTACCACGCCAGCCCGAGCTTGAGCACCGGCAGGCAGGCCTGCGCGGCGATCGCGACGGCCATCTCGTCGTCGACCGTCAGCCCTTCGGTGCCGGTGAACTCCTTGGCTGCGAGGAACAGCGTGGCCATGTCGCGCAGCTGCGCGACGTCATCGGCGCTGCGTGCGGCAAGAAACGGGAAGCGCGCGAGTGTCAGCCGCCACAGCGCATCGGGGATCGCGCGCCGCTCCAGCGTGCGCGCCGTGCGCCGGCGCTTGAGCCAGTCCAGCACCACGGCTCAGGCCAGCGCTTCGGCCGGGCTCAAGCGCGCCCAGCCGTCGGCGCTCCAGCGCAGCACCTGCGCGCGCGGCGGCGCCGCGTGGTCGAGATCCCAGTCACTCAGGACGTGGCGGATGAGCCCGGGCGCGAGCGGTTCGCTGCCAGGGCGGTGGGTGTGGCCGTGGACGAGCACGCTGGAGCGCGTGGCGCGCAGCGCGTCGATCGCCGTCGGCGCGTCGACGTCGGCCCATTCGCCCTCGTGCGCTGCCGTTCTTCGCTCGCTCTCGGAGCGGAGGTTGCGCCCGATCACGCGCCGCTCGGCGAGCGGCTTCGCGAGTGCCTGCGCCTGCCAGGCCGGATTGCGCACCATGCGGCGGAACTGCTGGTAGTCGGTGTCGGCGAGGCACCAGGCATCGCCGTGCGACAGCAGCGTTCGCGCATCGAATGCGCACAGCACGGTCGGGTCGGGCAGCGCGCGAACGCCGCAGGCGTCGAGCATCTCTCGGCCGAGTAGAAAGTCGCGGTTGCCGACCATGAAGGACACCGGGCGGCGCGCCGCCGCCTGCGTCAGCAATGCGGCGCCGACCGCCTCGAAACCTTCGAAGCGCGCGTCGTCACCGACCCAGGCCTCGAACAGATCGCCGAGGATGAAGACGGCATCCGCCGGGGTGTTCAGCAGGTACTCGCGCGCGGCCGCGACGGTGCGTGGCGTGTCGTCGGCCAGGTGCAGATCGCTGATGAAATCGATGCGCCGCCACGACGGCGGCGCGACGACTTCGTGCGCTTGCGCCTCCACGTCCGGTGTCGCGGGCTTCAGCCGACGCGCTTGGCGCTGAGGATCAGGACATCCTCGACCGGCACATCGCCGTGCCCGCCCTTGCTGCCGGTCTTGACGCGTTCGATCGCGTCGACGACCTCGGTGCCGGACACGACCTTGGCGAACACCGCGTAGCCCCAGCCCGAGGCGCTCTCGGCGGTGAAATTCAGGAACTTGTTGTCGGTCGCGTTGATGAAGAACTGCGACGTGGCCGAGTGCGGTGCCGAGGTGCGCGCCATCGCCAGCGTGTAGCGGTCGTTCTTCAGGCCGTTGTTGGCCTCGTTCGCGATCGTCGCGTTGGTGGCCTTCTGGCGCATGCCGGGTTCGAAGCCGCCGCCCTGGATCATGAAGCCGGGGATCACGCGGTGGAACACCGTGCCGTCGTAGTGGCCAGCGTCGACGTACTCGAGGAAGTTCTTGGCCGACAGCGGCGCCTTGGCTTCGTCGAGTTCGACACGGATCGTGCCCTTGCTGGTTTCGAGGTCGACTTGTGTGCCCATGTCATTTCTCCAGAGTTGCTTTGTTGATCGTGATCGGTGTGAGCGGCACGTCGTCGTGCATGCCTTTGCTGCCGGTCGGAACGTCGCGGATCTTGTCGACGACCTCCATGCCGGAGACGACCTTGCCGAAGACCGCGTAGCCGTTGCCGTCGCGCGCGTTGGCGGCGTCGAGACGGTCATTGTCCTTGACGTTGATGAAGAACTGCGAGGTCGCGGAGTTCGGGTCGTTGGTGCGCGCCATCGCGACGCTGCCGCGCACATTGCTCAGGCCGTTGCGGCTCTCGAGCACGATCGGTGCGCGTGTCGATTTTTCCTTCAGGTCGGCGGTCATGCCGCCGCCCTGGATCATGAAAGTCGGGATGACGCGGTGGAACACCGTGCCGTTGTAGTGGCCGGCCTTCACGTACGTGATGAAGTTCTCCACCGTTTTCGGGGCCTTGGCCGCGTCGAGTTCGATCACGATGTCGCCGGCCGAGGTCGCGAGCTTGACCTTCTGGGCTTGGGCGGCAGCGCTGGCGAACAAGGTCGCCGCGGTCATCGAGGCGATGACCGCGGCGCGACTCGTCCAACGAGAAATCGAATGCGTCACTTGGCGTCTCCTGTCGGTGGTGTGCTGGTCGCGGTGGAGGCGTTTGCTCGGGCGCCGTGCTTGTAGAGATCGCGCACGATCGCAAGCTTGGGCGGCACCGTCACGTTGGCGGGATCGAGCTTGAGCGCGCGTGCGTACGACTGCGCCGCGAGTGCCGCGTGCACGTCGCCGAGGTTCTCGTGCGCCGTCGCGTAGCTCGGGTTGGTGCGCAAGGCCTGCTCGAGGGTCGCGGCGGCCTTGGCGTAGTCACCGGCGCCGGCGTACAGCACCGCGAGGTTGTTGTAGGGCTCGGCGAGATCGGGGTGGTCGGCGCTGATCTGCTGGAACAGCGCGATGGCTTCGGCATCGCGCTTGGCATCGGCCAGCATCACCGCCTTGATGAAGCGCATCTGCGCATCCTTCGGGCGGGTACCGAGGAAGTCGTCGGCCCGCTGCATCGCGGCCGCGGGCTGGCCGGCGTAGTACAGGCGCTGCACCTCGCTCAGTTCGTCCGCCCGCGCCGCAAGCGCGGTGCCCAACAAGGCGATCAGCAGCAGTCGATTGAGGAGGGGGATCAAACCAGGCATCGGCGTGGTGAATGGCAAGGGACGGGCAGCAAGCAGGGGGTTCGCCGATCCGCGGCCAGCCGCAGACTTTGCGCGAAGGCGGCCCGGTATACTGCCCCGATTGTAGTGCAGGCCACTCTTGCGAAAGACGCCGCCGCGGCCCCGGCCGAGGCGCTCTGGCACAGTCTGGCAGCCCATCGACACCCACTGATCTGAACTTTGCGTGACGGCCACAGCTTGACGTTGCCGCGCGCTCGAACACGTTTCCCGGCTCATGACGCTCCGCATCCACAACACGCTCACGCGAGCCCTCGAAACCTTTGTGCCGCTGGAGCCGAATCACGTGCGCATGTATGTGTGCGGCATCACGGTGTACGACCTGTGCCATGTCGGGCACGCGCGCATGATGATCGCGTTCGACCTGATCTACCGCTGGCTGCGCACGCTCGGGTATCAGGTCACTTACGTGCGCAACATCACCGACATCGACGACAAGATCATCCGCCGCGCACTCGAACGCCAGATGGGGATCCGCGCGCTCACCGAAGAGATGGTGGCCGAGATGCATACCGACCTCGGGCGCTTGGGCGTGCTGCCGCCGACGCACGAGCCGCGTGCCACCGAGTTCGTGCCGCAGATGCTGGCGATGATCGGCGCGCTCGAGGCGAAGGGCCTGGCCTATCGCTCCGGCAACGGCGACGTGAACTACGCGGTGCGCAAGTTTCCAGGCTACGGCAAGCTCTCCGGCAAGTCGATCGACGAGCTGCGCTCGGGCGAGCGCGTCGCGGTGCTCGAGGGCAAGGACGATCCGCTCGACTTCGTGCTCTGGAAGGCCGCGAAGGCCGAAGAGCCGGCGGATGCGAAGTACGCGTCCGAGTTCGGCGTCGGCCGGCCCGGCTGGCACATCGAGTGCTCGGCGATGGCCTGCGCGCTGCTCGGCGAGCAGTTCGATCTGCATGGCGGTGGTGCCGACCTGCAGTTCCCGCACCACGACAACGAGATCGCGCAAAGCGAGGGTGCGACGTCGAAGCCGCCGGCGGTCGTGTGGGCGCACAACGGCCTGCTGAACGTCGACCAGGTGAAGATGTCCAAGTCCCTCGGCAACTTCTTCACCATTCGCGAGGTGCTCGCGCGCTACGACGGCGAGACGGTGCGCTTCTTCATGCTGCGCACCCACTACCGCAGCCCGTTCAGCTTCAGCGACGCGAACCTCGACGATGCGCGCGCCTCGTTGCGCCGCCTGTACACCGCGCTCGACGGGCTGGACGTGGCGGCGACGCCGATCGACTTGTCGCAGCCGCAGGCCGCGGCCTTTCATGCGGCGATGAACGACGACTTCAACACGCCGGTCGCGGTGGCGGTGCTGTTCGAGCTCGCAAACGAGCTGAACCGGACGCGCGCTCTGAGTACTGCCGCGCTACTCAAAGGCCTGGCCGACACGCTCGGCATCCTGCAGCAATCGCCGCGGGCCTATCTGCAGGCGGGCAATACCCTGGACACCGACAGCATCGCCGAGCGCATTGCCGCGCGTGCCGCGGCCAAGCAAGCGCGCGACTTCGCGCTGGCCGACAAGATCCGCGACGACCTGCTCGCGCAAGGGATCGTGCTGCAGGATTCGCCCACCGGCACCACCTGGATGAAGTCCTGATGCCCGCACGCGCCAGCGAGCCGAGCGCGGCAATGGCGACCGATGGCGGCGCCGTTCCGCAGGTCACACCTCACTATTGGGACGAGGCCTGCAAGCACCTGAGCAAACGCGATCGGGTGATGCGCAAGCTGATCCCTCAGTTTGCCGAAGGCCGCCTGCAAAGCCGCGGCGACGCCTTCACGACCCTGGCGCGTTCGATCGTCGGGCAGCAGATCTCGGTGAAGGCCGCGCAGTCGGTCTGGAATCGGTTCGTCGGCCTGATGCCGCAACCGTCGACGCACCTGGCGCCCGCCGGCGTGCTCGCGCTCGAGACCCTGTCGGCGCGCGCCGCGGGGCTCTCGGCACGCAAGGTCGAGTACCTCGTGGACCTGGCGGCGCACTTCGAATCGGGCGCGGTCCATGTGGCGCAATGGCAGCAGATGGACGACGAAGCCATCATCGAGGAGCTGGTTGCGATCCGCGGCATCGGCCGCTGGACGGCCGAGATGTTCCTGATCTTTCACCTGATGCGGCCGAACGTGATGCCGCTCGACGACATCGGGCTGCTCAAGGGCATCAGCATCAACTATTTCAGCGGCGAGCCGGTATCGCGTGCCGAGGCGCGCGAGGTCGGCGAGGCCTGGGCGCCGTTCCGCTCGGTTGCGACTTGGTACATCTGGCGCAGTCTGGATCCGCTGCCGGTAGACTACTAGGGTTGGGATAGACGCCTTCAACCCGAAGGAACACACGAATGAGCAAACGCCACTTCCTCGAATTCGAGCAGCCGGTTTCCGAGCTCGAATCCAAGATCGAAGAACTGCGCTACGTGCAGAACGAGTCGGCGGTCGACATCTCCGAAGAGATCGACCGCCTCGGCAAGAAGAGCCTGCAGCTCACCAAGGACATCTACGCCAGCCTCACGCCCTGGCAGGTGACGCAGATCGCGCGACACCCGCAGCGCCCGTACACGCTGGACTACGTGAACGAGATCTTCACCGACTTCCAGGAGTTGCACGGCGATCGCGCGTTCGCCGATGACCAGTCGATCGTCGGCGGCCTGGCCCGCTTCAATGGCCAGGCCTGCATGGTGATCGGCCACCAGAAGGGCCGCGACACCAAGGAGCGCGGCCTGCGCAACTTCGGCATGTCACGCCCAGAGGGCTATCGCAAGGCCTTGCGCCTGATGAAGCTGGCGGAGAAGTTCGGTCTGCCGGTGTTCACCTTCGTCGACACGCCGGGCGCCTATCCCGGCATCGGTGCCGAGGAGCGCGGGCAATCGGAGGCCATCGGCCGCAACATCTTCGAGATGGCGCAGCTCGAGGTCCCGATCATCGTCACGATCATCGGCGAGGGCGGCTCGGGCGGCGCGCTCGCGATCAGCGTCGGCGATCAACTGCTGATGCTGCAGTACTCGATCTACTCGGTGATCTCGCCCGAAGGCTGCGCGTCTATCCTGTGGAAGACCTCCGAGCGCGCGTCCGACGCCGCCGATGCCTTGGGCATCACGGCACACCGCCTGAAGGCGCTCGGCCTGATCGACAAGATCGTCAGCGAACCGGTCGGCGGCGCACACCGCGACACCAAGCAGATGGCCGCGTTCCTGAAGCGCGCGCTGAACGATGCGCTGCGCCAGGTCAACGACCTGAAGCCGAAGGAACTGCTCGCACGCCGCTACGAGCGCTTGCAATCGTACGGCCGCTTCAGCGACACCAAAGAGCGCTGATCCGAGGTGAGTGCGCGTCGCATCGCCGTGGCCTACAGCGGCGGGCGCGACTCGACCGCGCTGCTTCACGCGACCTTGCTCGAGGCCGCCACGCACGGCGTGCGGGTGCTGGCGCTGCATGTGCATCATGGCTTGAGCCCGCATGCCGATGCCTGGCTCGCGCATTGCGAGGCGCAGTGCCAACGCTGGGCGCGTCGCGGGCTGCCGATCGAGTTCGTCGCGCATCGATTGACCGCGGCGCCGGAACCCGGCGACAGCGTCGAGGCCTGGGCGCGGCAGGCGCGCTACCAGGCCTTGCGGGCCATGGCGTTGGCGCACGGCGCGACGGTCGTGCTGCTGGCGCACCATCAACGCGATCAAGCCGAGACGCTGCTGCTGCAGGCCCTGCGCGGAGCCGGAACCGCGGGCCTGTCGGGCATGCCGCGCAGCGTCGCACGCGATGGCATCGAGTGGAAGCGACCGTGGTTGGACCGGGCCAGCGCGGCCATCGATGCCTACGTGCGCACGCACCGGCTCAAGCACATCGAGGACGACAGCAACACCGATCCGCGGTTTGCGCGCAACCGTCTGCGCCTGCAGGTCTGGCCGGTGCTGAGCGCCGCGTTCCCGCAGGCCGAAGCGGCGCTGGGCGTGTCGGCACAGTGGGCGCAGGAAGCGGACGCCGCGCTCGGCGAACTGGCCGCGATCGATCTCGCACAGGTGGCCGATACCAAGGGCTTGCAGATCGCCCCGTGGCTCGCGCTGTCTCCGGCGCGGCGCAGCAATGCGCTGCGGGCCTGGCTGAAACGCGAGCACGGCGTCGGCGCGCCGGCGAGTCTGGTGCAGCGGCTGCTCGACGAGTTGCCGACGAGCCGCAACGCGCGCTGGCCGATCGAGTCCGGCGAACTGCGCCTGTACCGCGGCGTGTTGCGCAGCGAACCGCGGCCGGCTGCGTCGATGCCGCCGCGCCGCGAAACCGCGCTGCGCATTCAACGCGCAGGCGTCGTCAAACTGCCCGGCTGGGGCGGCGAGTTGCATGTCGAGGCGGTGACCGAGCTGGGTGTGCCGCTCGCGTGGCTCGCGCATGCCGAATTGCGCGAGCGCCGTGGCGGCGAGCAGTTTCAAGCCGGCGTGGCGCGGCCGCCACGCAGCCTGAAGAAGCAGTTTCAGGACGCCGGCGTGCCGGAGTGGGAGCGCACCGGCCCGCTGGTCTACAGCGGTGGCCAGCTCGTGTTCGTGCCCGGCCTCGGGCTGGACGCGCGCGTGCTCGGTCTGCCGGGCCAGACGCTGGCGACGCTGGGCTGGGTGTCGTCCGGCATGCCGCGGCGCGGCAGCTAGAATCAAAGGCTCGCCTGCAGGCGAGCGTTCGGTTCTGTTCGTCAGCTGATTCACCGCAACACCACCCAAGATGGCACTCATAGTCCACAAGTACGGCGGCACCTCGATGGGGTCGCCGGAGCGCATTCGCAGCGTCGCCAAGCGCGTCGCCAAATGGGCCCGCGCGGGCCATCAGATGGTCGTCGTGCCCTCGGCGATGAGCGGCGAGACCAACCGCCTGCTCGGCCTTGCGAAGGAGCTCTCGCCGGAACGCACGACGCCCGAGCTGCAGCGCGAACTCGACATGATCGCCTCCACCGGCGAGCAGGTCTCGGTCGGGCTGCTCGCGATCGCGCTGCAGGCCGAGGGCATGCCGTCGGTGAGCTATGCGGGCTGGCAGGTGCCGATCAAGACCGACTCGGCGCACACCAAGGCGCGCATCCAGAGCATCGACGACCAGCGCGTGCGCGCCGATCTGGCGGCCGGCAAGGTCGTGATCATCACCGGCTTCCAGGGCGTCGATCCGCAAGGCCACATCACGACGCTGGGCCGCGGCGGCTCCGACACCTCGGCCGTGGCCGTGGCCGCGGCGATGAAGGCCGACGAGTGCCTGATCTACACCGACGTCGACGGCGTCTACACGACCGATCCGCGCATCGTCGCCGAAGCACGTCGTCTCACGACGATCAGCTTCGAGGAGATGCTCGAGATGGCGAGCCTGGGCTCCAAGGTTCTGCAGATCCGCTCGGTCGAGTTCGCCGGCAAGTACCGCGTGCCGTTGCGCGTGCTCTCGAGCTTCACGCCGTGGGACATCGACATCGTCGAAGAGGCGAAGTCGGGCACCTTGATCACCTTTGAGGAAGACGAAAAAATGGAACAAGCCGTTGTTTCGGGCATCGCGTTCAACCGCGACGAAGCCAAAATCAGCCTGCTGGGCGTGACCGACAAACCGGGCATCGCGTTTCACATCCTCGGTCCGGTGGCCGAGGCCAACATCGATGTGGACGTGATCATCCAGAACGTCTCGCACGACGGCCGAACCGACTTCTCGTTCACCGTGCCGCGCGGCGACTACCAGCGCACGATGGAGCTGCTCAAGGCGAAGGTGCTGCCGGTGACCGGCGCCAGCGAACTGGTCGGCGATCCGAAGATCTGCAAGGTCAGCATCGTCGGCATCGGCATGCGCTCGCACGTGGGCGTGGCGAGCCGCATGTTCAGCGTGCTGAGCGAAGAGGGCATCAACATCCAGATGATCACGACGAGCGAGATCAAGACCAGCGTCGTGATCGACGAGAAGTACATGGAGCTCGCGGTGCGGGCGCTGCACAAGGCCTTCGACCTGGAGCAGTCGGCGCCCTGAACGCCGACGATTTCGCGGGTTAGAATGCCGGCTGTCTGCGGAGCTGTGACCGAGTGGCCGAAGGTGCTCCCCTGCTAAGGGAGTATGTGGGCAAAACCTGCATCGAGGGTTCGAATCCCTCCGGCTCCGCCAGGTGACTCAGTAAAAGGCCTCGTAAGAGGCCTTTTTTCTTTGGTCAGACGTCCAAGAGGAACATGCCCATGGTGCCTCGTCTGTTGGTCTGCCTCGTGCTCGCGTTGCACGTGGCCGCTGCCTCCGCTGCGGAAATCGTCCGCTTCCCGAAGCCCGAGTTCGAGGGTGATCGCCGCTACGACTACGCCCTGCAATTGCTGCAGCTCGCGCTGTCGAAGAGCGGCGCCGACTATCGGATCCAGACGGCCGAGTTCCCGATGAACCAGGAGCGCCAGGTGCTGGAAATCGAGGCAGGGCGGACGATCGACGTCGGTCCGATTCCCAGCTCTGCCGAACGCGAGGCGCGCCTGCTGCCGATTCGCATCCCGTTGAACAAGGGTCTGCTCGGATGGCGCCTGGGCCTGATTCGCAAAGGCGATCAAGGCTTGATCGCGGGGATCAATACCTTGGACGACCTGAAGCGCGTGCGGCTTGCACAGGGGCAGGAATGGCCGGACACGCAGATTCTGCAGGCCAACGGTGTCAACGTGATCACCGCCCCGAAGTACGAAGGCCTGTTCAAGATGCTCACAGGCAAGCGCTTCGACTACTTTCCGCGCAGCGTCATGGAAATCTGGGACGAACAGGCGATCAATGCAGAGACGCTGGAAGTGGAGCCCCACCTCGCTCTGCACTACTTCTACGACGCCTACTTCATGGTGAACCGCAAGAACACCAAGCTCGCGCAAGTCATCCGCGAGGGACTGGAAAAGGCCATTGCCGACGGTTCGTTCGACAAGGTCTTCCAGCAATACTTTGGTGAGCGGCTGCGCAAGGCGCGCCTGGAGACGCGCACGGTGATCGAGTTGCGTAACCCGTTGCTGACACCGGGGACGCCATCGGATCGGCCGGAACTCTGGTACGACGCCAAGCGGGGGCGCTGACCGCGGCGACTTCTGCGCGGCCGTCGACGCCGGTCAGTTCCTCGGTGGATCGATGCGCGATTTGCTGCCGGCTGCCTCCGGCGCGTGCTCGGGCCCGACCACGGCGGGTCGGACCCAGCGGGCGAGCGTGGCGAACAGCTCCTCGACCTTGATCGGCTTGGCGACATGGTCGTTCATCCCGGCGGCCAGGACCTTCTCGCGGTCGCCGACCATCGCGTTGGCGGTCATCGCGATCACCGGCAGCTCGCGCCACTGCGGCCGCTGGCGAAGCGCACGGGTCGCCGCGTAGCCGTCCATGACGGGCATCTGGCAATCCATCAGGACGCCGTCGAAATGCTGGCGGCCCAGCATGTCCAGCGCCTCTTGGCCGTCACAGGCTACGCTGACGTCGATATCGGCGAGGCGCAGCACGGTCAGGGCGATCTCGCGGTTGATGGCGTTGTCTTCGACGAGGAGGATCTGCGCGCCACGCAGGCGGGCTTGATGGCCGTGCATGGCCTCTTCGCGTTTCGTCGTGCCTGGCGAGTCAGGCACCGCGAGCCCGAGCACCTGACTGCAGGCGTCGAACAGCGTCGAGGGCGTGACCGGCTTCATCAGCAGTGCGTTCACGGTGAGCTGTCGCTCCGCCAGGCGCTTCTGCATGTCGTCGCGGTTGAGGGCCGTCACCATCAGCACCGTCGGCGTCGGATGCGGCCGGCGTTCGCGCTGGCTCAGCAGGCGCGCGCATTCCACGCCGTCGAGGCCGGGCATCTTCCGATCGAGCAGCACCAGGTCGTAGGGCTGGTCGCTCGCGTCGGCCAGCTCCACCATGCGCACGGCGTCCTGACCATTGGCCGCGGTGTCGGTTTCGAGTCCGAGCGCAGCGCTCATGTCGGCAAGCACATCGCGGGCACAGGCGTTGTCGTCCACGATCAGCACGCGGCGGCCGCGCAGGCTTTGCGGGTGTGGCAAGGGCGGTCGTTCCGGCTGAGGCTGCAAGCCGAAGCGCAGTGTGAAGTGGAATCGGCTGCCCTGACTCGGCGTGCTGTCGACGTCGATCTCGCCGCCCATCATGCGCACCAGGTGTCGACTGATCGACAGCCCCAGTCCGGTGCCGCCATAGCGCCTGCTAGTCGATGAGTCGCCCTGCGTGAACGGCTGGAACAGGCGCTGCTGTTCGTCGGGTGTCATGCCGATGCCGGTGTCACGCACCTCGAAGTGCAGTTGAATGGAGTGGGCCTGGCGCTCGACCATCTCGATGGCGATGACGACCTCGCCGCGTTCGGTGAACTTGACGGCGTTGTTGCCCAGGTTGAGCAGCACCTGGCGCAAGCGCGAGGGATCGCCCACCAGCGCTGTCGGCAAGTTCAGCGGCAGGGCGAACAGCAGCTCCAGGCCTTTCTCCTCGGCATTCATGCCGACCAGATGGCCCAACCCGTCCACCACGTCGCGGAGGCTGAACGGAATGGCCTCGAGGTCGAGCTTGCCGGCCTCGATCTTGGAGAAGTCGAGGATGTCGTTGATGATCCCGAGCAGCGATTCGGCCGCGCCGTGGATCTTTTGCACATAGTTGAGCTGCTGCGGATTGAGCCCGCTTTGCAGGGCCAGATAGGACATGCCGAGAATGGCATTCATCGGCGTTCGGATCTCATGGCTCATGTTGGCCAGGAAGTCGCTCTTGGCCTGGTTTGCTGCTTCGGCGGCGTGCCGCGCGTCCCGGTCCGTCTCGGCCTGTCTCCGCGCGGTGATGTCCCGCGCGATACCGACCGTACCGGCCACGCGGCCGTCGCGGTCGTGCAGCACGGTCTTGATGGTCTCGACCCGGGTACTGCTTCCATCGGCGTTGACGTGGTGCTCCTCGATCCGTTTGCACCCGTTCGACGCCATCACCTCGGCGTCGTCGAGAAGATAGGTCCTGGCGAGTTCCGGCGGATGAAGCTCGAGATCGGTCATGCCGATCATCTGGCCCGGCTCCGAAAACCCTTTTGTGGCGGCGAGCGCCCGGTTGGCGGCGATGTAGCGGCCGCTGGTGTCCTTCACCCACGCGAGGTCCGGAATGTTGTCCAGGATGGCCGCCATGCGCGCGTTGGCGTTCCCGAGCTCCATCGCATGTTGCCGCAGACGCTCGCGCATCGCGTTGAGGGCATCGACCAGCTGATCGAGTTCATCGTTGCCTTCGCCATCAATCCGCAAGCGCCGCAATCGCAGCGGCTGAGCCCCCGCATCCGGGGTGACGCTGCCCATCGACGCAGCGATGTCCAGCAGATGGCGGGTCGCCAACCGGTGCACGACGAACAAGATGAAAAACGCGACCAGGAAGGTCTTGGCAGCGTTGCTCAGCAGGATGACGACGGCCTGCGCTGCCAGGTCGCGGTAGATGTCCGTCAGAGTCGCCTCGATGTGAAGCACGCCGATAACCTGCGGCTGCGCTCCGCAACAGACCAGCGGAAACTCCTTCACGACGGCTCTTGCGGTTTGTCGTTCGCCCCGGAACACCGTCAACGCGTGGGCGGACGAGGCGGTTTCCCGCACTTCCACGGCGCGCATCGAGGGCAGGCGCAGAATGCCTTCGAGCTGCTCCTGGAGTTGCTTCGAGTCCAGCGCCCACAGGCTCTCGCTCAGGCTGCGAGAGGCGGCCTGATCAATCTCGACGAACCGGCTCTCGAGACGCGCCCGCTCGCTGCGGTAACTCAAGGACAGTTGCAAGACGGTCAGCACCAGCGTGACCGCGGTGCTGAACAGCAGTACACGGATCAGCAGTGCGATTGCGATGCCGCCCCTCGGGACTCGCGAAATCGATGCCAGCCAGCCGCGGCGCGGTGACTGTGGCTCCAACTCACTTGCTTTGAGGGTCATCGGTGAACTCGCTCGGCACGCGCAAGTGATGGTGGTGGCCCTTGGCCTGCGGAGCATAGTCGAATGGCGGCCGGTCGAGCGACGAGGGGTGTGCCGCTTCCCGCTGTCGTCAGCGATTCTGCGGCCTGATCGGCACCGCTATTGAAGCGCTCGTGCGACTTCGGCAACGGACGGCTGTCGCTCGCTTGGTTGCTGTGCAGCATTTCGCGCTTCGGCGCCCATGAGAAACATCTCGACTGCGCGGCGGACCATCGCGCGAATGTGCCGTGGCCCCAATGGCGGCGGAGCGACTTGGTACAGCCTCGATCCCGTCTCGGCCATCACCAACGCCAGGAACTGACGCGCGCTCAAGTGCGGGTCGGAGCCGGGCAGTTCGCCCTGCTGCATCGCCTTCGCCAGCAGATCGGCAACAAGTTCAATCCAATCCCCCGGGCCCGATTCGTAGAACAGCTGTGCGGTTTTGGAGTGACCGGCTTCGTCGACCGCCATTCGATAGGCCGCCAGCGCGCACTCGGAATTGGACGCGCAAAGCATGCGCACACCGAATCGGATCAGCCGTGATTCCAGCGTGAGCAGGTTCTTCATGATCATCTCGCTCCTTAAAAGAATACCAACTTGTACATTTTCCTTGACAACACACGAATGTGGGTTGAAACTATACCGTACAGTATGGTTCCGTTATGGAGGAAAGCGTATGAAGTTTCTGAAGATCATGTTGGCAGCCGCCGCGCTGTCGATTCTTGCGGCCTGCGGTGGTGGCGACACCGAAGATCGACTCGACGTCGCCGATCCAAAGGTTCGATTCGTCGATGTCGCGCGCCTCAGCGCCAACGTCACGCTGTATCGCAATGACGTCGGTCAGTCCGACGCCAACAACGTCGGCTACAAGTACGCCTCGCGCTACTTCGACGTGAGCCCCGGCGACGCGACCTGGTCGATCCGCCCGGCTGCGAACACCGCCGCGCAACTCGCCGCGGTCAGCTTCGATGCAGACCGTGGCGACCGCAATACGATCGTCGCCGTTGCCAGCGATTCCGGCCTCGACGCCGTCCTGATCCGAGACCCGTACAACAAGAGCCTGACCAGCGACAAGGCGCGCGTGCGCGTGCTCAATGCCGCCCTCAACGCCCAGGCCATCGACGTCTACATCACGCAGCCGGGCGCCGACATTTCGAACTCGGTGCCTGACTTCCCGAACGTGCAATTCAAGCAGAGCTCGCCGTCGTCCGGTAACGACTCCATCGCGTACCCGGGCGGAGGCTATCAATTGCGGGTCACCATGGCCGGGACCAAAACGGTGATCTTCACCGCCTTTGTGAGCGTCGCGGACAATGCCGATTGGCTGCTCGTGCCGATCCCGGCGGCGGACAGCGGCGACCCGGTGTCGGGCGACATCAAGCTGCTGCTGGTGGAAGGCAACAACGACGACACCGTCACGACCGAAATCGTCTCGTCGCCCTGACCGCCAGAAGGTACCCGGCGCCGCCGAGACAAGGGTTCGCGGCAACTCCCAGTTGCGCACAAGGCGCTTAGACTGAGATGCGACTTGCCAATGGGATTTGCGTATGCCCCCGCTTGAGGCGCCGGAACCCAAGACCAGGACGATCTTGATCGTCGACGACGTGCCTGCCAACCTCGAAGTGGTGGGCCGGCACCTGGAGCGGCATGGCTATTGCGCGGTGGTCGCGCAAGGCGGAGAGGAGGGGATCGAGCGCGCCGAACTGGTCCGACCGAGCCTGATCCTGCTGGATGTGCTGATGCCGGGCGTCGATGGCTTCGAGACATGCCGACGCCTGAAGGAACGCGAGAGCACGCGCGACATCCCCGTCATCTTCATGACGGCGCTGACCGACACGGCCGACAAGGTCACCGGCTTCGAGGTCGGTGCGGTCGACTACGTGACCAAGCCGCTCGACGGTGCGGAGGTGCTGGCGCGCATCGGCACCCATTTGACGCTCGACTCGCTGCGTCGGCAGCTGCAGACGCAGAACGCCCAGCTCCAGCAGGAAATCCTCGCACGGGAGGAAATCCAGCGTGCGCTGCAGCGCTCGAACACCGAGCTGGAGCAGCTGGCCTATGTGGCGTCGCACGACATGCAGGAGCCGCTGCGCATGGTTGCGAGCTACCTGCAGCTGGTGGCGCAACGCTACCAGGGCAAGCTCGATGCGGATGCCGACGAATTCATCGGCTTCGCAGTCGATGGCGCCAAGCGCATGCAGGCGCTGATCAACGACCTGCTCTCGTACTCGCGCGTCGGCACCAAGGCGCGTCCGTTCGCCCCGACCGATTGCACGACCCTCATCAACACGGCGATCACCGACCTGCAGATCGCGATCACCGAAGCCGGTGCGCAGATCACGCACGGGCCGCTGCCGGTCTTGATGGCCGACGCGATGCAGCTCACCCATCTGTTCCTGAACCTGCTGGGCAACGCGATCAAGTTCCGCGGCGCCGCGCCGCCGCGGGTGCACGTCGAGGCCGAACCGGTCGGTGCGGATTGGTGCTTTTCGGTGCGCGACAACGGCATCGGCATCGCCCCCGAATACTTCGAGCGCATCTTCGTGCTGTTCCAACGGCTGCACGGCCGGCGCGAGTACTCGGGCACGGGCATCGGCCTGGCGCTGTGCAAGAAGATCGTCGAGCGTCACGGCGGGCGCATCTGGGTGGAATCAAACCCGGGGGCGGGATCGGTCTTCAGATTCACGATCCCACGCGGTGGTGGCGAAGGATCGTGAATTCGACGCATGGAAGGGGGTCGCCCATGAACGGACACGCAACGTGTTGGATGGTGCTGGTCGTCGCGCTCGCGTCGGCGGCATCGGCAGACGACGTCAAGCCGAAGCAGGAGGCTTACAAGACCTCGACGGTGAGCATCGGCGACATCGTTCCGCCGGTCGCTGCGCCGCCGTGCAAGCCCGGTCGCTGCCTGTTCGCCGGCCAGAGCGTGACGATGCTGATCGTGAAGGAGGCCAACGGCGGCGCGCTTGGCGAATTGAAGAACGAGTTCGAGGCCGCCACTGGCGCACGCCTCAATCTCGTGCAGATGTCCCACCAGGATCTCTTTCCGAATTTCATCTCCGATCTGACCAACCGCACCGGCAAGTACGACGCCGCCTATGCCGGGGCCTGGTGGCTGGGCGAATTGGTGGCCGGCGACTACATCGTCTCGTACGACAAGTACTACAAGGACCCACGCTTTCCGAAGTGGCGTGCCGAGGACATCCTGCCGGCGCCGCGCAGCCTGCTCTCGTATGCGGGCAAGAAGTACATGGTGGCCAACGATCACGACGGGCAGGTCATGTACTACCGGCGCGATCTGCTCGCCGACCCGCAGCACCGGGCGGCATTTACGCAGAAGTACGGCTACCCGCTCGCCGTGCCGAAGACCTGGGCCCAGTTCAGGGATGCGGCCGAGTACTTCAACGGCAAGGACCTCAACGGTGACGGCGTGCCCGACCACGGGCTCTCGATGCACCTGAAGGTCGGCGCGCAGGGCATGTTCCATTTCATGTCGTTCTCGGCGCCGTTCGTGATCGGCCCGGACAACCCGACGATGTACTGGTTCGATCCCACGTCGATGAAGCCGTTGATCGAGAGTCCGGGCCACGTGCGAGCGCTCTCGGCGCTGGTCGACCTGGTTCAGTTCGGGCCGAAAGACATGCTGAACTGGGACCTCGGTCAGAGCTGGGATCACTTCCTGGCGGGGCGTTCGGCCTTGACCTTCACCTGGGGCGACCTGGGTGCGCTGGCCCAGGACAAGGGCAGCAAGGTCAAAGGCAAGATCGGCTCTGCCGTGGTGCCCGGCGCGGCGGAGTACTACAGCGTCGCCCGACATCAGTGGGTCAAGACGGCGCAGCCCAATGTGGTCGGCAACACGACCGGCGGCTCGTGGGCGGGCGTGATCTCGAAATACTCAAAGGCGCCGGAGGCCACCTACTACCTGCTGGCGTTGATGGCGACCAAGGAGAAGTCGCAGGTCTACGCGGTGCGCGGCTGGGACGGGATCGACCCGGGGCGCACCTACCATTTTCTGCCGCCTGACGGCAACGCGAAGATCGAGACCTACCTGAACGCCGGCTGGAACGAGGGCGACGTTCGAGACTATCTCCATGCGTATTTCGAGAACTTCAGCAACAAGCTGCAGTTCCCCTATCTGCGCATCCCCGGGGCCTTCAGCTACTGGCAGGCGCTCGATGTGCATCTGGCCGAGGCTGCGGCGGGTCAACTCAGTCCCGCCTCGGCGCTGAAGGCCGCCGCGGTCGACTTCGAGGAGATCACCATCCGCCTCGGACGCGAACAGCAACGGCGTGCCTACCGGGCATCGCTCGGGTTCTGAACTGCGTGGCGTCTCATGGAACCCGGCCCGCAATCCATGCTGCATGCGCGCGAACCGCCCGGCCGTCGCCGCAAGAGCTGGCGGATCGGAAGTCTGATGCTGCTTTTCACGGTATCGGTATCGGTACTGGGTGGTCCGATCAGGCCCCCCGGCACCTTGCCGCCGGTGCCGGATGCGGCGCCGCACGGCAGTTCCACGGTGACGGTGGTCAAGCCCGGCGATCTGGTGCCGCCGCGGATCGCGCGGGCATGCAAGCCCGGCAGCTGCGCTTTCGCTGGACAGACCGTGACGATCCTGCTGCCGAAGAGCCTGATCGCCGTGCCGGTCCTGGAACTGAAGGACGAGTTCGAGGCTGCGACCGGTGCCACGCTCAAGATCGTCCAGGTCGCATCGCTGGACCTGTTCGACCACTTCTTTTCCGACGTCGCCAACGGCGCCGGCAAGTACGACGCGCTGCTCGCCAGCGCCTGGTGGTTGGGCGAGTTGGTGGCCGGCGACTACGTGATCCCTTACGACCGGTACTACCAGTCCCCGCGCTTCCCGAAGTGGAACATCGGCGAGGTGCTGCCCGCGCCGCGCGGCCTGCTGTCGTACGGCGGCAAGAAGTACATGGTGGCCAACGACCACGACGGTCAGGTCATGTACTACCGTCGCGACCTGCTGGCCGATCCGCAGCACCAGAGGGCGTTCCAGCAGAAGTACGGGTATGCGCTCGGCGTCCCCCGGACATGGGCCCAGTTCCGCGACGTCGCCGCGTATTTCAACGGCCGCGACCTCACCGGCGACGGCGCGCTCGGCCACGGCCTGACGATCGCGCTGAAGGCCGGCAACCAGGGCATGTTCCATTTCATGTCGCTGTCGGCGCCGTTCGTGATCGGGCCGAGCAATCCCAAGCTCTACTGGTTCGACCCGCGGCACATGAAACCGTTGATCGAAAGCCCGGGCCATGTGCGCGCGCTCGAAGTGCTGGTCGATCTGGTGCAGTTCGGGCCGCGCGAGATGCTGGGCTGGGACTCCGGCCGGAGCTGGGACTATTTTCTGGCCGGGCACGCGGCGCTCACGTTCAGCTGGGGCGATCTCGGTGCGCTGGCGCAGCAGGAGGGCAGCAAGGTCAAGGGCAAGGTCGGTGTAGCCCACTTGCCAGGCAACAAGGAATACTTCAGCCTCGCGCAAGGGAAGTGGGTCACGAGCGACGCGCTCAACGTTGTCGGCAACACCACCGGCGGCTCGTGGGCCGGGGTGATCTCCAGGCACTCGAAGGCCCCCGAAGCCACCTACTATCTGCTCGCGCTGATGGCGACCCGGGAGAAATCGATGGTGTATGCCGCGCGCGGCTGGGACGGCCTTGATCCGGGGCGCAGCTTTCACTTCCTCCCCCCCGACGGCAGCGCGAAGATCGCCGACTACCTGAAAGCCAGCTGGGACGAGGCCGACGTGCGCGACTACCTGCATGCCTACTTCGACACCTTCAGCAACCCGCTGCAGTTGCCGTACTTGCGCATCCCCGGCACCTACAGTTATCTGCAGGCGCTCAACCTGCATCTGGCGGAGGCGGTCGGGGGGCAGGTGAGCCCGCAGGCGGCGTTGAAGGCCACCGCGCTCAACTTCGAGGAGATTACCCTGCGCATCGGCCGTGACGCGCAATTGCGCGCATACCGGGCGTCGCTGGGCCTGCAATGAGCGTGTCCGGGGTGGGGCGTTTCAGCGCGCTCGGCGTCGGCAGCAAGCTGACGCTCGCCTTTGCGGCGCTGGCTGCCGTCACGCTGCTGGTCGTGCTGCTCGCCCTCGTCGCGGGGCGCAGCGCCACCGATGACATCGGCCACACCGAGGAGGTCCGTGCACCGGCGTGGATTGCCTCGGAACAGGCCCAGGCCAGCCTGCTGAAGATGCAGCTCCACGTGCGCGGCTACCTCGTGCTCAGCGATCCGCAGGATGTCGACCTCTACCACGGTGCCCGGCGCGAATTCGAGAAGAGTCTCGCCGCGCTGCAGGCCATGTCGGGCAGCTGGCCGGAGGCCGAGGAGGCGAAGTGGGTCGCGGCGCTGGCGCAGACCTACGCGCGCTGGGCCAGGCTGCCGCAACAGCTGTTCGATCTGCACGACGATCCGCTGAAGAACCGCCCGGCGCTGCGCATCGCCCGTGTCGAATTGCAGGCGCTGCGGGTGCAGATCCTGGACGAGGTCGACGCCACCATCACGCAGCAGAAGGCGCGCGAACTCGCGCCGCAGAACCGTGGGCAGATGGGCGATCTGCTGGCCTTCCAGACCTCGTTCGATGCGATGACGACCAACCTGATGGCCTATGCGACCTCGGGCGAGCTCAATTTCAAGCTGGCCTATGGGCCGCAGCTGGCCACGAACGCGGCGATCTGGAACAAGCTCTCGGCGAAGCGCTCGCACTTTGCCGCCGAACAGCGCACCCGGCTCGCTGCCGTCGCGCGCCACCGCGCCCAGGTCGCCGAGCTCGCGCTGCAGATCGTCAGCATCGTCAACGGCGAGCACGCCTACGAGGACCTGTACCTGTACCGCACCGAGGTCGCACCGCAGGCCGAGGCCATGATCGGCCTGCTGACCAAGGTGACCTCGGGTCAGCAGGCGCAGCTCAAAGGCGAGCTCGCGCGGGCCCAGCAGAGCTTGCGCGAGGCGCGCGTGCAGACGCTTGTCGGCGGGCTGGTGGCCATCGCGCTCGGCGTCGCGCTGGCATTCGTCTTCCGCCGCGGCATCGTCGGGCCGGTACAGCGCCTGACCGGCGTGGCCGAGCGCGTGGCCGCCGGCGATCTGTCGGCACGCGCCGCGGTCGAATCGCAGGACGAGATCGGTGTCCTCGCGTCCAGCATCAACACCATGACGGAGCGGCTCGCCCAGACCATCGCGCACCTCCAGACGGTCTTCGCGGACGCGCAGCGGGCGAAGGATGCGGCCGTCGTGGCGAATCTGGCCAAGAGCACCTTCTTGGCGACGATGAGCCATGAACTGCGCACGCCGCTGAACGCGATCCTCGGCTTTGCGCAGATTCTGCGAACGGATCGGCAGCTGAATGCCAGCCAGGCGCGTGGCGTCAGCATCATCGAGCAAGGCGGCGAGCAGCTGCTGACGCTGATCAACGACATCCTCGACCTGTCGAGGATCGAAGCCGGCAAGGTCGACCTGAATGCGGAACCGATCGAACTCGCCGAATTCCTGCGCTCGATCACCGACATCATCAAGATCAAGGCCGAGGAGAAGGGCTTGCGGTTCGACTTCGACGCCGCGCCCGAATTCGTGCAGGCCGTGTGCGTCGACGAGAAGCGTCTGCGCCAGGTGCTGCTGAACCTGTTGAGCAACGCGGTGAAGTTCACCGAGCACGGTCACGTGAGCTTGCGCGTGCGCTCGCTCGAAGCGGACACGACCAGCACGCGCCTGCGCTTCGAAGTCAGCGACAGCGGCATCGGCATTCCGCAGGAGCAGCTGCAGAGCATCTTCAAGCCCTTCGAGCAGGTCGCCGACGTGCAGCGTCGCTTCGGCGGCACCGGGCTGGGCTTGTCGATCAGTCGCCAGCTGCTGCAATTGATGGGGAGCGACATTCAGGTCGAGAGCCGTGCAGGCGAGGGCAGCCGCTTCTGGTTCGACCTCGACTTGCCGACCGGCACGCTCGAGACCCGCCGCGAAATCGCGCCAGGCGCGCTTCCCGTCAGCGGCTACAGCGGACCGCGCCGCACGCTGCTCGTGGTCGACGACGCCGAGTACAACCGGCAGTTGCTGGTCGATCTGCTGACGCCGCTCGGCTTCGGGATGGTCGAGACCGACAGTGGCGAGGGCTGCCTGCAGCTGGCGCAAACGCGGCACCCGGATCTGATCGTGATGGACATCGTGATGCCCGCGATGGACGGCCTCGAGACCACGCGCCGGCTGCGCCAGTTGCCGGCACTGAAGAAGGTGCCCATCATCATCGTCTCGGCCAGCGCGTCGCTCACCGATGAGCAGCGCAGCCTGGCCTGTGGTGCGAGCGCCTTCCTGCCGAAGCCGCTCGACCTGAACAAGCTGTTGCGCGAGATCGGGGCGCTGCTGCGGCTCACCTGGATTTCTGACCCGGCCCCGGCGGCGAACGCGGGCCAGCAGGATGGGCAGGAGACGATGGTGCCCCCGCCCTCGGATGAACTGGAAATCCTCTACATGATGGCCCAAACGGGCAACATGAGGAACATCCGTGACCGGGCCGACCACCTGGCCGGGCTCGGTGCGCCGTACGGGGCGTTTGCACAGCGCTTGCGCGAGCTTGCGGACGGCTACCAACCACGCGCCATTCTCGAACTGGTGAAGCAGTTCAAGGACCGCGAAATTCACCGATGAACAATTCATGACAACCCTGCCGCTGCAAGTTCTGCTCATCGAGGACAACCCCGCCGACGCCAGCATGATCACCGATCTGCTCGCGCAGGCCCGGGGATGGGAGTTCGCGCTGACGTGGGTGAGCGATCTTTCCGCCGGGATCGATCGGCTGCGCGGCGGCGGCATCGACCTCGTGCTGCTCGACCTTGGACTGCCCGAGAGCACCGGGCTGGCCACCGTACAGCGCTTGGTCGCCCAGGTTGTGCCGCTGCCCACCCTCATTGTGCTGAGCGGCGTCACCGACGAAGAGATCGCGATCCGGGCGCTGCAATTGGGCGCGCAGGACTACCTCGTGAAGGGGCAGGTCGGCAGCGCCTTGTTGCTGCGTGCGATCCGCTACGCGATCGGACGGCGGCAGGCCGAAGAGGCGGTGACGCGCGAACTGATGCGCACGCGTGAATTGGCGACCGAAAAGGCCGTGCGTGTGAAGGCGGAAAGCGTGTCGGAGGAACTGCGCCGCTTGCTGGAGGAGCGCGACCAGATGCTGGCCGAACGCGAGGACATGCTGCGCTTGCTCGCCCACGAGGTGCGGCAGCCGCTGAACAACGCGTCGGCGGCGCTCGAGAGTGCGTCGCTCGCGATCGCCAACACGACCGACCATCCCGAGACCGGCGTCCGCACGCCGCTGGCGCGCGCGCAGCATGTGCTCGACCACGTCATCGGGACGCTCAACAACGCGCTCGCCGCTGCGACCCTGCTGACCACGGGCACGGCCGACGTGATGGCCGACACGGATCTGCACACGCTGGTCGGGCTGGTCGTTCGCGACATCGCGGTGGAAGACCGGCCGCGCGTCGTGATGGACTCGCTCACCGGCACGCGGACCGTGCAGTTGCAGCCGGTCCTGATGCGGCTGGCGCTGACCAATCTGCTGTTCAACGCGCTGGCCTACTCGCCGCCGGGTTCCCCGGTGCGGCTGCGCATCTACGATTCGGAGGAGCCGCTCGCGATGGTCTTCGAAGTCGTGGACACGGGCGACGGGATCTCGGCGGAACTGCTGCCGCGCGTCTTCGACAAGGGCACGCGGGGCACCAACACACGCGCCACCACCGGTGCCGGCCTGGGCCTGTACATCGTGCGCAAGGTGGTCGACGCGCACCGCGGTACGGTCGAGATCGTGCCGAACACGCCGCGCGGTAGCATCGTGCGGATGTCCATTCCGCAGGGTGTCGAGGTCTGATCGTCCTGCCGCACCGCCCGTGACCGAACCGCCTTCCAACCTGCCGCCCATGCTGCCGTCGACACTGGCCGTGATCGACGACGACCGTGAATACGCGGAGTACCTCAGCAAGTTCCTGGAACAACGCGGCGTCCGCGTTCATGTCTTTCCCGACAGCGACGAGTTCCTGACCGCGCGCGACGCCTACGCGTTCGACTTCTACGTCGTCGACCTGATGCTGCCCGGCGTCGATGGCGTCGATCTGATCCGGCTGATCCGGCGCAAGGGACCGGCCGGCATCGTGGTGGTGTCGGGGCGCGTCGGGGCCGACGTGTTCGAGTCGGTGTTGCGGGCCGGCGCCGACATGTACCTGATGAAGCCGGTGCGCTTCGAGCAGGTGGCCTTGGCGATCGAGGCGGTCCACCGCCGGGTCGAGGCCGGCCGTTCGCATGCCTCGGTGTGGCGACTCGACCGCGCCGCGCACAAGGTGGTCGCGCCCGACGGCGCGCGCATCGACCTGAGCGACAACGACCTGGCGCTGGTCGAGTGTTTCGTCGCAGCCGACGGCGCCACCGTCACACGCGCGACCTTGTGCGAACGCCTGGGCCGCGATCCGTCGACCGAAGCCGACAACTTCCTGCATGCGGCGATCTACCGCTTGCGCCGGCGCATCGAGCGGTCCACCGCGTCGACGGTGCCGCTGCATTCCGAGCCGAAGGTCGGCTACACGTTCCGCGGCAAGCTGCTGGCGGTGTAGTCGATCCGGCCCTGCCGGTCAGAACGAGACCCAGCTCTCGCGCGCGGCCACCGGCGCGTCGACGACCGGTTGAGCGAGCTCGCGCTTGATCGACACGACGGTCGGTTTGGCGGCTGGGCGGGTTGCGGGCGGCTTGCTGCTCGCCGGTGGTGGCGCCGCGTGGGCGGCCGGCGTGGCCGCCGTCGACGGATCGAGCCTGAAGCTCGCGACCGCCTGAACCAGCTGTTGGGCCTGGTGCTTCAGGCTTTCGGCGGCGGCGGCCGACTCTTCCACGAGCGCGGCATTCTGCTGAGTGACCTGGTCGAGCTGTACCACCGCATCGCCGACCTGACTGATGCCGCTGCTCTGTTGCAGCGTGGCGGCACTGATCTCGCTGATCAGATCGGTCACGCGGGTGACCTGGCTCACGATGTCGTCCATCGTGTTCCCCGCGTCGAGGACCAGCTTGCTGCCGGCCTGGACCGTCTCGACGCTGTCGTTGATCAGCAGCTTGATCTCCTTGGCGGCCTGGGCGCTGCGCTGCGCGAGGCTGCGCACTTCCCCGGCCACGACCGCGAAGCCGCGGCCCTGTTCGCCGGCGCGCGCTGCTTCGACCGCGGCGTTGAGCGCCAGGATGTTGGTCTGGAACGCGATGCCGTCGATCACGCCGATGATGTCGGCGATCTTCTTGCTGGCGCTGGTGATCTGCTCCATCGTCCCGACCACCTGACCGACCACCGCGCCGCCCTTGGCGGCCACTTCGCTGGCCGCGCTGGCGAACTGCGAGGCCTGGCGGGCCGCATCGGCGTTGTTCTTCACGGTGCTGGTCAGCTGTTCCATCGACGCCGCCGTCTGCTGCAGGTTGGAGGCCTGCTCCTCGGTGCGCTGCGACAGATCCTGGTTGCCGATCGCGATCTGGCCGGAACCGGTGGCGATGTTGTCGCTGCTCTGGCGAACCTGGTTGACGATGCCGATCAGGCTGCTGTTCATGAGCTTGAGCGCTTCGAGCAGCTGACCGGTCTCGTCGTTGCGCGTCACGTCGATGCGTGAGGTCAAATCCCCGGCGGCGACCGTGCGCGCCACCTGCACCGCGCGGTTGATCGGGCGGGTGATCGACAGCGTGGTGCCCCAGGCGGCCGCGACGGCCACGCTGGCGCCGATCAGCGCGGCGACGATCAGCATCGTCGACGTCCGATCCACGGTCAGGTTCGTGTCCTCGCCCGCCTTGAGCATCTGTTCTTCCTGCGCGTCGGCGTAGTCGCCGAGCACCTTCACGTACTCGCGCTGCACTGGTCGCAGCTTTTCGAGCTGGGCGTGCAGCTTGGCAGCGTCGTCGGCGCGCGCCAGCTGCTGCAGCACATCGACTTCGCGCAGGAAGTTCTGGCGCGCAGCCAGCACCTTGGAGAGGTCCTGTTTTGCCGCTTCGGTGACGAGCATCGCATCGATCTTCTTGAACGTTTCGCCGATCCGCGCACGCGCTGCGCCGATCTCCTTCATGTCGCCTTCACGCTCGGCTGGGGTCTTGGCAATCACCAGGTTGTGGGCCGAGAGGACCACCACGCTCACGTCGTCCTTGACGTCGGTGGCCAGGCGCACCTTCACATAGCGGTCCTTGTTGATGAGCTCCACGTCGTCGCGCACATGGGTGAGGCCGAACTTCGCCGAGGCCGTCAGCGCCAGCATCACGGCCACGCACATGGCAAAGGCGAGCCCGAGACGGGTGCCGATCTTCAGGTTGTTGAATAGTTTCACGATATGTCTCCGTGCGGCGTTGTGAAATCGCGAACCGCTTCGCGCGCAAGGCCTAGGAACTGGGGCCTGCGGGTCCAGTGGAATTCGGACGAACACTGCTGCTCATGGGGTCGGGCTCAATGCAGTGCGCGCGTGAACCGGCCCACGTCGACCGACGACATGAGCTGTTCAACGTCGACCAGGACGAGCACCTGTTCGCGCTCGGGATCGGTCGTCGGCGCCGCCGACGTGGCGGCATCCGAATCGACGACCATCCCGATCACCCGTGGGCCGATCGTGAACACGATGACCACGATGAAGTTGTCGCCACGCGCCTCGCACCGTGCCGCACGGCAGGCGTCGACGACCAGGTCCACGAAGTGAGCCTGGACCCCATGGGAGCGCGCGCCCGGCGGTCGGGGAAGCGCCTCGCAGTGCCGTCGATCGGCCGTCGAACGGTGCCGCCACAGTGATGCCGAGGACCGATGCAGCAGGCGCACGCGAGCAAAGGCCGGTGCTGCCGTCGAGAGTCCTGGCGGCCTGGTTTGGCTGGTGGGCGGGCTCGGAGCGCGCCCTCGCCGGCCGAGGCCATGAATCGGCTTGGTGGCGGACTTGAGCGTGGGCCGATGGTGCATGACGTGTTTCCTCTCAGTCGCATTTCGGACGGAACTTATGGTGGCTTAAATCAGTTCTGATCAGTATCGAGAAGATATCCGTCATTTCTGGCTAATTCTTCGAATTGAAGGTACGACGTGTGCACCAAAAGGCTCGATCCCGGCTGCAAAAGGTGCGTCAGGTAACACCCCGTGTGCGCCTCGGGCAAGCAGGTCTATAGTGGTCAAAAACGACTCGCGGCAACCAGGAGAGGCGTCATGGATGGCCTGGAGCTAGCTAGACCCATCGAGATCCTGATGGTCGAAGACAACGCTGGCGATGTGCGGCTGACGCGCGAAGCCCTGAAAGGTGGCAAGGTGCTGAACCGGCTGCACGTTGTCGAAGACGGCATCGCGGCCCTCGATTTCCTGCACCGACGTACCCCCCACGAAAGCGCGCCCCGTCCTGATCTGATCCTGCTCGACCTGAACCTGCCGAAGATGGACGGGCGCGAGGTCTTGTCCAGGATCAAGTCGGACGAGACGCTGAAGCTCATTCCGGTGGTCGTTCTGACCACGTCGCAGGCCGAGGAGGATGTGCTTCGTGCCTACCGGCTCAGTGCGAATTGTTATGTGACCAAGCCGGTCGACCTGCACCAGTTCAATCGCATCGTGCAGGCGATCGAAGAGTTCTGGCTGACCATCGTCAGGCTGCCGCCGCAGTGAGGCCCAGATGACCCATCCCATCAGGGTCCTGCTGATCGAGGACAACCCGGGTGACGCCGGGTTGATCGCCAAGATGCTCGACGAGGCGCGCGCCAAGGGGCTGGCCTTCGAGCTGACATGGACCGAGGATCTTCCGAGCGGCGTCGAGCGGCTGCGCACCGATGGCGCCGATGTTGTCCTGCTCGATCTCGGGCTGCCCGGCAGTTCGGGCCTCGAGACCCTGCAGCGGCTGTTCGCGCACGGTCGCAAGGTGCCGACACTGGTCGTGCTGAGCGGCTTGACGGACGAGGAGGTGGCGGTCCAGGCCCTGCAGTCGGGCGCGCAGGACTACCTCGTCAAGGGTCAGGTCGTCAGCGCGACCTTGATACGGGCGATTCGCTATGCGATCGGGCGGACGCAGGCCGAAGAGGCCCTGCGCCTGGCGCACGACGAGCTCGAGCAGCGTGTGGTCTCACGCACCACGGATTTGGCGCGTGCCGTGGACGCGTTGCGCGCCGAGAACGCGGAACGGCAGCGCGTCGAGGAGACCCTTCGGCAGCACCGTGACCATCTCGAAGAATTGGTCAAGGGACGCACCGCCGAACTCGTCGCCGCCAAGGAACGGGCCGAGGATGCCAACCGCGCAAAGAGCGCGTTCCTGGCCAACATGAGCCACGACCTGCGCACGCCGCTGAACGGCATCCTGGGCTTCTCGCAGATTCTGGAACTCGACCAGTCGCTGAGCGCGCGCCAGCTCGCCGGCATCGGCATCATTCGCCAAAGCGGCGAGCACCTGCTGACCCTGATCAACGACATCCTCGACCTCGCGAAGATCGAGTCCGGCAAGGCCGAGCTGTTCCCGTTCGATGTCGAGCTGCCGGGCTTTCTGCAGGTCATCGCCGACATCATCCGGGTCAAGGCCGAACAAAAGCCTGAGCTCGAGTTCGTCAGCGAGTTTGCTGCCGATCTGCCCAGGGTCATTCGGGTCGACGGCACGCGGTTGCGCCAGGTTTTGCTCAACCTGCTGGACAACGCGGTGAAGTTCACCGACCGGGGTCAGGTGATCTTGCAGGTGGGATTCACGCCGCCATCGACCTTGCGCATTGACGTCCGGGACACCGGTGTGGGCATGACACCGGAACAATTGCGGCGCATCTTCAACCCGTTCGAGCAGGTGGGCGACACGCGGCGCCGCAGTGCCGGCACCGGCTTGGGTCTGGTCACCAGCCGCGAGTTCGTGCGCCTGATGGGCAGCGACATCCAGGTCCAGAGCCGCTTCGGCGAGGGCAGCTCGTTCGTGGTGGAACTGGATGTCCCTGAAGTTCATCTCGCCGCACCCACCTATCCGTCGGCGCCGAAGCCGGCCATGGCCGGCTACCGGGGCCGGAGGAGGAAGGTGCTCGTGGTCGATGACGTGAGCGAGAACCGCGCCGTGTTGATGGACATGCTCGGGCGCTTCGGCTTCCTGACGTTCGAGGCGTCAAGTGGCAGTGAAGGCCTGGTTCAGGCGCAAGCCATCGTGCCCGATCTGATCCTGATGGACATCGTGATGCCGGATTTGTACGGCCACGACGTCATCACCCACATGCGTCGGCTCCCGGCGCTCAGAAGCGTCCCCATCGTTGCGGTCTCGGCCAGCGCCACACCAGAGATGCGGGAGCAATGCGTCAGCGCCGGTGCCGACGCATTTCTCAGCAAACCCATCGACCTCAAGGCCTTGCTGCAACGAACAACGGCGTTGCTGGACCTCAGCTGGACCGAAGACGCTCAAGAGATCAGCGCCGCCGACGGCCGTTCACCGGCTTGAGCGGCCGCCGTCTCTTCTCTGCCCCTCCTTACTCTTTCTTCTTCTTAGGCGTGGTGGCCGCGGTGGCCACGCCCGAGCGAGCGGCGAGCACATCGCCGACCATCGCGCAGGGCCAGTGGCGCTTCTTGCCCTTGGCATCGGTGAAGCGCACCCGGTCACCGGCCTTCTTGTCCTTGCAGGCATCGATGGCCGCCTGCTCCGGCGCTTTGTTCGCACCCGGCGGCGTGGTCTCGGCAGTCGAAGGCCCGCCCGTGGATTGCGCCAGCGTCAGCCCGGACACGAACAGCGTCGAGGCGGCCGCCAGCAGGGCCAGATGGCGACGGGGCTGCAGTG
>Ga0307517_10002491_pt1 | contig 29439 bp, 15 predicted proteins | sample 23_EM_MG_FD_194515 | JGI IMG/M metagenome (GOLD analysis project Ga0307517, IMG submission 194515) | Populus trichocarpa ectomycorrhiza microbial communities from riparian zone in the Pacific Northwest, United States - 23_EM | ecosystem: Host-associated > Plants > Roots > Unclassified | place... | reverse complement strand
TCTCCTCATAGACACATGGACGGCTTAGATTCATACAAATACCATGATATAGCAACAAAAACAGGCAGAATAATACATTTATAATCATTGGGATTCTGCTCCTTCCATCTTTTATCATCTGGGATTTGAAATTAAAAGCCTGTGGCGTTTTCTCTCTAGATAAAAACAAGGTGGTGCACTTTTCACATATTCACATATATTGTGAATGTGCTGTACATTTCTTTTTCTTTTTTTTTAGTCAACAAACTTTTATTTTTGACAATTTAACCCTGAATTGAAAGACAATGGCTTATGATCTCAAAATGAAAAAAACCTCACAAAATGGATGGTGTGTCTAGAGTTTGCAAAAAAATACTCTTTGATCCTTCATCTTTACAAATAATATAATTTAGGCCCCTTTGGGTGTCTAAGGTTTAATTTTGATTCAAAACTTTGTTTTTCTTATATTTTAGTCATTGATTAGAAAGAGAGACTCATCGGATTTCAATGTTAGAAATAAAAAATCATTGTTGACAATAATTTCGGGCACCATAATTGTCGAACTTGATACCAATGGGTTCTATTCAATGAGAGAGGTTTCACTTGGGTGTTTTTAAACCTTAAGATTGTCTAAAAAACTAGGTCTAATCTTAGAAGTTTTTTTTGTTTTGGGTTGATTTCGGTTTTTGTGTGGTTTTGTTATGGCTATTTATGGGTTTATCAAGGTGTTTAGGGTCTTTTCTAGGTGTTTTTAGTAAAACAAAAGGGTTAAAAATTGAGTTTATAAGCCAAAAAACCAAAAGTCCTGATTTTTCAACCACTATAATGCTCGAAATCTAGGGAATTCTAGATGACGTGTCGTGTGTTTTTTTTCAAAAACATTTGGGATGGATGACATGTTAAGCCAAAATCTAAAGAATTCCAGACGACGTGTCATCTGTTTTATTTTTCAAAACATTTAAGACAAATTTTTGAACTATCGCTTCAATTTGTTTTTCCTTTAAATTCAGTCCATGTTCTTTTGATTATTATTTGTTTTATTTGAAATGATTTATAAAATTGATTTTTTTTCAATTTTATTCTCTTTTTTTTTCATATGTTATATTTAGTCATCATTCTTTTGATCGATATTTGTCTTGTTTTGAATCATTTTCTGAATTGAATTTATTTTTTAATTTCATCCCTTAACATTTTATTTCATTTTATTTTAATGTCAGATTTAGTCCTTATTTTTTTAATTGCTATTTGTTTTACTTTGATAAATTTTTTAGATTGAATTTTTTTTTTAATTTCATTCTTCAATATTACATTGATTGAGAAATAAGCTTTTTGGCTGAACTTGAGTCTAGAATTTCACGGACTTAGGATTTGGAAATTCACAGTTCAAGAGATTTGTTTGGGCGTGATTGTTTTTTTTTCTTTTTTTATGCTCATATTTTTTCAATTAAATCCTTTAATGTTTATTTACTTCTTAAATTTCATCTCTAATTCTTTTATAACTCTTAAATTTGGTTTTAAATTTAATCCAACCCAAGGTCAATTAATACTCAATCAAGGCTCAACTAGAAAGAAAATAAAGGAAGAAAAAAAAATCAAATTGTCCAACCAGCTTAGCTTATTGTATTCATATCCATTATCTAGATCGTAAATTTAACATATTAACCCCAGGTCAATACAATGCATCTATTTATTTTTATTTCATTCTCTAAATTTGTTTTAGGACTCCATCCTCTATCAATATGTTATTTCATATTTAAGTTAGAACTAAGTTAAGGTTAAAACAATGACTGAATAATTTTTTTTTAGCCGTATCACAATTTGAATAGATCAACCAATTCATTCTTGTGCTGCGAGATTGAATAAGTTACCCTAATTTTTTTTATATTTATTATCAAATATAATAATTGAATATAATGCTCACAGATTTTTTTCTAATGCAATAATTAACTTTTCATTTTGTCCGTAGAAAAGCACGGATAGTTGATCACTATAGTTATATAGTAGTCAAAGAAGGGCATCAAGAGACGGCCACCCGCCGTTAAGAGAACCCGTCAAGTCATGATACGCTAAACGAATGGAGAAATGAACGGCGTTGGTTAGTCACACTCGCTTACCAAAAAAACCACCTGAGTCAATTGTAGTCAAAGACACATATACCCTCGCTAGCAAAGCAAAGCAACCCCATCGCTTTCCTATCTCTAAAAAAATCCGATACATCGGTCTCGGCTTTTAATTTCGGTACAAAATAAAAAAAGAAAAGAGGCAATTGGAACTGTTTCCGAACTTTACTCAGTTGGCCATGGCAGAGAGTGAGAGCTTTGAAGCTCTCGCAGTACAAAATAAGGAACATAAAAGAGAAGGAAATGAACAAAACGACGGTGACTTTGTAGGAGAAGAGGAATTAGAAGGCGATTATAATGAGGAAGAAGAGGAGGAGGAGGAAGAGGAAGAGGAAGAGAAGGAGAGTCAACTCAGTGAGTTGCAGCAAATCGTGCCGAGTCCGCAGAAGGAGGAGCAGGTGAGGGAGGAGCAAGTGGAAACCCTAACGGTGGTGCCGCAGTCTTCCACGGAGATACTTCCGAAGGAGAATGATCAGTATTCAGGTAATTCTGTTTTATATATGTATGTATGTATATATAGTGTTTTCTTTTTTTTGTAATTTCTGTAGATGATCTTGCAGGTTTGAAAGGAAATTCAGCGGCAGAGACGCACGTGGAAGCTGAATACAAGGTTAGGAGCTCAAGCTTATTTATTTATTTCATTTTCTTGCTTAGCAATTTGTGACACTTCAATTATTTATTTATTTTTTCTAGTTGTTAAATGGAAGTTTTAGAGTATTGATGCGTGATTTGTTGTTGTTGTTGGTGGTGGTCGTAGTTTTTTGTTCTAGGGTTTATGGAGTTGATGAAGTGATTTTGAGTGGGGTTTTAGGTTCTCTGAATGGAAGTTATTGCTGTTACTGAAAGCTTAACATAGATGATTGAGTATCTCTTTAAGTTCACATGCCACTGATTGAAAGTTTCATTTTCGGGTCTTGTGGTTGTTTCAGAAACGAAAGGGGGAACACTTTGTTAGTTGGTAAATTCTGTGAAAAACAATCCACTTCCCGCAGTTAGAAAAAGAAAGAAGAAGAAGAAAAAGGGAGAGCCATTAACTTATAAAGTGCTGCTTTAAGGGAGGAATTGTGGATCTAATTAACCCTAAAAATAGGAGTGCTGTTCAATGGTTTTAGATTTATCAGTTTAACTTTTGGAAACCCATAAAAATGGTTTGAAATTGGGATAGTGCAAGCAGAACCCGAAAAACTAGAGCATTGAGATGGAGGAGAAAGGGGGCAAGTCAACTGCATGGGAAGTTGAATTTAAGCAAATGGTCAGACTGCAATGTGGAGGCAATGAAGTGTTCATAAATGTACGAAGAGACTTTATTAAACCTTGACTGACTTGCTTTTGCAAAGTTGAATTAATAGTTGTTTGGTGTCTTATGCTGCTTGTAACTCTTTGCATTGGGTAGTGAATATTGTCCAAGAAAGAAGAAAAAATGATTGTCCCTTTGTTGAAAATTCTCTCTGGAATAAAAGTGTGGAATCCAAATTGGATCACATATAAAACAATGTTTCTGAGGCAAGAACCTGGCTCACAATAAGTCAATGGGTGCACTTTATGCCTTTCCAATAAAGCACTGGGTGTATGCTCTTGTAAATTTCCCACAAGTGAGAACATTAGACCATATTCATAAACTTTTAGCTGCTTGGTACTATGTTTGTCAAATGAACAAATTTTTTAATTGTGCATTTTCTTTCATTTTTCATAGGAGCAAGTAGGGTTGTCGCACCAGGAAGTTTTGGGAAGTGTAGCAGACAAGAATTCTGGAGCCCAGACCCAAAATCAGCTTCAGCCTTCTGTATGTCCAACTTCCTTGTCAGAACTGTCACCAACTTCTGTTACACAACCTATCTCGTCTGCTCCAAGTCCAACTCCTCCTGTAAAAAAATTGTCTCCCCCAGAGGTTAAGAATGCATGTATATCAGAAGCAGGGAACCAAAGTTCTGCCGAGCTTAAGGCTCTCTACGTTCCTGTAGCGAAGACATCTATTCCAGATGGATACAACTGGCGTAAATATGGTCAGAAGCAAGTGAAGAGTCCTAGAGGTTCTCGAAGTTACTACAAGTGCACTTATTTTGACTGTTGTGCTAAAAAGATTGAATGTTCTGATCACTCAGGCCATGTGATTGAGATTGTTAATAAAGGAATGCACAGTCATGATCCACCTCGGAAGAATAAAAGCACAAGGAAAAGCAGGACTGGATTATCTGTTGGGCCTATTTTGCAGACCACTGTAACTGAGCATACTGTCAGAATGCTCAAAGACTCAGAACCTGCCACATTGTCAATTGAACTTGTACAAGAAACATCTGCAATATCCGAAAGAAAACGACAGAGTTCAAGCAGCTCAGACGAGAACAAGGAAACTCAAATAAAAGAGGAGAATACCAGTGAACCTGAGCCAAAACGAAGGCAATCTTTTCTGTGAACTTGGTTTCCTCAAACTTTAATTCTAAGTGATGTTAGCACTTTTTGCTATTCTTCTGTAAAGGCAGTGTTGGTGATAACCTTTTTTGCTCATTTCTGCCAGATTGAAGGGAAACTTGGAATGCTCAAAAGCTGTCCTTAAACCTGGAAAAAAACCTAAATTCGTCGTTCATGCAGCAGGTGATGTGGGGATCTCAGGTGATGGATATAGATGGCGGAAGTATGGACAGAAGATGGTGAAGGGAAATCCTCATCCCAGGTTCGGTTTTTATTTCTTGAATTTTCCATGTATGTTTGACAATTTTGACTTAATAAATCAATAACATGTTATCTTATGACAATGCTATGTAAAATCCAGTGTGATCTTGCATTGTAAAGTTTTAGTTTGTTATCTTTTTTTTTTTTGTAGTGCTTATGTTACTAGGTGCTCAGTTGGTTTGATGATGTGTGGTTGAACCCTTATAATATCACCATGTTTTTGTTCGTTGCTAGCAGACATTTTCTTGGCCAACAAGTAGCCAATTTCAGATGACATATACGTTGAGTTGCATTTAAATTTGGTAGATGTGAAATTATTTTCCAACCTATAAATACTGAAGCATGGCATACAGGATGTTTCTCGTAAACTCATGTCCTCTAGATCAGTATTTGTGGTAGTATATTCCTTGTAACATGACTGGTGCACTTACAATACTGAGCAACCAAACGAAGATGCTAAGGTGTTTCCCACAATTATTTCAATAGGGCTGTCAAGAACGAATTTGGGACTTGTGCTATATTCAGCATCTCCGTCCCCTTGATGGCTTGATTGTATGATTGATATGCAGTGACAGTGCAGCGACTGCCTTTGGTGATTCTTTTGCTTCTTCCTCTTTTTTTTCCTTTACTTTTCTTATTGGGGTAGGAGGAACGGGCACAAGGGGGGCCTGAAGTTCACTCTTGAGGATTAAGAAGTAGTGTTTGAGGTCCCTTTTTAGATTATCTGCAGAGTAAAGGGCAGTGGAGTTGTATTATGAGCCACTTTCAGATGCTAAATTTCGAGGTGAACCTGCCTGATTTTTTTTTCATGAGCTTTGAAAGTAAGGGGCTGTTTGACAAGATAGTTTCAAGGCTTAAAAATGTGATTTTTGAAGGTCTCATGCTTTGTGTGAACAACTGTTCTTCTAAGTGTTCAGATTGTGGATATAAAGTGAGGCAGATTCTCATGAGCACTGCTGTGATGGTGACTTGGTTCATCATCTTTGATGCTGTCCTATTGATAAGTTATAGGAGTTCTGACAGCTTGTGTTCCCTTTTTGTTGGTGGGGGGGGATGTGTTGGTTGCTAAGATCTGTTTTTTTATAGCTGCCATGGAAGCTTCAGATGGGTTCAAATATTATCTAAAGTAGGTAAAGGAATAACTGAACCCTTGATGTTTTAAGGGATGGAGTTGACTTATTCATATTCATGTACGTACTTTTGCACCCTGTATTGTTCCATTTTCTGCAGCCATATTGCCGTTTTCATATCTTCAAGTGCATTCATACTTGGGATAAAAGGGGGGGGGGGGGGTTGGTTGGTATGTCTTCTGCTCTTTATGCACAATAGTGCTACTGGACATGGCTCAAGCTAGGCATGATCTTTGTCGGTTAATACTGTTTTGACCCACTCATTTTCTGTATGCTATTGTCATAGGTTGTATTGTCCTAGCTTATTCTAAAGTTTGAAAGTCCAAACACATCTTCAACCCTTGCTTGAATTACAAATTTAATGCCCTTAAAACTTGATGGTTGCCCTGATTCCTCGTCTAATCCAATTGGAGAGCACTCTTCATGGTAAAGCTCATTAGAGGCCTCAAAACCCATCCAAAACTCCCAGTTAGAAACTGAAATATGTAACTCAACTTGAATCAAGTAAGCCTAAAAACGAAATGATACCTGGAAACCAAGAAGGAAAAGGGACACGCTTGAAAGTTGCTGAAGATGCTGAAAGCATTGTCTCTTGTAGGATTATGCCCCTTTTTATGATCTCATGGCATGCTTCCTTATATGCCAATTAAAGAGCAAGCCTCAAATATAACTAGTTCATGACTAACACCCTGCAAGGATTTCCAGTTCCCCGTCATTTATGTATTATGAGCAGTGAATACAGCATCATTTCATTTTAAGATGTCAAGAAGGTGGTTTTCTGGTGTTCAGATAGGTAAAATACAGCGACCTGTTGGCTTTAAGGTTTGGACTCCTATGTTCAAGTTACAAGTTGGTTCCCTGGCAGTAATTCATAGAGGATCTGGAACATCATGAGGGATATTGCTTCCTTAGTTTGACCTTTTTCATAAGGCTTCTCGTGGCTTTAAATGGGTAATTATGATGTGAATTTTCATTTCTTTAAATGAAGAGAAATATTTTTTAATTCATGCCTATTTGGGACTCAGGCATAGACGTTTCCTCTCTTATTCTCAGCATTTGTTCCTTCTACAAAGGGCAAGATGATCTTCCTTAGTTCTCCCCTTGTTTTTTTCATTTGATACATTGTAATTTTTATATCGTGGATGTATTTCGGCCCACTCAATCCCTTCTTCACAAGATCAGCATCTTTAGCCTGCTCAAATAAAAACTCTATAAGAACCTTAGGTTTTCGGTCAACACTTGTGGCCTCAGCTATCTTTTTATGTAAATGTTAGAGGCACTTCCAATCGAACTTTTCCAAGAATCCAAGTTCAGAAACTTAGAAGGTACTTATTTTTAATATAAAATAGATGGTTTTTCATAGTTGGAAGAATAAAAAAAATTATGTACCTATTCTGGTAACTGATATCATTTCAGGGCTATAGTTTTTTCCTGTGAGAAAATATAATCACTAATCTTGCATGTTGACTTGAGTTGGTTTATCAATCAATAACAAGTCCAAGACTTCAATACTCACTGGGATTGTAATTAACTCTTAACCCTGCAACTGCATATCCTGCAATGCATGGCATGTGAGTGTCTTGTAAAGTAGGCATACGCCAGATAGAAACTGGTCCTGTGCTCATTTCCTCCAGATTATGACTTGTCTGTGCTTCTTGATGTACTTTTGAGTTAGCTTCCTGAATGCCACCTAGCTGCATGTGCTTTACAACATCGTTTTTGCATGCACATATCCATCCTGCTGTATTTAAAGGATTCTTTAGAGGAGGTGTTTTAGAGACTGATCAAGAATTTTTCTCGTGTTAGAATATTCACAGATGTGACTCTATGGAATCTCAACCTCATTGAACTGAGGGAGTAACTTCCAGGATAAAAACCAGTTCAAAAGCTTTACATTATGCGTTTCCTTCATTAATCTGAGTTATAACTTCCAAATATAAACTGGTTCATGCATCAAATCTTACTTGTGACCTATTGCTTGAATGAATTTTACAGGAACTATTATAGATGCACTTCAGCTGGGTGTCCTGTCCGAAAGCACATTGAAACAGCAGTGGATAACACAAATGCTCTCATTATAACATATAAGGGAGTACATGACCATGACATGCCTGTACCGAAGAAGCGACATGGCCCACCAAGTGCTCCACTTGTTGCTGCAGCTGCTCCTGCTTCCATGAGCAACTTGCCAATTAAGAAAGCCGATGCATTGCAAGGCCAAGTTACTTCAACCCAGTGGTCGGTTGGCAAGGAAGGCGAATTAAATGGTGAAACCCTTGATCTCGGGGGTGAGAAGGAGAAGGCAATAGAATCAGCTCGGACCCTTCTGAGCATTGGATTTGAAATCAAACCTTGCTGAAAATTTGAAAAGCCGAAGAGACCCCTTTCTGTCTAGGGTACAGTATAAAGATTACCAGGGGATGGCCATCATTTTATGAAAATCATGTAGCTCTCAAAATACATTACCAGGTTTGAGGATATCTTCTTTTTTTGTATCTATTTTTTCCCCCTTAACTTACCGTATTCCTGCAGTCATTCAGTAAGAGTTGTATATTTGGTATTGTACACCCTCCCAGCTCAGTTTGGAACAGGCTAATAGTAGTGGATAACAGAGAGTTGGTTGGCATCCATTTTTCCTTGTCTTGATTGGGACCCATTTCAATATCTCCATTTCTGGAGCAGCTTTCTCATTTTCCTGCCGTGGATCTCAGACTATTAAGAGAGGTAGGTGGCAGCTTTAAAGGTGCCGATTTGTTGAGTGATCGATCTGCTAGTTATTTATGGCATCGCTGGTCATTGGTCAATCAAGCACCCTGAGAACCAAAGCTTTTGCTGGGGTTCTAGCCCTAGTGGTAGACATGGTAGATGTGCCAATTTTAAGAGGTAATTGAGGAGCTAAGCATCGCATTGAAGGTTGCTGCAAAGGGGCGCCACACATCCATCCTTGATGAAATGGTTGTCACCGCTGAGCAATTAATGTCCAGCTGTATTATTTTGATTCGCTCGTTGTGTTGGCTGCATCCTTTGGGATTTCGATTTTGATTTTGCGTTGGTTTTGTCAATTTCCCCCATCTCAAGATCAATGTTCATTTGGGCTGCTTCGGCTCGGTTCATAAAGTCATGAGGCCCAACCAATTCCGTGTTAAATTTGCGAACTTCTAAGAAACTACATTTGTATTGCTCCCCAGAGGGTAGAGATGTTACTTCAGAAATGGTAACTCTAAAGTTGTGTTTGGTTTGAGATTGTGATGGTGGTTGTTTTTATTTAAAAATATATTAATATAATTTTTTTTTATTTTTTAAAATTTATTTTTAATATGAACATATTAAAATATTTGAAAATATTAAAATAATTAATTTTTTTAAAAAATATTTTTGAAATAAAAAAACAAACAAAATTAATTTTATAAAGAAGAAAGTATTAAGGATATTTTGTGGGTGTGTAAAAATTATATATAATGATAGGCTCAACACATTTTAAAACAAATATAAATTTTTAAAAAATAATAAAATCACAAATCCTAAAACTTGTCCACCCCACCCCCTGATAATTTTTTTAAAAAATATAAAAAATAAGAATATATAGGAGTGCAAAACTTCAAAGATTTCCAAGACTAGGCCTCCACGTCATCAATTATAGTCTTAGTTTCTCCCCCAGACTGCGAGGATGGTATAAATTAGATCCAGGCATCTAAGAGATTATGCTTTTATTTTTTATCCGACAACAATGAAAAAAACCAATTTTCAAATCCTGTACAAGCTAAAAATCTATTTTTTATTTATTTTACATGCAATTTTTTTTGTTAATCACAACCACAAAAGATAAATCACACTAAGATATCCAAGGCCGTGTATCCATCAGTCATCACTTAATTTACTTTAAACACGAAACAGGTGTAACCTACAAACATGTCTTGTCCTAAGGGGACATCAAATTGTGTGCCCTTCAATGCCACCATTTCGAGTCGAACTGGACTGAATGGCTGAAAGTTTTTGAGCTGTCGAGCACCTGCTGAGGCTGTCCACCCTATGCATGCAAGATCATAAGCATGAATCAGAGGGTGCAATGTATGATACTGATAAATGGTAAATTCTGCTTCCTGATGTCCATGCTGGGATCAAGTGATGATATTCTAATTACTGGCTATTTTTACTGTACAAAAAATCAACATTAATTTTTTATGGCTTCACTCGAACAGGTCCCATCTACAGCACAATCATCAGTTGATTCAATTCGTTTTTAGTAATCTACAATCTAAGAATCCGTAGCATGCATAAGAATTCATTAAGATTTATACAAAAAAGACATCTCCACAGCTACCTGACGAGCAGCTGAGAATCAGTCACTAGGGCAAACTAGTCACTGAACCTGGAGCTCCATGTGCCGGCGGTGTCATTCTGAGGAGAAACTCAATTCATCAATAGCTATGGATATTTTCGATTCCATGACGTCGTTGGTTTTTATATCTTCAGACTTGATGCCATTTTCTACCTTCCCTTCTGCAGCGTCTAAACACTCCTGGAATCTGAAGCAACTAATGAGATGATCATTTGTTATCCCTGCCACCTGCATGAATGAGTAGATGACTGTGGGCCCCACACTGCGGAATCCTCTTCTTACAAGGTCCTTGCTTATTGCATCTGCTTTGGGAGTTTTCACGGGAACCTGTCGAGGATACCGGAATCTGCTAACTATAGGCTTGTAGTTCACAAAGCTCCAAATATACTTGTCAAATGACCCAAACTCATCAATGACCTGGCATCAACAAAACCTGTAAAAAGTTAGTGCAATCACAACTGACTTCAGTAACAAAGTTAAGTGGCTAATGACTGGAAGTCGAAGTCAGATAAATAAATTGTGAGTTACCGACCAGGCAAGCTGGCATCTTGAAGAAAACGAATAATTAGGTTGAATGAGCAACTCTCGAGGTAAGTTAAAGATACTAAAGTCAAGCTGTGTGGTTTTAAACTTGTAATATTATAGTTTGTCCTGTAAGCTTACCAAAGTCAAGCTGTATGGTTGTAATATTATAATTTGTCCAATAAGAATCATAAAAATTGCAGGGGAAATCATGACCACCACTCAACTACTTTTCACCAAACCAAACTGGTCAAATGATCATTAAGCTCACGTTGTGTGCCATTTGAATACTTTCACAAACAAGAGATCATGAGTGGTCCCCAATACGAATGCACTGATCCAATTAAGGTAATCAGCACCACGACATTGAAGCATAAACAAACCCAACTTGATGAAGAAAATGATGAGTTCTCCAAAAGCTATTTTGACACTTGGCTAAACTGAGGGTAACATAAAAAACCAGGATAAATTGGATTTACTTAGATAGCCAGTCTGATCTTTCAATCTTCCACAGATAAGAAAAATTTACAGTGCCCTATGCAAGTGAATGTTTCTGCTGCTCGGAATAAAAAAAGAGCTTAAAAAAAGCGAGAATCTACCTTAGATATTTGGCGTGCATTCTCAACAATAGCACGGAGCTTAAGTTCTGATAATAGGGAGGTTGCAGTGCTTCCAGGTGCAAGAATCTTCTTCTCATTAAATTTTGAGACAGCAATTGGATCAAAATCTGCAAAAACTTCCCTGCAAATGAAACTTGTTTATAAACTACATCTATCAATACAATTACTGCAAGAAGGAAGAGACTGCGAATGAAAGGACAAATGATGCGATGGTCAGAGTTTATTAATGAGCATATTAGCAGCTGAAAATAATGGAAGTTGAATAGGCAAAGTACCTAAAAATGTGCCTTTTGCTTAGAATAGCAGGCCAAGTAAGTTCAGCCAAAGCACCTGAAAGGACAAGAAGCTCAAACAACTTCCTGCATGAGGATAAAAGCATCAAGCAAACAGCCGTTAAAACAGATCATCTTACTAGGTATGGCAGATCTTTTAACAAGTAGACAGATGCAAACAATATTGCAATTACATACCTGTCATCATGTATTGGGACTCCCCATTCTTCATCATGGAAAGTGGCGTAACATGGATCTGGTTTCAATTTCAAAACGGATCAGCAATAAAATCCAAAATAAGCATAGCTAAAGCATGTGGACAATACTATTTAGCAAATTGACATGCTTGAGTAACACATGACACAACAATTCCAAAGTGACATTCATATACTTGGATTGCTACCTACATCAAACATGAAAATGAATCCAATCAATATTGACAAAAGCATGTGCACATTGTCGGTTTTTTTATTTATTTGCAATGATGATACAAGAAGGTAATTTCAATTTAACAGACTTGTGTATTCCTTTCTAACACCGACATAAATAAAAACATGGGAGGAGGTGTATTATACAACAGATGATACCTACATCAAACATGAAATTGAATCCAATCAATATTGATAAAAGCATGTGCACATTGCCTTTCATTTTTATTTTATTTTTATGCAATGATGAAACAAGAAGGTAATTTCAATTTAACAGACTTGTGAATTCCTTTCTAACACTAACATAAATAAAAACATGGGAGGAGGCGTATCATACAACAGAGAGGAAAAGAGAATGAAAAACCGCATAATTTTGTTATTTAAACAACATATTTACTCTCAAAACACAAAACTTAACGTACAAACATACAGTTAGGAATCCATGATTTTTCAACTTCCCAAAATCAGAAGAACTATATGCTCCACTTCATCTAATATTAAATAGTTCGTATTAAAAGGCAAGAGCTTGCAAATCTAGAGTGAACGATCCAAGTCAATGCACCAGAAAGAAGGAAAGTAAAAATGACTAGCTATGGGCCCTATAACTACATCAAAATCTTAAAATCTACAGCAGAGAGCACTTATCAAGCTATACAAAGTACTAGCAGCGTCAAAATTATAGTTGTTTTATTAACTCAGCAGTTGTTTTAGAACAATCCAAGAATGAATCAAGCCCAGTTTCAGCTGTTTTAGCTCAGTTCTTCAAGAATAACACTTCAGCCTCCAGTAGATAAAATGAGTTTCAACTGGGTAACTGAACCAGCTTTAATGAGGTCAATTCCAGGTAGAAATCTTGGGTACCTGAAAGTCTGGACCAACTTTCAGAAGCAACAATTGAGTAGAGCAGCAGGAAGCAGGGCTGCATTATTTATTCAATCATAATCATCGCATCTCATCTACAAGCCTCGCCTTGCAATGTAACTCTATATATGTATTAGAAAAAGCACTTCCAAAATAACCTTGATTTTTGTGCTGGGAACTTAGAAGGGCATGTAACACAGCACATACTTCAAAAATAAACTACCCAACCTATACCACATTCATAGGATTAAGCTTAAATGAATTCTCTGTTAGATTTTCTATACGGTTCAGAAACACAAACTAATAACAGTTAGTATATACAGCTTGCGAGGCTCTACTTATAATTAGTGGCAGTATTCAAATGTATCTTTCATGAAAATAAAAAAAAAATCTTAAATCTAAGATGCGAAAACATACCCGTATTTGGTGTCACCCAGGCACAGCTTTTCTTGGACTGTGAATCATCAGGAGATGGTGGAGATTCTAAACCCCCTTCAGAAACAAAACTTCTTGGCCTTAAAACGTACTGCTTCCTTCTAGTCCCTGCACTATTTGACCGAGTCAACCTCCCAGTAGATGCTCGGCTATGAAATGAATCAGTGGAGGCATCAGATGAACAAGAAGCATTTAGTGACAAATTGGAATGCAATAACAGCTCATGGCGGCGAAGCACTGAAGAAATATTGAGAGAATGTGATTTAGGGGATAAAGTACCGACAGCGGGCACTGTAAGGGTTTTCTTCTCTTCCCCTAATTTAACCTCCTCCGGTGATTTCTCAACCTTCCTCGATTGTTTTGAAACAGGTTTCCGCGCACTCAATGGTCCTGCCTTATTATTTCCAGTAGGTCCTAACACAGACCTGGCCTCAGAGTCAGCCACGTTCATTGACCTCACTCTTGGAGCTCCAGACATTGTTCCAAACACCTTTAATTTAACACAGTTTTTCAAGAGATCTTCACCTTGTTCCCTCAAAGCCACCCAAATTTCCAAATTTACCAAGCTCCCCTCAAATCCTCCTTAAATTAAACAAAATCACCCGGAACCCACCAAGAAAATTGACCGAGTCCCCCATTCAGCCAAACAACTGAAGCTCAAACCAGCACAAAACGCTTAAATATCACAACCCACTTCAGTTCTCCACTTCCAGTACCCACATTCACCAACCAAAACTTGAAGCTTCCAAAAAGATCATACTTTTTTTTAGCAAATTTATACTTCAACCACCACTAGGGTTCACTCAACTGAACCTCACATAAAAACACAAAAAAACCCTTTTAACTTTTTTCCCTCAAATCAACCCAAAAAACTTCCTTTTAAAAACAACCACCTTCAAAACACACAAAAATAGCTTCAACTATTCACCAAAGACAGGATTTTTATACACTACATAAAAAAACCCAAAAAACTACAAAAAGCCCTCCATTGTATATTCAAAACGAGCCTCGAAGCATAAAGATTCCATTCTGCATTGTTAAAAACGAGATGGAGAGAGAGAGAGAGAGAGAGAGAGAAATATACTGTTACCTCCTAAGAAAAGGTGGGTTTTTAAACTGTGTCGTTTCAGTCACCCCCCCACCACATGGTAAATAAGGCTGACACATTCCTCTACAAAGCTCGAGATTTTCTTTTCTTTTGTTTTTTCTCGAGAAAATGAAAGGGAAAGTTTCAGAGAAAATGTGAAGTATTACTACTGTAAGCGAATTGAAATTTCTCTCACTAGAGATTTTTAGAGAGAGAAGGAAAGAGCAAATGAGTGAAAGAGAGAGAATAAAGATTGGGGTTTCTTATTAGTTTTGTGAGGGAAGGAGGAATGTTGACCGGGACAGTCGGTTTAGGCCTGGTTTGGTACCGTAGTTTAAGTGATTTAAAAAAAAATTGATTTTTTTTAAATTATTATATCACAAATAAATTTAAAAAATATATATATTATAATTTATTTTTAAATAAAAATAATTTTTTAAAAAAATAATTTGGTTATTTTTTTAATTTTATCTTTGTAATTTGAAAAGCTATGCTTTACATTGTCGGTTAAACAGCTGAAATTTTAAATTGTATGAAATGATGTTATTATTTTTATATATAATATATTACAAACCAAAAGAATTAAATTATGTGCATTATTTCTCTCTCTATGGCTTAACCATTTGGAAAATCGTGTTTTCAAAAGTTTTTGTTTTGTTAAAATTTAATATGTTTTGTATATTTTGAGTCGTTTTAATATACTGATATTAAAAATAATTTTTAAAAAATAAAAAAATATCATTATCATGCATTTCGGTATAAAAAATTATTTGAAAAGTAATCATAACCACACTATAACTAAACATATAAAAGTGACAAAAAATCCCGAATTGAAAAGCATTGGTTAACCATGCTTTTTATTGGTATGAAAAGCATGGGTTAAACAATATTCAAATAATCCATTATTGTAGTCTTTATTTCATGTTCCATAGTGCCCTTCTTGGCGCCACCATACAAAGCATGATTACTCAAATTTGTAGTTATCTCCGGTGAGCTAAATGTTGAAGACTCTCTGAAATACAAAGACTGAAGATATGAAAAAAAACCTCTAATCCCATTAACTTCAGGGCCCGTGAGATTAGTCGAGGTACATGCAAGCTGTTCCGAATACCCTAAAAAGCCCTAATACACAGTAAATTGATGGATTTTTTTGGATGTTTCAAGGCTTAGATAAGGAGATTCCGACTAGTTTTTTTCAGAGAGAGATTGTGTGCGCGGTGGTTGAAGAGAAAGAGAAAGGGGGCTGCTTTTGTGTGCGGAATTTGAAGGAACAATCCTTTTAAAGGTATAATTTTTTTAAATTACATATTATATTTTTTAAAAACAAAAATTACATATTTTTTATTATAAAAAACCACACACAGTGTGTGTTTTTTAAAGGTGTGGTTGGTTTTTTTAAAAGATACAGTATTTTTAAATTATAAACTATACCTTATAACAGTAAAAAAAAAAATACATATTTCACGATTTCTTATTAGGATGTAATATTTTATGATGTGGTGTTTTAAAAACATAATAAGCACAAATTATACTATTTTACTAATTATTTTTTATAATTTTTTAATTTAACAGTACTACTTTTTTTATAAAAAAAAAACTACCAATTCTCCCTTTATTTTTATTAAACCCCAGCTTAATCTAGATCTCAAGTTACCCAAGTCACTCGGGAAATAGATTAAACTGTCATGTCGGTGGGGTTTTGATAATAGAAAAAAGATTTCTGGATGATCTTTTGGGTGAATGGCCAACAAATCAATGAACGTAACAATTTTTCATCATGGTTCTTGCCTTGCAGAACTTTTATAAAGATGTTGGTACAATGATCAGGCAGCTGGGGAGGTCCCTTTTCTGTCCATTACCAACTACCCAAAAGCAAGCAGCTTCAACATTCCTTTCACTGATCCAAGAAAAAGCATTACTATTACTAGGAGAGCTACATCTACTCTAATGTCCTGTCACCGCAACTTTCTAGCAGGTTTATTTTGTCATCTAATTCACAGGAAAAAGTTGCAAGGTAATCTGTTCAAACTCCAGAGAGTAAAAGCCAAAAGAGAGTCAAGCATGCCGAGCTAGGGAACTTTTAGACTTGAAGCTGATCAATGATTTCTTTATTCATGCGAGATTTCAACACGATTCACTGTGCGGTACTTACTATATCTTAGCAATCAAGAGAGGAACAAGTTCGGGTTAATTCTTGGCAGACAATTTAGATCTGCCTCAGGAAAGATTTTGGGAAATCTACAGGAAGTGACTGGACTTGAGAATTTTACCCAGTTCACTGTAGAAACTACCTGCCTGATGCATGGCAAATGCTAAACGATGGCTATCAGTTGAAACATGAAAACGTGGGCGTCGCAGGACAATCAAATGCTTGCAAGATCAATCAATCTCCTGTCTACTCTGCTATTCACATCTGGTTAACGTTAAATTCAGCGCTACAGCAAAGGTGGTAAAAGAGAGGAAAAACAGTGGAGGGAAAGAGCGAGGAAAGGCCACCAAGTCATCCCATATCTTTTTACAGATAATTTCTACAGCCTGCAGTTGAAGGAGCACCTATATTCAGTAATAATCAGGCTAACAACGTCATTTATTTACTCTTTTTTTAATCAAGAACAGAATCTTTGTACTATTTTTTCTTAATTTTTGTCTACGCAAGGTGTAACTTGCAATTGGGAAGAGAACCGTAAATGGATAGACCATAGCAAAGAAAAAACCAAGCCATCAAGCAAAGTCTGTAGATATATTAATAGCATTAATCAGCGAGGCATGTTAGCTCAGAGTCTGGAGCTCTATCACATCAAATATAAACAATGATAGCGTGCTCGTCAAAGAAGAATTGAAAAGGGAAGAAAGATAGAAGAACTCTCCTTGCTACACTCCACCCTGACATTAATATCTGTCATATGCAATCCATTATGGCAGAGGGAACCACCTTGCCAACTCTACTCTTACGTGACCCGTTTATTTTTCACTAAAATTTAATTTTTTTTTATTTAAAATTAATTTTTTTTAATGTTTTTGGATTGTTTTGATCTTAAAAATAAAATTTTAAAAAAAAAAAGTATTTTAATACATTTTTAAATAAAAAATATTTTTATTATAATCTCATCTTAATCTTATTCCTCATGCTCGAGGTTTTTTAAAAAAAAATAGCAAAGTTTGCAAAATAATTTGTAAACTAAGTACATTTGAGAGAAAAAAATATATTTTTATATATTTTAAAATAAATTTTTTTAGCAATCTTTTTCTAGCAAGGCGCTATTTTTTTATTTTTATTTTTTGAAGAAAAAAAAATTGCTGATACTCATATGACAGATAATGGAAACACAACGATATATCCCTATCAAATAAAGGGCCTTTGCCTTCAAAGTCAAACAGGAAATCATAGTGATAAAAAGAGGCCCGTCAGCATGGAGGAGGACGTCTATCATAATGAAAATCTGGCCTTTTTATTTATTTATTTATTTTTGCGGAAAATGAAAGAATTCAAGAACCAAAAGTATATATATGTCTTTATTTATTTTTGCAGAAAATGAAAGAATTCAAGAACCAAAAGTATATACATGTCAGGAAATATCCTATGAGCAAAATATATGTGACGTTTCCGTTTATTCTCATCGTTTCCATCCCAGATAAAACCATTATCATTGTCTCATAATCCGTAGAATTAGTTGAAGTGCACATAAGCTGTCCCGATACCTATATTTAGACATTCTTCTGTATAAGCTCAGGTCAAGAAAACTGAATTAGCAGCAAGAAGTTATTTAGACATTCTTCTGTACAAGCTCAGGTCACAGGAATTGGTGAGTGCATCTTAACTGCTACACCAATATTTGATTCTTGAAGTTTGAAAAAACAGTTTTTAATGCTGAAATTATAATATAAACGATACTTTAATGACTTTGGATAAAAATTACTATGTTTTAATGTCTACATTAAATATATACAGAACCGTGTTCCATAGGTTTGAACTCAACTCGCTGTTTTAATGGACGAAAATCTCAATCTTTGAAACACATTACAGTTATTATCGTGAAGGGGATGTTTGAGAATATAGTAATAATTGTTTTTTTAATGTTTTTGGCTTGAAATTATTAATTTTTATTTTAAAAAAATTATTTTTGATATTAGCATATCAAAACAATTTAAAAATATAAAAAAATTAAAATTTTTAAAAATATTGTTTCATGCATGTTCCTAAATAGAATCAAAGAGTTAACATCAAAACCCCAAACCTAGGAGAAAATCAAGTGTATTCAAAATGATTTGAAAAATTTTAAATTTTATTTATTTATTTTTTTATTTCAAATTAATATTTTTTTGATATTTTCAAATTATTTTGATGTGCTGATGTTAAAAATAATTTTTAAAAATAAAAAAAATATATTATTTTGATGTGTTTTAGAATGAAAATCACTTTCAAAAGCAATTGCTACCACACTCCCAAACACACACGGAAAGTAACTTTTAACCTTTAATCCATGAAATTATCTCAAGCTAGTTCAAAAATATAATTTATAATTAAATAAATAAAAATAAATAAAATACTTCACTCTCATTTCTAGTAAAAGCAATTTTTTTTTTCTTTTGATAATTTAGACAACATAACATTAGAAGCACACGAGTTTTTAGGCCTAACAAACTGCCCAGGAGAAGAAAAGGGCCTAATCGAGGAGTGGGAGAGTGAAAACCAAATAGTAAAGGGAAAGGAGAATAAAAGGCCGAAATAAGCCCAACAAGGGCCAAAATCGAACAATAAAAGGTCTAAACCGAACAACCCCATGAGTTCCCAAACGAATAGCACATGAGAGGCCCATTAATCCCAACTAGATAGCAACAAAGGGGAACAGAGAAGCCCAATTAGGCCCAATAGCCTTATAAAGCCCATCCGAATAACAAGAAAGAATAAAAGAAAAGGGCTTGATTGAGGAGGCGAGGGTGGGCAACCAAGGAGAAAAGGAAGAAAATAAAGAAGAAACACTGGGCCTTGTTACCGAGGAGGTGAGGGAGGCCAAACAGGGAGGAAAAGAAGAAAATAAAGAATAATTTGTGATTACATATGATCCCTATGTACGCTAGGCATAAATTTATGCGATCCTATACGATGCAAATACATAGTGTATAAATACTCAAGAATCACCAGCTATACGAAATAAACAAATTCTCATCCACAACAATCAAAAGCATATTTCGTTCTTCTCTTTCTGTTCATTACATAAAAAAAATCATATATTCTATAATTGAGTCTTGTTTTGCAAGACATGGATCATGACTTAATCAAACTTTTTTAAAAAAATAAATCCACAATCGGGAGAAGTTCAAAATCATTTTAAGTTTTTTTAAATTTGGGTTGAATGAAACTCTAGCATCAAGTTTAGATTCAAAGCAAATAATTACCTATAAAACCAGATTGATGAGAAAATGAGCTTTTTAATTTTTGCTTTGTTGTGGAAAAATAAATACGAAACTAGCATTGCGGGTGCGGGTCAAATTAAAAAAAATAATATAAAAAAATTATTCAACTATTTGACATTGTTACTAAACCTAACTCAACATGCTAATCTTGAATTCTCCTGACCTGACTCGTTATCTAACTCGAGTTTAAAATTAACCTGTAAGTGAAAATAATATTTGCTTTTGAAAAAATTTCAAGATGACATATTTTTCTAATAGAAAAACAGTGACATGTTAGATCAACCTGGATTTCACGGCTTAACTCGTCAAATCCGCAACTTGAATCATGGACTCCATTGGATTTAATAACTTTGTTTATACGTGTGTGTGACAACAAAAACAAAAAGCTTGTAAAATTGAACACCAACCAAATATCAAGATGTTTGTTTAAGATTGTGATAACCTTATAAAAAACAAAATAAAACAAATGTTGAAGACCAATTCAAAATCAATCAATGTTGAATTATGAAATTGAAAACAAAAAGCAAAATACGATTCAATCAAAATAAAAAATTGAAAGATGGGATTTAAACTAAAGGAGCTATTTGGCATTGTCTTTGAAATTGACCTTGCAAATCAACCTTAAATTCTCTAGACTCGACTTTTTACTTAGCTCGGACGTAAAATTAACCCATGTGAGAGTTGTCTTGACCTAGTCGACTTGATGAGTCCAAAGTCAACCTGGATTAACGATAAGAACCTTGATTTGCCTTTAAAAAACATTTTGAGATGACATCTTCTTTTTCTTTAATATTGAAATAGTGACATATTAGATTGACTCGAGTTTTGCGACTCAACTCACCAAACTCGTAACCCGAATCACAGGTTCCATTTGGTTTAATAACCTTTTTAACTGCTTTTTACTTGATAATATGATAACAAAAATAAAAGTTTGTGGAATTAAATACCAACCAAACGTCTGGATGTTTGTTTGAGATTACAATAACATTACAAAAAGTAAACCGAAATAAATTATGAAGATCAATTTAAAATAAATAAAATATTAAATGATGAAATCAAAGAAAACAAAAGCCAAAAAGGATTCAATTAAAAAAAAAAGAGAGATGGAATTTAAACTTAATGAACTATTCGACATTGTTTTAAACTCAACCCAGCGGGTCAACTTTGAAACTTCTTGATCGGAATCTTTACCTAACTTTAATTTAAAATTAATCCGCATGAGAATTGCCCTTACATGACCCTGTTGACTTGGCGTGTCCAAGGCAACCTGAATGGTAAAAGAGTTGTTTGGTTAAAAAGTAATTCAAGATGATATATATATTTTTTTAATATTGAGATAAAGATATATTGAATCAAATTAGGCTTCCCGACTTAACTTGTCAAAAGCAAAACCTGGTTCATTGTTACCGCTAGGTTTAAAAGCTATTTTTTTAATGATGTAATTATAAAAATAGATATTTGTAAAATTGATCACTAACTAGATGTTGAGATATTTGTTTGAAATTGTGATAATTTCATAAAAAAAAAATAAAAAAAAATGATAATGATCAATTTAAAATATTAAGGGATATGATTGGAAGGATAAAAGCCCAAAAAAAAAAACATTCAATCAAAAGAAAAGAGAATTGGAAGATAAAGTTAAAAAAACAAAAAAAACGATAGAATAAAAAAAAATAAAAAGGACACCTTCTTTATTTTCCATACGAAACAATGAAGTTTGAGAAAACCTCAATTTTTTTTAGTATAGTAGTTAATTTGTAATTAAATTAAAAACCTTATCTCGTACAAATATGCCAAAAAAAATCAAATCAAGAAGAGAAAAAAGTCTAAGGACTAATTTGTTAAGAAAAGGAAGAGCACGAAATCAAAAGTGAAAAAATCCAAGGACCAATTAAATAAAAAGAAGTGAGGGGCTACCATCAAGATTCCACTTCTTTTAGTTTGTTAGGTAATTAATTTATAATTAAATTAAAAACTTTATCTCATTCAAAGAATCCAATTTTTCTTCATATGTTAGGTAAAGGTCATTGACTCATTGGACATACTACATGACAAAGACATGGATATTTAAAAGTGTGGTAATAGTTTTTTTAAAGTATTTTTTATTTTAAAATATATTAAATAATATTTTTTTTATTTTTTAAAAATTATTTTTAATATAAATACATCAAAATGATAAAAAAATCAAAAATATATTAATTTAAAACAAAAAATAAAAATATTTTTTTTAAAAAAACACTTTTCAATTATAATGCCATATACTAGCGTAAAGCAATAAATAAAATATGTAAGTATTGCTTTTTTAAAATTTTAATTTTTTTTATAGATTTAATTTATTTTAGAACTAATAAAAAAATATTTTAATATATTTTAAAATAAAAAATAATTTAAAAAACAATGTACACAACACAGCACATACTTTACCCATCAAACGAGTTATCAGTAGCCAACTGAATCTCGGCCATGTCTATATGCCAAGCCGAAGTCTAAAATCCAAATGGTCGGTCAGAGATGATGTCAATGGCACCATTCAGGTCTATCTTAAACTAAGTTTTTGGTGGATGGGTTTATTATAAATAGATAGAGACACCCACACTGAAATATGGCCGCCACAGTGGTATCCTTGGCCACTTCACTTACTGCTGCTGTTGTCCCTTCATCTTTCTCATCTTCCTCGTCCTTCGTTTTCACCAAGTTGTGGTCGACACCTTGTCTTAGAATCACTTTTTCAGTCTCACCCTTTTCTTATTCCAGAGGAGGCGGCAAACTCATGGCTCACTCTTTAGCTCGTGCTACTCTTGGTCTTACCCAGCCTGCTAACATCGATGCCCCTAAGGTTTTTTTTTCTGCCCCCTCCCTCTCATTTTTCCTCTAAAAGAATTTACCCCAACGTTTTGTCCCTTTGTTTTTTGTGGTTAGATCTTGACGATTGTTGATTTCTTATGATGGTTTTATATTCGTAAAGTTAATCACAGATTTGCGTGTGTTCTGGGGGTTGAATTTTGTAGATTCTTCTTTAATTTTTATTAATGGGTTTTCGTTTTCAAAGCCAGCTATAGATTTGAATGTCTTTTATGAGTAACAATAATTGAAACTGGCGTGTGGTTTTGCTTTTGTATGCATAAAGTTGCGGTTTTGATTGATTATCAAGGGTTAAAATTCTAATTGAACTTTTTTTTTTGTTGATGGGGTTTTAGTTTTTGCTTTCAAACCTTATTGGTGTTGTATTTCCGTCTGTGATTTATGGCTTGAAGTTGTGCTAAATGTATGTGACCTCATTGATTTAGTTTTATATGGATCAGCATTGTACTGGGATGTCTTTTTGTTATGTTTACCTTCTGAAATGTGCTTTGATAAAATATTAATTGGTGAAGTTTGTGATTATTTGCATTTTGACTGTTGTCTATTGGGCACTGAAGAGGTGGATGATGTATTTCTGTAATCTTTGACAGATTGCTATCTCTGCAAAAGAGATTGATGTGGCAGAATGGAAAGGAGATATCCTTGCTGTTGGTGTTACAGAGAAAGATATGACCAAGGATGACAGCAAGAGGTTTGAGAACTCTCTTTTGAAAAAGCTAGATGCCAAGCTGGGTGGTCACTTAAGTGAAGCCTCTTCCGAGGAGGATTTCACAGGAAAACCTGGCCAGTCATTGGTTCTTAGACTTCCAGGTCTTGGTTCCAAAAGAATCGGCTTGATTGGGCTTGGACAGTCTGCTACAAACACATATGCTTTTCGCAATTTTGGTGAGGCCATTGCAGCTGCTGCAAAGACTGCTCAAGCCTGTAATGTTGGCATTGTCCTTGCCTCAACTGGAAGCACCTCAAATGAATCAAAACTTAATACTGCTTCAGCGATAGCATCTGGTACTAATATTGAGAACTAATAGCATTGTGACAATTGTTTGCATTAACAGTTGGAAATAATTTATGTTGAATGGTTTAAAATGTGACAGGGACTGTGCTGGGGACATATGAAGATAATAGGTACAAGTCAGATTCAAAGAAACCTGTGCTTAAATCTGTGGATATTCTTGGTTTTGGAACTGGACCTGAGCTAGAGAAGAAGCTCAAACATGCTGAAGATGTTTCTTCTGCTGTAATTTTTGGAAAAGAACTTGTCAATTCACCAGCCAATGTACTCACCCCTGGTTCGTAATAGCTTCATTCCCCTCAAGGCTTACGGGCACAATGCACCAACTACAATTACCACCTGACTGCTTCCTGTGTTTGAACTAATGTTTGATGGGCCAAATTTCATTTTCCCATCCCAATACATAGATATGCGTCCATACATGTGTCTGATCACAGCTTTAATTGTCTGCAATGATTTCTATGTTTCAGCGGTACTGGCAGAAGAAGCTACAAAGATTGCTTCCATGTACAGCGATGTTCTTTCAGCTACCATCTTGAATGCAGAGCAGTGCAAAGAGTTGAAAATGGGATCCTATCTGGGTGTTGCTGCAGCTTCTGCTAATCCTCCACATTTCATCCATTTGTGTTATAAGCCTCCAAGTGGACCTACTAAAGCCAAGCTGGCATTAGTTGGAAAAGGATTGACTTTTGACAGGTGATTGATTATATACATTTGCCAGTTCTAAAAACATCTGCGGGGATAAGGTGTGCTTTTGGATGTTCAATGTGTGATGGCGTAATGTAACATCATTTGGATATCTTTCATGTAACTGCAAGTCTTGTTCATGCCCTGTCAAGGAGGAGGTCATGCTGCTGACTACTCTGTCAGCATGTGTTTTTCCCTTTTATTGGATGTGGTGCTTCTATTCTTTTATGCTTTCCATTTTTCGGATGTCAGTAGGGGTTCTTAAAAGCTGTGTCTTTTATGTTTTCAGTGGTGGCTACAACATCAAGACAGGACCTGGCTGTTTCATCGAGCTCATGAAATTTGACATGGGAGGTTCAGCAGCAGTTTTAGGTGCAGCAAAAGCCATCGGTCAAGTTAAACCTCCTGGAGTTGAGGTAAGCCTCCCGTGCTGTCCTTGTTCTCATAGTCATTGCTAAAACCAGGTCCCTATCAATCTACTTAGGTCTTGTTTTCTCCCTGTCCCTTATCCTACCATTCTTGTGCAATTACATGCATTTTTTTTCAAGTTTAAATGCCCTCGAGACTTAGCAGAAATTTTGTTATGCAGGTCCATTTCATCGTTGCAGCTTGTGAGAATATGATTAGTGGAACTGGTATGAGGCCAGGAGATATAGTTACAGCCTCAAATGGAAAGACGATTGAGGTATGGCTTTGTCATCCTGCAGGGAAAAAGACGTGAAAAAAGAACAAGGCCTTTTTTTTATATATGATTAAAGTGTTGTGGTTTGCATGGATTTAGACATGCATTTAGGAGTCTGCTTGTCAGTACTCCCCCCACAACCATCACCACCCAACAGTTGTAACCTCGCTATTGCTATCTATGCATCATGAAATGTTGTAATAATTTAATCAAGACATTTTGTTAAAAAGCAAGTCCTGCTTATTTTCTGTTAGTCATTGTTGAGTTGAGATAGCAATAATTCAGGTTTGAGTTAATTGAATTAGGCATGTCCAAATCCCCAGTCTGTTTTATCATATGGACCATATGCTTCTTTCTCTTGCATCAACAGAAAAGTTTAGCTGTGACTTGTTGTTTGTGTCAGGCAGCTTTGGCATGTCTGTTAATTGAAAACATTCCTGTTTGGTTTTCTTGTCCTACTGTCATTGACTCCTTTAGTGATGCCTTATGTTGTCTGTAAGGTTTTTCTGATGTATTTAGTTTCTTATTGTCAATGCATAAGAAAGGAACAATAAAAGAAAAAAAAATAAAAGCATCGCAAGAGAGATGAGCTCCTTTACTATTGTTGTAATTAAGTAGTTTAACTATGAGGCAAAGTGAACAATGTTCAAAAGGATTTAGAATCTCTTCTGTCCTTCATATCTTTCAAGGGTTGGATAACATTATTTAATTTCTCCAACCAGATATGTAATCTCTTGCTGGATAATTCCATTGCAGGTCAATAACACTGATGCTGAAGGCAGGCTTACACTTGCAGATGCTTTAGTTTATGCCTGTAACCAGGGTGCAGAAAAGGTATCATTTAAACATAGTATTGTGACAAATCAGATAGAAATTTTGTATGCCTTGGAATGACCACGTTAAAATATATATTTACTGGGTAGAAGTTGTTGATTTTAGTTGCTCCATAAGTTGGAACTTTTTGTACCTTGATATTTGATCAGCAATGAAAATAGTAGTTGTATGTCCTCACATTATCATCTCTTAAGTTAACATGGTAAGGATGCTGCATGCTGATAGTTATATAATCGTTTAGTTGGAATTTAGAATGCTGCTGAATATTTTAAATTATTTTGTAGATAATTGACTTGGCAACGCTAACAGGAGCCTGCGTAGTTGCTCTTGGGCCCTCAATTGCAGGTACACACTGACATTCATGTTTCTGCAGGGCTGTGCTGAAATGCAAGCGTTCAAACATTTTTATTAATCATGATGCGAAGTCTGATTTTGGTGGGGATCTATTTTTAAGAATTTCTTTCCCCATTTTTGTTTTCTATGGTTGAGGGAGGGGAGTGGTGGGGGTTGCAGAAAAGCAAGTTTTTGACAGCTGAACAAAGATACACAGATACCATGAGGTTTTTATGCTCTTAAGAATTTCTGAAAGGTTCAAATGAGGTCTATCACCAGCTAAAGATGTCACCATGCTTTGGGTGTGTTTGCAGTTTTTAGAACACTGTTTACAACTTCTAAACTCATGTCTTCAAGTGTCTCAAAGACATTATCGTGTTGGCTTATTAAACTTGGTATTTGTTGTTACTTATAGAATTGACACTTTCTCAAGGCTTGGTTTGATTACTCAATTGCCTGCTGTTTAATAGATGAAAAACCTTTTTTTATGCAGGTGTTTTTACACCCAGTGATGAGTTAGCGAATGAGGTATTTGCAGCAGCAGAAGCCAGCGGAGAGAAACTTTGGAGGATGCCGATGGAGGAAAGTTACTGGGAGTCCATGAAGTCAGGAGTAGCTGATATGGTAAACACTGGTGGCCGTCAGGGTGGGGCTATCACTGCAGCTCTGTTTTTGAAACAGGTGTGTGACCATTGCAATCTGTGCCTATTCTAATAGTTGTGTTCCTATTTCCATCTCTGCTCTTCACAATGAGATTACCCATTTAGATGGACATGCAAAGCAGTGTCCAGGTTGGTATGCAACCATGCGTAGAGCTCAGCTACTTGGAAGAGTTTCCATTATTTTCTACAGCAACTATATTCCTATCCATGTAGAAGAGTTGGATTTGGCACTTCAAAGTGAAGTGTTTGGGTAATGTACCAAACAGTAAGACGTTTCTCAAAGTTTTCCTGTATGCATGTTGTCATCCAGAACGAATGCTGGCTGTTTTTGGACAGAGACACCATCCACTGTCCACATGTTTTGGCAGGGAATGTTGTCTACCAATCTTTGGATGGAGAACCGATGAGAGGGGGAAAGGGGAAAACTTGATAATTTACTGGTCATAAGCGCTTGTTTCTTGGCACCATATGATCTCACATCCAAGGAAATCCTGAAAATTTATCTTTGATCATGCAGTTTGTTGACGAGAAGGTTCAATGGATGCACATTGACATCGCTGGGCCTGTCTGGAACGAGAAGAAGCGCACTGCAACAGGATTTGGCATCCAAACCCTTGTGGAGTGGGTCCAGCAACACTCTTCTTAGATATCAAAAGAGGAGAAAAGGAAGCTTTGTATGCTGTTTTGGTGGTACTGTGAGTCATATGAATAAAAAAGGATATTGGAAATGTAATGGAATTGCCTTGAGGCATGGCTTGGTTTTACCCCATGACTGTAAATCACAGTTCCTGGTTTTTGAACTTGATAAAAAGCATCAGCAGCTGCAATTGGCATCCATTAGTTTGTAATCTTCTCTTCCATGAGTTTTGCATGCACAATTCGCGCAAGAATTTAATCCAAATCTTATGTCATCCCTAATCAGTTAAATTGAGGTTCTTAGCAAGGTTGGAAGGTTGGATTCCAATTATACAGGGTAGAGACAACCTCTGTTCTTGAGCTTGTTATGCAATCTACTTCATCAATTGCAATCATAAAAATATAGAGGTTTATTGGACTATAACACAAGGGCAACATTAGTATTATGAAAGGTCATACCAAACTTATTAAATTCAATTTAGCACAAGGTTCAATTCACGAGTTAAATAGATTAAATTAAGTCAATATTTAAAATATTATTTTAATTTTTTTTAGATTATAAGTTAATATAGATTAACTTTGTTGAATAATCTCCCAAGACTGGTTTCATTCAAATTAACTTTTTGAATCATCTCTCTCCTTGACTTTTATAAATAGCACTAAATTATACCCACGCCTATTATATATATCGAGTCTAATTCGGTAATTTGGTGAATATTTATTATAGACCCCACGATTGAAAAACAAATCAACATGGACCGCGCGATCTAAAAAGAAAACAAAAATACAATCCTTTAATTTTGATAAAATCCAAAAAAAAAATAATCCGGGAATTTTGCATTGATGTCTTTAAAGTTGAAGGTGTTTTTAACTTCCACTGTTCCACTTCCTGCTTTAATTAAACATTTTGGATACTTTAATATGATAAATTATATCATATTTTTATTTTTTTTAAGTAAGATTCAACAATTCTCTGCTTCATCTCTATGATTTATAATTTCTTTTTTAATATTCGTGTTATAGTTTTAATAAAATCTCAATAATATCCTCAACACTAACAATAATTATAGCAAACGTACTCTTTTTAGCTTTGTTTTCTTCATATATATATATATATATATTTTCTCCTATTTTTGACTTGAAAAAACACTGCAAATGTGATAATATAGTGTCAAATCTACATAATTATCAAACTTAATTCAAGATATGAATTGTAGGTTTATGGATTAAGTGTTGTCTATTTTAAAACAATATTGTTTTTTTTTAAAAAAACATCAAATTACATTGTTTTAAATAAAATTTAAAAAATCTGAAATGATTTTATTTAAAAAAAATAATTTAAAAGAAAATTAATACAATCGGGTCTCATCTAAATTTTGCTAAATCTAATTATTGATCTAACCTGGCTAAATCTAATTATTTACCTACCTTGTGGTTCAAGTAATGAATTGACACATGTCTGTATCAACTTTTAAAGAAGTTGAATAAAAAAAAATTGCCAGTATTTGTTCAACGCAGAAAGAAACAATTACTTTCTTACAGTCCACACTTTTTAAGAATAATAATTTATTACAACATTCGCAGTCTCTACGTGTTTCTCTGTTCTCTACTTTCACATTTGCACAGCGAAAAAGGTTGGTAACCCCAAATCCAAAAAGAATATACTGCACAGTACAGCTGCACTGAATCCAATTAATAAGACAAACCTACACAGCCTGAGCTTGTTGACAAGCATGGTACACCATTGCTTATTCGCTCTTTTTGGTAAATTTCATGATCAACAACCAACCATGTAATATTTCGTTGAAGTCGAAGAAAAACAAATACTACAAAAAAGGAGAGCTGGTTTATAT
>Ga0307517_10002490_pt1 | contig 29455 bp, 25 predicted proteins | sample 23_EM_MG_FD_194515 | JGI IMG/M metagenome (GOLD analysis project Ga0307517, IMG submission 194515) | Populus trichocarpa ectomycorrhiza microbial communities from riparian zone in the Pacific Northwest, United States - 23_EM | ecosystem: Host-associated > Plants > Roots > Unclassified | place... | reverse complement strand
TGACCCCCCCCCCCCAGGAATCTCGATTCTTGCGCCTGAGAACAAAGGGAACGATGCCCTTGTTTTTCGTTAGGTACCACACAAAACCTCTGGGGTGAGGTCAGAGCTCTGGGCGATGGTGAGGGTGTGTATCCCGGAGAAACGCGCTGCGGCGCGCAGAGATTCACAGTTGGTTGGTAATATTCTCAGGTAAGAGGTAGCGTTGTTAACGGAGGTCCGACCATGCAAGGGAGAGTGAGACTTTTAATCTGATTGAATCTACGAAGATGACTACTCGGTCGCAGGCTTGCCCTGAAGGGTGTTCGGTGAACGCAAAGAATAAATGGAGGGCAAACAACATACCCTGACCAAACTGTAACAACTGTACGCGATTCCGACGCACCCGACGGTGAAGACGCTATAGTAGGCACCTTGGGTAAACGTGAGTCGAAACCCGGTCCGACGTCACGCCTTTTCGGGAACCTACTCAAGTAGAGGCCGGAGCGCGGCAGCTTGTAGTGGATGGGCTTTTTGGAACCCTATATTCGTGAACGAAGCAAAGTCAGGCCCCGCGAGTTCGACCCGTCACGCAATTCGACACGGTTGTACCTGGATGAACTTCTGCCTCTCGAGGACTCGGTTGGGCTCTGGAAGAGAAAATTGAGATTATTTTTTTTGCGAGGGAATGAAGGCTTGTGGCACGCACTGTTGACGAGGACGGAGAGGACCATTGTGGATATTGAGAGCCGACGACGACGATGGGGCGAGTGAAAGTTACGTTGAAATCCGAGCCTCGCCGATCACGCGTAACACCCCGACTTTGGCTTGGACACGACCACGATGGCCACAGACCGCGTCCGCGTCAGAGTGCGTCCTACGTCCAATCCCACTTCTGCTTTTCGTTTCAGTTGCGCCATTGAATGCCAAAAGCGTTCTCGAATAGGGTCTAAGCATCTATCGTCCGATTATCTATGGGAACACAGCCAATATCCTCACCCCGAAAGAGAAAGAGTTGGCTCCCGATTCCCACACACACAGATGGACGATAGCCGTACGTGGCGCGACCTCCAGCCCAGATTCAGATATTGTCGGAGGTACCGATGACTTGGGGTATTTCGTCAAACGCATAACTTTCAAATTGCACGACACATACCAAAACGCCGTTCGAAGTAAGTCAGAGAAAGAACCGCTCACGCTTTGCTGTGATCGCAAAAACCAAATAACCGCCTGTGGTCATCCAGATATCGACAAGCCACCTTTCGAGGTTTCAGAAACTGGATGGGGGGAGTTTGAAATCAACATCCGGATATCCTTCATTCCAGAGGCCGGCGAGAAACAGATGACCCTCTACCACCATCTCAAACTTCATCCTTGGGTGGAGGGTGAGGGCACTGCTCCTCCCCCTCTCGACCAGGCGATAAAACTGGGACCAGTTCACTCCTGGCAATATGACGAGATCGTCTTCAACGACCCCTTCCAGTCATTCCTGAACATCCTCACAACACATCCTCCTACCTCACTTCCCAGGACAAGCAAGAGACCTGTGCCCTACAACACCGCCAATCCCACTTCTTTGGAAGCTTCCAGAGGTGGAGTCCCAGAGTTCACACAAGCGATGGAAAAGGGGGAAGCCGAGAGGTTAGAAGCAGCAAAGAAGGCGGTGGTTACGGAACAAGAACGATTGCGACTCCGTCTCCACGAGAGAGAGAAGGAATTAGATGTCTTGAGGCAACAGCTGGGTGAGGCATAGAGTAGACATACATAAGATGGCAGAAGCTGTACTTTACAGTCGGAGAAAACCGAGAACACGATACTCCAATGTCCGACCACCCCATCGAAAGAATTATTTTTCCCCTACCCTGTCGTGTTTGCGATTGACCGCTCCAATCAGCGCCTTTACCAGACCGTCTCCCTCGAGATCCCTTCCGTTGGACTTCATCGTGTCCACTATGTCCTATTGCAAAAATATGGTGTGTGAGGTATGGGTAATAATCGAACACGAACGGGACCTACCCTGCCGTTTTCACCCATATGCTCGACAAGGTTCGTATCTAGTTCGTCCAAGAACTTCCCCGCTCCCGTGTCATTACCGACCTGGATGAACTGTATCCCGACCTGTGACGCGCAATACGGTTTAGCTGGTCACTATCCAGGACGGAGATGTGCGGTAGACCAAGTACCTGGTCAAGGGGAAAGTGGTTTTTCTGGTAGAAAATGGCCGTGCTGGCGATAACATCTTCGGGGGCATCGGCTGTTTGATACAGAACAGGCCAAGGCGGTCAATATCCATCAATGCGGCGGACCAGCCACCAGAGTGACTTACAGGCAGCACCGTCGGTTATTACAATGAAAATCCTTTTCTTCACCCCACCACGACGTGGGATATTGGTTGTCTGACTCCTATACTCGAGTAGGTACATATCGAGCACGTCTCCCGTCGGGGTGTAGTTCCTCCCCGGTGCCGGAGTATTCCTCCGAAGATCCTTCAGATCTTTTATTTTCTGGATCAACTTCAGCGAATCGGTTTACCCCCGAAACGATGGCCTGCCATACCTTTACTATTCCGCCACCATCCCGATCGTTCAGGAAGCGGATCTCTATCCCGTTTGTGCAGTACTCGATTCCCGCTTTCACTAATGTCTCAAGTGCGTCCCACGCCTAGAATCCAGGCAAAAACGTTGGTTACTCCAGACTACGACGGTAGCGTGTATGGGGGGACGGGCAGCGAACCATCACTCACCTGATCCCACCGTGTCTTCCCGCCGCGGTTGTCCACGGCCAACATACTGCTAGAATCATCCAGAATTATGAAAACATCATACTTGAACAGCGCCTGAAGAGGGTCCTCCCCCCCAGAAGCCCCCTGGTTGTGGATCTTGTCGGGAGCAGGAAATTGAATTGCATCAGTATGGGTCTTGTGCGGCACAGACATCTTGGAGTCCGGAGCCCAGTCGTTGATGTCAGGACCATCCTGTGGGTGGTATGGCGGAGGCGCATCGTGGTCGCTGCGATGGTAGCCCTGAGCATACCCCGGGGAAGTAGAGGGGCCAGACTGATTTAGGCCATAGGAGTAGTCAACCTTGGAGCTCCCTGGGCCCAGTGGAGGACGATAGCCACCCTGAGGTCGTGATGAACTGGGGCTGGAACTCGAGCTCGAAGGTAAACCGAAGAAATTTCCAAAGCCCATCGCTGGTGTGTGTTGGGGCTGGGGGTTCTGAGGCGAAAGAAGAACGGATGTGGCCAATCCCAGTCCGGCAGCCGTCCTGCTTTTATCTGGACGACGACGAGAGGGGCCCATGGCTTGTGATGGATGATCGACGCGAAAGCGTGGGTCAGCCGATCCACTTTCACTGCCTGATGCTGTGATTTTGACTAGTCGTACTACAGAGAATTTTGCCAGTGCTGTACACCAACCATGCGGGGGTTATTTCCTTTGTTCGGCAAAGCACCACACGCTGACCCTCGCCATGACGGTGGTTTTGGAACCCAAATCCTTTGTCTTTTTGGAATTTGTCATGCGAACAAGACGTTCATTGGGTTTGCCACGGTATGTGCGGCGTCCGGCGGTACGGTTAGGATCGACGTTCCACGGATAACGACCAGAGGGTCGACCCACACGTCCCGAACGCAGGTACTACGGCACCGTACCCTGGGGTAGTCAAAATCACAGCCTTAGTAAGGAGAAAATATGAATCATCCGGGGGTTTTCCGCTTAGGCATCCTCCTTGGTTATCGCAGAAACTCTAGACCGTGTCCACGCGGTGGGTTTTCTTTACCTTCAGCATCCCACGGACCGCCTTCTTTAATTTTGGGATCCGTGTTCCGATGGCTGTGCGGCGGGATAACTCCTGATCTTACCCCGACCCACGGCACGGCTTCACCGACAAAATCACTCATTGGTCAATCCAGGAGGAAGTTTACAAGAAAAAGTCGAAACAACGACGCAATAGACATCCTTTGCATTCTGGATTTTGTACAACCCTTTTAGAGAAAAGGGAAAACAGGTACAGACAGGGCCGATTATTTAAACACAAAAAACGAAAACCGATCCGAATAAATCTCTTCCGCCCGAAAACTGGGCGGTGTGAGAGTGAACCATGTAGAGGAGGAAACAGTGGGTATTGTAGTTACATAGTCGAGCGGTGGAAATTGGTCAATAGCTGTCCGGAAGCCGAAGGTGGAGATGTGGACGGGAAGGAGACTAGGATCTGTCGATCTTGCGGTTGATACCTCCCAGAAGGAGTTTGGCCAAGCAGGCGGCGGTTACCTCGCCGTTAGTGTATGGTTCAGTATCGACCATATCCTATAAGATTTAGACCGTCAGACAAGATCCAAAAATCGCTGATTCAAGAGACCTCACCCGAATGGAATGTTTCTCCTTGAGGTCGTTATCGAGTTTCTCAAGGAAACTCTTTGCATGAGCATCCGAACCAATCTGGATGAATTGGATACCAAGCTGGAGACATGAGGGTGAGAAGCGCCGTGGAAGGCCAGACACAAGCCGCGTACCTGGGAAAGGGTTGCACCCGCTTTATCCAATCTCCTGGCGATCTGGACAATGGAACCCTCGGCGTCGTCAGCTATTCGTCACCCGTTAGTCAGCTCACCCGGTGTTGACTGACACCAAGATAACTCACTAGCCCGCCCGTCAGTGATGACGATAAAATTGGTCTTCTTATGGGGCTTTCCCTTGTCGGCGTCCCTCAGTAATTGGTGGGAGACCCTCTCCAAACACTCTCCAAGAGGGGTAGGGCCGCCCGGCGAGACCTCATCAAAGAGACGCGCCACGTCATGTTCGGACTGACAAGTAAAGTCACGTCAACAAACTGTTATCTATCCGAACAATAAACCCGCACTATGAACCGCTTTACCTTTAGATGTTCCCCAGACTTGTCGTGATTGAGAAAATGTATGTCAATTCCGTTTCTATCGTATCTGGAAGCGACGACTGCGAGTGTCGCCAATGCCCTGCACGCCTACAACGGGAGATGGCGAGAATCAGCGATCGATCCGATCGAGAGCCTGGGGGAAAAGTGGGGATTACCTGATTCCATAAGGGCTCCATACTCCCCGAGTCGTCGACGATTATGACCGTGTCGTAATCCCTGAGGATTTCCAAGTCGTCCTCCTTGATTCCAACTTGGGTAAATTCGGGGGGGAGAGTATAAGGGGGCGGCGGGTCGTTCACAACATCGGGATCTTGAGGCGAAGATGAGAACACCTTCCCCATCTTTGAGCGGAAGCCCTTTCCGAAGACCATGGTGGATGCGGGGTAGAAGTTAACGAGAGAGTGTGTGGGTGGGTAAGAGGGATGAAGTAGGAGAATTTGTGAGTTCAGCAAACACCAAGTTCCGTGGCTTACTTATAAGGAACGAGAAGTCGGGATCGAAGCACCGCGATCGTGGCTGTGCCAACACCGTGACACCTGACCTGCATTCCTTCTCAGTCACTCAGACTGAGTAATGCACTGTAAGGGCAAAGGGACATAATGAGGAATGAGAAATGCTGCTTTCCCACCCTGCCAGAAAACACCGCTGGATAGAGTCACTATCACCCGCAATTCTATTCCTTACTGGTGGCCCAGCTACTAAGAATGCACTGCATCGTCGTAGGAAATGGCCAGGGAGACAGAATACACAAGCGCGTATATGGATACAAAGTCATCAAGAAACATCCAAATCCTCGATGCCCGCGTCTCCTGCTATTTTTGGTTTCGGGCAATGCCCCTGAGCAACACTCGCTCCAACTTCGCACCCGTCAGTGGGGTGCCATCACACAGCTCGACGCTAACAAGATCCTTCACGGTGGTCAACGAACTAAAACCCCGTGAGAACACGAAATCATACAGCAAGGTTATACTTCGCAGGTAGATCTTCTTCTAACCGTCGAAGGAACTGAGTGGCGTTCCAGTCACTGCCGACCTGGACAAGCTGGATCCTCAACTATCGCCAGAACGCGTCAACTTGATATCCCGGAGCAGCAACTCTGAGTGGAGACCGGCTACCTGTAATTTTGGCCACTCCAGTTCGTCTAGCCTCTTGGATATATTGACCAGTACACTCTCAAGGTCGTCCGCTGGGGGGCACGTGAGTGACGGGGCATTGACCCATTGCGAACGCACTCACATGGCATACCGTCCGAGACCACCAAGATGTCCCGTTTTCTTCTCACAGTGCCTGCGTCGCAGGACTCTTGTACATACCGCTCAAATAGGTCGTTCAACCGGGCCCCAATTGGTTGTCCATAGAACAGCGTTGTCTCTTCGAAGAGTTTCCTGGTTTTTGACTTTGTCTATGGCGTCACAGGCTTAGCCTCAACGCGAACGGAGATCGCTTGACCAGGGAAAACCCACTAACCTTGAGGTTTATGTTCACTCGTGGCTGTTGGTTCAGGAAGTGAATATCGATCCCCCTCTTGTTGCACTTGTGGACTTTTGTGGCAAGTTTTCCCATCGCCCCGCTCACCTGGAATACTTGAGTCTAAACACATCCGGGGTTGATCCCAACGCCATACCTCGTCCCATCTGCCTTTCTTTAACATCCTCGTGGAATTATCAACGAGGACCACGACATCGCGGTCCTTCAGTGGGCACAAGTCGATCGACCTGTGTTTACCTTCCACACGGTTGAGCAAACTTAGAAAACCCATGGGTGGATATCCAACGGTCTCTTTGGGAAGGGGACGTGGGCAGCGGGGGGTTATAATCGCCCGGTCAAGCCCCCTCGTGCCATTTATGCCAGGTCTTCGAAGGCGCTCGCGCCAGGGCGTTCCCCACCTTGGAATGGACCAGCTCGACCGGTCCACCCACAGCCGATGCGTGGTCCCCTAGTAAAACACCACGTGTTCGGGCCAATTATCGTCATCAGCTTCTGAACCCTAGGACGCTGAACAATAATCAGCGCCGCAGATACATCTTTGAGTCAGCCGCACGCGGAGGTCGAAAATCGCAAGCTGTAAAATCGCCCGATCGCGCTGTGGTCAGGAAACAGAATGGATAGTTCCACTGCGGCGATTCTTCATGGATGCAAGACATAGAGATAGCACGGTCGTCACGTTCGCGGTTCGAGTGATACCTAAAGAGAGACGGAAGAGGGAACCGCCCGTGAGAACCAGAGACAGTTCACTCAGGTGGCGGATAATCGATGACGCGCGGCCACGCAACTCCGTGCAATAGGGGGATATATTGGATATATTCCAAGCCTACATGGCTACTACAGTGGTCACTGACTGGGAGATCTATGATTGCTTATCCACCTTCCGGTTGATGGCCCCTACGAGGATCTTCACCAATTGCTCAGAAGTAAGGTCCGCGCCTGTATAGGGCACAGTGTCGACAATATCCTGCGGAATCCGGTTAAGCCATTTCGCAGAGTACAGGTGAGTGAGACCAGACTTACGCGTCCTACTTGATTCTCGCCTTCACCCTTAAGATTATCGTCTAGTTCCTTTAAAAAACTGGTTGCATGGCGACTGTCCCCGATCTGGACGAACTGTATTCCAAGCTAGGGCGGCTGCGTCAGGTTCCGGGGGCAAGGGGAAGGGGGATTCCAACAAAAACCTGAGTAAGGGGGGCTTCCAACTTGTCCAATCTTTTAGCCGTCTCCTTGATTGCGGCGTAGACTCGAGGCGTGTCGCCTGGGGTTCGAAAAGGTGAGTCGTTTGTTGCCTCAAGTAAAGCGGGTCGACTCACTCGGGGCGCCGTCTGTTATGGCGACGATTAGGCAACGCTTTAGCCCCTGCTTTCCATATGTCAAGTCGTGGAGGTGCCCATCACATATATCACGCAGACGTTTTCCAAGCGGAGTCTCGAAAACCGGCTCGACTTTCTTGAACAGCTGCCCAACTTCCTTCTTCGACTGTTACCAAAGTCAAGCTACGTCCTTGAGAGTCTCAGTTACCTGAACGCACCTTGACAGTCTCCCGTTCACCGCTGTTCAGGAATTGAATTTCAATTCCATTCTTGTCGTACTGGATCGCTTTTTCGACCACCCCTTTCAAAACCCGCTCCGCCTGATACACAGATCATCAGCTCCCGTGACTGTGGAAAGGAAGATATTCCGGACCTGCTTCCAACGTTTACCACTCATACTCCCGGAGTCGTCCACGAGAATGACAACATCATAATTGACTAGTTGATTCAAGATATCCTCTGAGGTGGCCGCGGGTTTGGAGAATCGGAATGGCATGGGTGCTGTGTTGATTGTGAGTGGGGTGAGGCACACAAAGGATTGCCCTCGAGGATTTATATAGAATCGTATTTTTAGTAGCCACGGCCAATAAGCCCGCTCCCCTGACCGTGGAAGGTCGCAGGGTGGATTGCCTCCTGAGGGTAAGTCCGAAGGACAAGAACGAGTGCACAGGCCCGTAGGCCATTTACGATCGGCGCCATGGAACAAAACATCCCACACTGGATTTGAAAATTCATAAACGCACAAACCAAGCTCGTGGAGCCACCCAAGTTGAACAGTTGATGGGAGTGACCCAGCAGATACTGCACAGGAAATCTTCTGGGGTGAGGGGGGAGCCCCGACCCCGCGATGCTGTGGCGAGATATCGGGAGGGGTGGTGAATCGATGGCGTCCCGGATGTCGCAACTAGACGTGATGAGGAAATCCCAAGACGTCGCCAGTCGGGTTAATACCACAGAAGGCAGTGCGAACTCGAAGAACGCCTAGACCAGGGCTACTTCAGCAGGAATCAGGAAACACAGCACAATCACCCGAGAAACGCCACCACGCGACCTTCCCGGCGAAGGCCGAGAGAACTCAGAAGACGACAAAGCACCGAAACTTCCAAATCTCTTTCCACGAGGCTGTCCGCCCGGGAGGAGTAACCCATGTTAGGGTAGGTTACCGACCCCCATTCTCTCGGCTTTCGTGAAATCCCCAGGTTGTGGTTCTCCAGATAACAACTCACGCCATCTGCCTTTTCTGAAAACAAATACAGTCGAATACGGAAAGATCTATGCACGACTGTGTACATATCTCTACATCAGAGTGAATCGAGCTAGGGACAGCGAAAACCGAACAGGACCACTCGCCCGAGTGTCTCCATCTAACCCTATAACATATACATCCTAAAAAAAAACTGTGGTCCCCGTCACGATCACGAACGAAAACAAGTGAGAAATCGCAGGCTGCTGCTCAAAACCGTAAGCTACAAGGTGGGGAGGAGGGTGTGGCGCGTCGAATGTATGTACATGATTTATGTATGAGAAGGTTCCGTAAACGAGGGATGAGGAATGAAAGAATGCGATATGTTTGGGATATGCAGGGGGAGGGAAAGATGGATCACATCTAAGGGGAGGAACGGTCGTTGCAATCTTCGTCGGCCAACGGATTAGGCGAGAGGACAGAGAGAGAAAAAGTCCCGGAGTGAATCGAGGGGCAGCAGTCATGGAAAACAACCGAACGGCATAGAGGCGAAAAAAAGGAGAGAGAAAAGAAACAGACGGTCGTTGGATGGAAGATCAAGCGAGTGCATGTAGTGGACGGATCGGTCAAACCTCATATCGGACTTGGCCGTATACCCCACCTCACAACCCTCTCCTCGATCCTCGCTTCTTGGTCGAGTCTCAACCCCGTACTCCCCGCGTTATTCCCAGCGAGCAACAAACTCGCCCACCACCCCCACCTCCTCCCATCATCGCTGTCGTAGTCCGGGCTTCGACTTCTAGAACGGGTGTTGGGGGGCGTTTGGCTACCGGATTTCCTTCGCTTCCGTCTCCTTTCCCGGTTAAACTGTTCATCAGGCCCACCGGGTTTAGAGTTCGCGTATGATTCTGGTAACGCAGCGAAGCTCACCCGATTGGGTGTGCTTCGTCCGCTACCGTTACTCGATCCTCCAGACCCCCCACCGAAGAAACTTGGGATGTTAAGCAGCGAAGGCGAGGGAGAAGGACCGGGAGAATTCTTGGTAGGAGATAAGGTGGGAGATCGAAGTGAAAGTGGTCGTAAGGAGGATTGTCGGGGAGGAGAGGGTGGTCTTGTTGACGAGGAGTGCTTATTTTTGGTCAAAAGTCTTGTGACGGATGCTGTGGCGTGGGAAGTACTGGCTTCTGGCAATGCGGTAGGAACCAACAGTCGCGGTGGAGGACGCAACCTCGAACCCGAAGTAGAACTCGACACTATATCGAACCAAATGAGAATGCCTCAAGTTATCAGAAACGAGGTCACACGCACACGACCGCGAAGCCGAGAGCTGCCTCTCTCGTTCAACAGCTAGCGCCTGGTCATCCATGAAGATCTTCCTCAATGACGTCACGGCAAAGTTCGTCTGTGTATCGCTTTCCGAAGAACTATTGGTGGAAGACTGCTCCTCGATCGGTGGTGTCAGTGGTTTTGATGCAAGGACTGGCGAACTCGACTGAGGGTCCGGCCGAGTCGTCCTGAGAGGAGTCAAAGATCTCCCCCTTGAAAGCTTTGGTGTGGTGGACACGTTCGAGCCCTCCGAGAGCGTGGGGCTGGCTTGGTTCCACCTAACGTTCTCTGGCCTTATCGGCGAAGTGTTAGAACCAAAGGACGCATTTCGCGTGGCCTTGCTGGATCCACGTTGCGGTGTCACATATGACGACAGAATATCATACGCCCGGACCGCAGAAGACAACTCTGGAGTACGACCCCCCGCACTCTGTCCGCTACTAAAACTCGTTCGCCTTGACGAAGCAGGTGATGGTGAAGGAGAGGACGCCGTAGGTTGGAACAAATGAGGTGGAGCCGACCGCGGTGGTGATCTGATGCCGAGCGTAGGAGGCAGTTTGATTGCATCCGGGTCGGTATCGTCAGATCCTATATATACCGTCAAGGCCCGTGGTGGGGGAGAAACGAAGTGACTACGGGCATGGGTGGAGTAGTTGAGTTGGCCTTCCGAGGTTGGGGTGACGGCAGCCAGGGTAGGTGAATCACGGCGCCCCGCTAGTGTTGGCGGTAATGCGGACGAGGTGGGCAAGCTCTGGCTGATAGGGCTGGTAGCGTCTGGAATCGGTGGCTCAACAGAGATTTGCAATCCTTGCCTACGACTCGGGCTAGGACCACCCTCCGTCTCAGTCCGCTCACCAAACAAGCTATCGACCCGGTTCCCGATCTCCTCCAAGTCGTCGATCCAATTCTTCTGCAAATCCTTGCTTTTCATAATCCGCCTCGATAAAACAGTAGCGCTCTCTTCCAGGTTATCATCTACGGGCGAGTCCGTGGACAAGACAGCGGTCATGGAAGACTTTGTGGCGAGGGAGGACTGTAATAGGGTGTTGGAGATTTCGAGTGCGTGCACGCTGCGAGCCAACAAAGAATCGAGATAGGTGTCGCTACTGGCCGCTGCGTGCCGTAAGGTCGGGCTCCTTGCGTAAAGCCTTGGTCTGTGAGACGTTAAAGACGGGGATGGAGAGTGATATTGCTGAGGGGACCTTCGGGTCTTCCGTGGTGAAGACTGGAAGGGGGACACATAGATCTGCGGCGAGGTCTGTCGCCGTTTGTGTACAGGAACTTCCTGGTCCGACTCGTCAGCGTCTGCCTCTTCGGAAGATTCGGGGTAATCTGGGGGTTTGTCGACAAAGGGTGGGTCTTGGTCGAACCGGTTCCAGGCGGCGTTGGTTTGAGGGGGCGATGAGTAGAGGGGCAATTGAGGAGGGATGGAATCAGTTGAGAGCCTAAGGGAAGCAGATTTTCGCCCTGGGTGTCTATGGTCAGCCATATTTATAAGAGGATTGCCTGACTCCCGTTTGGGAGAGAGGCACCAGGAAAGGTGGCGAGTCAAGTCAAGTTCACGCGGTATGCGGGAGTGATTGCCGGTGATCATCGGTGCTGGAGATGACGCACTCAAAGGCTGGTCATATGGAACCACATATACATAAGATAAGATCATACTAGCGAGAGGATGATAGACTATGAATACAGCATGCGAAACATACCCAAACACACTAGAGCCAGACAAATATGTAGAAAAGTATCAGCGCCCCAAAAAAACTCGCAAACACGAGGGTAACAAAGATCCTCCAAATGCTCGGTCCATTGCACGTAACGTTCATCGGAGGCCCCATCGCAGCCGCCCCAGGCACAGGCACAGGCGTGGTAGTTCGAGATTCCAGCCCCAGCTGACGAGCGACATCCTTCCTCTGATAATCGACCAGCCGATCCACAGCTTCCGGATCTCTTCCCATAACCACCCATCGCTGGCTCTCCTCCTCCTTGATCTTCCTCGGCTTGTACACCGTGCCGGTATACATTCCATGTCTTCCCGCCTCTTGCTGGACCTCCTGTACATCGGATCTGGTAGCGGTGAAGATGCTGGCGAGGGGTGTGGTCAATCGTACACTTCGGGCGAACGTGCGCAATGAGCTCGTGGGCCCGATCCTTGAAGTGCGCTGTTGGGATGTGGGTGGCGATCCGACAAAATCGTTCTCAGTGTAAAACGAATCGTCCTCTGTCTTGCAATATTCTTCGCTCATGACGGTCGGGGCCGGGGACAGGGTACGTTCGCGTTTGGCACTCCTAGAACGTGAAGGTAGACCCCAATTACTCGGTCCTGGACGCGTCGAAGGTGGTGGTAATGGTGGTGTCTGTTGTTCTCGAGGAAAAGAATTAAGGCGCGCGGAGCGTCGTGGGGAGGGCGTGGAGGTTTCCGTATTGTTATTGCTTGCGTCGTCCTCGTCGGGACATACATATCTGCCGTTTACTCTTCGGTGTCCAGCCATCAGGGTCCCACAGCTATGACACTGGGGTCTTTTCCTGGCTGAAGGCGGCGTGCCCGACATTTTGATAGTAGCGGGTCGTGGTTTCGGTAGAAACGAGTCAGTGTGAGTGATAGATGTAGAGAGATTGTGTGGTGTTCTGTCCAGCAGGCTGAGAAAGGAATATCGTCGTGGGTTTAAACACCTCCGACCACTCACAAGCGTCGTTTATATACCCAAAATCGTGGGATTTATTGGACCACGGTTATAAAGGAACAAAGACAGAGAGGTCTGGTGTGGCCGTGGCCGTGTGTCCAGGGATCCAAAAGCACTTGGCCCACGGAGGGAACGAGGCGGAGGTAAACAAAGCCAACTCATCTCAAATCAGCTTCGATTGGGCAGGGCCGGCCACGTGACCGTTTCCCGTTCCCTATCCCAACTCGTCGGGACAATACAGCTCAAGGCCATTGGGCCGTGCAGAAGCGTACAAGGCATGGTCGAGCACAATTCGGTATTAATTTCGGACGATTTGGTGTGATAGCACAGTGTAAGGAGTACAACATTCGATGGGCAACTGAGCACAACAAGCAGCAAAAAATGTGCGATATGTAGTTAGTGAGTACAGATGGTGGTTTTGGTTATGGACGTGTGGGCAAAACAGTAAAATGAATCGCAGGAGGCTCGGGAGGTATACGGCACTGGGGGCTGGGTGGCCCAGTACCATGGCCGAGAAATGAAAGGAATCGAAAAGAAAAGACACAGCATAGGGAGAACAGAGGAACCATATACAGCAGAACGCAAACGAGTCAGAAATACAGATGTGGACAGTGAGAGAACCAAGTCAACACGGCCGCGGCGGTTTATCGCTTGGCCGGGGTCCATGGCGAAGACTTGAACCACTGAAGGAGTTGCCAACCAGTAGCAGAGGACTTGGTGAAACTCTCCATGGTGGTATGAGGATCGACCATGGGGACTTCGATAGTAGGAGAGAAGGGGGTCTGAGGCGAATAAGAAGACGACCTGGAGTTGAATCCTGTGTAGAGGTCCACAGCGGCACGGGAACGAACCAACTTGACTGAGGGTTCCTCCGGGGGTGTGACGACAGATGAGGTCGAGGATGAGGAAGAAGCGGAGCTAGAGAGCTGCGGCGGCGAAGGATACACGTACGAGTCCTCGAGCTCGGACTTGTAGTACGACTCGTCAGGCTCGAAGTCGGATTCAGACTCGCGGTCGCTCTCGTCATCCTCTTCAACGATGAACTTGGCTCTCTTCCGCTTGGGGAAATCTCCCGTGTCAGGTGAGCGCGAGCGGGGAGTTTTGGACTTGGGAGGAGTAGAATGTTGTTTTGGATGCGCAAGGTACGCGAGCTCGGTCGTGTATGTAGCGAGGATCTCGAGGCGAAGTTGCCTCAACTCGTCCTGTGTGAAGGACAGCCTCATGTCAAGAATTTCGAACATCTGCAATTCCATCTTTCCAATATCCCGGCGACCGAAGGTGCCGGTGATGTCCACCCAGTCACCGTTGTGGTGGGGAGAATCGAGGGTATACTAAAGCGGCAAGCACGAATAATGAAAGGAAGATCAGCAATCACAGATAATCGCGAAAGGACGCGAAATGTGGCGAACCTTTGAGGCGAGGATCAGCGCGCCCAAAAACAACCTGTGCAGGATCCAGTCCAAAGGAGGGACATCCAGGTGAAGCTTCGCCCTCTTCAAGTAAAGCAACGCGACCAAGATTGTAGAAGTACGCGTCCGGCTTCTCCGGATGACATTCGCGACGAACTGACTGAAGCCGCAATACTTGCTGTGCATCTTATCGGAAAGGGAAAGAAGACTCGAGCGCTTTGTTTCGGTATGGTCGAGCTTGAGAGCGTGAGCGGCCACATCGGTGGTCGTGCAGACAATGTAATCTGTGATGCAGACGTTAGACGAGTGTACAAGCGAGGGGCATCGCGCAGCAGAAAACAGACTCACCAATAATGCAGGGATTCTGAGCATCAAGCTCGAAGAAATCCAACAGTTCTTGTGGGTGGTTATCAGGGTCGATTAGAGAGGCGGGGTGGAGACGAGACATGGTTTGAGAGAGGAGTGGAAGGTGAAAGAGGAGGAGAGAGAGTTCAACTTGCGCGCTAGCGCGATTGTGGCGTTGAGTTGTTGAGCTGCGGCGTGGCCGGAAAGACGCGCGTGTTAGATTCCGTTAGCGTGGGTTTGGTCCGGATGACTAGGTCCGGGCAAGGTCCGAGTGTGGGTGGAAACCGCAATCCAAGAATGACTTGGGGCTGGTTGTGAGGGAGGGTGGGGTGACCGAAGAGAATAGCCGGAGACAACGGGGGAGAGAGAAAAGTCGGAGCGGAGGAAGGGGACGGTTGGGTTATATAGACAAAGACAACAAAGCCCTGCCCAAATCCGAAAGAGAAACCAAGCTCGATCGAGTGGCCTGGCTGACAGTATGTATCAGTCAAATCAAAAGACCATGGCGTTGACTTTACAGGGCCGCAGTGGCAAATGGGCCAACGAATAACGCCATGGCCGGCATGTTACACAAAAGATCTCGGAAAGACAGATATCGATCTCACAGTTCGGAGATATTCAAAAAAAAAGAAAGAAAAAACATTGGACAAGTCCAGACGAGGACCGGCCAGAATAGGGATCGTCCGGGTTTTCACAAGGGACGTCTGGGGATTGGGACATGTCCGGGGGTGGGGGACGAGTGTGTCTAATCCGTTTCCGCCTCTCGGGATTGAAACAAGCCGTGGAAAGTGGGAAGCGGAACTAAACACAAAGGAACGTTGTTTGAGCGTGTTCCCGTAGCGCCGAAAGGTTGTGGGGGGGCCGAGCATAGGCCACTTCAAAGACTGTCCCCGTGGTCCACCTTGGAAATGAAAGAAACCGCTCAAGGGTCCTGCTCGGATACCCCCATCCGGACCACTGCGGTTCACCACCTGAGGAGAGAATATTCAGCAAAAATCCACGTACGTACGCGCTCCTCCCCCCCGGTAACTTACCCAGTGTCTTAGCTCCCTCTCCGCTCTAAGCCAAATCCACACAAATGTTCGTCCGAGCGTGGTCGTCCCTTTTGTTGTTCGTTTGTCGTGACGGTATGAAACACTCGGGTGATTTAGCAGAGGGTGAATTTCCTAATCGGGCTAACCTGGTTTTCGCAATTCACCGGTAGTATTGTTCCTCGGGGGGGTGTTGTGAGGGGGGGGGGGGTGGGATTGAGCCCCGCCGGCCCACCTCTCGGCAAACGAATGGGAGGCGGGGGGTTGGAAAATGGCTTTGCCGAGATACACCAGTGCGAAGCGGAAGGCCGTGAATCTCAGAATCGATGCGAGCAACCGAGAAACACGAGTCTATCTGATTTCGCCCCCTTCACCTTCTCCCCCGCTTCAGGCTCCCGCGTGTCCTCACAGCGAACAATAAAAGAAGCACGAACATAGGCCACTCTGCAGGTGTATCTGGCGAGACAAATAAAACACAAATGCCGCAGGCAATCAGCAGACAAACTCAAGATTCAAGATACGATCGTGCAGAATGAGTGAGGAGACCTGTGACGTGCTCTTGACTATGGATCCTCCGGGTATCAAGGCTAGATTATAAACGCAACAATGGGGACTCATGGGCATTCAAGGTGTCAAAGTGTTGTTGGCCCTCCCTCACCTCACTAGTCCCCCCCGGTCAACAAAAGGGCCACCAGACCCAAGACGCCGGATGGATCACAAGCCTTGATATTGGAAATAAGGTAGCCTGTAAGTTATACTTATAGTGTCATCGAAAGCGGCGGAATACATTTATGCAGAACAATACGACGAAAGCAAGACGAGCACCAAAAGTCCCACATCCCAACACACAGCTACGGATCAGTCATCTGGCATCTTGGCCAGCACGTAAAACATCGCGAGGGCTCCCATGCCCATAGCGGCCAAGATACTGATCCAGCTCGTGCTAGAGTGGGGAGATGGAGTGCCAGCCATGGGGGCGCGCAGGACCGGTGGCGGCGGCGGGTTGTTCGTCATGGAGGGTGGGTGGTACCCTGATGCTCTTCGAGATTCCCTCTGTCGTTCTTCCTCCTGTTCGGTGAGCACGAGTCGCTGAAGGTGCTCAACTGCGCCTTCGTCAGTTCCCAAAATCACCTCCCAGTCTTTGTCTCTCCCTCTCTCCCTCCCGGTCCTACTGCTCCCAGCATTCCCGTTCCCGTTCATCATCCTCCCGGAACTCCCCTCCCCAAAATTCTCAAAGAATCCACTATCCTCCTCCTCGTACTCCTCCTCCTTTATCCACGGTAGGTTGGTTTCCACCGGAACGGGCACAACACGCGATCTGGGCATGACGCGCGCATACAGCCCATGGTCCTTTGCTTCCTGCATCACCTGTTGGATATGATCCGATGGAATCCGGTACAGGCTGGCCAATGGCAAATCATCCCCCGCGGTGGAGACGATGCTCATCTCTCTCGCATGCTCCGTCTGCCGTCGCTTGCCAAGGTCGCGTGCGGTCGAGTGTCGGTGAGCGGTGGGAACGGGCGTACGATGGGGTGTGGAGAACATTCGGGGTTGTAGTGAAGGTTGGCGCGTAGAGAGCCTAGGAATCTCTCCTTGATATTCGACCTCGTCGTCGTCGTCAATATTTTCGACATCGTCATCATCCTCGACTTCCAGGATCCCAGGCGTAGCCTGCCGACTCGCGCTCCCCGCGTTAACCCAGGTCCATACCTGAGAATCCAGCGTTCCGGGCATAATCCTCGAGTATCTGTGTCCGTTGACGAAAACCCGATCGCCCTTCTCGTCCAACTCTATCGTCATGCCTCGCTGAATTGGGGAGGTCACTCTCCGCAGGGCGGTCCCTTGTCGTGGAAAATGCGTGGGCGCGAAGCGTGAAGTCGACGGAAGGGGAAAGCTCGTCGGACAAATGAACGTCCCGTCTGGTCCTCGTTTGTGTCCTTTCATAGGGGACTGACACGAATGACATTGGTGTTTCTTCCTGGATGACATATTCCGAACTGTCGCGTGTGTGTGCGCCGGTGTGCGGGTACCCTCCTGGTAAGATGAATACGGGGGTTTCTCGATAAGCAACGCAGCTCTCGTGGGTTGTTCGGCTGTGTGGGATGCCCGTCAGGTGAGGACTAATATCGCAAGAGGGAGGGAACCCCAGAAAATAAAAGCTGGACTTTCACATACGTGGCGTGTTTAATGCCCGCGTTTCAATTTTTTCAGACGGAGAGCGGGATGAAAAACGGTAGGATGTGATAGTGGTACACTGTCAAGGGGGAAAGGCAAAGGCCGAAATGCGGACGTGTGATGAACATGTTGTTCCGGCGTGTACGAAATTTCCAGTGAGTAGGACCTCGACCAGTAATAACTTTTCGCGTTTCGGCCCATGTCCTGGGGTAGAAACGTCCTCAAGGCAACGCCTGTTCATTTCTGCAAATCGACTCGGCACTCTGACATTGTTCTTCCCGAAAAGGCCTGATCCTGCACAGCCACCCCTACACGCACCCACCTTTGCGCTTCAAGTTGAAGATTTCCACACTCGCGGACCCAGGTGAAAGTCACTGGTGGCCTCCCCATCGCTCTTACTAATGCTTTGGACATCTGTACACATTGCAGCGGCCATGGACCTGCAATCACCATGACTTTTTGCGTGTCGCCGCCGCTGAGGAGGGGATCATGATAGGAGGCACGAGGCAACCATGATATGAATGCGCTTGGAAAATCGTGGGCCGTCTAAATAGATTGCGGAAATGCCAAATGAGTGTACAAATACAATGGATAAAAATGTGGTTCCCAAGCAATAGGGAGGGGGAGGATGATGGGTGAGAATAGTCAAGGTCAATGGGTCAAGGTCGTCCAGGAATAAAGAGGGAAGAAAGGAACGCGAACGCGGTCATAAACAAGGTCATCGTTGCCGATTAATTAGAGCACCATCAGCCTCCGCCCTCATTGGCACTTCCGGCGCCACCACCCCTCACCCTGGTAGTTCGCACAGCAGACTGACCACTCCTCACAAAACCGACTTTCTTCCTCGCTCCGACGTTAGATGTAGAAGAACTCATGCCAGAGGATGTGCTCGTCGCGATCCGGATCGGCTTCTGAGGTGCAACCAACCTCTGTCTCGGCGGAGGCATGGACTTGGAATCCGAGCTCGACGTCTTGTGCAAGGAAGTGGAAGAGATCTTCTGTTTCTTGGTCAAACCAGGCGCATCGCTGTGGGCGTCCATCCCCATATCGGCACCGGGCACATCCTTCATCTCCTTCTCGCGCTTCCGAGCGTCTTCGGAATCCGACACCAGGATGGGGATGGGCATAGAGATTGGGACGTTCTCAGCGCCCTTCGCGACGGGACGCACACCGAATCTGGTCGGCCCAGAGCCACCGGCATTCTTTTTCCTTGCAACTGGGTGGAGTCCTTGTGATTTTCTGCTCCCCCTTGATCGAGAGCTAGCACCACCACTCGAAGAACTAGTGACAGCTAAACTTTGGATCGGTGGTCTGTTCCTCGTGCTTGTCGCGTGGGTCCTGGGGAACAGTCGCTTCCCGCGAATATTCCCTGGTACAGTGAGAGTGGGGTCGACATCCGGGATGGGGAAGGGGAGAGGGACCTCCGAGGAAGCACCCTCTGCGTATGTGATGGGAGAAGGGAATTCAGGAGACAAGGGTGTCTCGATCTCTTCCCTCTCAGAGCCATCTCCCGTCACTAGTGAGTCGCCTCCTGCGAGAGTCGAAAGAGTGGTAGACGCACTCCGCACGCTAGAACCACTCTGGATTGCGCTCATTTGAGGAGCGAGGTGAGGAGGAAGAGGGCGGGGAGGAGACGCGCCCCTCCTTGGGTTTAACGTAGCAACAGAGCTGACAGCCTTGATTGTGAGGTTGGATTTCGTCCTTTTTCCACGACGCCGAAGGGGGAGAGGTGTTTGGAAACTAAAACTGTCCTCCCGCTCAGCACCCGAGGCATCTTCCATCTCTGCATCACTGTCCAAGGCCATACCGGTGTGTTTGGCTCTGGGTGTTGTGAAAGTGATGTCGCCAGCGTAGCCTTCGTCCTCACTCCCATCCTCGTCCATCTCTTCATCGGCATCCGCAGCGTTCTCCCCACCTGACATCTCATCAACGTTCATACCGTCTTCCTCCTCCCAATCGCCGCGCGTGTTTTCTCCACCCTCTAACGCCATCCGCTTCCTCTTCTTTTTGTTAGATTTCGTTTTTTCTTCAAGCTGAACCCCATGCGTAGGAAATTCGTCGCTCGAGCGTGCAACGGAGTTGGGGTTCACGAACTCACGTGACGACAGGAGCGACCTGTGAAAACCCGGCCGGGTCTCGTTATCGCCCGGTTCATTACCGAAATTCTGTCCAGAACCGGACATGTTGTCAATATCGATGACGTCGGAGGGGCGTTTTGGTACGGGTGCGACGATCCGGAAACCGGGTGGGGGAATCGGATCCAGTACAGGCGACAACGGGTAGGCAGCTGGGAAGTCCGGGTGCCTCAATTCATCTGGGCTGCGCGTATTGGGGTACAGCCCAAGCGTGAGGGAAGGGACAGGCATTTGAGGTGGCCGGACTTGGGAGCGATCTTCCTCCTCATAGGCAGGAGGAGGCGGGTACCATATCTGATGTGCGCCAAATCCATCCGCTGGGTCTTGAGCGCCGCCTGTGGAAATATTGGAACGCTGACGGATTTGTGCCTGTGGTCGCTGTTTTAACCTAGACTGCGGGCGAGACTCGTCGGAACTGACACTCTGTAGATCTTCGTCTGCTGTGGAAGAACTCCATGGAAAGGCGAAGGTGAGCCCTTTGTACCACGCGTAGACGATTTGGACGGGCCAAGAAATGAGGACGGCCAGGAAGTCGCCGAAAAGGTGGATGGTCTCGAGCAAGGTGTCAAGGGTCTGCGTGTGGGGCTTAATCAAGGGTCGGATTACGTGAAGATAGACCGGTTCGGCACCCTATCAACAAAGAAACGTGTTCAGAACGCAACGTTCCACGGTCAAGCTGGATTGGGGTCGATGGCTCAAACTTGCCTAGGGCAAGACGCGATCGACCCAGACTAAGATGGAAGTGGATGTACTCACACGGGCTCGAGTGAAGATAAAGAAGAGGAGGAAGACGGATTTGATTTCGTCATAGAAGGGGAAGTAGATTATGAGCGGGTCTACCGTGCTTTCGTATGTCGCTATGCAACACTGTCCAGAGAGGGAATCGGGGACGATCAGGATGCGCCAGCGGAAGCGAAACACGTGAAGAGGGACGGAGACATACCCAGACAGTCCAGATGGTCATGATGCCCTTCATGTCACGTTTGCGCTGGGTCATCGCCCTGACGCTGGGTTGACCACCGCTGCGTGCGGAGGGAACGGGGCCCTTGAGAACCTTGTAGGTGTCGTAGATGTTGAGGAACAGGTAGGCGAGACGGAGGATTGGGACTATGGGGCCCATCTCGTCGGGCTAACCACGGTCGTGTCACCTGGAGAAGTACCTCTGTATGCGTGCAGAAACCGAGCCGAAAAGGTAGAGAGGGGTGTATGAAGGTGGTGGTCGTTGGAAGAGAAGAAAAAAAATGTTGGTTGAGACGCGGTATATAGATGAAATGCGGCGCACACGAGGCGCGTGCGGTTCTGTTCGCCGTCACCGTCACTCCCGGCTTGTCTTCAGCCTCCACCATGCCAAAAATCCGTACCTCGAGGACCAAACAACCTCCAGAGGGTTTTGAGGATATTGAGAGTGTTAGTCTCTGTTGCACGCGACTCGTGTTCTTGGGGGCTGACACTAAACTGCAAGTACAGATTCTCGATGATTATGCAAAGAAGATGCGAGACGCGGAGAATGAGTCCCACGAAGGAAAACGCAGGACTGAGTCGCTGTGGCCCATAATGCGCATTTCTCATGCCCGCTCACGATACGTCTATGACTTGTACTACAAGCGTGAGGCCGTTTCTAGGGAGCTCTACGACTGGCTTCTAAAGGAAGGGTACGCTGATGCGAAGTGAGCGCACCGTGCCCACCCTCTGCACATGTGGGCTGACATCGGCTCACCTTCGCGAGCAGTCTTATCGCCAAATGGAAGAAGACAGGATACGAAAAGTTGTGCTGCCTTCGGTGTATCCAAACAAGGGTGAGTGCGAGATCGTAACGGTCCGGTGACCCTTTTTGCGGCTCATTCTTGGTTAGGATATGAATTACCAAGGATCTACCTGCATCTGTCGAGTTCCCAAGGGCCAGTTGAGATCCGGGACGGTCGTCGAGTGCACTCACTGTGGTGAGCGTTTATTGCGATTGAATGAAAGAGGGGGGGCGCTGATTTTTGTGGGAAACTCAGGCTGTCGGGGGTGTTCCTCCGACTCGTAAAGGAGGCGGGCGGGTATCAGTGGAGGTGTGATCCAACAGTCAGTAGTTACAGCTTGGCGATGTCATGAAGCGTATATCGCGCCCTCATTAGCATTCCTTACCTACAACCTCGTACCTGACCCGAAGAGGGAAAGATCCGGCGCTCGGCCGTGGGTTCCCAAACCTATAACTAGCCTGGTGGTCCGGCGGAGCATCCTTTGGCGACTCCCCCACCCCGCAACTTCATCATGGGTGTCTTCGCAGACGAAATAATCCACTTGGGCAGCCAGCTCGTGTCCAGAGCAGCCAAGGAACAGGTCTGCCTTGTCCCATGTGCTCCCTATCCTTGTAACTGAACGCTGTTAGGGTGGTGTTATTTCTGGAGACAATCCTTCGCAGTACCTGCCTACGAATCCCATGCGATTATGGATTATCCAACTATGTGCGCGTTTTGCACCACTTTCCGCGCATCTCAGGTCACTTATTGATTCCTTCGTTTCCAGTGATCATTGTCGGCATGACACAGCTCCTTGCGATCCCCCTCGGCATGATCAGGCAACCCCGGGTCATCGCGGAGGTCATTGCTGGAATCATTCTCGGTCCCACAGGTCTGTTGTCGTATCCTTTCCCTGGAAAACCTTTCTGACCGCTCTCATTCGTTAGTCATGGGTCGCATTCCCAACTTCACCAGCACGATCTTCCCACCAGATTCCATTCCCCTTCTCGTCCTTACCAGCAACATCGGTATCACACTGTTCCTGTTCCTTGTTGGTCTCGAGGTCGATGTCCGGCTTATGAAACGGAATAGCAAATCCGCCGCCCTTGTTTCAGCCATGGGACTCGTTGTGCCCCTTGGCCTTGGAGCCGCAATCGCCGTGCCAATCTATCACACTTTCATCCCTGACACTGTCAACTTTGGTTACTTTATCCTCTTCGTTGCTGTTGCCGTTGGAATCACCGCTTTCCCAGTGCTTTGCCGCATTCTCACCGAGTTGAAGTTGTTGGACACCGTTGTCGGTCTTGTCGTTCTCGCTGCTGGTGTCGGCAACGACGTCGTCGGTTGGGTTCTCCTCGCCTTGACCGTCGCCTTGGTAAATGCTTCTGGTGGTCTTACGGCTCTCTATGTTCTTTTGGTTGGCATTGGTTATGTCATTTTCATGTTCTGGCCCGTCAGGTGGGCCTTCCGATTTTTGCTCAAGAAATCTGGAAGCTTGTCCACCGGCCAACCTACGACTGTTGTCATGACTGTCACGCTTTTGATGGTTTTCATTTCCGCCTTCCTCACCGACATCATCGGCATTCACGCCATCTTTGGTGGGTCCCTGACGGTTCTGTGCTCAGTCTTGGAATGACCTGATCGATTTTTTCGGGTCTTCAGGCGGATTTGTCGCTGGTTTGATCATTCCTCACGAAAACGGCTTTGCGATCTCGTTGGTAGAGAAGTTCGAAGATCTCGTTTCCATTCTTCTCCTTCCGTTGGTACGTTGCGAATTCTATTCGATCATTATTCATTTCCGATGTGTAATTCCGTGTGGTGTGGGCTGACTTGCCTTTTCCAGTACTTCACCCTTTCTGGTCTCAGGACGAATTTGGGCCTCTTGAATAACGGCATCACCTGGGGGTACACAATCCTGTTGTGTGTCGTTTCTTTCCTCGCCAAGTTCCTTCCTTGCGCCATCGCAGCCAAATTCTGTGGTTTCAACCTCCGCGAGTCTGGTGCTATCGGTGCCCTCATGAGCTGCAAGGGGTATGTTTCCTATCTGGTTGTATGCGAGGAAGTGGTTGCTGAGTTGGGGTCGGTTGCGGTGTAGTCTCGTCGAACTCATTGTGTTGAACATTGGTCTCCAAGCTGGTGTCCTGGACACCCGAACCTTCTCCATGTTTGTTTTGCATGCTTTGGTCTTGACATTCATCGTAAGTTGCTGCGGCTATAGACGGTTCCCATACGACTGACATTCCCACACCACAGACTACTCCTTTGACCATCCTGATCTACCCGTCAAGGCACCGTGCTCATATCGGTGCTAAACAGAAGGGGAATCGCGATCTCACCGATGTCGAAGACCTCCCGAGCGGCGGCTCCGACGAAGAGTTCAAGTCTCGCTTCGCCGTCGTGTTGGATAAGCTGGAACAGCTTCCAGCAATCATGACCATCACCCAACTACTTTCAAACCCACCTTCTCGGCTTATCCCGGCACCCTCCGAAACAAGCTCAGACGAAAAGGCGTCCATCCGAGAAGTCTCTTCCCTCCGCCCCATTTCCATGGACGCGCTGAGGTTGATTGAGTTGACCGAACGTACCTCGGCCGTCATGATGTCCGCAGAGGCCGACTATGTCCTCCAAACTGACCCTGTCGTCTCGGTCTTCCGGACGTTCGGAGCCCTCAACCGTGTACCCGTTAGGGCCAACATTTCCGTCGTCAACTATGACGAATTCTCCAATACTGTCGCAAGGCATGTCGATGACTCCTCTTCACAGATGCTGTTGGTTCCTTGGAAGGCTGCCGTGAACGATGATGCAGCTGGTTCCGCTGGATTTAACCCATTCGACAACTTGTTCAAGAGGACGATCACGACCGACCATTCTTCGGAAGTAGTCAACTCGCATTATATCAGGAAAGTCTTCGCTGGAACCAAGGCGGATGTTTGCCTCATCATCGACCGTGGTTTGTCCATCTCCGGAACCCCTAGTAATCAACATATCTTCCTACCCTTCTTCGGTGGTCCCGATGATAGGCTCGCTCTCTCCCTCGTGGTCCAGCTTTGTGCGGGGGATTCCGGCGTTACGGCCACGGTTGTGAGGATGAGGAAGACGGCCGGAATTGAGACCGCGGACACAATTGAGGAGGTCAAGACGACCGTTCACAACGTACGTGTTTCATATCCAGGCCGGATTGAAATGTATATTGAAATCACATTTTCTAGACTGTATTCCCAGATACCGTTTACGGTCATCAGTCTACCCAGACTCGCCTCGCGTCTGATACCGCAGATGACCTTACTTGGGGTCGATACACCTCTAAAATCTCAGATACAACCCTTCGCGAGGCTGTCGGCCGAATCAAGTTCAGCGAAGAGCGCTCCGATGAGCCCTTGCACTTTGTTCAAACTTTCGCCTCCACTCTTCAATCGCAATCAGAGGGGCCGCGTTCGGGGCGTTTGCTGATCGTTGCGGGAAGGTCGAGGAGGATGGCGACTGAGAGTCACACCGCAGAGTTGAAGGCGCTGTTGTCCAAGAATCACACCTCGATTGGGGCCGAGGCTACCAAGACCCTTGGTGAGGTTGGTACCGCCATTATCTCTGGAGGTGTTGGAGAGGGTGTTCTGGTGGTCCAGGCTAGGATCACCGCTTAATCCTCCATTGCTTTCAATGAATCTGTTACCTCACATCGGCTCGGGAGCCAGCGGTGCTCGATCTTTTTTCTGACCTTGTATACGGTTCTGTTCTATTTTCTGTGACGAATACCCCATGACCGTTTTTCTCTTTGCAACCCTTTTCCTACGACTGTCCATCACACGGCATCGTTTTGATGAACCTCATTGAATGCCAACGTCCTAAACCCACCTACCACTGTGCGAGGCCACCATGAATGCGGTTCCATAGCACGTACAAATTAACGTTGTAGACCTACGAGGGAGGTGTCGACCCACCCGTTCCGCCGGGTCACGGAACACCGCAAACTGGACGATCGGCACCACTCAATGATGGTCTGATAGATAATCATTCAACCACAGGGACGGTCAGCACCCGCCTCCGGAACGAAAGCATATTTGAGGTTACTGGTAGGACAGGCACTATCGCAAGCAACGAAGAGCGGTAGAAAATACTGATACATGAGGATGACTCCACGCTAGGTTTTCTCGTTGGGCAACTAGCGGGTGAAGTTGGGAGCGAGGAGGTGCCTCAGGACTTGACGAGCTGCTTCTTCTTTCGCTATATCTAGGGTACCACCGGTCCCACGGCCATACTCTATACCATCGACTTTAAACGGAGGTCAGATGAGATACGCAAGATGGTCAGGTTACTGACGGAATGCGTCAATCGCCCAACTAGGATGATGATCAGGACCCCCTCTGACGGGGTCCCCCCAGCGCAAGCGGCCGCCACCGCCGTTAGCTTGCAAGATGTTGTTCAGTTGCGTTCGGTTTTCTGAAAAGCAGTATAATCAGCGTTGATTCGTCATCAAAGACGAGGACCAGTTGATTACCCCTGGTGGGCGGCCCTCCCGATCCTGAAGTGACCCTCTGCTGTCCAATCATTCCCACTAGCCAGTGTGTGAGCTCCTGGGAAACTTGTCGACCGGAAAAAACAAAACCTCGGACCTTTATTGTTGGATTATGTAAACGTAGCCAGATAAGACAGGATCTTCAGCAGAAGAAGAGCGACTGCGACAAAGGAGAGAAGGGGAGATCGTCTGAAAGATAAGGGAAAACCGCGGTGGGGACAAACTACTGTAAAAGGTAAAGAACGAAGAAGCGTAAAATGCTACTTACATATTGTAACATTTATCCACCCCGATGGGCGGCCCTATCGATCCTGAGATAACCATCTGCCATCCAATAATTCCCACTAGCCAGGATGTGAGTGCTGAGCGCTAAGCTCCTGGGCGACCCGTTGACGGTAAAAACGAACCTTGGTTTGTATGGGCGACTGCTTCTCTGAGAGCAGGATCGACACGTCCATGGCGTCTCCTGGCTGCGTGTAAGTAGAATTAAGCAGCTGAAACTCCCTATACTCGTGTCTCACTTCACGAGGTAGCGCGATGTCTTGATGATGGATGAGTGCAGACTCAGCGTCGGAGTTCTAACAAGGCAGAGAGACCTCGATGCATCCGAGGATCTGTGACGGTATTTTGGCAGCTCTCGAAGTAGACATTGGTATCGGGGCTGCGACAGAGCATCATTGGAGCCGAAGCTACCAAGACCCTTGGAGAGGGTGTCCTGGTGGTCTAGGCTAGGTTCACCGCTTAATCCTCCATTGCCTTCAATGAATTGGCTCGGGAACCCGCGGTGCTCGATCGGTTTTCTGACCTTGTGCATAGGCTGGATTCCAGCCTAAAATTCAGAGGGAGGGAGGAGTTTGGAGGGGGGAGGAGATCAGGGGAAGTGCACCTCTGACTTGCGTACGGTTCTGCTCTATCTTCTGTAATGAATACCCCGTGACCGTTTTTCTCTTTGCATCCCTTTCCATACACCGTGGATCACAGGGTACGGTTTGATGAGCCGGACGTCACTGCGCGAGGTCCCCATGAATGACACTCCGCGACGCGTGGAAACGAACGCCCGCAGAATTGCTAGGGAGGTGTTAACCCGCCCGTTAAGTCAGATCGCGGATGGCTACAAAACTCGGCCACTGGCCCCTCTCTCCGAAAATGAAAGTATATTTGAGGTTGCTGGTAGGGCAAGCGCTACCGCAAATAATGAAAAGCAGCTGAGAATGCTGGTACGCGAGGATGATCTCACACTAATATAGGTTTTCTCGTGATTCTCGTCGAGCAAGTATTTGATTAGCTTCGGAAAAGAGGAGACGCCTCAGGGATTGGTGGGCAGCTTCATCCTTCGCTAGGGCCTTGGTCCTCCCAGTCCCTCGACCGTACTCCTCACCGTCGACTTTAAGCGGGGGTCAGATGAGAACACATAAGATGGCTAAGTGACTGACTGCATGCGACTGCCATCCAGATGGGACGGTTGTCAGGACCCTCTTTGCAAGTGACCCAGCTAAGGCGGTGGACCTGGCAGCGAGATGACAAGAAATTGTTCAATCGCAGTCGGTACTCTGAAAAGGAGTATCATCGGTATTGATTCGCCTTCCGGAAACGAGGATCGATTGAAATACCGGAGGAGCTTGATTGGATGTGCGACGCTGCTGGTTGGGTGCTCAGCGGTCCCAATCTCGAGGGAATCACCCGCCGTTCAATCGTTCCCACTAGTCATGATCAGAGTGTGGGCTCCCGGGCAACCCTTCAACGGTAAGAACGAACCTCGGTCTCCATCCACTCTGACGGAGGGCGGTTTCTCTGATAGCAGGACAGACACGTCTGTGGTGTCTCCTGGCTGCATGTAGAATTAAGCAGCTGAAATTCCTATAGTCGTGCATCTCACCTCACGAAGCAGCGCGATGTCTCGATGATGGGTGAGTGCAGATTCGGCATCGGAATTCTAACGAGGGAGGTTCAGAGAGACCTCGGCGCATCCGAGGATCGCATTGCGAACTTGCCTGGAGAATATATTCCGCAATTTTATCGAGATCGCTCTCCTCATCATCCCTTTCGTCCCAAGCGTCAGAATCATCCCTTCCGTTCAGCGCATCAGAATCGCCCTCCTCGTCCCACACGTCGGAATCGCCCTCGTTCCACCCATCAAAACGACCCCCCTTGTCCCACACGTCAAAACCGTCCTCCTTCTCCCGAAGAGGGTGGATAGAATGGGCAGGGAGGTACGGCGAAGGCCTTGCAGAAGTCGTCTCCCGAATAACTATGTGAGCGTCTCCGCCGGCGATCAAAAACCTGTCATCGTCTCCACCCTCATCCCAAGACATGAGATCTGAGCCTGAGTCTGAATTGGATCTTGTCTCCGCCCGAAATAATTCTTCGTCGTCGCGGCCGCCGGGACCGAGGTCATGCGGTCCCGCAGCAGCTCTCATGACTGTGGGGATTACCAACGCCCTCTTACGAATGGTAAAATACCTGACAAAGACGCATTGGTTGTACTCGTCCGGAATAGTTTCCGTACGAGTGGTGTCAGAAGGTGATACTTCCGTAGTTTGTGTCGGCGAGGGAGGACGGCACAACTGGGGACCACAATTCGTGTGGACCAACCCTTCTGTGCGCCATGTCCCCCAAGCGGAAGCAGAGACGGAGCCGACCACAGGAATCGGTATCGTGAACTCGGATGCGAGGCTAACTCGGTTTTTTGAATAAGCCATCATCGCGAAATCCCTGGTCATATCAACACCAGTGACGAGGACCGGCTTGAGGTCATCGCCGTGTCCTCTGTCGCGGGCGAATTCAACCCAAGAATTGTAATGGCGTTTCGTATACCTGCCGAAGTGGCGTTCTAGCTCGGCGTCTTCCCTGTAAGTCCGGTATTTGGTTACGAGGGCGGCGCCTCGCTTTTCGTTGAGTTCGAATGAGACATGGAAACCAGGTTCCAACATTCTGAAATGCGCGCATGAGCTCCCGGAAGAATGCATGTGATAGATCGAACGAACGGGATAACAGATACCGATGCCCCGAGATCAGCTCCAACTTCTTGAGCGGTGCTTGTGCAGAGATAGCCAGGCAGCCGAGGTTGGCTGTAGATAGTGGGTCCGATGAATAGCCGCTCGAAAGTCAGAGGGACGTCGATGCCCAACTGCCGCTCGCCCAACGGGCAACCAGCAGAAAACAACAAATGAAAGCGGCCCCGGCGAACATAGCCTACGTCTCCTAGCTTAACACGCTTATAGCTGTGGATTGGGGCAGGCTCCCTACCAGTGGTATACGTTCAGGTAG
>Ga0307517_10002489_pt1 | contig 29457 bp, 25 predicted proteins | sample 23_EM_MG_FD_194515 | JGI IMG/M metagenome (GOLD analysis project Ga0307517, IMG submission 194515) | Populus trichocarpa ectomycorrhiza microbial communities from riparian zone in the Pacific Northwest, United States - 23_EM | ecosystem: Host-associated > Plants > Roots > Unclassified | place... | reverse complement strand
GGTCGAGGACCGCGAACCGCCGGCCGCCGAAGGGCTCGGCGACGCCGTGGCGCTGAGCGGCTCGGCCAGTGTGCCGACCGGGTCCACCGAGTCGCCCGCCTTGAAGCCCCAGTCCAGGAGCGCGGCGGCCTCCGTGTACACCTCGTCGTACCCGGAGGTCGGGTGCATGACGGTGACCAGCAGCGTACGGCCGTCCCGCTTCGCGGCGCCGGTGAAGGTGTTGCCCGCGTTGGTCGTGTAGCCGTTCTTCACCCCGATGAGGCCGCGGTAGTCGCCGAGCAGGCGATTGGTGTTCTGGATCTGGAAGGTCTTGCCGCCCCCGGCCGGGAAATCGGCCACGGCCGTCGAGCAGTACTGGCGGAAGTCCGCGTTCTTCAGCCCCGCGCGGGCGAACAGCGTCAGGTCGTACGCCGACGACACCTGGCCCGCCTTGTCGTAGCCGTCCGGGCTGACCACGTGTGTGTCGTTCGCCTGGAGCCGCTTCGCCAGCGCCCGCATCTCGCCGACCGTCTTGTCCACCCCGCCGTTCATCGAGCACAGCACATGCACCGCGTCGTTTCCCGACCGCAGGAACACCCCGAGCCACAACTCCTCGACGGTGTACGTCGTCCCGCGCTCTATCCCCACCAGGCTGCTGCCCGCGCCCATCCCGGCCAGATCCGCGTCCACCACCTTGTGTCTGCGCGTCTTGTCGAACTTCGGCAGCACCGTGTCCGCGAACAGCATCTTCAGCGTGCTCGCGGGCGGAAGCCGCTTGTGCGGGTTGTGCGCGGCCAGAATGCCGCCGGTGTCGGCGTCCGCCACGATCCAGGCGGCCGAGTTCGTCTTCGGCAGAGCCGGCGACGCGGCGGTGTTGCGGGCAGGCAGTACGGCAGCCGCGAACGCGAGTGCGGTACGCCGCGACATGGTGGGGGGTGTCTCGGGCATCGAAATGAGAAACTACAAGTCATACCTATGCGCGGTCGACCCGGCCTCCGATATCGACGGTCCCGTCCCCGTTCACCCGCGTCAGAATCCGCGACCCCACCCCCTGCCGCACCTCCAGCCCCCGCCCCAGCTCCCCCGTGAGCACCAGCGCCGCCGCCCCCGCCGCCTCGTCGGCCCACGCCCACGCGTACTCCCACCCCTCACCCGGCGGCGGCGCCGGCAGCGCCTCCGTCACGGACGCGTACCGCACCGTCCTGCCATGCCGCCCCTCCCCGGCCTTCGGCCGAGGCGGTAGGCACACCGCCACGCCCTGGCTGGCGCTGGTGGAGCATGGCAGGGGCAGGCAGGATGGTGAGAGAACCCCGGAACGATGCGTTGAGGACGAGGTGACGTTGTCGCGGTTCGCCGAGCGCTGGCGGTGTGAACGGCAAAGGCCCCGCGTCCCGTTGCCGGGATGCGGGGCCTGGAGCGCCCGATGGCGTCAGCCACCACCGCCGGACGGAGTCCGGCGCAGCGCCTCGAAGCCTGAGAGGCCCCTGGGGCCGAGCAGTGCGAGAGGCGCGTCGAAAAGGCTAGAAGCGACGCGTGATGAGCGCGCGCTTCACTTCCTGGATGGCCTTGGTGACCTCGATGCCGCGCGGGCAGGCGTCCGTGCAGTTGAAGGTCGTACGGCAGCGCCAGACGCCGTCCTTGTCGTTGAGGATCTCCAGGCGCTGCTCACCGGCTTCGTCGCGGGAGTCGAAGATGAAGCGGTGGGCGTTGACGATCGCCGCCGGGCCGAAGTACTGGCCGTCGTTCCAGAACACCGGGCACGAGGAGGTGCAGGCGGCGCACAGGATGCACTTGGTGGTGTCGTCGAAGCGCTCGCGGTCCTCGGGGGACTGACGGCGCTCGCGGGTCGGCTCGTTGCCCTTGGTGATGAGGAAGGGCATGACGTCGCGGTAGGCCTGGAAGAAGGGGTCCATGTCAACGACGAGGTCCTTGAGCACGGTCAGGCCCTTGATGGGCTCGACGGTGATGGGCTTCTCGGGGTTGATGTCCTTGATCAGGGTCTTGCAGGCGAGGCGGTTGCGGCCGTTGATGCGCATGGCGTCGGAGCCGCAGATGCCGTGGGCGCAGGAACGGCGGAAGGTCAGCGTCCCGTCGATCTCCCACTTGACCTTGTGGAGGGCGTCGAGGACACGCTCCTTGGGGTCGATCTCCAGCAGGTAGTCGATCCAGCTCGCCTCGTCCGAGACCTCGGAGTTGAAGCGCCGGATCCGCAGCGTGACGGTGATCAGGTGCGCACCGGTCGCCTCGGCGGCGTCCAGGGCGTCGCTGTTCTTCTCAAGCGTGGGGGTGCTCATCAGTACTTACGCTCCATCGGCTGGTAGCGGGTCGTCACGACCGGCTTGTAGTCGAGACGGATCGACTCGTTGCCGTCGGCACCCACTTCGCGGTACGCCATGGTGTGCCGCATGAAGTTGACGTCGTCGCGGTTGGGGTAGTCCTCGCGGTAGTGACCGCCGCGGGACTCCTTGCGGGCGAGGGCGGAGACGGCCATGACCTCGGCGAGGTCGAGCAGGTTGCCCAGCTCGATGGCCTCCAGGAGGTCGGTGTTGAACCGCTTGCCCTTGTCCTGCACGGAGACATTGCGGTAGCGCTCGCGCAGGTGGGCGATCTCCTCGACCGCTTCCTTGATGGTCTGCTCGGTGCGGAAGACCATCACGTTCTTGTCCATGCACTCCTGCAGCGCCTTGCGCAGCTCGGCGACCCGCTCGGTGCCGGTGGAGTTGCGCAGGCCCTCGACCTGGGCGACGACGACCGAGGCCGGGTCCTCCGGGAGCTCGACGTAGTCCGTCGTCGCGGAGTACTCGGCGGCGGCGATGCCGGCCCGGCGCCCGAAGACGTTGATGTCGAGCAGCGAGTTGGTGCCCAGGCGGTTGGCGCCGTGCACGGACACGCACGCGACCTCGCCGGCGGCGTACAGGCCCGGGACGACGGTGGTGTTGTCGCTGAGCACCTCGCCCTGGACGTTGGTCGGGATGCCGCCCATGGCGTAGTGCGCGGTGGGCTGGATCGGGATCGGGTCCGTGTAGGGCTCGATGCCCAGGTACGTACGCGCGAACTCGGTGATGTCCGGGAGCTTGGCGTCGAGCTGCTCCGGCGGGAGGTGGGTGAGGTCGAGGTAGACGTGGTCGCCCTCGGGACCGCAGCCACGGCCTTCGCGGATCTCGGTGTAGATGGCGCGGGAGACGACGTCACGTGACGCGAGGTCCTTCATGACCGGCGCGTACTTCTCCATGAAGCGCTCGCCGTCCTTGTTGCGCAGGATGCCGCCCTCACCGCGGGCGCCCTCCGTCAGCAGGATGCCCATGCGCCAGATGCCGGTCGGGTGGAACTGGAAGAACTCCATGTCCTCCAGCGGCAGTCCGCGCCGGTACGCGACGGCCTGGCCGTCGCCGGTCAGGGTGTGCGCGTTGGAGGTCACCTTGAAGAACTTGCCGGTGCCGCCGGAGGCGAAGATGACGGCCTTGGCCTGGAAGACGTGGATCTCGCCGGTGGCCAGCTCGTAGGCCACGACGCCGGAGGTCCGCTGGACCCCGTCGACCTCGGCCAGCAGCAGGTCGAGGACGTAGAACTCGTTGAAGAACTCCACGCCCTCCTTGACGCAGTTCTGGTACAGCGTCTGGAGGATCATGTGACCGGTGCGGTCCGAGGCGTAGCACGAGCGGCGCACGGCGGCCTCGCCGTGGTTGCGGGTGTGCCCGCCGAAGCGGCGCTGGTCGATGTTGCCTTCGGGCGTCCGGTTGAACGGCAGGCCCATCTTCTCCAGGTCCAGGACGGCGTCGATGGCCTCCTTCGCGAGGATCTCGGCGGCGTCCTGGTCGACCAGGTAGTCACCGCCCTTGATCGTGTCGAAGGTGTGCCACTCCCAGTTGTCCTCCTCGACGTTCGCCAGCGCGGCGGCCATGCCGCCCTGGGCGGCGCCGGTGTGGGAGCGGGTGGGGTAGAGCTTCGTCAGGACGGCGGTGCGGCTGCGCTTGGTGGACTCGATGGCCGCGCGCATGCCGGCGCCGCCGGCGCCGACGATGACGGTGTCGTACTTGTGGATCTGCATGAGGGTCGCTTCCCTGTCCCAGCCCTGGCTTAGCGGATGTTCGGGTCGAAGGTGAAGATCACCAACGTGCCGAGCAGGATGGTGAACGCTGTCGCCGTGAAGAGCAGCGTCTTGAGCCAGAGCCGGGTATTCGCCCGTTCGGCGTAGTCGTTGATCACCGTACGGAGGCCGTTGCCGCCGTGCAGCATGGCCAGCCACAGCATGATCAGGTCCCAGCCCTGCCAGAACGGCGAGGCCCAGCGGCCGGCCACGAAGGCGAAGCCGACCTTGGTCACGCCGCCGTCCAGCACGAGCTGGATCAGCAGGTGGCCCAGGACCAGGACGACGAGCACGATGCCGGACAGGCGCATGAACAGCCAGCCGTACAGCTCGAAGTTGGTCCGGGTCGAGCGCGGGGTGCGCTTGGTGCGGGCCCGCGGCGGCTCGATGACGGGCGCCGGGTTGTCCGGGCTGAAGGCGGCGCTGGAGGCGCTCAGCTCCACGGAGTCGGATACAGACATGGCTTGGCTCAGCTCCCGAACAGGACTCGTGCGGCGTGGCCGAGGACGGGGTAGATCGCGCCGATCATCAGCACGACCCAGACTCCGACGACGGTCCACAGCATCTGCTTCTGGTACTTCGGGCCCTTGGACCAGAAGTCCACGGCGATGACGCGCAGGCCGTTCAGAGCGTGGAAGAGGATCGCCGCGACCAGCCCGTATTCGAGCAGGCTGACGATGGGCTGCTTGTAGGTGTTGACGACCTTGTCGTAGTCCTCGGGGGAGACCCGGACCAGCGCGGTGTCGAGGACATGGACGAACAGGAAGAAGAAGATGAGGACACCGGTGACTCGATGAGCCACCCATGACCACATGCCTTCCCGGCCGCGGTACAGCGTTCCAGCCGGCACGGAAAAAACCCTCCGGGAGCGGGGTGGGGGCCTGCCGGCTTCGGTGTCGGTCGCGGCCCGGCCGGGTACGGTCCTCCGGCCCCGGCCATCGTAGCGACGGCTTGTCGGGTACGTCCCGCCGGGTCCGCCAGGTGTGATCGATCCCGCACGACTGGGCGTACGTTTCCGGGAACCCGCTCGGGAACCCGCTGGGAGATCAGCCGTGGGCGAGCCGGGTGAGCCGGCCACGGGTGACCTTGCGGAGCTGGTCCGCCGCCGTGGCGCGCTCCTCGTCGGGGTCGTTGCCGAGGCGGGCGCGGATGCCGACCAGCACCTGGTCGAGCAGCTCGTCCGGGTGGAAGCCGTCCAGGGCCACCACGAAGACATGCCCGAAGCGCGCCTCGTACGCGGCGTGGGCGGCCCGCAGCGCGGTGTGCGCGGCCAGTCCGCCACGCGGCGGCAGCGGCGCGGTCGCCGCGGCCTCGGCGGCCAGCGCCTCGGTCAGGTCGGCGGGGGCGAGATCGTACCCGGCCTCGTCGGCGGCTGCCAGCAGGGAGTCGACGTCCGGGTACGGGCGGTGGGCCGCCATCCGGAGGGCCCAGCGGCGGCTGCCGCACATGCTGATGAAGGTGGCCTCGGCGGCCGCCGGCGGGGCGTCGTTGAGACTGATGAGGCCGGTCGGCCGGTCGGCTCCGCCTGCTTGGCCGCGGGACTGCGGCGGAAGGTGCGGGCTGACGGCGGTGACGGCCGGGGTGTCGCTGGACAGCTCAGGGCTCCTGTTTACGGGACGGCTGGGAGCGGGGGTGGCGGGACGTGGACGGCGGGACGGGAACAGCTGGGACGCGGGAAACACCAAGAAAGCTATGGGATGGCTGTGGGGTCGTGCCACCGTATCGACGGATGTTCACCGCTGTCCGACGGATGCGCGAATTTCACCCTTTCGAGGTCCAACCTGAGCGAATGCGCACCCCGGCGCTCCTGCTTAGCGTCTTTGTATGGTGCATCTGTGGACGAAACTCGCATCCGTTGTCGGTGCGGTGGCCGTCATCACGGCCGTATTCGTACCCGAGCCCTCTCCCGCGTCCGCCGCGGCCATGCCGGCGATCCCGTCGATACCGGCCGTACGCTCCTTCACCCCCACCGCTGCGGGCACCTGGCGGCCCGCCTCCGGCACCCGCGTCGTCGCCCCCGTCGGCAGTGCCGTCGAGGACGAGGCGCGGCTGCTCTCCGCAGAGCTGAACGTTCCGTACGCCAACGGTCCCGCCCGGCCCGGGGACATCTCGCTTTCACTCCAATGGGTGAACGACAACCCGGAGGCCTACGAGCTGACCAGCTCCGCCGCCGGGATCGCCATCCGCGGCACCACCGACGCGGGCGTCTTCTACGGCAGCCGCACCCTGCTCCAGGTGCTGCGCGCCCGTGGCGGCTTCCCCGGGGGCATCGTCCAGGACCGGCCCGACCGCCCGCAGCGGGGGCTGATGGTCGACGTCGGCCGCAAGTACTTCACGCCCGGCTGGCTGCGGGCGCGGATCGGTGAGCTGTCCTACCTCAAGCTCAACGAACTCCACCTGCACCTCAGCGACAACCAGGGCTTCCGCGTCGAGAGCACCACCCACCCCGAGATCGTCTCCGCCCGCCACCTCAGCAAGGCCGACATCCGCGGCCTCGTCGCCTACGCCGCCCGGCGGCACGTCACCGTCATTCCCGAGATCGACAGCCCCGGCCACCTGGGCGCCGTCCTCGCCGCGCACCCCTCGCTCCGGTTGCGGACCCGCCTCGGGGTGCCCGTCAAAGGGGCCATCGACATCTCCGACCCCCGGTCCGCGACGCTCATCGACGACCTGATCAAGGAGTACGCCCCGCTCTTCCCCGGCCCGTACTGGCACCTCGGCGGCGACGAGTACGGCGCGCTGACCGTGCCCGACCCGCAGGCCACCTTCCCGAAGCTGGCCGCCTACGCCCGCAGCCGCTTCGGGCCGGGCGGCACGGTCGCCGACGCCGCCACGGCCTGGCTCAACGACCGCTCGGCGGTGCTGCGCCGCTACGGCAAGACGACGAAGGCGTGGAACGACGGTTTCTTCAGCAGCCCCCGGGCCCGGCCCGACGCCGACCGCGAGGTCGAGTACTGGTCCAGCAACGTCCAGCGCGGCCCGCTGCCCGAGACCTATCTGAGGGAGGGACGGAAGTTGGTCAACCTCAACTCCTGGTACCTCTACTACGTCCTCGGCAGCCCGGCCAGCTTCCCCTATCCGAGCGGCCGCGCCATCTACGAGCGCTGGACCCCGGCCGTCGTCCACCGCGACCGCGCCGTCCCCGCCGCCCTCGCAGGCGCCGACCGTATCCTCGGCGGCCGCCTCGCCATCTGGTGCGACCACGCCGACGCGCAGACCGAGACGCAGATCGCCGCCGGCATCCGGCTGCCCCTGCGCGCGCTCGCCCAGAAGGTCTGGGACCCCCGCACCCCGGCGCTGAGCTGGGAGGACTTCAAGTCCCTGGCGAACGCGGTCGGTTAGGGATCCAGGGCCGCGGTCGTGGTTGGGGGAGGCGGCCGGGGTCCGCCTCCCCCCACAGGAGCGTCCCCGACCGCCGTCTGGTGGCGGCCCTGTTATGTACAGCGCCCGCAGGGCCGTAAGTGTCACACCCACAGGGGTGTGACGATTCTGTTCGATTCCACGCTGTAGGAGTTGGGGAGCCGAACGGCCGACGCCCACCCGGCATCTGCGGCCGACGGTAGGCGGTCGAGCCGAAGCGGAGCGGCCGCTGTCGAAAGGGAGACGCGCGCAGGGAGCGAGGTACGAGCGACCGAGCACGTCGACCGTCGACAGTGGCTGAGCGCAGCGGAGGCGAGACCGCCTTGGAAAAAAAGGAAGACGAGCTCGGCGCGGCGGTCGAGCGTGCCCAGGGCGGGGACGAGGCCGCCTTCACGGTGCTCTACCGGCTGGTGGACCCGTTGCTCCTCAACTACGTACGGACCATCGTCGGTCCGGGCGACGCGGAGGACGTGACGTCCGAGGCGTGGCTGGAGATCGCCCGTGACCTCGGCCGGTTCCGGGGCGACGGGGCCGGTTTCCGGGGCTGGGCGGCGACCATCGCGCGGCACCGGGCACTGGACCACCTGCGCTGGCAGCGCTCGCGGCCCCGGGCGACCCTCCTGGAGCAGGACATCCTCGAACTGCCCGCGGCCGAGGACACCGCCGCCGAGGCACTGGAGCGGCTCTCCACCCGCCAGGCCCTCGCGCTGATCGCCACCCTCCCCCCGGACCAGGCCGAGGCCGTGGTGCTGCGGGTCCTGGTCGGACTCGACGCCGCCTCGGCCGCCCGGGTCCTGGGCAAGCGGCCCGGCGCTGTCCGTACGGCTTCGTACCGTGGCCTGAAACGACTGTCCCGGCTCCTCGGCTGACACGAACCCGCTTGCGCAACAGCCACTTACCGACGCCGCTCACCATTTCCCCCGAGGTCGTATGACCCCAAGAGCCCGGCGCGGCCCTGCTATGGGGCAGGATGGGGCGCCTGGGTGAGGGGGGTATGGAGACGTGGATCTGGCGACCGCGGTACGCGCGGCGCAAGGGGGCGACGAGGAGGCCTTCCGGGTCTTGTACCGGACGGTGCAGCCACAGCTGCTGCAGTACGTACGCACCTTCGTCGGCGCGGCGGACGCCGAGGACGTGGCCTCCGAGGCCTGGCTTCAGATCGCCCGTGACCTGCCGGGCTTCCGGGACACCGGGGCCACGGACACCGGGGACGCGATACGCGGCTGGACCGCGCGGATAGCCCGCAACCGGGCGCTGGACCACCTGCGCGCCGTGGGCCGCCGGCCGATAGCCGCCGGCGGCGTCGAGGAACTGATCGACCGGCCCGGCGGACAGGACACGGCGGAGGAGGCGGTGGCCGCGGTCGGCACCGGCAGGGCGCTGGCGGCGATCGCGTCGCTGCCCAGGGACCAGGCGGAGGCGGTGCTGCTGCGGGTCGTGATGGGTCTGGACTCCAAGAGCGCGGCGGACGTGCTGGGCAAGCGGCCGGGGGCGATGCGGATGGCGACCAGCCGCGGACTGCGGCGGCTGGCTGAGCTGCTGGAATATGACGGAGGCGTGTCGAGTGTGACGTTTTCGGTGTCTCGAACGCTTGAGGACATGAGATGAGCGATAACCGAGGACCCGACTGGCTGGACGACGCCACCGCTGAGCGGCTGCTGCGCGGCACGACGTACGACGCGGCGCCCGCCGCCCCGTACGTCGCCACGGACCCGGCCGACGACAAGCGCGCCGCCGCGCTGGCAGGGCTGCTCGCCGCGGCCGCCGCGCCGGCCGCTCTCGACCCGGACCGCGAGGAGGCGGCGGTCGCCGCCTTCCGCGCCGCCCGCGACGCGGGCGTGCTCACCGCCGGCGTACGGCAGCGCCACCGTCGGCGCGCCGACGACTGGCGGCCCGGGGCCAGGGGGCTGCGCCACGCGGCGCGCTCGGCCAAGACCGTCACCGGCGCGCTGTTTGCCACCCTCGCCCTGGGCGGGGTCGCGGTGGCCGCCGCCGTCGGCGCGCTGCCGACCTCCTTCGGCAGCGGCGCACACGGCCCCGACCCGCTGCAGAGCGGCGGTTCCAGCGCCCGGGCCGGCTCCAAGGACCCCGGCAGCTCCGCCTCCCCGGCCCCCGACCAGGAGCGCCCGGCCGGTGGAGCCTCACGCGGCGTGGCCACACCCACCCCCTCGACGTCCCCCGGCTCCACGGACTACAAGGCGCTCTGCACGGCGTACGCCGCCGCCGACTGGCGCCGCAGCGGCATGAACCGCCAGTCCTACCGCGACCTGGAGAAGGCCGCCGGCGGCGGCCGGCACCGGGTGCGCCAGTACTGCGCGGGACTGCTCGGCCACGGCGGCTGGGCCGACGACAGCACCGGCGACGACGCGTCCTCGGACCCCACGAGCGCCCCCGGCGGGGATCCCGGCGCGGGCGGCTCGTCGATGCAGGACGGCAGCGGCAGCGGTGACACGGGCGACGCCGCCGACGAGGCGGACGGCACCGGCAGTGGGAACGGCGGCAGCAACGGCAGTGACGGCCAGTCACCCCAGGATACGAACTAGTGACCGGGTGACGTTTTCCGGTGATCCGGCGCTGTATGAGGTGGGTCGACTGGTCATCGGCCAAGCGGGTCCGGGTTCTCCCCGTACCGATCGGGCTCGCGTCAGGGCGTGACCGGGCGCATGCACCAACCCCCCGGCCCGGTCACGCCCCCAGGTGTGACACTTTCGGCGCCCCCGGCGCTGTACAAAGTGGGTCGACTGGTCATCGGCCCGCGGATGCCCGGTCCCCCCGTATCGGGCGTCCTTCCGAGGAACGCGGGCGGGGCGCTTTTCCCCCCGCCCCGCCCGCGTCCTTTCTCTTCTTTTTTAGAGGCTCGGTTCGCCGCCGCTGCGCTCAGCCGCTGTCGACAGTCGACCGTGCTCGGTCGCTCGTTCCTCACGACCTGCGCGCGCTCTCCTTTTCGACAGCGGCCGCTCCGCTTTGGCTCACTCGCCTACGTCGGCCGCAGATGCCGGGTGGGCGTCGGCCGTGGGGTTACCGGCCTCACCAGTAGATGACGACCTTGTCGCCGATCCGTACCTGGTCGAACAGGGCGGAGATCCCGCTCAGGTCCCGGACGTTGACGCAGCCGTGGGAGGCGCCGGCGTAGCCGCGGGCGGCGAAGTCGGCGGAGTAGTGGACGGCCTGGCCGCCGCTGAAGAACATCGCGTAGGGCATGGCGGTGTGGTAGATCGTCGAGACGTGGTGGCGGCTCTTGAAGTAGATCGTGAAGGTGCCCTCGCGGGTGGGCGTGTACTGCGAGCCGAAGCGTACGTCCACGGACCTGATGACCTTGCCGTCCACCACCCAGGACAGGGTGCGGCTGGTCTTGCTGATGCACAGGACGCGTCCGGTGAGGCAGCGCTGGTCGAGCTTGGCGACCGGGCGGCTGGTGGCGGGGTACATGGCGGAGTGCGTCGGCTGCCTGGTGAGGGAGCGGAGCTTGCTCCAGGTGGCCTTGGTGACGGTGCCGGAGACGGTGAGGTCGTGCTTGGCCTGGAAGGCGCGGACGGAGGCCGCGGTCACGCTGCCGTAGTAGCCGGTGGGGGAGGGGGAGAAGTGGCCGAGCTGCTTGAGGCGGGCTTGGAGCTCGCGGACCTGGGCGCTGCTGGAGCCGCGGGCCATGAGGGGCCGCTCGGTTTTGCGGGCCGGGGCGGCGGCGGTGGACCGGCTGGGGCTCGGACTCGGGCTCGGGCTGGTGCTGGGGCTGGGACTTGTACGGGAGGTGGTCGGCGAGGCCGGGGCCGAGGCCGGTGCCTCGGTGGCCTGCGCCGTACAGCCGACGGCCGACATCACGGCCAGCACGGTGGTGGCCGCAAGGCCTATTCGGGTTCGGGTGTTCCTGCGCGGCACTTCGTCCCCCTGAACATCGTCGTACCTGCTTGGACACTTTTCCCGGATATGTAGGTCCGCGAACCTGGCATAACACTGTGAGGGGGCTGTGCGGAGAAGGAGTCGTGAACCCATGGCACGTGAGTCCGAATCCGGGCTTCCGATCGAACAGGTCTACGGGCCGGATGCCCTGACGGGCTGGGATCCCGCCGGCAGGCTGGGCGAGCCCGGGGCTTATCCCTTCACCAGGGGCGTCTATCCGTCCATGTATTCCGGCCGCCCCTGGACCATGCGGCAGTACGCGGGCTTCGGCACCGCCACCGAGTCCAACGCCCGCTACCGGCAGCTCATCGCCCACGGGACGATGGGCCTGTCCGTCGCCTTTGACCTGCCGACTCAGATGGGCCACGACTCCGACGCCCCCCTCGCACACGGGGAGGTCGGCAAGGTGGGCGTCGCCATCGACTCGGTCGAGGACATGAAGGTGCTCTTCGACGGCATCCCGCTGGACAAGGTGTCCACGTCGATGACGATCAACGCGCCCGCCGCGCTGCTTCTGCTGATGTACCAACTGGTCGCCGAGGAGCAGGGGATCGCCGCCGACAAGATCACCGGCACGGTCCAGAACGATGTGCTCAAGGAATACATCGCGCGCGGTACGTATATCTTCCCGCCCAAGCCGAGCCTGCGGCTGACCGCCGATATCTTCGAATACTGCCGGACCGAGATGCCGAAGTGGAACACGATCTCGATTTCCGGCTACCACATGGCCGAGGCCGGTGCCTCTCCCGTTCAGGAGATCGCCTTTACCCTGGCGGACGGCATCGAATACGTTCGTACGGCCGTCGCGGCGGGTATGGACGTCGACGACTTCGCGCCCCGGTTGTCCTTTTTCTTCGTATCCCGTACGACGCTGCTCGAAGAGGTCGCCAAATTCCGCGCCGCCCGCCGGATCTGGGCGCGCGTCATGCGCGAGCAGTTCGGTGCCCGCGACCCCAGGTCCCAGATGCTGCGCTTTCACACCCAGACGGCGGGAGTCCAGCTCACCGCCCAGCAGCCGGAGGTCAACCTCGTGCGGGTGGCCCTCCAGGGACTGGCGGCGGTGCTGGGCGGCACGCAGTCCCTTCACACGAATGCCTTCGACGAGGCGATCGCCCTGCCCACGGACAAGTCCGCGCGGCTCGCGCTGCGCACGCAGCAGGTACTCGCCTACGAGACCGATGTCACCGCGACCGTCGACCCCTTCGCGGGCTCCTATGCCGTCGAGAGGCTGACCGACGAGGTCGAGGCCGCCGCTGTGGACCTCATGCGCAGGGTCGAGGATCTCGGCGGTGCGGTCAGCGCCATCGAACGGGGCTTCCAGAAGGAGGAGATCGAGCGCAGCGCGTACCGCATCCAGCAGGAGACCGATTCGGGTGAGCGGGTCGTCGTCGGCGTCAACCGCTTCGCACTTGAGGAGGAGGAGCCGTACGACCCGCTCCGGGTCGACCCCGCCATCGAGGCCCAGCAGGTGGAGCGGCTCACCGCGCTGCGCGCCTCGCGCGATCAGGCGGCGGTCGACGCGGCGTTGTCCGCCATGCGCAGGGCGGCCGAGGGCACGCAGGCCAATGTCCTGCACCCGATGAAGGACGCGCTGCGCGCGCGGGCGACGGTCGGCGAGGTCTGTGGTGCGCTGCGGGAGGTGTGGGGTTCGTACGTCCCGGCTGACGCGTTCTGAGTTCCTGGAACGCGTCAGCCGGTCCCTCGATGTCAGCCCAGCGACCTGCGCAGCGCCTTGGCGCGGCGGGCGACCCGGCGGACGGTGCGGCTGCGCGGCAGAAACGCGAGCTGCGCGGGCAGCGCGCCCGGCAGGGCGAGGGCGGTGAGGCGGCGGCGCTTGAAGTAGCGCCAGGTGGTGGCGTCGAGGCGTGCGGCCAGGTAGGCGACGGTCTCCTCGCGCAGGTGCGGGTAGGCCAGGGACTGCATGCAGTAGCCGACGGCGCGCAGCAGCGGGGTGAGGTCGCGGTGGACGGCGTCGGGGCCGGGCGCGGTCCAGGAGCTGACGGCGGCGGGGTCGGTGAGCTCGGGGAGCAGGGCGTCGACGAGGGTGACGGGGACGCGGTTGCTGTTCTGGTAGGGGGAGAGGCGGTCGAGGAGGAGCCCGGTGCCGGTGCGGGCGACGGGGATGCCGTAGAAGGCGGAGGCGGTGAGCAGGGCGGTGGAGAAGCAGCCGACGACGATGGCGGGCCGGATCCGCTGGTAGACGACCTCGGCCAGGACCGGGGCGTCCAGGACGGTGAGCTTCGCGCCGAGGGCGGCGGCCTCCCGCTCCAGGAGCTGGGACCAGTGGGCGGGCGCCGAGGGGTGCGGCTTGAAGATGACGTCCCGGTGCCCGAGCGCGACGGCGCCGCGCAGTATGGCCACGTGCAGCTCTTCCTCCGCCTCGGCGCTGATGATGTCCAGCGCCGACAGGTACTGGCCGAGCAGCAGCGCCGCGCCCTCGGGCAGTTCGTCCAGGCGGGAGGCGTCCTCGTCCTGGAGCGAGGAGGCCAGTTCGGCCAGGACCTTGGTGAAGGCCTCGGAGGGTACGACCTCGGACTCGACCCCGTACTCCGAGAGCAGCAGCGGGCGCAGCCCGGGGACGAGGTCCAGGTGGAGCAGCCGGTTGATCCGGGTCGTGACGAGCGGCTCCAGCTTGTTGCGGGTCGGGCCGTACGACATGAGGCCGTCGGCGTAGACCTCGACGGACGCCGACGGGAAGACATTGACCAGGGCGAGCGCGGGCTCGACCTGGATGGACTCCACGATCAGCTCCAGGTTGTCGTCGCCCAGGTCCCACAGGAGCCGCAGTCCGCGCTCCCACAGGGGGACGTCCTCGACGCGGGGCTGCCAGCCGCCCGGGTGGAGCGGGGCGATGGCCTCGTTCCAGGACAGGACCTCGTCGAAGCGGCCGCGCAGGGCCTCGAAGCCGGGCATCGTGTCCAGGGCGGGGGTGGTCTCGGGGATGCCGGCGTTGTTGCTGATCAGCAGCAGCCGGCGGTCCGCGGGGGCGAACTGCCCCGCGTCCAGGGCGGCGGCGAGCGTGGCGGCGCCGTAGAGAGTGGACGCCATGAAGATCTGCGTACGGGAGGGCAGGGGCATCAGGCGCTCACCAGCCGGCGCCGGAGGCGGCGCAGCCGCACGCTTCGCTCGATGTCCATGGAATCCAGGGCCTCCGTCAGTACGTCCTGGGGCATCTTCTTCATCGCGGCGGCGCTCATCACCTTGAGTTTGCGCGCGACGGCGGGCTCGTAGCGGTCGATCGCGTTGAGGTGGTGGGCGATGATCGCGCAGTAGGTGCGCACCGCCTTGGGCAGGAAGCGGTCCGCCTCGGGGTCGGCCGCGGTCTCGGCGAGCACCTGATCGAATGAACGGATGAAGTCCAGTTGACGGATGTCACCGATCTGGGTGAGCGAGGTCGTGACGCCGCGCCGGTAGAAGACGCCGAGCAGGCCGACGACGGCGAAGGACTCGGCCTCGCGGTGCAGCCGCCAGATCCACGGCCGGTCCTCGGCGGTGCGCAGGCCGTCCGGGAAGTGCAGCAAACCGGCGTCGACCAGGCGGCGGTGGTAGATCCCGGCCCAGGCGTACGGGTAGTCCACTGAGGTCGTGCGGTCGGCGGGCAGGATGGCGGCGCGCGGGCTGAGCTTCATGCCGCGGCGGCCCTGCGGGACGCGGGCGACGGTGCGCTTGCGGCCGTGGCAGACGACGTGGTCGGTGCGGACGAAGTCGGTGCCGAGGGTTTCGATGGAGTCCAGAAGCCGGGCGAGGTAGCCCTCGGCGAGCCAGTCGTCGCCGTCGAGGAAGGTGAGGTACTCGCCGCGGGCCGCGTCGATGCCGGTGTTTCTCGCTGTGGCCAGGCCGCCGTTTATGTCGTGCGAGACGAGCCGCGCTCCCGGGAGATCGGGAACGGCACGCGCAAGGATTTCCGGAGTTTCGTCCGTCGCACAGTCATTTACTAGGATGAATTCGAAATCCGAGCGGGCGTTCGCACGAAGGCTTCTCAACATGTCGGGCGCGAAAGCCTGAACGTTGTAGAACGGCACGATTACGGAGAGCTTGACCACGACCACCACACTATGACGACGCCAGGCCTCCTGGCTGACGCTTGGGCAACCCTGAGGTTAACGCGGAGTGTCGAAACCGTAGATTCGGCATCGGATCGGGTGAGTTGGCCATTCGGAGGTATGTTGTTTACCTCCCGTTGCGCTTGCGTATGGCGCCCGCTCGGAATGGATTCCTAGCGTCTTGGACGTGCAAGAAAGTACCGTCGGCCCGCTTCGGGTCACTGTCCTCGCCGATTCGGACACCCGCTGGAAGTGGGGTGCGCTGACGGCCCGCCGTATAGCCTCCGGCGCGCGGCTCGATGCCCGCCTGCTCCGCGGCCGGGCCACTCCGACGACCCGCCAACTCGCCGAGGTCGGCATCCCGGCGGACTCGATGCGCGAGGTCACGGCACCCGCCTTCCTGGATGAGATGAGGGGCCTTGCGGAGACCGGGCGGGACACGACCGACGTACTGATCCTCTCCTGCGTCGGCGGCACCGTTCAGGCGATGCTCCACGGCCTGAACCGGGCCTGGGAGGGCGCGCAGCGACGCCCGGTGGTCGTCACTGGATATGTCGGAGTCGTGTACGAGAAGCTCGCCGACGGCCTGCTGTTGCGGGCCGGCGCGGATGTGGTGCTGGCCAACAGCGCGCACGACGCGGACCGCTTCCGCGCGGTCTACTCGGGCGTCGGCGCCAACCCGGACAGCGTCGTCGAGACCGCGCTGCCCTTCCTGGAGGGCGAGCCCTACAAGCCTTCCGCCGAGCGGCCGTTCACGGTCGTCTTCGCCGTCCAGCCGTCCGTCCCGGACAGCCGCAAGGACCGTACGTACCTGCTGCGCAGGGCCGTTGACCACGCACGCTTCCACCCGGACCGCGAGGTCCTGGTCAAGCTGCGCAGCAAGCCCGGCGAGCACACCACGCACATCGAGGAGCAGCCCTACCAGAAGCTGGTCGCCAGGCTCGATCCGCCGGCCAACCTGAAGCTGGTCTACGGGCACATGGGCGAAGTGCTGGACCGCACCGACCTGCTGGTCACCGTCTCCTCGACGGCCGCGCTGGAGTCCATGCACCGGGGCATCCCCACTGCCGTCCTCACCGACCTCGGCATCCGCGAGGCGCTGGGCAACCACCACTTCCTCGGCTCGGCCGCGTACGCCTCCTGGGACCGGATCGACGCGGGCCACGTCCCGGTCGCCGACCCGGCCTGGGCCCGCGCCCACGGGGTCGCCGCGGTCAACCCCTTCGGGGCCGTGCGCGAGCGGGTCACCGCGCTCGCCGCCCGGGACCGGCTGCCGCAGCTCGCGCCGTACTACACGCCGGAGACCGCGCCCGGCTACCTGCCCGGCGTCCTCGCCCGGCACGGGCTCGACCCCAAGGGCGAGCCGCTGCCCGGGGTGGCCGTCGAGCCCACCGAACCAAGCGCCGTGCGGCGCGCGTTGCGCGACTTCGCGCGCAACTCCGCCCGCACCGCCTACCGCCAGGGCGTGCAGCGCGTCGCGCCCGTGATCCGCCGCTGGGGTCAGCTGTGACCATTTCGAGTGAATCTCAGAGCACTCAGAGCACCGTTCCGGCCCCACGGGCCCCCCGGGTGCTCGCCGTCATCCCCGCCCGGGGCGGCTCGAAGGGCGTCCCCGGCAAGAACCTCGCCCCGGTCGGCGGCATCCCGCTGGTCGCCCGCGCGGTGCGGGCCTGCGTCGAGTCGGTGCACGTCACCGATGTCGTGGTCTCCACCGACGACCACTCCATCGCCCAGGCCGCCCGCACCGCCGGCGCCGAGGTCGTGCTGCGCCCGGCCTCCATCGCGGGGGACACCGCGACCAGCGAGGCAGCGGTCATCCACGCGATGGACGAGTACGAGGCGACCCACGGCTTCACCACCGACGTCGTCCTGCTCGTGCAGTGCACCAGCCCGTTCATCACCGTCGCGGACATGGACGGTGTCGCCTCCGCCATCACCGAGGGCGGCGCCGACACCGCCCTGACGGTGGCCGCGACACACGGCTTCCTGTGGCGCGAGGCCCCCGACGGGGACGCGGCGGACGGCTACGGCGTCAACCACGACAAGGCCAACCGCCCCCGCCGCCAGGACCGCGAGCCGGAGTACCTGGAGACCGGCGCCGCCTACGCGATGCGCGCCGACGGCTTCCGCGACGTAAGGCACCGCTTCTTCGGCCGCACCGCGCTGGTGCGCACCGACCCCCACCGGGTCCTGGAGATCGACGAGCCGGACGACCTCAGCCGCGCCCGCGCCCTGGCCCCCCTGGTGGACGCCACCCGCGCCGACGCGCTCCCCACCCGCGACGACATCGACGCGGTGGTACTCGACTTCGACGGCACCCAGACCGATGACACGGTGCATGTCGACTCCGACGGACACGAGACCGTGATCGTGCACCGGGGCGACGGGCTGGGCATCGCCGCCCTGCGCGACGCCGGCCTGCCGGTGCTGATCCTGTCCACGGAGACCAACCCGGTCGTCGCCGCGCGCGCCCGCAAACTGCGGGTTCCCGTACTGCACGGCATCGACCGCAAGGACCTCGCACTCAAGCAGTGGTGCGAGGAGCAGAACCTCGACCCCCAGCGGGTTCTGTACGTCGGGAACGACGTCAACGACCTCGGCTGTTTCGAGCTCGTCGGCTGGCCCACGGCCGTCGCCAACGCGCACGACATCGTCAAGGGCCTGGCCCGTTCCGTCACGGCGACACCCGGGGGGCACGGCGCGATCCGCGAGATCGCCGCGTGGATTCTCGGCCCCTCTCTTTCCCGCACATCCCGAAGGGACCCCTCCCAGTGACCAACAACACCGCCCGCCTCCGCCCGATCGGCGACCGCCTCGTCGGCACCGGCCAGCCCGTCTACGTCACCGGCGAGATCGGCATCAACCACAACGGCAGCCTGGACGACGCCTTCGCGCTGATCGACTCGGCCGTCACGGCCGGTGCGGACGCGGTCAAGTTCCAGAAGCGCACGCCGGAGATCTGCACCCCGCGTGACCAGTGGGACATCGAGCGGGACACCCCGTGGGGCCGCATGACCTACATCGACTACCGCCACAAGGTGGAGTTCGGCGAGGACGAGTACCGGGCGATCGACGAGTACTGCACCAAGAAGGGCATCGACTGGTTCGCGTCCCCGTGGGACGTCGAGGCCGTCGCCTTCCTGGAGAAGTTCGACAACATCCGCGTCCACAAGGTCGCCTCGGCCTCGCTGACCGACGACGAGCTGCTGCGCGCGCTGCGCGCCACCGGCAAGACCGTCATCCTGTCCACCGGCATGTCGACGCCCCGCCAGATCCGCCACGCGGTCGAGGTCCTGGGCAGCGACAACATCATCCTGTGCCACGCCACGTCGACCTACCCGGCGAAGCACGAGGAGCTCAACCTCCGGATGATCAACACCCTCCAGAGCGAGTTCCCGAACGTGCCGGTCGGCTACTCCGGCCACGAGATCGGCCTGCAGACCACGCTGGCCGCCGTCGCCCTGGGCGCGGTCTTCGTCGAGCGCCACATCACCCTGGACCGCGCCAACTGGGGCTCCGACCAGGCCGCTTCCGTGGAGCCGCAGGGCCTGGACCGCCTGGTGCGCGACATCCGGATCATCGAGCAGGCGCTCGGCGACGGCGTCAAGAAGGTCTACGACGGCGAGCTCGGCCCGATGAAGAAGCTCCGCCGCGTCCCCGGCGTCATCGCCGAGCGTGAGGCGGCCGAGGCCGCCGAGAGCCAGAAGGTGTCGGCCTGACCGGTATGAGCGACACTCTGGCACTCGTAGAGAGCCCCGTTCAGCTTCTCAACGTGCTGGAGTGGGCACACATCCGGCCGCCGGCCCCCCGCCAGGGGCCGGGCGGCCGCGGGCTCACCCTTGTCGTCCTGCCGCCGCGCGATCCCACCTCACGCGGCCAGCTCCGCCGCATGGCCGAGTTCGCCATGGACGAAGGCCACACCGTGCGCTGGAGCGAGGCCAGGGCCGGCCGGGCCTCACTGCCGCGTACGGCCGCCGAGCTGACCCCCGCCCTGCGCGCCGCACAGCGGATCGTGCTGGGCGACCCGTTCTCCCGCCTCGTACAGGCGCTGCTGCCGCTCAGCCGCGCCCGCGAGATCACGGTCGTGGACGACGGCACGGCCACCATGGAGTTCACCGAGCTGCTCACCCGCGGCGACCGCCTGGTGCGCTGGCACCGCAGCGGCCGCCGCAGCTCGCCGGCCGACCTCGCCTTCGGCGTCTTCGCCTCCGCCGCCCGGCGCAGGCTGACGCCGGGGCACGGCCGTGAGGTCGAGCTGTTCAGCGCGATGCCGGCCACACCGCCGCCGGGCATGGCGCTGCGCGCCAACCGCTTCGGCTGGACGCGGGCGCGGTTCGGCCCGCCCACCATCAGTGCGGGGACCGACATAGTCGGCACCTCGCTCGTCGAGACCGGCGTCGTGGACCCCGAGCGGTATCTCACGGCTGTCGGGGCACTGGCCCGGGCCCACGGCGCCACCCGCTACTTCGCCCACCGTCGCGAGAGCCCGGACAAGCTGCGCGCGCTGGCCGTGGCGACCGGGCTGGAGATCGTCCGCCCCGACCTGCCGCTGGAGCTGGTCGCCCGGCGCGGCCCGGTCGGCCATACGGTGCTGAGCTTCCCGTCCACCGTCGTCCACACCCTCCCGCTGGCCCTGGAGGGCACCGGGGTGCGCATCATCGTCTGCGACGTCGACCCCGCGTGGCTCACCGACAGCGCCTCGCCCCGCGCCCAGGGCTTCCTGTCCGCGATCACCGGCACCGCCCGTGAGCTGCACGGCCTGAAGTCGGTCGCCTCGGTGGCGCCGACCCCGGCCCGGTGAGCGCGGCCCGGGTCGCCGTCCTGGCCGACAGCACGCTCGACGGCGACTCCCGGGCCCACCGGGTGGCCGCCGCCGCTGCCGGGGCCGGCTACGAGGTCACCCTCATAGGCCGCGCCCACCCCGGCAGCCGGGCGGACCCCGCCCCGGCGCCGCCCGGCGTGCGGGTCCTGCGCGTCCCGGTCCCCGAGACCCTGCACCGCCACCGCCGGCGCCGCCCCCGTCCGGGCGTGCGCTGGCCGCTGGCGTACCGCAGCGAGGAGACCTACGACCACCGCAACGCCCGGCTCACCGCACAGGCCGCGTTCATAGCCACCCGCACCGCCGAACTGGGCGTCGTCCACCGCCCGTTGCCGCTCCAGGCCGCCGCTCGCACCGGCCACGCCGGGGCGCACCTCGTCCAGGCCCTGCGCCGGGGGTGGACGGCGGCGCGCTCGGCGCAGTTCCGGGCCGCCGTACGGGCCAGGGCCGAGCCCGGCGGCCCGCTCGACGACGCGGTGACCGCGCTGACCCGGCTCCTCCTCGGCAAGAACGCCTGGCGGCGCCTCGACCCGCTGCTGCTCGACCTGGAGACCGCGTACGGCCCGGTCCTGGACGAGCTGCGCCCGCACCTGGTGCACGCCCTGGGCCACGGCACCCTCGGGGTGGCGGTGCGGGCCGCCTACCGTTCCGAGGGCGCCGGGCACCGCATCGAGGTGGTCTGGGACGCCTTCACCCGGCGCCCCGCCTCCCGCCGGCCGGCCACCGCGCAGAGCGCGCACGAGCGGGCGTACGCGTCACTGGCCGACGGCGTCGTCACCGTCGCCGACTCCTACGCCGAGCAGCTCCGCAAGCGCCACGCCCTGCCGGTCACCCCGGTGGTGGCCCTCAACGCCCCGCCGTACGAGCCCCGCCCCCGGCGGGAGCCCGGCGTCCGCGAGGCCTGCCGCCTGGCCCCCGAAATCCCGCTGCTCGTCCACAGCGGCTCGGTGGCCCCCTCCCGCGGCCTGCTCACCGTCGTCGAGGCGCTCCCGCAGCTGTACGACCTGCACGCCGCCTTCGTCGTACCGGATCCCGCGCACCCCGACGTCCTGGCCCTCACCGCCCGCGCCGCCCAGCTCGGCGTCGCCCGCCGGCTCCACGTCCTCCCCTACGTCCCGCCGGCCGCCATCCCCGCCTTCCTGGCCTCCGCCGACATCGGCGTACTCCCCGTCCACCCGCTGCCCGACCGCCAGCTGGCGCTGCCCACCCGCTACTTCGAGTACGCCCACGCACGCCTCCCGGTGGTCGTCTCCGACATCCGCGCGATGTCCGCCGCCACCCTCGAACTCGGCATCGGCGAGGTCTTCCGCGCCCGCTCCACCCCGGACTTCGTGCGCGCCGTCGGCGCCGTCCTCACCAACCCCCGCCGCTACCGCAAGGCGTACGACCGCCCCGACACGCTGCGCCAGTGGTCCTGGCAGACGCAGTCCGTGCCGCTGCTGGACCTGTACGCGCGCCTGCTGGGGCCGGGCAGAAACCGCGGGTGACCAGGGTCACCCGCGGTGACAGGGGGTCGTTGCCTCGCGCCGGGCGCATCGTTGAGTCAGTATGAAAAGGGCCGGAGCGGCAGCGAGCCCTTATTGATACCCCTGGACGGAGCGGTCTACGCGCCACGCGGCGCAGGTTTTTCCTCGATCACGCAAACAGGAGCACGTATGAGGTCTACGCTTACGGAGGTGAGCGAACTCCCTCCCCAGTCCGTAGGCGCACTGTCCGAGCAGCTCTCGGCCGAACTGATCTCCTTCCGGCGTGATCTTCACAGGAACCCGGAACTGGGGCGACAGGAGTTCCGTACGACCGCCGCCGTCAAGGCCCGGCTGGAGCAGGCGGGCCTTGAGCCCCGCACACTGCCCGGCGGTACGGGCCTCATCTGCGACATCGGCGCCACTGATCCGGACCGCCCGCGGCTGGCACTGCGCGGGGACCTGGACGCGCTGCCCATCCCGGACACCAAGCAGGTCGAATACCGCTCGACCGTCCCCGGCCGGGCCCACGCGTGCGGCCATGACGTGCACACCACGGTGACGCTGGGAGCGGGCCTGCTGCTGGCGGAGCTGGAGCGCGCCGGGCGGCTTCCGCGTCCCGTGCGGCTGATCTTCCAGCCCGCCGAGGAGGTCATGCCGGGCGGGGCGCTGGACGTGATCAAGGCGGAGGCGCTGGACGGCGTCGGGCGGATCCTGGCCGTGCACTGCGACCCGAAGGTCGAGGTCGGCCGGATCGGTCTGCGGCAGGGCGCGATCACCTCCGCCGTCGACAAGCTGGAACTCTCCATGGACGGCGCGGGCGGCCACACGGCCCGCCCGCATCTGACCACCGACCTGGTGATGGCCGCCGCCAAGATGGCCACCGAGCTGCCCGCCGTCCTCGCCCGAAGGGTGGACCCGCGCAGCGGCCTGTCCGTGGTGTGGGGCCGCATCGAGGCCGGTCACGCCTGCAACGTCATTCCGCAGCACGCCGAGCTGGAGGGCACGGTCCGCTGCCTGGAGCTGACCGCCTGGCGCGACGCGCCCGACCTCATCCACGAGGTGATCGACCAGATCGCCGGGATGTACCGGGCCAAGTGGGAGCTGACGTACCACCGCGGCGTGCCGCCCGTGGTCAACGAGCACGATTCCACCGAGCTGCTGCGGGACGCGATGACCGCCCGCTACGGTGCGCACAGCGTGGAGGACACCGAGCAGAGCCTCGGCGGCGAGGACTTCTCCTGGTATCTGGAGCAGGTGCCCGGCGCACTCGCCCGGCTGGGTGTACGCCCGGTGGGCGACACCGCCAAGCGTGACCTCCATCAGGGTGATTTCGACGTGGACGAGGGGGCGATCAAGGTCGGCGTGGAACTGTTCACCTCGGCTGCACTGCTTGCCTGACGCCTGGTGACCGTCCGGCGACGGGCGGTTCACCTGGCCGAAATGCGTCGATCCGATAACGGGTGGCCAACCCCCCTTTACCTGACATCTACGCGCGTTAAGCTCCCGCTTAAGCCAGCGCCGGACGGGGCGCTTCTAGTCGAAGGGGTACCCCTTGCGCCGGGTAACCAAGATCGCTGCCGCGGGCATCGCCTCCGCGGCGCTCGCCCTCACCGCCACCGCTTGCGGTAGCAGCTCCAAGGACACCAGCTCTTCGCCCTCCTCCAGCAGCAGCGGGCTGAAGGTCGGTGTCGCTTACGACGTCGGCGGCCGTGGGGACCACTCGTTCAACGACTCCGCCGCCGCGGGCCTGGACAAGGCCAAGGCGGACTTCGGCATCACCGTCAAGGAGCTCACCGCCAAGACGGCCGACACCGACGCGGACCGCGAGACGCGCCTGGAGCAGCTGGCCGGCAACGGCTACAACCCGGTGATCGCCATCGGTTACTCCTACGGCACGGCCCTGACGGCCGCGGCGAAGAAGTACCCGAACGTCCACTTCGGCATCGTCGACTCCGTGGTGGACGCCAAGAACGTGGACAGCATGCTGTTCACCGCGGAGCAGAGCTCCTACCTGGCGGGCGTCGCGGCGGCGCTGAAGACCAAGACCAACAAGGTCGGCTTCATCGGCGGTGTCGACATCCCGCTGATCAAGACCTTCCAGGCCGGCTTCGACCAGGGTGTCGCCGACACCAACCCGAAGGTCAAGGTCACCGCCCAGTACCTGAGCCACGGTTCCGACCTCTCCGGCTTCGCCGACCCCGCCAAGGGCAAGGAAGCCGCCCAGGGCATGCTGGACAAGGGTATCGACGTGATCTACTCCGCGGCCGGCTCGTCCGGTAACGGTTCGATCGAGGCCGTGGCCGGCAAGTCGGGCACCTGGGCGATCGGTGTCGACTCCGACCAGTACGCGGACAGCTCGCTGGCCAAGTACAAGAACTCGATCCTGACCTCGGCGCTCAAGAACGTGAATGTCGCGGTCTACGACCTCGTCAAGTCCGTCAAGGCGGGCACCCCGCTGTCCGGCACCCAGAACTACAGCCTGGCCAAGGGTGGCGTCGGCCTCTCCTACAGCGGTGGCTTCATCGACAACATCAAGACCCAGCTCGATGCCGCCACGAAGAAGATCGTCAACGGTGACATCACCGTGAAGACCTCCTGACAACGGCACCAGCAGCGAGGCCCGGTGGGGATGAGCGCAGGCTCACCCCCGCCGGGCCTCGCCCGCATTGGCGCCTGGTGGCGTTGTCGTCGGTCCACGATTCCCCCAAGCTCTCGGCTCCGCTCGAGCAGGGGGTACCCCCATCGCGTCGCCCCTCTCCGCCTTGCCAGACTTGCCTCTCGACCCGCTCCTTCATCCACCCCGCCCACCCCACCTGTCCGCGAGGCCTCGACCCGTAATAACTTTTTGATCCCGGCCACGCCCCACTATGGATCCGACGACCGCTACGCGCGTAGAGTTCGATCCTCGCGATACGTTCGCCACCACCACCCCAAGTAGCCCTTCCCGGTAGCTACCCCCGCTCTTTTCCCGCGAGGAGAGTGCGCCATCAAAGCGTCCAGTCCGAATGCCGTGGAGCTCCGCGGCATTACCAAACGATTCCCCGGAGTCGTGGCCAACCACGACATCGACATCACCGTGCGCCGAGGCACCGTCCACGCCCTCATCGGCGAGAACGGCGCCGGCAAGTCGACCCTGATGAAGATCCTCTACGGCATGCAGAAGCCGGACGAGGGCACCATCACCGTCGACGGTGAGCAGGTCGCCTTCCACAACCCGGGCGACGCCATCGCCCGCGGCATCGGCATGGTGCACCAGCACTTCATGCTCGCCGACAACCTCACGGTCCTGGAGAACGTCGTGCTGGGCAGCGAGAAGCTGCACGGCATCGGCGGCAGGGCCCGCGCCAAGATCATGGAGATCTCCGACGCGTACGGCCTCGGGGTGCGCCCCGACGCCTTGGTCGAGGACCTCGGCGTCGCCGACCGCCAGCGCGTGGAGATCCTCAAGGTCCTCTTCCGCGGCGCCCGTACGCTGATCCTCGACGAGCCGACCGCCGTCCTGGTCCCGCAGGAGGTCGACGCGCTGTTCGACAACCTGCGCGGGCTCAAGGCCGAGGGACTGACCGTCATCTTCATCTCGCACAAGCTGGGCGAGGTGCTGTCGGTCGCCGACGAGATCACCGTCATCCGGCGTGGCACCACGGTCGGTTCGGCCGACCCGAAGCACACCACCACCAAGCAGCTCGCCGAGCTGATGGTCGGCAGTGAGCTGCCGTCGCCGGAGACCCGGGAATCCACGGTCACCGATGAGCCGATGCTGGTCATAGAGGGCCTGCACCTCGCGGAGTTCGACCTCGAAGGCATCGAGCGCATCGTTCTGGACCGGATCTCGTTCACCATCCACAAGGGCGAGGTCCTGGGCATCGCCGGTGTCGAGGGCAACGGCCAGGCCGAACTGGTCGAGGCCATCATGGGCATGCTCCCGCCCGACGCCGGGGACCTCAGCCTCGACGGTGCCGACATCACGCACGCGCCCACCCGCAAGCGGCGCGAGGACGGCATCGGCTACATCCCCGAGGACCGGCACCGGCACGGCCTGCTGCTGGAAGCCCCGCTGTGGGAGAACCGCATCCTCGGCCATGTCACCGAGCGGCCCAACAGCAAGGGAGTCCTGCTCGACCCGGCCGCGGCCCGCCGCGACACCGAGCGGATCGTGCGCGAGTACGACGTCCGGACCCCCGGCATCGAGGTCACCGCGGCCTCGCTGTCCGGCGGCAACCAGCAGAAGCTGATCGTCGGCCGTGAGATGAGCCATCTGCCCAAGCTGCTGATCGCCTCGCACCCCACCCGGGGCGTGGACGTCGGCGCCCAGGCGCAGATCTGGGACCAGATCCGCGAGGCCCGCCGCGAGGGACTGGCCGTGCTGCTGATCTCCGCAGACCTGGACGAGCTGATCGGCCTGTCCGACACCCTGCGCGTCATGTACCGCGGCCGCCTGGTCGCCGACGCCGACCCCGCCACCATCACCCCCGAAGAGTTGGGCTCCGCCATGACCGGTGCCGCCTCCGGTCACCTGGAGCACGGCGAGAACGCAGGGGGAGAGGACCGATGAAGAAGATCGACAAGGAGCGGGTGCTCCTCGCCATCGCGGCCCCCCTGCTGGCCATCGCCGTCTCGTTCCTGGTCACGGCCCTGGTGCTGCTCGTCACCGGCAAGCAGCCGTTCGACGCGTTCAGCATCATGTTCGACTACGGCTTCAAGAGCGACAGCCAGGTCTACATCCTCGACAAGGGCACGACGTACTACATCGCGGGTCTCGCGGTCGCCGTCGGCTTCCGGATGAACCTGTTCAACATCGGCGTCGACGGCCAGTACCGGATGGGCGCCTTCTTCGCGGCGGCCGTCGGCGGCGCCGTGTCGCTGCCGAACTTCCTGCAGATCCCGCTGATCATCGTGGTCGCCATGCTGGTCGGCGGTATGTGGGCCGGCATCGCGGGTCTGCTGAAGACGAAGCGCGGCGTCAGCGAGGTGATCGCCACGATCATGCTCAACGCGATCGCCACCAACGTCATCGCCTACTTCCTCCAGCCCGGCCGGCTCGGCCACCTGGACAAGGCCCAGACCCAGGTCTCGACGACCCCGCTGCCGTCGTCGGGCTACTTGTTCAACTTCGACATGGGTGAGCTGAACGGCGAGATCTACGGCTTCATCGTCATCGCCGTGCTGCTGGGCATCGCCTACTGGTTCGTGCTCGGCCGCACCCGCTTCGGCTTCGACCTGCGCGCCGTCGGCCTGTCCGAGTCGGCCGCCGAGGCCAGTGGCGTCAGCGTCAAGCGCATGGTGCTCACCAGCATGCTGATCTCCGGCGCCCTGGCCGGTCTGGTCGGCATGCCGACGCTGCTCAACGACGCACACAAGTTCGGCACCGAGTTCCCGGCCGGCGTCGGCTTCGTCGGCATCTCGGTGGCGCTGCTCGGCCGCAACAACCCGATCGGCGTCGCGCTCGCCGCGCTGCTGTGGGCCTTCCTGGAACGGACCTCCACCCAGCTGGACTTCGAGGACTTCGACAAGGAGATCGTCGGCGTCATGCAGGGCGTCATCGTCCTGAGTGTCGTCATCGCCTACGAAGTGGTCCGCCGTTACGGGCTCAGGCGCCAGCAGCAGAAGGTCGGCGAGGAGCTCGCCGCCCAGGCCAAGAACAAGCAGGAGGTGGCGGCGTGACTGCCACGATGACCAAGACCCCGCCGCCCGCTGCCCCCAAGGCGCCCGGCGGCAAGCGCCGGCTCACGCTGCCGATGATCATGCTGATCATCGCGGGCGCACTGGCCCTCGTGTCGGTCGTACGGATCATCACGGGCCAGGACCAGCTCACCGCCGAGGGCCAGATCAGCGCCGCGCTCGGCCTCGCCGTGCCGATCGGCCTCGCGGGCCTGGCCGGCCTGTGGTCCGAGCGGGCCGGCGTGGTCAACATCGGCCTCGAAGGCATGATGATCCTCGGCACCTTCTTCGGTGCCTGGGCCGGCTGGCAGAGCAGCCCCTGGATCGGCGTTCTGACCGGCATCCTCGGCGGCATGGCCGGCGGCCTGGTGCACGCCTTCGCCACCGTCACCTTCGGCGTCGACCACATCGTCTCCGGCGTGGCGATCAACATCCTGGCGCTCGGCACCACCCAGTACCTCGCCAAGCTGTGGTTCAACTCCGGCGAAGCCGCCGCCAAGGGCGGCAACCCCAAGCAGTCCCCGCCCGTCGACAGCCTGCCCTCGATCACCGTGCCCGGCCTGTCCGACTGGCTGCACGACATCGAGGGCCACGGCTGGTTCTTCGTCTCGGACATCGCCGGCATCCTCGGCGGCCTGGTCACCGACCTGTCCGTGCTGACGCTGCTGGCCGCCGTCCTGTTCGTCGGCAGCTTCTTCATCCTGTGGAAGACCTCGTTCGGCCTGCGGCTGCGCTCCTGCGGCGAGAACCCGGTCGCCGCCGAGTCGCTCGGCGTCAACGTCTACCTCTACAAGTACATCGCCGTGATCGTCTCCGGCGGCCTCGCCGGCCTCGCGGGCGCCTTCCTGGCGATGGTCCCCACGCACATCTACCTCGAAGGCCAGACCGGCGGCCGCGGCTACATCGGCCTCGCCGCGATGATCTTCGGCAACTGGCGGGTCGGCGGCCTCGCCACCGGCGCCGGGCTCTTCGGCTACTCCGACGCCCTCCAGCTGCGCAACGGCGGCCCCACCGTCCACGCGCTGCTGCTCCTGCTGGTGGTGCTGCTGGCCGCGCTGGGGGCGTGGAAGCTCTGGAAGAAGGCCTTCGTCCAGGGTGCGATCGCCGTCGGCGTCGCCGCTCTGGTGCTGGTCTGGTACGTGCTGACGGACGAGGTCCCCGACGAGTTCGTGGGCTCCACCCCGTACGTCGTCACTCTGCTGGTGCTCTCCCTGTCGGCACAACGGCTCCGGATGCCCAAGGCTGACGGTATGCGCTATCGCAAGGGCCAGGGCAAGTGACGCCTCCCATCGACTGGGAGGAACTGCGGACGCGGGCCCGGGACGCGATGTCCCGGGCCTACGCCCCCTACTCCAAGTTCCCCGTGGGCGTCGCCGCGCTGGTCGACGACGGCCGCGTCATCTCGGCGTGCAACGTGGAGAACGCCAGCTACGGGCTCGGCCTGTGCGCCGAGTGCGGGCTGGTCTCCACCCTGCACGCCACCGGGGGCGGCCGGCTGGTCGCCTTCACCTGCGTCGACCGCGCCGGCAATCAGCTCATGCCGTGCGGCCGCTGCCGCCAGTTGCTGTGGGAGCACGGCGGTCCCGGACTGCTCGTGGAGATGGCGGACGGGATCCGCACCATGCGGGACGTCCTGCCGGACGCGTTCGGCCCAGAAGACCTGATCAATCGTTAGGAAGCTGACTTACCATGGACGCCATTTCCGTCATCCGTACCAAGCGGGACCGCGGCCGGCTGAGCGACGAGCAGATCGACTGGGTCATCGACGCCTACACGCGCGGCGTCGTCGCCGACGAGCAGATGTCCGCCCTCGCCATGGCCATCCTCCTCAACGGCATGGACCGCGCCGAGATCGCCCGCTGGACCGCCGCGATGATCAACTCCGGCGAGCGCATGGACTTCTCCTCCCTCCCCCGCCCCACCGCCGACAAGCACTCCACCGGCGGCGTCGGCGACAAGATCACCCTCCCCCTCGCCCCGGTCGTCGCCGCCTGCGGCGCCGCCGTACCGCAGCTCTCCGGGCGCGGCCTCGGCCACACCGGCGGCACGCTGGACAAGCTGGAGTCCATCCCCGGCTGGCGCGCGCTGCTGTCCAACGACGAGATGCTCTCCGTCCTCCGCGACACCGGCGCCGTCATCTGCGCGGCC
>Ga0307517_10002488_pt1 | contig 29462 bp, 11 predicted proteins | sample 23_EM_MG_FD_194515 | JGI IMG/M metagenome (GOLD analysis project Ga0307517, IMG submission 194515) | Populus trichocarpa ectomycorrhiza microbial communities from riparian zone in the Pacific Northwest, United States - 23_EM | ecosystem: Host-associated > Plants > Roots > Unclassified | place... | reverse complement strand
ATATTCATGTATATATTAATATTTATATATTTTTAAGATTATTTGAAAAGTACCCATAACCAGACTGCCAAACACGCTCTAAAAGTCTTAAGTTGCTGGTTTCTAAGCTTTTTTCGAGCATGGATACATTTAGATACGTTGGCTAGAAGCTTGAGCACATGTTTGTGTCCTTTTGTACCCATTGTGTACTTCATTCAGCACATGCATGTTGGAGCAAGTATCTTCTTGTAAATCAATTTTAGGATTAGATCCCAACTTTGATTATTATCTGTGGTTTTGATTAAGAGTTTTCACGTTTAGGTGAATCTTTCATGAACAAAAAGATGCAATCGATTCTTAAACCAAATTGCATGTACTTTAATCAGTACGTGCATGTACGGGGCAAAGCACAATAATTTTTTCATTAAATCTTACAAAGTGTTTATAAATGAAGTAATAATGTTCTTTTAGAGTGTTTTATTTAAAAATATTTTAAAATAATATTTTTTAAAAAAATATTATTTTTAATATTAACACATCAAAACGATCCGAAAACATTAAAAAAATTTAATTTTAAAAAAATTAGAATCTAGAAAAATAATAGTTACGATGTTCAATCAAACACCTTAATAATTATCAAACTTAATTTAAAAATTAACCATAAAAAGGTTTAGGTTAATGAATTACGAGGTTAACAAGAGGGTTATTACATATTACAATAATTTTCCAAGAATGAATTGGTGTTTAAGATTGCAATTTTAGTTTCAAAATATAACATATTTCATTTGATTTTACAAGAAGAAAGTTTGAAGTGTTGCTTACTATGATGGAGACAAATTCCCCTGATGTGCTCAGCCTCAGCGAACCCTTGAATGGTAACCAAGAGCTTGTTTGGCAGTGTAGTTGCGGGTGCTTTTCAAATAACTTTTCGTGCCAAAATGCATGTCAATGATGTTTTTTTATTTTTTAAAAATTATTTTTGACATCAGCACATCAAAACGTACAAACCATATTAAATTTTAGTAAAAAAAAAAAAATTCAAATTTTTTAGAAACGTAGGTTGAACCGCGTTCCCAAACACTTCCAAAATATATCCTTTTCTAATTCTTTTCAATGTTGTTATTCCACAACAATTTCAAGATTTAAAATGATTTAATGTATAACTTGTGCATTGAGTGAAAAAGATTATAAATGGTGTAATGATTAGAGGGAATCAGTTGGATTTAGTGGCATTCTAGATTGTTTGCGCATGCTGCACTGTGAATTATATATAAAAAAAGTCCAATGAAAAAAAATATTTAGATGCTATTAATATTTTTTTAATAGAAAATATTAAATCGTCTAAGAGTTAACCGGATATGATATATCGATCTGGAGGCTCTAAATATAACCTAAATAATTGATAAAAATATAATTTGATTTAAAAAAGATTAAAAACGATGTTTTTTTTAAAATATATTAAGACAACAACATATTGGATTGACCCGAATCAACCTAGGTTAACTTACCAAATCAATGACTCGGGTCATAAGACCATGATAACTCCATATAAAATAAATTAAAACAAATTATAAAACTCAATTCCAAATTAACATTATATTGGATGATGAAATTGAAAAGAATTTAATTAGAAAAGATCTAAAAAATGACCCGAGTAAACCTGTTAAACTCACGACTCAAGTCATGAGACCAAGATAACCCCATGAAAAGTAAATTAAAAAAATATTTTGAAGCTCAGTTTCTAATTATCCGAATATTGAATGATGAGATTGAAAAAAATTCAATTAAAAAAGAACTAAAAAAACAACTCGAGTCAACTCGGGTTAACTTGTCAAAACCATGATTAGGTTATGAGACCGAAATAACCTCATAGAAAATAAATCAAAAAAATAACCCTAGTCAACTCAGGTTAACTTATCAAACCTACTATCCGAATTATTAGACTAAGATAACACCATAAAAAGCAAATCAAAACAAATTATAAAACTCGATTCCTAATTAACCCAATATTGAAGGATAAAATTGAAAAAAAAAAGTTCAATCTAGAAAAAAGACATAATAAAATAATTTAAGTCTATTCGAATTAACCCGTGATTCATATCATGGGATCAAAATAATCTTATAGAAAGTAAACTGAAACAAATCATGAAGTGTAATTCTTAATCAACTCAATATTGAAAGATTAAATTAAAGAAAAACAACAATTAAAAAAAAACTCAAGTCAAATTGATTAACCCATCAAACCCATAAAACATATCATAAAACTAAGATAATCGAATAGAAAAGACCGCAACAATGTTATATATTGTAAATTATATTTAGTTTTTGTTAAAAAAACAAAACTATTGCAAGTGAGGTGGTGCTAAAGAATTTGTTAAATTTCTTTATGTGAATCTGAATAAATTATATTTAGTTCACAAACTTTTCGTATTTTATTTGTCAATTTCATTGGTTGTGTTTATTATTGGAATGTGACTAATGGAGAGTGTGTTACAAATTAGAAGGGAAGTTGGAAACGATAGGCTATGATTATAGATAGACTTTGATTAAGAGATAGATATGTTTAGGAAAGTTTTACAATGCTCAAATTGTAATTACTAGACAAACTCTCTCTCTCTCTCTCTCTCGTTTTTTTATTCTCTTTCTATCCCTTTTTCTCTAGTTTTTCTCCCCTTGCTGTGTTTCTCCTCCTTGTGTCTTCTTTTCATTTTCCTCTCTCCTTTTTGTGTTGCTGTAAATATCTAATAATTATAGCATGAGCGTCATAAGATTTCTTGTTTGTGAAGATAGTGACAGGACATGTTTTTAGTTTGATAAACACGATGATGGTGAAGACAAGTGAAAAGTGTATATGGTGAAATAGAATGTCTGAAGCTTTTCTATAGGCAAATTGTGATGGTAAAAAAGGTTTTCAAAGGATAGTTTTCTTTTCCATTAGCAAAAAGGGCAATTCGAGCATAAAAAACTCATAATACATTTCTATGACAAACTTAAAATATAGGATTTCATCCTATTTACATAAATCGTATTTTTTACCATGTTGCATTCAAATTCAAAGAAAGTGTGCTTCGGAAGATGCCTGGTGAAAGGGTTCACTGCTGATCAATTTGAGCACAGGATGCCTCCATCAACCCATTGCGAATCTGGTCGCCGATGTCTCTTACATGACCAGGGCCATGAGGGATGAAAACAGTGGTGTTCTTAGATGAGTTGCCGAGGTCTTTGATGGTGTCAAAGTACTGTGTGATCATGATGAGATCCATCACCTCCTTAGCTGATGTGCCTGTCACCTTGTGTGAGAACTCCAGTATGTTCTCTCTCAAACCATCGGTGATTGCCTGCCTCTGCCTGGCCACACCAACCCCACCAAGGTACTTGGCTTCAGCGTCAGCTTCTGCCCTTTTGACTAGGAGCACCTTTTCAGCTTCACCTTTGTATACACTAGCAAGCTGAAGTCGTTGAGCTGAGATACAGAATTGATATGCAAAAGTTATTTGCAAATGAAGTTGAGGATCACAATTAAATGCCATCAATAGCAAGCAAGCAACTGATCACTATATCAGATACATAGAACCGGAAGCTTGTCCAAAATCAAACACAACAGATAATTTAGACTCTAAGGAAATTACCAAGAAAGAAAGTTTACAATTGTTGATGTTTAGTAAAACCATTACTTGGTATAATGACAAATTTCATGCATAGAGATAATGAGATCCCTAAAATGAAACAATAATCTGGATGCTGTTAGAGAGGTAGCAAGAATACACACCATCTAGTTAGGAAAAAAAAAAACAATTCATAGTGAATAATGGTAGTGGAAAATTCAGTTAAAGTTGTCTATTACATCTTGCAAACTATCAGAGCTAAAACTAAAACTAAAATTGAGTAGGCAACTTATTTTAGTTCCCATGTCCTTCCAGAAATCAGCAATGTCTTTCATATGATATCCAAAAAAATAAAACGAGAAGGTCTTTATGTAGTAAAACAAGTGAGAATGTGTAGGGTGATTAATACCTGCATTGATCTCGTTCATTGCCCTGCGTACAGTATCATCAGGTATAATGTCAACCATCAGAATGTGCTCTATGCAGTAGCCATAGGCTCCCATCACCTGATTCATTAAGTCGACATGAGATAAGAACAACAGCAGTGACATGACTTCGGCAATACTAAGAAAATTCTTATCTAACACGCGCACAAAAAAAAGGAATCATATATCAAGAAGAGTGCACTTGAATAATCAAAATATTGAATAATCCAAAGAACCATTGCTACAAATTTATAAAACCATGGGATTCGACAAAAGAAGCAGGTATCCAATTACCTTCTCCAATTCCTCCAAGACAGCTATGGCAACCTCACCCTTCTGCTCGAAAAGCTCATCCAATGCCATTCTTGGAACAATAGCTCGAACCACTTAAGAAACATGAAATACGTCACAATGAAACGAGGTGAAAACTCTCAAAACTCAAAAAAGGAAGAGTAATATAGACGCATTATTGGATAATAAAAATCTATATCCCATGCTACAACTATGGAGTACCATCAAATACATAAGCCTGAATCTGCTCCCTGGGATTTGCCAACTCATAGAATGCATCATCAGCATTTTCCTTGACTATTCGGTACTGAATCGAGCAAACCAATTGCACAAAGACATTATCCTGCATTGACATAAAACTATGTAAAGCCCTTAATTTTCTATAAAAGAGAAACAAAAATCTTAGCCCAAAACTAACCATTAGAGGACAGCACAAAATCAGAAAACAGAAAATACAGTGCAAATTTTATTTCATCACCTAACAATCACATTCTTGATAGAAACAGCGTAAAACCCTGAAAACTCAATTTCTAATCTCTTTTACTTCTACTGGCTTTTCTCAACAACCAAACATGATCACAACAGAAATAGTGTCACATAATTAGCAATCTGATCACATTAAACATATCGGGGAACCGATCAGAGCCATTATAAACAAGGGATCAGGTACTTCCAAAGTCTCAAATCTTGAAAACACATTAACAAATACTAAATACTAAAGCCTTTAGAACCCCTAAACTCTCCATCAAACACAACAAAACACAAGACCCACATCCAGAAATTCAAGAAACACAAATCCAAACAAAACCCACAAATTCTACACTCCTTAATCACCAATAAAGCCAATAAACACTAAGCCCTAAAACCCCCAAAAATCCTACAGAAAACACAACAAAACACACAACCCACACCCAAAAATCCAAGAAACACAAAACATGACAGAACCCACAAACCTTCCATTCCTTAATCACCAAGAAACCAAACAAAATGAAACTTAATCGAGAATTAATAAGGAAAAAACCTTGGTTTTGGTTTCAATGCGGACATCAAGAGAGTGAATTCTGGTAGACAAAACACCGGCCAAACATTGACCAGCAAGGCAGTTAAAGAAGTGGAAACCTGGCGGAGCCAATCGCTCAAAACGACCCCACCTTTCAACAACACCAACGCTAGCTTGGTCTACGCATCCACATAAAAAACAGCATGTATTACCCATGATTTTGCTCCTCTTCGTATCTGATAGGAAAGATTAGAGAGAGAGAGAGAGGGAGAGAGGGAGAGAGATGAATGTGCGGGCTCTGTGTCATTTAGGAAACGGTGGGATGCCTTGACTTTCTCTTTGGTTTCGGTGGATTTTTTTTTAATTTCTAATTATGATTATTTTTTTCACTAATTTTTTTTAGTTATTTTGAAGTTTAATTTATCTGACAACTTAATAAAATGTTTTTATAATTAAGTGTGTTTATCATGCAATCAGAATTTAATCGGATAATATTAATATAAAATTTAAATGATTGAATCTGAATAAAATAATAATAGGATTTATCAAATGCAAATTAAGAGTTTAAATTTTAAGATTATGAATTACCTAATTTGGCCATAGATAATCATCCCAAAAGTTAAACCAACTAAAAAAAATCTAAATTTAGGGGTAAGAAAAAATCATTTAAATTTGAAGCATGTGAAGATTTAATTTTCTTGCTACTTAGTAATTACTAATTAGTCAATTCACTCTTTTATTAAATGGAATTTTGTAGGGTCTAACGCAAATGCTATGCATGACCTAGCATTCATGGATGACTTGGAATTTTTCTTTGTTAAGTTTTCAATAGAATATATAAAGTTATTGTTTATTCTAGTGTTTAAAAGTATTTTTAAAAATAATTAAATTTTTTTATTTTTTTATTTTAAATTAATATTTTTTTAATATTTTCAGATATTTTGATGTGCTGATATCAAAAATAATTTTTAAAAAATAAAAAATATTTTAAAAAATAATTACAACTATACTTCCAAAATATTTATGAGGATATATTTTAATGTAGTGGATTATAGATTACATCGTAACAAAAACATTATGTTTTATGTTTTTGCTGGTAAAACACGTGCAATGGAAGTATACTGCGTTGTCAAGCTAGCAGTAAATATTTTAGTTGAAGAGGAAAAAAATGATCAGTTACTTGCAAATTATGTTGGTCGATAAAAGTTACAGAGCTCTGCAAATTTCAGATTATCTTCCTCCCCTTGGTCTCGTGCCATTGTTTAGTTTAACCTATTCAGTGTAACCCTACGATTCCGAGTCAACAGAAAGTGTTAATTACGTGGTTGATGGTAAAAAATGTCAAGAGCTTCATGTAAATTCTTTGAATCTTAGTGTTAGTTTACCCTTTTACGTCGGAAAATCTTATAATACTCTAAACATTGTATCATGCAATCTCCTAGACTTGCTTTGTTGAAGCTTTTACTTGGTGACAATGCCCCGGCAAACTTTGAAGGGCTAGCTGCTTACTTCGTTTGGAGGGGCACATGTTGCAGAGAAGGAAGAAGACTGCTAGATTGCTTTGTCAAGAACTTGATGACGCATGATTATTGCCTCTTGTATAGGGATTAAGTGTGGCTTTTGAATGTGAAACGTACAGTGATTTATTTCCTCTGAAAAAATCTACATGTGAGAACAGGAGTCGATAAATAAGTTGATTTTCATGGGAGATACCTAGAAGAGCCATATTGTTTCAGGCTCTATCTATCAAATATTCAATAGTACTATTGATGAGGCAGGTATGTTCCCCTGCTGTGATGATACCTACTAACGCCAGCAACACCCTGCATGCAACAAAGATACTAGGTATTAACTTTTAGAAGCTGAAGACTATGCATGAGTACGCATGCATAGGTTTCAAAAGACATGCATTCATGGGCAATGCCGGGAGGTTTTTGCTTTCAATTCTGGCAAGGAAATTGAATGCTGATCAAAGAGAGTTGGATTCAATAAAAGCTATAATATCTTCCTACTCCAGAGTCACAACTTTATACAACCATTGTCAAATTAAAGATAAGCTAACTGGGAAAAGAGTTTTGAAACCACTCCCTGGGTTATCTCGTCATGAAAACACACTTCTTTGGGAAAATTTAGCTCAGAAATTTCTTTTTTTAAAACAAAAATCCTACGGAATGCAGAATTTGTGGCCATAGTTGATAAAACAGATAATGTGCGCTAATTTGTATAAAAAACAACCAAAGTTGGTGGATGGAGATGTAACTTGGACAAGAAAGGATACCTGATATACAGCAATGCTTGTGTAATATTGAGCATGGGAAGATGGAACACCTGATTCTGCAATAAGAACAAAACTATCATATCATTATATGGAGAACGGTAGGGTAAATTCATCCTAGGGAGACCCTAATATGAGACCATTAAAAGTAAATAAAGTTCAGCTAGCCTAAAAGAGATCTATCAAGAGATATCAGAAATTTAGAACCACTAAGGAGAATCTAGAATAGTATCCATGAGGGTAATATGGTAAAACACTAAACTATGTATTGAGACTAGATGGCAATATTCCAGATACAGAAAAACAGTTACTCATATTTGATTTGTAAGACTACACATGCAAAACACTACACTGCCTCTATAAGCAAATAGTGTGGGTGCATGCTTGGGGAGAAGGGAAAATGGGTGAAAGAGCATGTAGACAAAATTGCACCTGAAGTTCCACAACTTCAGAAGTGATATTTGTGTTATTGTTGTGCAGTCAAGTACAACAATAATGTGAGAGAATCCAAGCAATTAAGTAAACAATTAGAACCTCTACTCACAGCAATAACGCTACTCACATTCAATTGGACAAATTACAGATTCAAAACATCAGAGGTAATAATACTTCTGCAAGAGCAAATAGCGGATGTGAGCCTTGAGGAGAGAGGGGCAGGGACTGAATTCTGGAAAATGAGAGGTGCACCAGAAGTTGTACAACTTCAGAGGTGAATATGTTGAACATGCACTCATCCATCTAGCCAAACCATGAAATTTAGTAGCAATATGCGAACTCTTACATAATCAGCCAAGAATTGCAATGGCTGGTTACATACATTACAATGATGCATTTATATTACATATAGAAGAATCTCGGTTCATAGAATTCCTACTTTTTTGGTCTTTTAGAAATGATATGAAGACTAATCCAAGCTCAACACCACTCCCAAGAAATAAATGTATAAACAAAAGTCCAAATGAATATTCAAACACAAAATCATATTCTCCCATTGGACTGACAAAGCTTCAGCAATTAAATTTAATAAAGCAGGTTTGGGATGCACTAAAGATGCAAAAAGAAAATTCAGAGGACTTAAAAAGCTACCTCTCACATAAGCAGATCCCTGGTTGCCTTGACCACTGTACCCGCCAGCTCTGCGGACAAATGACAACCTTATAAGCATTTGAATCAAAGTAGAAGCTCGAAACACAAGGAAAGACTATCAACATTAGAAAGAACCTTCTCAAACTGTAATCATTAGCAACAAAGCCTTGCTTTTCTGCAGCAGGCTCAATATATCCTGCATGAGGTAAGGCTTGTCTTCCAAGGCCAGGTTCAATGTATCTAACAGAAGGTTGGCTTTGATTCTGAAAGCTGTGTTGAAGGTAACTTAAATGAGATTGCCCTTGATGCCAATGAGCAGCCTCAGCATACCCTGCATAATGTTGAGCTGGTTTCCTTGTAGCAGGTTCTATATATCCAGCATGGGGTTCCTGGAAGAATCATTTCATATGATCAAACCCACAGCCCTAGATCAATGGGCAGGAAAATATAAGTTACCATATCCGATTGGTGCCTCTTGGATCCAGAAATTGAGCTGCTCCCCTCCTCGCGGTGAGGTTTTCTCGCTGAATTTCTATTGATTTGCCTACCTTGAGCATTACCTGCAAAGTTTCGCCACATAAGACTGTCTCGCAATAACAGCTACAAGAAAACACAAAGAAGTCAAACAGCAAAAAACTACCTCTAGATTTCTTTGATTGTCTACTATTAAGATCATGGTCAATCTTTCTCTTCCCACGATCATTCCTTTTTTGAGGCAAATTCTTTATCTTTCGAGCTGTTTTTACTCAGTTGGCATCCTGACCTTCACTGAAACTGGTTCGATGGTTGTTTGGTTTACCTTCTTTAGTACTATTCAACAATGAAGGAGCTTGAATCTCTTCTTTAGCAATGCCCCTTCCTCTTTTTCTAGTTCCCTTGGACTTGTTACCATGAGCTTGTGCTTTTATTTCAGTCCCAACCTCTTCGTACTTTGCATGATGTTTACCCCATCTCCTTTTCTTCTGCGCTGCTCCTCTAAATCTTGTCTTGGCAAGGTCAGCCTTAACCTGAGACAAAAAGTGATATAAAAGATGTTGCTTTAAGGGATCCACACACACATACACATGTTACGGCATCCAGGTAATCACCTTAGTTTCTCCTCCAAGCTGGGTCTTATTGATCCCTTCCACACAAGCAAGTGCACTTTTATGAGAACTAAAAGCAATAAATCCAAAATCCTTGTGTTTAGCACCAAAATTTCGAGGTAACAAAACATTTATGATCTCTCCATACTGTTTGCAGAGCTCTTTCAGCTTCTTTACATTCCAGGATTTCACTAGCCCTTTAACATGAACAGTTGTCACCTACAAGAAGAAAAGCCACAGTCTCTGTCATTTACAGGACCGACACCAGTAAAATGGAAAAGTGATTTAACAGTGATCTGAAAGCATCCACCAAAGCCTACGTATTTCCTGCTGTATATTAGATTTCTGTTAACTCTGTAAAAAACTGATGAACATATTCGCAACTTCAGAAGCCAATTAAGTCAATGGACTAACAATTATTTAGGCATAATCTAATCAAATGCCTGATGACACGATTTTTCATTTTCAACAACTAATTCACCAATTACCTAACTGGGATAGCTACATTTACCAATAAGACAAGGTTCACTCTATTAGTCACGTCTCCATGAATGCAAACTATACGGGCATGTTTGTGTTTATTACCAATCTTTTCCCTACAGATTCATCTGTGTTTTAACTCAAAGAAAAAAAAGGAAAAATGAAAAGAAAACAAGGGATAGGGAGGGAGAAAACGAAAGAGGGACAGCAAGGGTGACCAACATGGATTTCTAGTTGCCTTTGTTTCCCTGAGCTGGTTAGAGAAGGATCTTCAACCTCTTCGGTATCATCACTGTCCTCATTATCTTCCACATCATCTGCAATGTCCCCTTCTTCATCACAACCTTCTTGGACATCAGTACAGTCATCCAAATGTCCAAGTGATTCCATGAGTTTGTTGTCTTCACCATCTCCATCATCTTCCTTATCATCTGCACTCCTCAGTTCTTCATCGCCATCATCTTGGTCTCCAATAGATTCACCCGCAGGCCCTGGTGATTTCATGCCATTGTTAACTTCATTATCTTGTGCACAAGCTATGCTCTCCCTTTCGCATGCGCTCTTTCCATCCTCATTACTTCCTTCTTGAACTCCAGAAAAGTCATCCAAATACCCAAGTGATTCCATGACTTTTTATCTTCACCATCTCCATTATCTTCCATATCATCTGCACTCTTCATTTCCTCATCACCATCATCTTGGACTCCAATAAATTCATCTGCATGCCCTGGTGATTTCATGAAATTGTTAACTTTGTAGCCTTCGTTATCTTTAACACCATCTGTGCTCTCCCTTTCACACGCGGTCTTTCCTTCCTCAGCACCGCCTTCTTGAACTCCAGAAATGCCATCCATATGTGCAGGTGATTTAATGACATTGTTATCTTCATCATCTTCCACTCTTTTCCCTTCCTCATCACCACCCTCTCGGACTCTAAGAAAGTCATCCAGATGCCCTGGTGACTTCATAACATTCTTACCTTTGCTGTGTTCTGCATTTTTTACATTATCTTTTCCCTCCCTTTCATCTGCACTCTTTCCTTCCCCATCACCACCTTCTTGGACTCTGTAAAAGTCATTCATGTGTCTAGGTGATTGGATGGCATTGTTATCTTCATTGTAGTCGTCATTTTTCACACCATTTGCACCCTTCCCTTCCTTATCACCACTTTCCTGAACTCTAGAACAATTATCCATGTGCACAGGTGATTTCAAGACATTGTCACTGTTTCCCTCATCATCACCACCTTCTTGCACTCTTGAAATGCCATCCATATGCTCGAGTGATTTTACAACTTCATCAGAAGCAGGAGTCTCTTTTTCAACAGAATTCTGGTTTGCACCTACAACAAGTATGTAGTTAGAATCGGTAACCCCTCCATCGCCAATCAGCAGGGGCCAATTAGTTGAATTTGGTTTAAAAAAATGAAAAAAAGCATAATCACCATCAGATAAAAACAAGAAACAAGGAGAATGGCACACAGAAAACTTAAGCACAAGCAGTTACATGCATAGGTTTAGCAGAGCATTACCAGGTGAAAGTCCAATTTCCAAATTTGAGTTTGTGCATGATGCAAATATAGCAAGATAAGAACACTAGTAACTGGAACAGCCATTCTATATGGACCACACTATTAATATGTCTCTACATCAGAAAATATCAACAGAAGCTTCCACATTCATTTAGCATGGTTTCTACATTCCGTAAGATGCTACAAGCAATAGCTCTCGCTTTAGTTTTGGGTTGTGATTTGTTCGAAAATAAGCGTGTCATCCACCAACACCACACTTTCTGATAGATGAAAAGTAAAAGCTAATATTAAAAGAATAACCTTCAAAAGCATTCAGTCCCAAACTTCAATATAATAGGAAATGCAAACATGAAACCCAAATAATCACTTCATGCAACAAACTATCAGCAATCAAACCAAGATATACACTTATTTCCAAACTGCCCTTCATCTGGGCATCAAAAAGTTTGCATTTTTATCACTTTCTAACTTCCATAAAACACGCAGCTACACGACTTTCCCCTAATCCCATCACATTAAATTTTCAATTTCCACAATGCCCTTCATCTCGGCAGCACAAGGTATCCATTTGAATTTCTTTTTTCACTCTCTAACTTGCAAAAAACCACACAACCACACAGCTTTCCCCTAGTCCTACCACATAAAATTTCTGACTCCCGCAATTCCCTCATCTGGGCACTAAAACTTTTGCATCTTTATCAAACTTTTCTATCTCTTACTTGCACAAAACCAAAACTAGACTAAAAACCTCAAATTTTATACAAAAACATAATACATTAATCAAACATCAAGAGATAACATACAATCAATTATATAATTCTCCAAAACCAAACAAAAACACTAACACAACAAAATAATACAAACATAACTGCATCATTACCTTCATTACCTTCATTACCATTGAAGTTCAAATTCTCTTCTAAAACACCATCCATTTCCCGCTTCGTAAACGCAACAACCCATGATTTGTCGTCCAAAGTATCATCGTTAACTCCTTTCAATTGCTCTGGGCTCCGCCCCAAATCATCAACAACATTGTCATTTTCATTTATCTCTTCTTGTTTAATCTTCACTTCTTCCACATCAATTTCTTCATTTATTTCTTCCTCTGTCGATTGAACTGCTTGCCGTTTTGAGATTCGAGTGGATTTCTTGCTTGTCGCTTTGGCTCTCCTTCTTGTTGATCGACGAGGAGGCAATGTCAAAGAGTGAATTTTCCCCTTGTCAGAGAGGATTATTGACAGAGTGATGAAACAAGGAATGTAAAGTAAATGGGCTTACGCCACGCGTCATTTTTTCCATTAATTATTTTATAGTTTTTTACTAGTTTTGAACGTTTTCAAATTAGTAGTTTTTTGCTCTTAAATCACTCTTTTTTAATTAAAATTTCTCATCCTACTTGTTTCTCTTTTGTTTCTTTCATTTTGCAGAGAATAAAAATAAAAACAAATTACTTGAAAGTAACAAGGAATTAATGAAATGACTAAGTTGTAAGAAAACTTTAAAACGTAAAGATTATATTATAGTTTTTGGAACTACAATAGCTAATTAATCAATTTCATTAAACATTCTTAAGAAAATATTTTCATCGAATTAAAAGACTAAGCTATAATTATATCAATCTTTTCTTCTAGTAGAATTAATTTTTTAAAAAAATTGAACTATTAATGTTAATATGAGAACTTGCTACTTCACCAATATGAAATTGAATGTAAATTAATTCTATATTAGAAATGGTTTCAACTGATTGGATTAATTTGATTTAATAATATTTTTTTATTAAAACGAGTTTTAAAATTATGAAATTAATTTGATTTAAATTAGTGAAAATATAAAATCTACACAACCAATTCTCGTCGATAAAAAAACTATTCCAAGTAGATGTGTGAGAGAGTAAAAGAAAAAAGGGTTGAATTTCTATAAAAGTATTATAATTTTTTTTTAATATTTTTGAGATATTAAAATTGGATAAATAGTATTGAAATGATTTCATTTTTACAATTTTGTTGGGTTAAAGCTTATTGATGGGCTACGTTTGGGCCTTGGTTCTGTCAAATTTTCGAATGGACCGAGCTTGAATCTTGAGAATTTATTCGTGGGCCGTCTCCATCTCCATTGGATTCCCTTCGTTGATCGAGGAAACATGACCCAAAAACTCTCGACGGGCAATCCAAAGATCACCCCTTTTTATTATTTCTTTTTATTCAAACTTTAGAATAGCTGGGAGAATTTAACCTTTTAAATTCATCTGGCGATCTTCACCATGAACAAAATAGTGGCTGAAAATGTAGGAATCATATTTAGACCACTGATGTTTATTTAATTTCATGGATATAGACCCGATCTGATTTAAATAGACAAGCATTTTTTAAACTAAATAGATAATTAGTAGGGTATGAATAATTCACTCAAACTTAACCTGAAACATATATTTATATCATATAAATATATTTATTGAATGTTTAGATTTTTTTAATGTAATATGATATATTCATATCTTAATATATACATAATATACACACACACATCCACTTCAAATATATATATTAATTATTTTATTTTTTATTGATTAATAAATAATGAATACCCATTAAATATCCGAAACTTAATTGTTAGTTTATGAATATTTAAATTTTTTATCTGATAAATAATGGATAGAATATAAACTTTACTAAATAAGATTTGATTTTAGGTGACATTCAAAGTTATATTCTCTAACCAAACAAAAACATTTTATGGTCGTTTTTTATCGAAATAAAAAAAAATCTTTCGGTTAGTAATTTCACCAACCTTCTTTCGATTTCTTTTATCCTAAGGCAAAAGGAATAATAAATTGCAAGGGTGACTTTAGTCTAGCATTTTATCCATTTTCTGCCTTAGATTTGGAAAACAGTTTTTGACTGACAATACTATATCTTTTTTTTTTTTTAGTTTAATGTGGGTGTCCGGGCCAGCTTGTGCGCACCTCGACTAATCCCACGGGCCCTGAAGTTAACGACCATATAAGCCTCCAGTGGCCATCATATGAGCAACCACAAGGCTCGAACTTGAGACCACAGAGAGAGCAAACCTCTTGGTCCCAAACTCTTACCACTGCGCTACCACCTAGATGGTTGACAATACTATATCTTGTAGCATAGGCAAGCAGCAAAATTCGAAAAGCTAGAAGTGTCATGCCAAGAGTATTAAAATTTATCTGTTAGAACTTGGAATTCTCATTGCAAAATCTTGGATTTAAATTCTAAAAAAAAAAAGATGGAGTGAAATCCAGGGTGTTGGGTTTTCAAATATTATATACGCATAGAGAATTATAAAACAAAATTATTCGGGAGTCCCTGGAATTTCATTAGAAAGATCTAAAGTTATTTAAAAAATTTATTACTTGAAATTCTGATCTTATTTGATTTTGAATAATTCCTTAAAGGTTGGGTTGTTGCAAATAAAAAATCATCCAATTGTCTGGCCTCCAACGATAATTCACACAAACTACCCGTGAGAAATCTCATAAATTTCTATTTAGAAGAGATTGATTGCTATGTCTAGAGTGCTAGCTTTAATATTGTATTTACATAATTTTTTTTGTCTAACACACAACCACTCCTCACTTTAAAAAAAAAAAAAAAGAGGCATAACTTACTATTTATAGAAAAATCTGAAAAATCCTATAAATTAGTAAAATATCAATTTGCCCTCTAAATAATATTCATATATTGATTCAGAACATATTTAGAAATTAACTCAATCAAGTCCTTACTTGATTTTTCTAAGTCTAGAAATATAATTTATTAGTCGTTTGAATTAACCTTTTAATGACCAATTTTTCAATGTAATTAATATATTTTTTATTAATAATTTTTTGATTTAACATTAAAGAATAAAGTATGTTTACCATGTTAAATCATGTTTGCTCTTTACATAATAGTCATTGATCGTTTGAATAAAATTTGAAACCCTTTTCAAATCTCATTCCACCTTGGTCAATGATTTCTTAGTTAATACCATTTTTTCTAATTCATCTAAGGTGATAAATTCTCTATTAATCACTCAAGTACCTTTATATAATTCATGTTACATCCAATGTCTACCATTTTATTATCTTAATTAAGATAACATGTAACAAGATTAAAGTATAACATTCTCTATATAATATGACTTAGTAATCTCAAGTCTAAAAATCACTTACACAATCTCTTCATATTGAATTTTCATGCGGGTCAGTTCAGTGTACATGTCTTATAACAAACACTTACATATTAGTTTTAAGTTTCACTTATACCTCAACTTATAAGAACAATTGTTTCAGTTTCATAAAAAAAAGAATATAATATGTACCAGTCTTTATAACTCTAATGAATATCCAGTATTTAAGATAGTATCAACCAAGAACATTTTAGGAATAATACTTTAAAGCAGTAAGAATCTCATAATTATAACAATTTTATAATTTTCTTTGCAAATTATTTTTGTTTCAAAAACTTTATCTTTGCTCTAAATTTATTAATCTAATATTATATGAATATTAAAGATAAATTAAGCATTTATTAATAATAAATATATATTTATATTAATACAATAATACCACATGTAATCAACCAATTAGTTATAATATATATTAAACTAACATAGGAATAAGAGAAAACACCTCATCATGCACCTCGAAACTTTTTTTTTCTTTTTTCTTTTTTGTGTCATTGACAGATTACAAATGACAAGAAAATTCATGTTAGGATATCCCTAATGACCCTTCCACGTAGAAATAGCATTCAGGGAATTTGAAGTACTAATATTGCTTATTCTTCTTCTTTTTTTTTTCTTTTTTTTTAAATAAAACTAGATTGCATTTACACTCTTTGATATATCAAGGATTCTTTTATCATGAATTTTATATTTGTATGTGTTCGGTAATGCGATACACAAAACTTTTTAAAAACATCATTTTCAATTAAAAATACATTAAATAACATTTTAAAAATTTATGTTTTATTTTTTACATCAAAATGATTTTTCAGATGAAAAGCAAAATTCATCGCAATTCCAAACCACACCAAATGCCTGTTTGTTTTTACTTTTCAAAAGTGTTTTTGAAAAAATTTGATTTTTTTCTTCAAATTAATTTTTTTTTGTATTTTCATATTATTTTGATGTGTTAATGTTAAAAATAAAAAAATATCATTTCAATATATTTTCAAGCAAAACACACTTTAAAATGTGTTTGAGGGCTATTAAAAAATGATTAAAAAATAAAAAATAATAATAATTAAAAAATAAAGAAAAGTAATCATTACCACTCCTTACTGAGTGAAAATAATCTCCACTAATTCACCAAAAGTGATTCTAAAGATTTCAATTAACCATGAAACAACAATAAGTCAAGATGTTAAATAAATAATTTTATTTGGACAGTTTTCGTCGACCAATGAGAAAAACCTTCTGCTTTGGTGTTCAATGGCATTATAAATTTAGGTGGCCTTCTTTTGAGCCAATATAAAAGGTAATGATGGATTTAGAAGATTGATGGGAGATTATAATTAGTTTTTTTTTTGTAATGAGTATAAATCATGATAATTTAGGATTTGATGCACCAATTTTTTTTTTTAATGATTAGAGGTGTGTTTTAACTTTCTTTTCATAATTTTCTTTTATATTTTTAGATTAACGGTGAATTAATAAAATAAAAATAAAACTCAAAATTAGAACGAATCTTTATAATATATTTTTTATAAGTATTTTTTAATTAAAAATATATTAAAATAATATTTTTATATATATTCTTTTATTTTTTAACGTAAATATATCTAATTTATTCAAAAACATTTAAAAAAACATCAATTTAATATTTTTTAAAATAAAAATAATTTTAAAAAACAAATTCTACCACAAAAAAACACTCAAATCTCCTTCCTTAACAATTATAAGAACACGTCTTCTTTTCTCATCAGACGAATGTCTTCAAATGATAAATTCCAATGAACGCTAATCTCAAGATTTGAACTAAAAAAAACGAGATGAAAGCAAGCTCCCAAGCGAAGCCTCAAACATCATGGTCAAGTCTCTGAACCGATTCATGCTCCCTCTACCATTCATGCTTAATCCAGTTATAATACCAGGGCAAGTCTCTTAAATGGTGGCAGGCACATGTCTAAAGAAAATCACACCTCAGAGAAACAATAAAGTATCATCATTCATAGCCAGACTTGAGCAGAATCATCATTGTTATACCAAATACTGATCAAAAGCAAGAATAAAGTTAAAATTCAAAGCCATAGCCAGTGGCCACAGGATGCAGACAAGGGCATAACGCACCATATGAAGCAACTGAATGCCAGACAGCAAAAAAGACACCACCCTTGAGGCCTTCACAGTGAATTGATAAATCTTACACCAATAAGAGTTAACCAGACCAGAGATAGTTACAGTTGTGATTGTTCATGGTAGCGACTTTATGTTATTTCTCATTTTTGTTGGTATTGATATTAGATACCGTAATCTCATTGTAGATTATGCTAGAATGTGACATATCATAAAGGAAAAGATTCTTTTGCCTCATTATAGCGAAGCTACTGAAAAATACTATAAAGAATGAACAGTGAAGAAGGGCCACAGGTAATGAATTAAACCAATCTATTTCAACATCATCTCACATATCTTAGATGGGATTCCAATTCAAAACAATCAAGACTTGTATAAGTGGGAAGAAAAAGATGTATGACAAAAGAAAGTTAATCATGGAGGAGCATTGGAGAGTGAAGATTCTTGTAGAAAGAAAGTCCTGTCCTATACCACTCATTATACCTCCTTTCCTTTAGCAAGAAAATGGATGGAATGAAAAATAAATCCATACCTTAAGAGTGAAAAATGCTCTCCTTCCTAGTTGTTGAGCAGTCAGACTTACCGACAGGACACTGTGTCTCCACCTAATTGACTAGCAATGACAAAACCGGAGGTTAAATTAGAAAATCATAGGTATTTCCCTCTTTTCAATGGAGGATAAATCTAAGTCTATGCATATGACAGAGAGGGGGTCCAAAGTTAAAACTACTTTATGGCATTGCAGATGATAAAAGAAAATGATGGAATAATTTGAAGTCTATTGTAATCTCTAGGTGTAACAGAACAGCTACCCAGCTACTAAAATGGAGCACTTCTTTACCCTACAAGATAATTTGTATTTTCATCTCTCAGTTTTATTTTCCTGTGTACTGTTTCCAGATTAATTTCTCATGGATTTAATCATTCCATTTTCAGGAATTTCAACTAAAACCACAAGCAAAGGTTGAACCTGCCATTGTGTATAGGATATATAGTCTTCTGCATGTCATGTTATAAGTGAGATCAAATGCCAGAGTAAATCACTTCGGCAGCATGAATATAGATTCCTAATAATTGGATCTTATGGCAGAACATGGGACCTAGATGGAGCAGGCCAGAGAGGGTTCATGTGTGCGCATGTGTAGTACTGCATGGATGAGAGCTAAAATTTAGTTTCAACGAGCTGACATTTTTTAAGCAAAAAACAAAAGAATTCGATTCTACAGATGCCACCTACTTGCTACGTTGTAGTCACCAATAATCACCGAAATGTATTGCCTATAAGATCAGGTCATGTTCATTGCAACATCCCTTTCAACCATTCTATGTGCCTCTCCATGCCGACAGCCCTCCTTGCTTCAGCTTTCCTCGAGGCTTTTTAGCAGTCATACCAAAGCCTAGGTCTGCAAGGCTTCGAATATCAATTGGGACATCAAAAGTTTCATAAAAGGACCCAGCTGGAGAGTAAGAGCATAGCAAAATTGGAATGTTTAAAATACAGGTTACCAAACACGTATAAACTTGGCAAAAATGATAAACAAATAAATAAAACTGGAGAGAGAGATAGGTGATGGGAAAGAAGACCCCTTAGTCCTTACTTTTCCTCGACCATGACAACCCAAGCATTGAGATGGACATCCACTCTTCATGGTGGGCTCTGCATTTTCATAAACAGACAACACAGGTGATACGGACAAGTTATATCAGAGAGGAGAGCTTCTTTGAAAACAAAGATTAACTCTCGAATTCTTCCAAGGTTGACTCATGTAATCACCGAGCAGGTTCACACTCCCATCAGCTCAAGCCAAGCCTACCCTGCAGCAAAAAAAAAAAAAACTTTCCAAACTTTTAACCATTGTCTTTTTTTTTTTTTTTACTTTTGCAACTTTGCTTTTTTAAAGTAACTGAGAAATTTTACATTCCACCGAGTATATTATCTCTCTGGTCCATATATACATTTTTCACTTGTTTCTGTCATGGAACATGCAATGTGCAAATCGCAGTGAGATATTTCACTACATTCCAATCGAGATATTCAAAAATCCTGCCTCAATTCAGTCAACGTTAACCAAACAAAAAAATGCTCCGGAATTATGATTATGGCATAGTTTGGGAGGACTTATCCTTCTATGGAAACAAGAAAAATATTTGAAATGTTAATAATACAGCACATTAAACTCAAACTTTTCAGCAGCAAAGCCTTCTTAGGGAACTGAATGGATAATGCGGAGATGGCAATGCCACACACGTACTCATTATCTTCAGCAGTGTCGCCTTCGTAATGGTTCCACACAAACAAAATGTCTGTATGCCCACCAATAAACCAGACTCAGGAGCCAAAAGGTCAAATCATCAGACTTATACTACATAGCAACGTAAATTTGAACACTGGATATTAATCCATGGTTCTGGGAGGAGAATTGTTAAAAAATAGGCCCACAAATCGTAATTGGGGAAGTGTCAGCCTGGTTTTTGACAAATTCCTGAAGATCAATATTGCATTGAACTTCATGCATGGCTATCTGATGATGCATAAACCATATGGAGAAAGACAGGAAACAGCATTGGAAGAACTGCAGTTGGATTTTCTTTTTTCCCTTTTACAGGTAACAACATTTCAGAAGGCACCTTGATTTAAACGGTAGTTTTTAGTGGGCTCACATATTCTACATCATTGCTTTATATCATTACTTTCATCATTGTGTTTACACCTTTCCTTTTTAATTATTATTGTTCTGTAACAAAATTATTGTTTCTTATAAATTAACAGTTTGCCATTTTGGCCATTTAAGTAATCAATTCTTCACTACTTAAAATCACTGATGTAATAAATAAAGCTGGTTGTTACTGTATATGAATTCATTGCAAATGATTCATATAACATTGTCTAATGATGAATAAATCCAGTCGACCCCATTTTTGCAACATTTACTCGTCTATTGAGAAAAGCACTCCTGAGAAAGTATTTGTGCTAGTTCACCATATTGGACAAGAAAAACTTGTTTCAAAGTTACTTTGCCTGGACGACACCAGTACCAATGCCAACTTTCTTTGGTTGTTCTGGTAAAATGAAGAAGGTACTTGTTCAGTTCAAATTCTAAAACACCTACATAGGCCAAAAGGTTTTCATAAAGTCAAAACCCACAAGCAGCATTTTTTCTGAGGAACTAACTTATCCACTATTGTTTCTAAAAAAATTGCTTTCTCTTGTCTGGCAGGACACTTGCAACAAAATGAGGTAACATATTCTGGAAGAGAATTGTTTTATATTTCAAGTCACCACAGCAAAGACAGATAATTCAAACGCGGAGAAAAGAACAAAAAAAAGCTAATAAATCGTGCAAGAGGCTCATAACAAACCAGTTATCAGTTTGTTCAGCTCAATTCTTAAAACTATTAGGATGTCTAACGAAGCTAAGTTCTGAAATTAGGGGCATTGCCTTCGAATTTAACACAAAACAAACAACATAATTAGTTTGTATTCCTGGGCCATTTTTATGTCTATAACCAAAAAGCCAAAATCATGTCCAGGGAAGATAAAGGATTCATTGAGATCATGCACCGAAACAATTTTAGTGATACATTGTTTTATCCTTCCCAATATATTCTACCCTAATCGTAGCACTCAAATCTTCAACTAGAAGGGACAATGAAAACAAATACAAGAGAAAAAGAATTCAATAAATCCTATACTTTCAGAAGTCTACAGGGGTTAAAAAAAGAAAAACATTACACTGATGGTGCCTCGACAAAGACTTCGTTGAGCATGTCATCTTCACATCCTGCCATGCGGAACAGCTCTCCATCCTTTTCTTCTTCATTTGAGAAATCACGTCTTTCAAGCTTTGCATGAGCTGCGATGAATATCATCTTCTGAGCCCTTTCAAGGCCCACCCTTGAGTTTCTGTGGACACAAAACCATTTCATGCTAGACCAATTGCACTTAAACCCGCTTGAGGTCGCATGGAGGAAGATGAGCCTAACTGCGACCTTGCCTAATGTTTTATACTCACTCAGACAAGTTTCCCATACTAGTCTGCTGCCTTGAGGATTTGCAATTTTCATCTTTCCAGTCAAAGGGTCTCGCTGTTTAACCTGAACAGCCTGTGCATACAGCGGGTCTAACCCATCTGATCTCCATTTCATAAGCTCCATTAAGGCAACATGAGCTTCTTCCCTGGAAGCCAAACGGGTTATAAGCTTATCCACGTCCTTTTCCTGCTCAAGCGTCAAGCATTTGAAAGGTGGAAGGTATTTTCCACTTGTGTCCCGCATCAAATAACGAGGGTCGAGTATAAACGCAGCAGACCAAGCTGGGTGATAGTTCTTTCTGAATCTCTTTTCAACTATTTTCTCAACTTGGCCTTCAGCGATATTGAATCTTGCACACCATTCCTTCACTTTTGCTTTCAGTTCTTGCCAGAGAGGAAGGCAATGCCCTATCAATGGCCGCTCAGCCTCAATCTCTTGAGCCATCCCTCTGATGAGCTTCATTAGTGAATAAACAGCCTCCAACTCATTCCAAAAGCCCTCACTTTGAATCATCCCAGAGACCTCTCTAGCGACAGGATCCTCAACACTCATCAACTTATATGACTCATCTAAGATAACCATTTGGAGCACACGGGCACAGCTCAATATATCCTCCAACATTGCATAAACAGGTACAAAGTCCTTTGCACCATCACATTTGCACCAAGGAACTCGAAGCAACCCAGTGTAATCAAGCTCTTGCATCCTGTACTTCTGGAAGCTATTCCTAACTTGAGATGTATTATTTACAAAATTAGCAAGCTTCAAGCAATTCTCAGTAACAGTCTTGAAAAGTTGATGCTCCTTGCTAAAATCCTTGATCAAACTAGTAAACCCCTGAACCTGACAAGGGAGATTCACCATCCACTGATACTGGATCTCCAAGTTCCTCAATGCCTCAGCCTTGTACTCATCAGAAACTATCCCCACACATCTCTGCAAACCACTACCACATATCCCCGTCACTGCCTCCCACATAATCTCCTCTGCATACTTAGACGACACTGATCCTCCTCCAGTTAACACTGCCTTGTGATACAAAATAGTTCCATTTGGAAGATTTACACTGAACTTAACCAAATTATCTTCCCCACTACAACAATTATTACTCTTCCATCCATTACACGCAACTTGAAAGAACATGGCATCTCTAATTCTAGCTTCCACCTCAGATTTTGCCTCGTGAAACCTATTGTCAAGTCTAGCACCAGACAAGCCTCTCCTTGACAAACAAGGCAAACCAACTTGATTAAGAAAAGCCCTAAACTTCGGATGCTCAAGACTTGAATATGATACTGACCCGCAAACCTCATAAAACCAATCACTCAATAACTCAAGAGCAGAATCAACCTGTTCCTTGTTTAACAAAGGACCAGGTGAGGCTTTTGGACTTTTAAGCCTCTTTACACTATCTTCCAACATTGCTAATGCACCTAAATCCTCTTTTCCACCAGATAACACCAAATCGTGACCTTTTGGAGTAAACCCAGAATTAAAGTAACCAACTTGGTCGCAGTATTTATTTGACTCGACTAAAGCTAGAGACTTTAAAGCAGTACCCATTTGAGAGCTTCTCTTTCTATGATTATTTGAAGGTGGGGAAGGCAAAGAAGATATAGGCAATGGAGAAATTGCTGAATTGGGCCTTGAAACTGATACAAAATTAGAACAAGTTCCTTTTTTGAGATGTTCAGTGGCAGTTCTTGATGGGTTTGAAGCAGAAAAAACAGCTTCACATAAACAACACTTAAGTTTAACTGCTTTAGGGAGATTTGTATCAGGGTTTTTAATCAAAATTGGCTCTAAATGAGCCCAATACCATGCCCCTTTACCCTTTATTGCCTTTGTTTTAACAGTAATCAACCCTTCATATCTCTTGTTCACAGCTCGGATTGCTGTGTCTTCATGCAGAGAAATGGAAGGGTCACTTGGTGTTGAACTTGTTGAAGCCATTAGCTAAAACCGCTGTACCCTGCAGTTTACTTCACTTTGATGCTATGTGTGATCTTTCCATGATTCATGAGGTTAGCAAATGGTAAGGTTGGTGGTTGGAGGATGGTTTTAGTGTGAGTGGGAGGTGTTTGTGGAACTGTCTAGCTGAGGTTGAAGTTCGATGGAGGGATCGAATTCAAGAGAGGATAGAAATGGTGTTTGGTAGTGTCCTGTGAAGGGACGGAGGGTAGAGAGGAAATGCAAGGTTTTGTAGAAAAAAATATTTTCTACATCAGACCTTTAGTGGTTTGTTTTGTGATTGTTTGCCGAGCGAGGAGGGAGGACTTTATCCTGAGACAAGCAAAAACAATAGCTTACCTCTGTAAATTGCAAGGGAATTAAAAGAATTTAGTTAGTTTTTATAATTTATTGAAAAAATATAGATATAAAAAAATAACTTATAAAATTTACAATCTATAAAAAATAATAAAAATATTTTCAACTAATTTTTTTTATTCTAATTAATTTTTTTTATTTTTTTAAAATAAATCATAAAAAATAACTTAAAACTACTCATAATCGTATCCGTTATTGTTTTTAATTTATTTATTTCTTAATATAAGAAAAATTAATTTAGTGGTTTTTTAAACTTAAATTGCATTATATATATATAAAAAAACAGAATCTCTTTTTGATGGTGTCTTGGACAGTCATTCACATCCATAACATTAATTTCTTGCATCCCTTCCTTAGATAGAACAACTTGCCGTTCAACCCAAAATCCAAAAGTATGTTTCTACCTGAATTCAACTATAGGACGATGTGAAGTTTCTGACAAATTTAAATTCTATGATTGCACTGAGAAGTTTCTGAGAAATTTAAATTCCAGTGAGATGAAATCTCTCTAAGCATGATATCATCTTTAGATTTTTTTTGTTTTTATATTTTAAAAAATTAATTTTTATTCTTTTTATTTTTTAATATTATTTTGATGTGTTCATATTAAAAATAATTTTTAAAAATAAAAAAATATATTATTTTAATATATTTTTAAATAAAAAATATTTTAAAAAAAAATACAATTACACCCTCCAATATAACCTTACAAAATTACAGAAATATTATAACATGAATTATAGGATAACCTTTTACCGACTAGATTCCTTAGTTATATTATTTTATTGTATCCATGTTTCTTAATCAGAATTGAAAAACTCGTTTCACACTAGGGTTAATTTGTTTTATTGAAACAAATAAAATAATAATTTTGCTAGACTTATTTGACATGATTAGAATTTTAGTAATTCAATTAATCCAATTAAATTTATTCCAAGCCCAGCCATGTTAACACTAAAAAATTAAAATGATATTATTTTAATAAAAATTATTAATTTGATAACATTATTACTCAAGTTTTTTTCAGGTAAAGACTCAGACCAATTTATTCAATTTTTTTTGTTTTAATTAAAATTATTAATTTAAATTGATTTAATAACCTAATAATTCAGGTTTTTTCAGGCCAGTCCGAGTACAAAAACAGTGTTCGTAACTCAAAACCTAGGAACACCAATTGGTAGGGTTTTTGGTTCCTATCAAGAGGGAAGGAACTGGTAAAAGAGTTCAGATTTTATTGATGGTTAAGGAAGAATTTTGTGCGACATGAAAGAATATTATTGCCACAAAAGAGACAGTGACACACGAGGCAAAGAAAAGGGATGGGATTTTTTTTCATTTTTTCCCCTCTCCAAGTCCTTGACGAGGTCAAGTTTTGTGGTGTTGTCTGTCTTCAAGCATGTGTCGGAATCGAAGAACAGCACTGGATGAACTCATATCTCTAAAGCAATATTTTGTATGATTATTCTGCATTAATTATGGCCATGAACGGTGCAATTAAGCTAATTTACTTGCCATTAATCACCTGAAGATGATGGCAAAATCATGCTTCAATTTTATTTTCTTCCATGTCAAGAGATGAATCCAAGATTAAATAGTCAACTGACTCACCTAACTAAAATCCAAACTTATCATCTTGTCAGTAAATAAATATCTCCAAACTATATATAACAAAAAAATGTTGGAATTATAATTATTAAAATCTGCTAAGTAGGTTGATTAGGTGATTCTCCTTCCTCGAAGTTGGCTCGGGTCGACTTTGTTTTAAAATTATTTTGAATATTAATCAGTTAAATTTGAGTAACTTAATAAATTAACCCTAGTGAGATTTAATTTAGTTAATTATAATGATTTTAAAAAAATTTATTGAGACAACTTGTTTCAGTTTTATTTTAATTTTTTTTATCTAAAACAATGTTATTTTATGATTTATATGGATTAACTTGATAACTTAAATTTTCAATCACGTCGGATTTCAAGTCGGGTCTAACAACTACAGAGGAATCAATCTTTAATATGAAAATAAATTGAATCTCATTTTTTTCACTTGATCAAGGTAGTGTTTAGAAATGCGGTTGAAATCATGTTTCCCAGAAATTTAAAAAGTTTTCTTTTTACTTAAAACTAATTTTTTTATATTTTCAAATCGTTTTAATGTGCTGATGTTAAAAATAATTTTTTTAATAAAAAATAATAATAAAAATATTATTTTAATATATTTCCGATAAAACACAACCTTTAGCTTACTTTAAAACACCTCTTGATTGTCTATGGATAACTCATGGGATCTATGTTATCATAGCAGTTAACATTTCCAGTAAATAAAGCAAACAAAAACACTAATAGCAATAGAATCTCCAAGTTTTATTTTTTCAACAAAGTTCACTTCAAGTGTGTGATTTTTCTCATGGTGTAGATAAGCTTCATTGCATCAATTTGAGGCTTGTGCCTTTAATTATTCTAAACTTTAAGCGTAGGGTGCCTTTTAAAAAGTATTTTTTTTTTACTTTAAAATATATTACAATAATTTATTTGTTTTATATCCTTTTATTTTTGAATAAACACGTTAAAATCATTAAAAAAATACTAAAAAAACATTAATTTAATAATTTTTGAAGATAAACATTGTTTTAAAGAACTTTGAAACGCAGAATCCACGGAAATCTCAAACAAGACATCATGAAATACCATGGCTTTTAGTGGTTAACCACACCTTTTTAATTATTTTAATTATGATTTACCCTAACAATGAAAACAAAGAATTCATGAAACCTCATGGCATGCCATGATTGATACGATACAGCAAGGAATGTAAAGTCAAAAAGCATATTTTTTTTGTTGAGACCGTAAGACATGACATTCTAACCTAAAGCAAGATGTGTTGTCTAACCCTAAAGTTTAATAATACATTAGGCCCTACTTAAATTTATTAGGTAAATTTGGAATCTCAAGTTCACTTATGCTTTTGATTTTTGGATGTATGGATCCATCACTTGATTGGTGCCCGCTTTTTCATACCCATGAGCTCTGAAATATAACATTTATCCGCATTCACTCACACAAATATATATATATATATATATATATATATATATATATATATATATATGTTATTTTCATTTTATGTGACAAGTTTTTAAAATCTTTATGCTTAAAATAAATTTACCTGGGGAGAAAGAGGGACCTATGATTATATTGGGACCAAACAATTCTTCAAGTGTAGTGAAATTGAATTTGATAGTTGTATATATATATTATTTTTAATTAATAATTTGTGATTTTTTTTATCACAAGGATCATTGATTATATAAAAAAAAAGTTTAGACTTTTTAAAATACATCACTATACCTGAGGAGTTTTTTTTTTATAAAAAAAAACAAGGAAGAATTCGGCTGGCATAGCTTTTTTATTATTTGTATTCTTTTTACTTTTGAAACATGAACACACCCTTTTAATTCCGTTTATGTTTTCCGGTCAATAAAAAAATTTATTTATTTATTATAACGGGGATGGAAGGCGGTAAAATTTTAGTTACATTGATTTTTTTTTATTATGCCAAATTAATAAACTTATATTTTCATATAAATAAAGAATTGTTTTAACCATGTTATCATATGATTGATGAAATTTTCGATCAGTGAATAAAAAAATAAGATTATTGGTATATTAAAAAACTCTAGCTCCCAAATCATGATGACATGGATTGAGATATTGAGCTAGTGGTTAGCAGTAAAGTTCGAGAGGGGAAAAAAATCAATAAAGTCGACCACCAACTCTCCTTCTCTCTTCCTTTAAAATGATCCGGTTAAAATAAAAGTGTATTTATTTTTATGTTTTTTATTTATTTAAAACATATTGAATTAAATTTTTAAATATTTATTTATAATTTTAACAAGCTAATATAAAAAAATATCATATTTCGCATTATCGAGAGCACAATATTTCTTGGATCGAGACGGAATTTTTTTTTTATATATTAACATATATGTGCATGTGTTATAAATTTGAACTTTACATTAATAATTTTTTCCTGGGGGTATGATGGTGGAATCCAACTTTAAAATCAAATCTATATGATATAAATATAATACCTTTCAAGATTTATCTTCAATTCTACGTTAGCAGGATAAACTTTGTGAACTTTCCTCGCCTTTCCTTTTCAATCAAAAGAAAAACATCTTCCAACGTTCCGAATTATGTCTGGTGATTCTGTTGCTGACCCATCAAGCTGCAAAAATTGAAATTTCAAACCTCCTTTTTCGAGGTTTTTTTTTTTTCTTTTTTCTTGGTGTGCTCTAGGCTACAACTCTATACCTACATTGGTTTGCGGTTTAAGAAACCCATTTGCAATTATTATTATTATTATTACTATTATTTCTTGTCTAGCCATGAGCCACCATCAAGAACTCAGCCTTGCAAGGGAAGGGGTTACAGTCTATTGGAACGAAAATTATTTGTATAATACATACAGAATATATTTATTATTACAGAAAGTGGAAAGGTTATTACACTCCAATTATGCAAAGCTATTTTTTTAATATATATTTAATACATCTAAGCTTGAAAAACAATTCTAATTAGCACCTCTGGATGATGTAATTATGGTGTTATAACTTATAAACGGTACCAGAGCTATTTTAGCTACGAATTCTTGTGAAAATTTGGGTTTTTCTTTTTTTATAAAGAAAAAGTTTGAACCCGGTATTTTTTTTAGAAAAAAAAAAAATATAAATATCAATCAAGTTACAAGCTTATTATAAATTAAATATAAATTGCCGTGAACAATTGTAAAATCCGGATTGATTTAACAAGTCAACATGAAATCCGAACTTATCTATTTTTTTTTTATATAAAAACTTAGTTAATTCGTTTAAAAACTCAGTCCTGAACCCTTTTTTTTTTTTATGGAAACAAAATTGTTTTGGTTTAAATCTTTTTATCCATATTTTCAGTTAGGTTTTATAAGGATTTAAGTGCAATAAAAAAAAACAGATAAACATTAATTTAATAGTCTTAAACTTACTTTAAATTATAAAACA
>Ga0307517_10002487_pt1 | contig 29465 bp, 41 predicted proteins | sample 23_EM_MG_FD_194515 | JGI IMG/M metagenome (GOLD analysis project Ga0307517, IMG submission 194515) | Populus trichocarpa ectomycorrhiza microbial communities from riparian zone in the Pacific Northwest, United States - 23_EM | ecosystem: Host-associated > Plants > Roots > Unclassified | place... | reverse complement strand
TCCAGGAAATGATCGCGTACAGGGCCGTTTTCTGCATTTTCTCACACTCAACAAATCGTTTGGCGGGTGGAGTCCCGTTTGCAGTTCGCAACAACCCTCCCTCTTACTTACGTAAGAGAGTCGGGGACTTATCTTTATAAGGAAATTCGCGTGACCGGACCCACCTTCCAGGGGAGTAATGTCATTCTCTAACATTGGACATTCGCAATGATAACTAGAACGTGTGCCCGGCTCCCCCTTCTTGAATAAAACGGCCATGGTGTCCTTCTGTTTTCTTCAGCGACCCCACATTGACACTCGGAGTGCCTTCTCCCAAGTCACCGCCTCTCATCATTGTAGTCATGTTGTTCCGCCCCATCGTATTCCTCATTTCCACGTCTTGTTTACGCAACCCGCTGTCTCTGCTTTGAGTCCCGTCGAGATTGTGGCGAAAATTGAAACCATCACCTCTATCTCCAGCAACTTGAACAGCAATCTCAGTGGGCTTACCATTTCGACCCCAGATGTGGCGACCGTGGGTCAGTCCATTGGCTCACAGGACTTGTACTGACTCGCCACCATGTCCAGGGAGTTGTCACGGGCCTGCAAACCATTATCAATGATCTCGATGGCAATACCAAGGCCATGCAATCCAGCGGTCCTTTCGACGATGTCATAAGTTCGACTATCCGCAGGGCCTGGGAAGAAGTAAGCGGGGGCGCCTTCTGATCGGCCTTTCCAACTAACATTGGTCAATAGTTTGCGCACGTCCAAGGGATCGTCCTGTTCACCCTTGGCGGCAAAGACAGCATTTTGGTTCATTTTGAGCCTACCTCGTTGATCGCAGGTGAATTAAGGCGCCTTATACGTACATAGCACTGATGTAAACATTTCGCTCGTGTCTGTACCGCGCTAATATATTCATTCCAGTCCTCCGCCGACGCGATAATCAAACTGATTCCTACCCGAACGCTTGAGATACTTTCTAGCAAGGCCAGCCTGGATGGCGTCATGGAGACTGTGATCAAGATATTCGAGAACCTCTGAATTCCCAGCCCTCTCCACCCGACCCTCCTACTTGCTTGTGGGCAGTAAGGAATAGGCGAATTCGTGACATGGTGGCCAGATTTACCATTTCTCTGCATTTGTTAACGCATTCAATTGCACCCGAACCTTGTTTTAAAAAAATTCTTTTTACTTTTATACTTTTTTCCCTTACTGTAACCGTTTCTCTGTAGTTATCCATTAAGCTACGTATTTACTTGGACAGCGAATAACGTGCTCGCGGGGCATCCGTTGACGGCAGAGGATGGTAGAGCAGGGAGATGTGATGCTCGCAATTAACGGTAGAAGAGTGAAAGGGAAAGAACGAATTCCGAGATGAGCCAGCCAGAGGCACGAAGGTTAGGCCCATCCGCTTGGTTGCGCCAGTTGTGGGCCAATTTCATTTGCTCGTCGACTGTACTTCTTCCTTAAAAAGTTTGCAATCGGTCCGGATTTCAACCTCCTCCACTCACGCTGACAGCCCGTCGATAAAGCCATCCGGAACGTGCTCCGAGCAGAAGAACAACCGCATCAGTGGAACACCGCAGTTTGCTCGCGCTTCGACATGTCTAAGACCTCCTGAGCGTGACGATCTGGTTCTGATTTAGGGTACCACACTTCCAGTACCTCAAGGGTAAGTGCGGTGGGTGTTGGGGCAGCGTAGGAGGAAGAAGCTGGAAGTAGGTGTGCCGGTGGATGAAGAATCTTCAGGAATTGTGATATGCAAATGTTGTTGAGAGAAAGGGTCATCAAGTTTGGCATGTTCGCCAACTTGGACGTTGTAAAGGGACTTGGGATTTGGAGGATGCCTTGTTAGATCCAATTCCTCTACCACGAACTTCCGAATCCCTCGAAGGGGTAACTTCTGGATAGACGCAACTGAAAAGGTTAAACTGGTGGACGCGAACCTGCGCTTGGCCATAACTCCGGAAATACCATATTCGAAAGGGCTTCATCGATGAGCGCGCAGCGAGATTGTCACCATATGCTTATAAAACCCGAAACCGCGTGTTTCAAAATCAATTTGGGTTGTGAGCATTCAGAAACCATAGTTGGATGAGGAACAAGGAGGTTGAACAGCCTTCTCATTCGTTAGGCACGAGAGAATTGGACTAAAGTATTCGGTAATGGTGTCTTGTTCTTCACTGTTCATTATTTCAGCGGTGTTACGACGTAGGGAAAAAATACAAGACATACCGCCATCCCGCTTCTCCTGCTCATGTGCCAGGGTCGTATTTATCCTCACATTTGTCGTGTATATAAGGTAAGGGAGACGTGGTGGGCCCATCCCTGCCTTGCAGTTCTTCTGAACAATTTTCCACACGTCCAACTGAATACGGTGTACGTCTTTGGATATGGCCCTCCCCGTTGGCTCGAAGACCATGGCGATGTTCAACAGCTCAGGGCGAGCTCCATTGCTATCAGTGGTGCCAAGGCGCCACTCTCATTTGGCGGGGCTCTCAAAGAAGTTCCCCTCCATCCCAAGCCTCTTCGCTTCCTCTTTTTGTGTTCTCAGCGCCACTTTTTCGACTATGAATGGCTGAATACAACTCTCGCTCCATCCGCCCTGCGGTGTGACAGGTTTAACGAACCCTTCTGGTAACTGAAATGTCTGTTTGGGGAATTTTCCGTCCGTGGGCATCGGGGCGAGGAAAACCACGGCAGCATGTGTATCTGCACACGCAGCTAAATCGACATCGGTTCCCATTGCGGCGATAGTCATCTCGACGAGAGCTGTGTCAAGATGCTTCAACATGAAGATAACTTCGTCGTCCATTGGCCGCCCCCCCCTTTTACGGCGCAATCGGTCATAGCATTCCTGTTTATGCCATTTCCAGTCTTTGGTCTGACATTCTTTGCTACGAACGTGTTACCCACGAAGATCACGAAACGGAATAAACTACGTACCCACAGTAGAACACTTCGGCACATGGACAGGGCAAAATTTTGATGCTGGGGTCGCCGCTCATGTTGTCGCGCAGGCAGGAAACCACATGGCAACGATGGTAGTGTTTGTTGATAGACGCAGAGGAGGCTGCCACACGGGAGACTTCGACGTTCAAATTAAGGGACATGATAAAGGTCGAAGGAAATGTGTTGAATGATGTGTTCTATTCGGACGAGGTCTAGCAAGTTCTATATGAGAACGGACTGAAGGTTAGGAAGTACAGCTGGAAAAAAAAGAGAGAAAAGAGACTACTCCTCAGAGTCAGTGAAGAGAGATAAGCTGAGACGAAACGGAGTCCGTCCAGCACTCCTATACAGCCAAGTCACCGTAGCAAAATAAATGGGAAATATGCTGTGTGCAAATTCCAATGAGTGAGATGTATGCGTGTTCAGAATGCAGGTGAATTGTGAAAATGAACCCTGATTTTAAATTTAGTCCGTTTCTGATTGCTGACGGCGTTTTCTGGAATCACGTGGAGCATCTGATGCACGTGAATGTAATTTAAATTTACGCGTCAACGCGCCTGGTAAAGATACTTCTGTGATTCCTTATTTGTTAACTGTTGATCTTGGACCATAAAGGGGTATGCAAAGTAGATGTGAAGCTCATGTTCAGATAAGTGCTTTCCTGTTAACACCAAGGGGTGAGCAGGTACGGAGATGTTTTCTGCAACAAAGATATCTATGAAAAGACCTGTCATCCCATTGTAACAATGTAAGTACCCCCTATCATCGAGCACGTGCTGAACTGGGCCAAGTTCAAGGCTGATCAAGACCTGAAGGAGACCGACGGTTTCTTTCTTCTCTGTCTTTGCAAGGTCACCCTCAGTAAAAACGATATTTTTGCATTAGTCAGACAACAGTCAAACAAAGTCATGCTGTAGTCGCACCTGCAGGAATTCAGACTGAAGTCAAAATTTTAATGACTGATTTTTCGACTTTGGCATGACTGTGGTGTGACCTTTAGTCAGTAAATGTCAAGCAATAACACAGCTCCACAGGGGACTAGAATGCCCAGGGAAGTCCGTTAAGCACACATTAGTCAAACAGCTTGGTACTAAAGTCGTGAAAAATCAGAACCAGATACTTGCTTTAGTCAAGCTTAGGGGGACCAAAGTCATACAAAATCAGCACGAGTGTCACTTTTGTCAAGCTTGGGGGAGACCAAAGTCGTACAGAAGTCAGCAGAAGTCAGGCTGCAGTCATGATTAATGTTGCTTTAGTCAAGCTTGGGGGTACCAAAGTCGTACAGAAGTCAGCAGAAGTCAGGCTGCAGTCATTCATTAGTGTTGCTTTAGTCAAACTTGGGGGGGACCAAAGTCGTACAGAAGTCAGCAGAAGTCAGGCTGCAGTCATTCATTAGTGTTGCTTTAGTCAAACTTGCGGGGACCAAAATCAGGCAAAAGTCAGACGAAGCCGGGCTGCAGGATATACATAGTACATGTAGATATATTGACTATCTACAGGAATCCAGCTCTACAAATACTATCTAGTGCCGTTGATATATGGTTGCCCAAGGCGGTCGCACAAAAGGAGATAGATCAACTACTGGGCTGTTTTCGAAGCCTTAGCTCTTCGCTAAAAAGATATAAATAAAGGCATGCAAAGCGAAAGTAGAGGAATTACTTACCGAGGCAACAATGATCTGGATATCTTCTACTGAAGGAATTGGCACAGTAGCAGTACCAATAATAAACTGAACCAGGTCTATGATGCAGAAAACTCATTGATATGCGTAGTTATAGAAGGTAGAATGCTTACCTTTCTTGGTTTTGGCGGTAGTCGATGCGTTGTGGGATTCAATCCAGGTCTTCAAATCGGCTACTTGAAGGGATTTATTGATGAGGTCTCGTATCTTGTCCATTGCTGGAGTATCCAGAGCAGCCCCGAGACTTTCCGAATTCGGGGTAGTGTTTGACGGCCCGCCATTAGGAGCAGGAAGGGAAGGAGGGGTACCTGCGACATGGGCGGCAGCGTTGGGCAATGGTGGAGCGGCAGTGTTGGGCAATGGTGGAGCAACATTTGGTGTGCGGGATTTCGATGTTTTGCTTGCGGGCTTCAGTCCCTTTTCAATTATTTTCTACGGTGTGCATCATGTTAAGTAAGAGGTGGAGTTGATAAAAAAGAAAGGACCAATGCACCCCGCCTGCTGCAGTCCAGGATTTGTATAGTTGGTCCACCATATTGTTGAGGTATGCATCGCTGAGAAAACTATTCGAGGTAATATCGCGTTCGTGGCAAATCTGGCGAGCAGCCTTGCACGTCCGAATGGCTGCCGCTAACAACCTGCATGCCATATTGACACCACCCACGCAAGCCCAATCCTGGATCACAGTTGTGATAGTCAAGCCGCCAGCAGTAAACTGCCAGTGGCCCCAAGATTCATTCGTATCGTCCTCCCTGATCTCGCTGGAATTTGGGTCAGCAGCATCAATGCGGTTGAGAAATGCGGCGACGTTGTCCGACGGTGTGGAAGACTTGAAGTCAGGCGAAGCTGCCATGGCGTCAAGGAGGGCTATTGCATGCGGGATAGGTGGCTGTATCTGCGAAAATTCATCTAAAATGAGAAACCACCCTATTAGACGTTTAAAAAAACAACGTGGGGAAAATATAGTTACCACGAAGGGTAGTAACTGAAGCCAATGAAAGGAGAACAAATGAGTATATAGTAGAAGCTCCCTAGCCGAGTAAACTTACAGTCGGCACGGACTCGTATGAATGAGATGTCGAGATTGGTTGTAGTCAAACCTCTTGTGGCTCCGCCTGGATTTGAGCTGCCAGCTATGTTTGCTTTGTGTCGAGGAGCCCTGTTATTGCCGTTGTTTATCTGGTTTTCAAGAGACGTAGCTGATATCGTTGATTTAAATATGATATAAATATGACGAGCGGCTTACTTGGGGCTGCCTTCTCGAGTTGAGCTACCGGGCGCTGCGCCTCCGTCTCTGTCGCAAGGGAATTCATTCGTTGTTGTGTCTCGGACTTCGTATTGGTAGGAAGCCCCTTGACTTTGGCTGCCTTCGTTTCGCGATGCACCTTGGTTCTCTTCGCTTTTGTAGTTGGAAGAGGGGCTGACCGCTTCTTCCCTTTGAAATTGGTGTTATCATTATCGTCGTCGTTGTCGTCGTTGTCGCCGGCATCAAATACACCCTTTCCAAAGTCTTCACCATCCGAGTCATGTAATGGCTTTTTCAGCGCCTTTTTCTCTGCCGCCCGTTTCATAGATGTTCTTTCCCCAGTAAGGACTGTACTGAGGACATGTTCCACCTTCCAATGTCCAGCGCATAGTCCAACCAGTGGTCGAGCGACCTCAAGGAAAGTGATGGCGTTGTTCCACTCTTTTGTATGATGGGTGCGGAAATACTTTTTGCTTGGTTGATCGACTTTGAGTTTGCGCAGGTAGATACCGATGGCAGTTTTGGCTGATGCCTTAATAACCTCCCAACTGGCGTGGGATATCGTGCTGCCGTTTTCGTTACGGAGTGCTTTTTCCATCGGCGGGCGGGATAAGTTGGTCTGGGTGGCCGGAAAAACATTGCGGTCGGCCTGGGCATCGGCGAGCGTCCAAAGAATTTCTTGGGGGTAATTCTCGGGTCTGTCAGCTGGCTGTTCGGGGCCTCCAGGTAAATCAGGGTCCAGACGAGATGCTGAATCGCTGGGTGAAAGGGTGGGAGCTGATGATCCACCTCGAGGTTCCTCTGACGACAGTTGTGAAACCCTACATAGGTATTAGTGAAAGGGAGCTTCCGAGCTTGAGTAGGACATAACGTACCGGGTGCCCGGAAGCCTCGAAGTTTGTGCATCTGCTCGAGCCATTCTCAGCTCGTCCTTCAGAACATCTATCTGGTCCTTCAACGCCGAAACCTGGGCGTCATGTTTGACAACAAGGTCGTGATATCTCGTAATAACCTCCTGCCGCCCCTCTACAGCTTGGTGTACTTGTTGATAGGCTTGATACAAGAGCGCTTGTGTGCTGTTGGCGACATTGCCGTTTGCATTGCTGTTTCGAACTTGCATATCGAGTTGGGGGCCAGAGCCGTCAAAGGTGCCAGAGCCGTCAAAATTGTAGTTGACGTGGGGAGCGGCGGCGTTCCCGTATGCATTCGCGTTTCCGTTTTGCTGGTCGAACTGGGCGTTGGGAGCGTTGAAGTTGTTGGGAAACATGGTCGGAGTTCGCTTGAAGGAAGAGGAAGACGAGCTGCGCTGGCAAGGGCTTAGTAAAAGGATTCGAAGGAAGACACGGCTGATGGAGATACCTTGAGAGGGTGGAACTTGGCGGTGTGCCTGGGTGACTACGTGCTCGTGATCTACACAAAGTAATGATTGAGGTTAGACTGCCACTCAGCGACAAGATCTGTTGGACCACTTACGACGGCTTCTCAAAGGTATCGTCGTCCCTACCCCTCGCTACCGAAGCTCTCAGGTAAACCAACTTTTCGTGCCATACCGACACATTTCTTCAATTTTTTGGTCCCCCTCGTTGTTATATATTTATCAAGTAATCTATAATCCCAATACTAAGAAAGTAAACTGTAACATCATCCATAGAGGGAGGGCTAGGGAGGGGGTGGGGCGGTGGTGGACGGTGTGGGTAGTGCTAGTGATGGTATTAAAGGAAGGGGAAAGTCGTGAGAAAGCCCAGACCTGCTGAGGATATCGCACGGAAAGTTTCAACTTCGGAGATTCAAGTTAACTTATGTAATCCCAACCCTTCGAGATGGGATCGCCAGAAGAGGCAATCAATTGTTGAAGGCCGTTGGGAGCGCAAGGGGCTGCCCCGATGAGCATCAGGGCCTCATTGACAGGAGTCGGTGGACTTCGTGATCAGCACCCTTGAGGTGGGCTCCAATTGATCTAAGACTAGAGCACCGGCGTTGATCGACATTGATCAGACACCGGTGCATGATGATCAAGGGGTAATCACAGAGATTTGATGAGTGGGATGTTGATACAATATGGGTGGCAATAAACCGTGTTGCCTTTACGATTCACGATGTATGAACCTCTAGCCCAATGCATTCAATGCCATTCATTTACTCACTTTGAAGAAGCGCATCCAGAAAATCACGACACCAGCTTCTCGATGTTTCATTGCCTCGTAAGATAACACAGAAATCGTACTACAGCTGATGTAACTATGTAGGAGACAATCTCAGATTGAAGAACTTGTGAAGTGACGTGAACGTGGGGGGCGTGAGGGTAGTTACGTATGTATGGGGTGTGTTGTGTTGTGGAGAGAGAGTAGAACGGAGAAGCGACCGAATCGTGTCCATGCGCACGCACATGAAGAATACAACAGCGATGGGGTAGTCCAACGAAGAAAGATAGGTAGGGAGCAGATGGCAGTAGGGTGCGTGCGTAAATGAATAGCGGATAGGTACTGCAAAAAAGGGCATGGTAAAAATTGAATCGTAAAAAAAAAAAGACGTTCCAAGCATAAAATTCGCTGGTCCCAATGGTCAAGGACACATCTACCGCAACCCGTAAGCAAACCGAGGAGAAACCGAGCTATTGAATGTTCAAAGCAGCATCTGGACGGAGGATAGGAAAAGCCACAGGCTTTTCAGCGAGGTTGAGGTCATTCCAAAACATTCATGCCACTGAAGGATCAGATGATTGATATCATGAGGACTGCAGACTACCAGGGAACCTCATTCAGCGACTTTGATCGGGCGGCGGCGTACCACAACGGACTAGCCATCAGCGCGGCGGCAGGGTGCGGCGGTAGCGATGAAGAAGGCATCGTGGCGAAAAATGGCTTGGGTCGTGAAATCGGCAGCAGCAGCGTCGTTGGCAGTGAAGCTAGTGAAGTATCAAGAGGAATGGGGACCCGTATCGTCGCTGGGTTTGACTAAAAGGGTAAAAGTGAGCGAGGAGTATCTGTTTCGTCATCAAAAAACCCAGCCCCTCGCCGCACCCGGTTGTTATCCAGATCAAAGCCGAAATACTGTGTCGGAATGTAAAGGAAACTCAGGAGAGTCATCACTGAGGGCCGCGAAACAGGTCGGTAACAGTTTGAAGTGATCCCCAGAAGCTGATATGTGGTGTCGAAACCTAGGAAGAACGGAAACCCATGATCTGGACACCTATACATTGTGTCGAAGGGGCCGAGAAATATTCTTGTATGGTGACAGAGGTGGCGGGAAATCGATATGTCGTGTCGAATTTAGGCAAGATGCAAACCCACTATCCGGAAGCCTATACATTGTGTCGAGGGGTAAAAAGGGAAAATATCCTCGTAGTATGGCGACAGCGATGGCGGGAAGTCGATATGTGGTGTCGAAATTGAGGCAGGATAAAAACCCACTATCTGGAAGCCTATACATTGTGTCGAGGTGTAAGAAGGGCTGGGAAACATCCTCGTGGGGCGACAGCAACCGCGGGAAGTCAATATGTCATGTTGAAGTACCCGAAGGCAGCCAAAAGTCGCCCCAAGTATTGGAAAATAGTGCCGCTATTAGTGCGGGTATTGCATGCTGACTACGCCGTGTACAGCAATCTGAACGCGTCGGAACACAAAATCTGGTGTTGAAATACCAGAGGAATGCCCTAGCCCTTAACCCGGGCCAGCAAGTTGGCAATCAGCTGAACCGCCGTGTCACCGATTCCCGGGACTCGAAATCTGGTGTCAGATTGAGGCGCTGCCTCAGCCAAGCCTCAGCGCAATACTGGGAACAGGGAACGAGGCGCCAGGGCGTGTGCATACACGGAAAACGATGAACGACACTGAAACAACGGTTAGAAAATAGCCTCTTGCATTAACATGCAATTTAGCATACCTTTGCATAACTGACTTCCCTGGAAACCTTTGCGTCAATCCAATCCTGCCATAAATTGACCTCATACCCTCGTAGGGCGACAGCGACAGCGATGGCGGGAAGTCGATATGTCGTGTTGGAGTACATGAAGGCATCCAAACGTCAAACGTTGTCACAAATATTGGAAAATAGAATGGCATCTCGGGGGCAACGGCGGGAAGTCCAGATGTGGTGTTGGGATAGGGAACTTGAAGGCATTCAAAACATCCAAACGATAGAGCGGGTATCGCATGCTGACTATGCCGTGTACAACAATCTGACCGCGTTTCCCGGAAAGCGAAATCTGGTGTTGAGATACCAGAGGGATGTCCTAGCAAGTTGGCGATCAGCTGAACTGTGTCAGTGATTCCCAAAACTCGAAATCTGATGTCAGATTAAGGCGCTGCCTCCGCACGGCAATGAACAGTGTTGCAGGTAGAAGTACAACAGGGAACGTTGGTGGGAGGCTGATCAGGGGGTATGCTTCGATCATAGGCGGAAAAATGGGCTCCATGTCGTGATCGTCTGCTGGGTCTCGAGGAGAAGTCGTGTCGAAGTGTGTTGGCTACAATAGCGACGCACGGAACCACAATAAAGTGGTCGAGGCCTCAAGCACATGACAGATAGGACCGGGATTGCGATGGCGGACAAGTCGACGGGTGCAAAAAACAAGCTGGAGTACAAGATGGCGCCTCAGAGATAGGCGAGGATGCAATCGACGCGCTCATTAAGAACGCGAAAATATTACGCCTCGAGCTCTATTCTGGGTCTTGTGGGTGTCGTGTTCATCCATTGCATCAACCAAAATCTAATCCCATTGTCGGTTCGTCGAAAATTCCTCCACTTCGTCGTGTAAGCAGAGCCGAGACAGCTCGACGATGACCACAGGCCGAACATCGACCGCCAAAGGCATCTGTGGACGGCAGAAATGTGCAGCAGGGCTACAAGAGAGGAGGCGCTAGCAGAGGGCGTTAGACCAACATTGATGGTGAATGGTACAAATGTGGATGATGAGATAGAAGGCCGTTGGGGGCACGAGGGGGGCTGCACCTGCACGATTCAGCATCAGGGCCTCGTTGATGGTGCGGAGTCGGTGGACTTCGTGAACGGCACCCTTGAGGCGGGCCTCCAATTGACCTTTGATGGCTTCGAGATATTTGATGTGACTGGTGGCTAAACAATAGACAATCAATGTATTGAATTTATGACAAGGAAGAGCAAGCGTACCTTGTTCAAGGAGGGAGACTTTGCTAACCTTCTGGTTCGAGGCGGGGAGGGACTCTTTGAGACGAGAGTACCCTTCCCTGAGCTCATCACGTCTGCGTTGCTCGGACTCGATGCGCTGCTTGCGAACGGTTTCGCGGCGCCTAAAAACATAAAAATTGAATGGCTGTGCATGATATGATAATGGGCGGCTTACAAGTCACGAGGGGCAGAGTCGTCCTTTTCAGCAATAATTCCAGGTTTGAATTCCTCATCGGAGTCGTCATCGGAGTCGTCATTGTTCCTGCTAGACCTTCGCTTGTGAGCCGCGCGCGCGCTTGGCCTTTTTGGTGGCACAGCGATGGGGTTGTAGCGGTGCGAGCGGGGGACGGGCACAGCGTAGGGAACAGCAGGGGGTGAGCGGGGATTGCTGCCTCGGCTAATGCGGCCAGAGATCATGGCATCAGACGAGAGCTCGCTGGGTGTGTGAGAGCCTGGGGGCAACACCGGCACTCTCCATGGGAGAGTAGGAGCAGGGAGGAGACGACGAATCAAAGGCGGAGTTGTAGGTGTACTCGTTCAAGGAATTGAACTCCATGGCTGAAGCAGTCTGGGGCACTGGAGGAATTGTCAGATTAAGAGAGGCTGTGCCTGGGCATGGGACTCACAACCGACGGAAGGACCTAGATTGGGAGACACAGGAGGGTACTGGAAATAGTCGAGACCACTGTCCATGTAGTTGAATGACGAGTCAAAGGACGACTCGGGAAAGGGAGACTTGTTGTAAAAGTCGATGGAGAGCATCTAGGATGTCGACATTGCTGAAACGAGAGCAAGAACAAGAAGGAAAGAAACAGAAAAAAAAGGGAAAACTAGAGAGAGAGGGGTCAGCGATGAGAATAGAAAGAATAAAGAATGATAGGCACCTGCAATCGATCACTTAGCGTCGTTTTCACAATCGCTGGTTCCGTTACTGAGTTTTCCATTGTGCTGCATGTGCTGTGAGAAGACTAATGAGGGTAAGTGAAATATTACTCACTTCATTCCAGCTGGACGTTGTGAGATCGTTGGCGACAGCGTGGGCGATGGTGTGGTGGTTGCACGAAAGGAAGAGGAAAGGCGTGGGAAGTCGTGAAACAGGGAAGGATATCGCACAGAAAGTTGCAACCGGTAACATAGATCCCGAAGTTGCAACTTTCTGTGCGATATCCTTATCTGTTCTACAATATCTCACGCTTTTCCTCATTCTTTCGTACCACCACTACCTCCCCATCGCCTGTGCCTCTGCCCTCGTTTAAGGCGTAAGTCATATCCCTTTACTCTGGTTAGCGTTTAGTAGTCGTTTTCTACCAAAATTAAATGCAACGAACCTTGTCTGAGAGACCAAAAGATAAGAAGATCCAGGAGGATCTTCTTAGTGTTGAAGGACAACCGTGGCCGTGAATCTTTTTGAGCCTGCTGGGATGAGAATCTAAATAGGTTGATGGTGGCAGATTTCGGCCGCTGACGATCTGTTTTATAGAAAAGCAGCCTCAGTACGATGAGCCATGTACGTACTGTCCATTTCCAAGTACTTCGTACTGACTCTGCCGTTCTAGGTTCCTGCTGCGGTTCGTCATTATCTCGACGTTGAGGCTGAGGTGGACAGCGACCGGCAGAGTACCGATGAGGGCGAGGATGAGGGTTTCGATGGTTTGTTCGATTATCCTCTGATTCTCCATACTGTTTTTGTTATCTTGATTCCGCAGATTTTATTGACGATGAGGAACCCTTTGCAACCAACTCACATCCTCGAATGTACCCATCCTTAACGCCGCTCAACATGGGAGAAGATGCCCTCGAATCCCTGCTAGCAAGGATTAACGAACGAGCACGATTGCGACCAATAGAGCCCTGTCCAGAACGTTTTACCGACACCATGGTTGGATGTCTACCAAGCGAAGCCGATTATCCACTATGGCGCGTCTGCTGTAGGGTGATTCTATTCCTTGTAACTGATGATAAATCATTCTTACACCTTCCTTAGATTGGTGTTGAAGAAGAGGCAGTCTTTTCTTTGTGTCTGAGCGCAGAGGATCACCATCAATTGCGGTCATGTTTTACCCGAGGATCAATACGAGGTTGGATATATGTTGAGGCTACCATGAACCGCGCTCTCCTCCAACTCCTTGAAGAACGCACCCCTGGGATCCTGACAACGCGACAGGGCATTGAACGACAAAATGTTCCCTATCCAGATTCCATCAAGATGTTGAAAATGCGCTCCGTCGAGAACATTGTTGAGGAAGGGCAGTGGACAAGAGTGCGTAAGGGAAAGTACCGCGGGGATGTTGGCCTGGTCGTTGCGGTGGCGTCCTGGGGAGCTGAAGTATTACTGGTCCCTCGCCTCAATTCACTTGCAATGCGATCCTCGACACCAAACTCAGCACTGGCATCTTCATTAAAGAGGAAGCGAACTGCCGATGTTCCTCAACCAGCATTATTCGATGTTCCTCCATCAGCATTATTCAATCCTGGGGAATTCAATCATGAATTTCCTCCTGAAAGTCTGGCCAATGGACATTATACCTACATGGGGCTTATTTTTGAACATGGACTTATTCGCAAACGATTTGATCTCCATTCGATTAAATCAACCCCTACTGCCATGCCATATCGCCTGTTCTTCTTGTTCAATCAGAGCAAGCATCCTCTTGTTCTCGCATCTACAATCCCCCGGCCCCAAGAATGGGTTTTTGAAGAGCATGAAATGATTGTTATCTGCTCGTCTAAGAAAGAGGGCACTATTACTGCAATGCAAATGATGCATGCCGAAGTCGAACTTGCTAGTGGTGAGGGCACCATCTCTGTTCCACTGCATGATTTACGCAAAGTTTTTGTTGCGGGTGATTCCGTCAGCATCAGGGGTGGTGCCTTGAATGGAAGAACTGGATTGGTTGTTCGTGTTAATGGTGACATTGCCTATATTGTAGACAAATCTCTTGAAGGTGGCATGCCATATATTCATGGCAGTGATTCTATTCAGGTATTTTTACTAATTAGTGTTGGACTGGGTTCTCTCGGACCTCTGTGCTAACCCCACAGGACAGGGGAGTAATGAACCCCTGGGGCGGAATCTACCATTAAGACTGATAGCTTAATGGTAGAGCGTCAGTCATGATAGCTGATGACGTTGGTTCGAGTCCGGCTCAGTCTATATATTTCCATGTCATTCCAATATGGTAGCAGCAACCCGGTTATGGGACGGGTGGCTCAGGAATGAGGTGCTAACCACACCTGCGAGGTCACTCATCGGTCCTTGTTCATGGGGGTGTGTTGGACTGGGTTCTCTCGGACCTTTGTGCTAACCCCACAGGACAGGGGAGTAATGAACCCCTGGGGCGGAATCTACCATTAAGACTGATAGCTTAATGGTAGAGCGTCAGTCATGATAGCTGATGACGTCGGTTCGAGTCCGGCTCAGTCTATATATTTCCATGTCATTCCAATAATTAGATACAAGCTCAAATATTTCCTGACTTGTTTGCAGGAGTTTGAAGTTCACGTTAACTTGTTGAGGATTGCCATTGCCCCATACTTTCCCACACCACACCCCATGAGCTCAACTAGCTGTATCTCCAAGGTCAACCGGGTCCCATGGCTTGACATTCCTGCCACGATTATTAAGGCTGGTCCGCACAAAGGGCATAGCGCTGTTGTCAAAAATGTCCTTCCTGGCCAAACAACATCCAGTAATCTGAGGCTTGAGATACAGTTTTTGCACCTCGATCCTTCAAGCCCTTTCAAGATAGTAACTGTTGATTATGATGATGTTGTTGAATCTATGTGAGTGATTTATCAGGGCATTTAATGAAATATTACCCTGAATTTGTCAATCCAAGCACCCGATGTAAACTTTTTGACTACAGAAAACCCACAGACAATCTCTTCTACCCATCCAAGCACTATCAGGAGCAACAGTCATCACTACAAGCCTCAACACCTGGTGGCGCCACTCCCATGCCTGACTTTTCCTCATCAACACCAGCATGGGATCCATCATCTCGTTCTCCAATGCCAGAGTTATCTCTAAACTCATCCCCAATGCCAGTTGCTAGTACAAGCCAGGTTTCCGATAGCCTGCAGGCACTATCACATTTTTTTCTTGATAGACGCTTCATTGGTATAACACTAAAAGTGGTGGTAGATGGTGGCGAGTACAAGGCCAAAGAACTTGATGCTCACCTTGTTGAGGTGAATGGACAGCTATGTATCCGACACATCCACTACAGATCTTCAATCTCCCTTCAACCTGACTGGGTCACTCCAAAGCATCCATGTCCAAAACGTGAAAAAGGGCTTCTGGTTGTTATCAAAGGTGAACATCAGGGTAAATTGGTTCGACGGATTCAGCATCGAAATGAGAACAAGGAAGTCATTATGATTCTGGTTGTTATCAAAAGGAAAACTGGTGTTGCAGACGTACTTTCAGATGAACATTTGGAGCTTGGCTCTGAATTCCTTTGTGTAGTGTCTGAAACAAAGAAGGAAAAGAAGTTAGGCATTGCATTATTGGCATCAGTAGGCTTGTAATCAAATAGTTAGATCTTGTTTCTGGTACATGAAACTGCCATATATTAATTCACTAATTACATCAGGAAAAACCCTTTGTCTCTCAAAGTCTCTTGTCTATCAGATTTTTTGGCTTACACCCAATTGGGTAAATCAAACGATCAATCAGTATCTACTATTACATCATACATGGCTCTAGCCTCTGATGCTATCTACTTCTGCATCAGTTATAACTTGAGCCTATACTTTGGATCATTATTCATGCAAATTTCTCAATATCTGCTTCACCTTCACCACCTTCACTAACTTCAATAGCACATTCCTCGGGAGATAATAAAGTCAAACCAGGATGTTTTCTAAGAATCCAAACTGTTCCTGATCCTTCTCCAACCCATATTCCCACAAGGCTGATAATATCACTAGCATGTAATGCAAGCATGGCTCCTTCTTCCCATTGCCCTTCTATGCAATTCAGGGTGAGCTTGACCTTGACAAGAGGTTTATAGACAACAAATATGCAAGGCTGTTCAAGGTCAATCTGATAGAAAGCAAGGGCTTCTCCAAATATTGAAGTAGATGTCTGAGGATGTTTTGCCTAAGACATCCAGTCAAAATAAGCATTACTATTCAAATAAAATGATGTAGGTCAAACATACCTCAAACCAAAATGATTGTCGCTGTGTTGTATTTTTTGCTTGAGTGGCACAACTTGAAAGTACATGTCCATTTAAAAGTTTTAATTTCCCCCATCGTGAATATTGAATATTCCCCCCACTTATTATGGCTTGCTTCAGCAAGACTGAGATAGAATCCAGCTCTTTCTCGATGACAGGTGTCATGGGATTGTATTTTTTGTAGATTCTGTGTTTTTGAATTGGCTTAAGGGCTGTCTCCAAGTCTGATTTCTGTTTCCTATTGACATCCAATGTTGGGTAATAAAGGCATAAAATTTTGATCAGTTCCTTTTCATAAATTAGATTTGCCAAATTTGCAAATGGAGCCTTCTTTGATCGGATTTTTCTTCCCATTTCCCCTATGCTGCGTTCCACAGTAGCTTGAGAGCCTAGACGGATAGATCCATTCCATCTAATATGATTGGGGACGTGGATCAGCTGAAAAATGCATAACCTCATGCGATTTACTTTTTCAGGATCTTCTCCAACATACAACACCTCAAATTCTAGCAGAAATTTGATGATTAATTCTTGAAGATAGGATAAATCTTTATCCGTTCTTTTGACATTTGTCATTGAAAATTCAATTATCTCAACAAACTGTGAGAAGTTCTTCAAGATTGCCGAATTCATTCCAAGTTCCACTCCAATTGGAACAATATACCAATGAACCAATGCCATCCACTCATAAATCTTGTATTGACTTTGTCGCTTTAGATAAGGATCCCGTACAGGGCCACAGAATACTGGTGGAAGAGTTGTCATTGCTTCTGGAATCAGTTTTCCTAAAGCTGCAGCATGACGAAAATAGACTTTGTCATTTGTGCCAGCAAGAATTGTCCATAAATCCCAGATAAATAAAGCTATATTCTCATAAAATAAATGAAAGGGATCAATGGGAAAATATGTGGGATGAATGAAGGCTTTGCTGGTTGCACATAATGGAAGTCGTGAAACACCTGTAGCTTTAACAATATTGGTCTTCTCCTTTTTACTCTTTGCATCCTCCAGTTGTTGAATAATCCTCCAATACTGGCTTTGAGTTCTCAGAGGCAGATTTCTTAAATCATATCCACTACGATCTGGATTGTAAGTAGAGCTTTGAGGAGGGTTGCTAGGATAATAAAGAGCTTTTGAGCCTTTTGTGAGACTTGAGCGAGCAGCCTGAACCATGCTATATCTGTCTCCATGAATTGCCATATGCCCTGCCATTCCATTTATCTTTGCTGATCCTAGCATATCTCCCAGAGCCATTGAGATAAAAGCACGATTCAGAAAGTAGGATGAATCAACTGCATCATACATCCAAAGTCCCTCAGATGCCTTTGCCATCTGCACAAAAGTAATCCAGAGAAATGATTCAATATCGCCAGGAGAGAAGGGACCAGGAGTTGCAAAATTAATTGCTACTTTCTCTCCATAGCGAATAATTGGAGCTAGGTTAAGAATGATAAAAATCAATAGCCAAGTATTGGATTGCTTTTTCATTGTCAGTTGGGCACCATCTGTTGATAATGCAAATGCAACATCTCGTGGATCTTTAAACAGACCAAGGTGTTCATACTGCATCTGATGGATTTGACCATCTCCATAGTCAGAGTATTGACGCACAGGTGCTGGCTGGGATACTGTTTCAGCATTAGAATCTGAAGCTCTTTTATTTATCAGATGTGGATTATTTGCTGCTGTTGCAACAAGATGCAGCACTTGCTTCAAACAAGAATCTCGATTTCACATTTCAGAGGATGTTTCTGCATTTGCATATAATGCCCTGACTGTATCCATGATAGGAAGAATTTCAACCTGTGCAATTGGTTTCTTGATCCCTTTTGAAGATTTTCGATATCTTGGGGTATTGCAGATAGGACCAGCACTGGATTTATATGGACATTTATCAAGATGTTCATAGTCTCCTGTATAAGCGATGCAGCTTTTAGGGCACATGTCAACTTTTGTAGCATGAAATCCTGTAAGTTTTATGGCAAGCTGTCTGGCCTGATATAGAGACAAAATTGTAGCCTGAGTATGAGTTGCCAAGACTTTGGCATGCATGGTATAGGCTTGGATAGTTCCATTTGATTTTTTCCAGGAAATATAATGCTCAAGTGATATCTTCTCATCCAATGACAATTTGTCAATATCCATTCCTGTTTTTATATCTTGGGGACATTGATCAGGAGGTTTGTATCCTCCTAATAATTGATCTCGCCAATTATTCAAAACCTCAGGTGTGTTAAAAAACTCTGCATTTATATCCAAGTCAGAGTCATAATCAGGCTCAGGCAAGGGTATGCCAGAAAGATTTACAGAAGCATCTGAATCTGAAACATCAGAATCGACAGAATCATGATGTTTCTTGTGCATGATTGGTTCTTCATGAAGAATATCATTATCATAGGCCAGATCATGAGCAAAGGCAGTTATTTCAATGCTGCAATCAGAGTCCGAGCTATCTGTGTTTGTGTCTGTGTCTGTCTGTGCATCTAGATCTCTGTCTGCATCTGGATCAGTGTAAGCATCTGGACCAGAGGCATCTAGATTTGTGCAGGCATCTGAGTTTATGGAGGCATCTGGATCTGTGGAGGCATCTGGATCTGTGGAGGCATCTGGGTTTACAGAGGCATCTGGATCTGTGAAGGCATCTGGATCTGTGGAGGCATCTGGATCTGTGGAGGCATCTGGATCTGTGGAGGCATCTGGGTTTACAGAGGCATCTGGATCTGTGAAGGCATCTGGATCTGTGGAGGCATCTGGATCTGTGGAGGCATCTGGATCTGTGGAGGCATCTGGATTAGTGGAGGCATCTGAACTTGTGGAGGCATCTGGACCCATGGAGGCATCTGGATCTGTGTAGAAGTCCATATCCTCAGTGTCTGTTATTTTATTAAAACAATGAGATAGATATATCATAAAATTATCATACCATCAAGATTGTTAATAGAGCTGCTACTGAGAGTGTTGATGTTCATCAAACCAGAACCTTCTTCATCATTTTCTATCAAATTGACAATCCAAACCAAAATTGATTTACTGTCAGTTGGGTCTAATATTATGCAGATTGCATTTGCACATACCTTCATTGATTCTGTTATTATCACCTGCACCTGACCCATTTCCTTCTTCTAATTGAGCAATATAAACTATAATTCACTGTTTAGCCAAGAATCAGACAAGTGTTAAAGCTCAATCCAACACACCTTGATATGTAAACTTTGATTGATTTTTACGTGTTGACAAAAAACGGCTGGTGCGGAGGATGCAGAATTTGCGGTGATTCTTTTCAGCTTCGGGGGCAGACTCAAGGGATCTCTTATCTGCTTCAAGATGTACCTTTATTGTCCTGATCATAAGAGTCTTGTCTCCCTGGCACTTTGAGCAATAGCAATATGACATGATCCAAGTATGCTGTGCAACAGGCACGTCGTTTGTCTAGAAAGTCGGGGTAACAGTGTGTCAGCTCAGAGAGTTGGGTTGTTGGGGATGAGGACAAGAACGAAAGTCGTCAAGATCAGATAAGAGGATCGAATGATCACATGATTTTGAGCCACATCAGGAAACTGAGTGGCCTGACCTCCCGATGATCACGCGTGACATTGTCGACGACCTCGCCCAACTGCCCGACAGCCAAGATTATGTCGACTGCCTTTTCCTTGGTATTCGTCTAATCGGTACGAACATCCACAATTTTCTTTCTCAATATTAGGCTGACCTCATATCAGAGTCTGAGTTGTTCCGCGGTTGCGACTCCCAGGTCTTCAACCACGAAGTCGAGCCATCCACGACCTCGAACCCATCCAGGTGTCCGCCTCTGAGGCAAGTTACAAGTGTGATATATGGGCCGGCGAGGGTGGGCAATGGTTCACCAAGTTCAAGGAGGGTGCCTGTGTCTTTGTTCCCAAGGCGTTCAAGCTTAAGCCTCAGGCGCACAGTCGCTGGTCAATTTCCAACCAGATGGCATCCTGGACGTTACGGAATTTTCGACGATATCATCGCTCAGACCGACTGCTCCACTCTATGGGCATTGGTTTCCACTATCGAAGCCCTCAATGCATCCGGCATTGCTGATCCATATGAACTGTACAAGCACATCCATCCTTCAGAGGTAGGTACTGCTCTCGGCAGCGGCATGGGAGGCACCATCAGCATGGGCAAGATGTTGAAGGATCGTCGCGATGAGAAGGAGGTCCAGAACGATATTCTCCAGGAAACGTAAAGCTCGTTTTTAACTAACATTTTCTCCACATACTGAATGTTTGTCTAGGTTCATCAATACGACTGCAGGATGGATCAATCTTCTCCTGCTGTCTTCAAGCAGACCTGTAAAGATCCCAGTCGGCGCCTGGTATGTTTTCTAACCCTGCACTCAAGAAATCTGCTGATACCGTATCGCCAGTGCAACCGCTCTTCAATCCCTCGAAATCGCCTCCGACACTATTCTTTCTGGGAAGGCCAAGGTCATGATTGCTGGTGGCTTCGATGACATCAGTGAAGAGGGTTCCTACGAGTTCGCGAACATGAAGGCCACTAGCAACGCAGAGACAGAATTCGCCATGGGACGTGAACCAACTGAAATGCCTCGTCCGGCCACAACCTCTCGTGCTGGCTTCATGGAGGCTCAAGGAACTGGTGTCCATATCGTCATGAGCGCAAAGACCGCACTCGAGTTGGGTGCGCCTATCCGTGGTGTTCTTGCTTTCACGTCCACGTCGACGTAAGTATTCTTTCTGTCGATAGTTGTTCAATACTTATTCATTTCGATCCTTTGTAGCAGCGACAAGGCTGGCCGTTCGGTGCCTGCACCTGGAAAGGGTGCCCTTACTGTCGCGCGCGAGGTCAAAACGAAGCATCCTCTTCCCATCTTGGATGTTGCGTACCGCTCTCGCCAACTTTCCTTCCGCCGAACCCAAATTTCACAATGGCTCACACACGAGCAGTATGAACTCCAGGAAGAGATTGCCTACCGCAAGAAGGAAGGTGAGGTCGTCGACGAGGAGTACATCTCGTCTCGCCTCGTAAACCTCGAGAAAGAAGCTGCCCGACAAGAGAAGGACGCTCTTGGGATGTACGGTATGCTGGAAGGCTCTGACCCATCGGTTGCTCCTCTCCGTCGTGCCCTCGCCGTCTAGGGTCTCACTGCCGATGATATCGGCGTCCTCTCCATCCACGGAACCAGCACCGGTGCCAACGAGAAGAACGAGACTGCCATCTGGAACGACATTTTCGCCACCATCTCGCGCACTCCTGGCAATGCTGTTCCCATCATTGCCCAAAAGAGTCTCCTGGGACACGCGAAAGGAGGATCTGCAGCATGGCAAGCTGCTGGACTTCTGCAATCCGTTATTACTAGGTGTCATTCCCGGAAATCGCAACAGCGAGTAAGTCTTATTTGATCCTAGTTGCTTTGACCCCATTTTAACACTTTTGCAGCAACGTCGACGCTCAATTCCAAGATCGCCGCTTCTTGATGTTCCCTTCGAAGACGATCCGTACCGATGGTATCCGCGCAGGTGTCATGGTAAGCCCTTCAATACTCTTACAATCTACGGCTTAGTTACTATAAACGTAGTCGTCATTTGGCTTCGGACAAGTCGGCGGTACCGCCCTCATTCTGCATCCCCGCTACCTGCTGGGTGCTATTGCACCTTCATACTATGAGTCGTACAAGATCAGGAACCCCGAGCGGGCGCTCCTATCTTACAAGGCGATGAGCGAGATGATGATCAAAAACCAGCTCGTCAAGATCAAGGAACATCCACCATACCTCGGCGACATGGAGGGCAAAGTTCTTTTGAACTCTATGGCTCGCGCCACCCTTGACATCAAGACTGGTGAATACTCCTTCCGAGGGAAATTGGCCTCCGAGGTGCCTGTCAACAAGGCGAACGTTAAAGCCGTTGAGGAGATCTTTGCCGCCAACGGCCTCTCTCCACATACTGAATGTTTGTCTAGGTTCATCAATACGACTGCAGGATGGATCAATCTTCTCCTGCTGTCTTCAAGCGGATCTGTGAAGATCCCAATTGGCGCCTGGTATGTTTTCTCTAACCCTGCACTCAAGAAATCTGCTGATACCGTATCGCCAGTGCAACCGCGCTTCAATCCCTCGAAATCGCCCCCGATACTATTCTTTATGGGAAGGGCAAGGTCATGATCGTTGGTGGCTTCGATGACATCAGTGAAGAGGATTCCTACGAGTTCGCGAACATGAAGGCCACTAGCAATGCGGAGACAGAATTCGCCATGGGACTATGAAAGGCTTCGATTGTGCCTTCGCTGGTCACTCCCTTGGAGAATACTCCGCCCTTGCTTCTATCACCGACGTTCTCCACATCTCTGCTCTCGTCGACGTTGTTTACTACCGTGGTATTACCATGCAGCGTGCCGTCGAACGTGGTTCAGAGAACAGGTCGAATTATGCGATGTGTGCGGTTAACCCTAGCCGCATTTCACCCACCTTTAGCGACGCTGCCCTTCGTGAAGTCGTTGATAGTATTGCGACCATCTCTGGATCTCTGCTCGAAATCGTCAACTACAACGTCGAGGTAAGTATTCTAACTTCACTTGGTATTTTACTCGAATTCTGACTGTTTTGAAGGGCCAACAATATGTTTGCGCAGGAGAGCTTCTGGCGCTCCAAACCATGACTAACATCCCGAACTTCCTCAAGGTCCAGAAGATCGACATCGCCAAGGTACGTCAAATATATGCATGGTTCTTGACAAAAACTAATCCCATATTCCTTGAATAGTTGACTGAGACCTACTCCGTCGAGAAAGTTAAGGAGATGCTCGGTGATATTCTCAAGTCGTGCTATGAGAAGGCACAAGGCCAACAAAAATCTGAAGGATATATCAAGCTGGAGCGTGGATTTGCCACCATCCCCCTGCCTGGTATTGACGTACCGTTCCACTCTCGCTATCTCTGGGCTGGCGCCATGCCCTTCCGTGCCTGTAAGCTGCTTTCCTACTTTTCAAAATTCATGGATCTAATTCAATGTCTGCAGACTTGTCCAAGAAGATCAATGCCACGCACTTGAACCCCGACATGCTTGTTGGGAAATACATTCCTAACCTCATCGCCAAACCCTTCCAAGTCTCTCGCGAGTACGCTCAGATCATCTACGATCAAATTACTTCGCCTCGCCTCGACAAGGTCCTCAAGAAGTGGGAAGAAGATAAATGGGCTAGCGACGAGAACCGCCAACAACTCGCTTATACCATTCTTGTTGAGCTCCTTGCCTACCAATTCGCCTCGCCCGTTCGTTGGATCGAAACCCAAAATCTTCTCTTCACTTCGTTCAAGTTCGAACGCCTTGTTGAGCTCAGTCCTTCTCCTACTCTTACCGGCATGGCCACACGTACCCTCAAGGCCAAGTACGAGACACTGGACGGGTCGATCAGCAGGACACGAGCCATCCTTTGTCACTCCAAGAACGTAAAGGAGATCTATTACCAATACGAGGCCGAGGCCGAGGCTCCTCCCGCCGAGTCCGCCTCTGGTGCTGCTCCCTTGGCGCCCGCTGCTGCTGCTGCTGCACCCACCGCCCCAATCGCTGTTGCCGCACCCACCGGTCCAGTTGCCAGCATTGAGGATGTGCCTGTGAAATCCATCGACATCTTGCTCGTCGTCGTCGCACAGAAGCTGAAGAAGCGGATCGACGAGATCCCTCTCTCGAAGACCATCAAGGATTTGGTCGGCGGAAAATCGACGTTGCAGAATGAAATCTTGGGTGATCTCCAACAAGAGTTTGCGTCGGCACCCGAGAAAGGCGAGGAACTTCCTCTCGAAGAGTTGGGTTCCGCTCTTGGGAGCGGCTTCAATGGAAGCCTGGGCAAGTATAGCACGGGCCTCGTCTCGCGCCTTGTCGGTGGCAAGATGCCTGGTAGTTTCAACGCGTCTTCCATCAAGGGTTATCTCGCTAAGACCTGGGGTCTTGGACCTTCTCGCTCTGATGGTGTCCTCCTTCTCGCCACCACTCTCGAACCATCCAAGCGCCTTGCATCTGAAGCCGAGGCCAAGGCCTGGCTCGACGGCGTCGTCTCTGTTTTTGCTCAGCGGTCAGGAATTTCGATGGCTTCCCGGGTGCTGCAGGTGGAGGTGGAGGTGCTGTGATCAACAGCGAGGAGTTCTTGAAGTTCCAAGCTGACCAACAGAAGTTTGCTGCTCAGCACGTCAAACTGTATATGCGCTACCTCGGTCGTGACTCCCGTTCTGGAGAACTCGCATTCGATCAAGAAAAGGCCAACAGCATCGCCCTCCAGGCCAAACTCGATAGCACCACCCGCGAGCACGGCGACGCGTACATCGAGGGTATCCAACCGCGTTTCGATGTTCTCAAGGCCCGCCACTTCGATTCCTCATGGAATTGGGTTCGTCAAGATGCCCTTCTGCTGTGTATGATATCATCTTCGGCCGTCTGACGACAGTCGATCGTGAGATCACCACTCGCTGCATTGCCCTCCTTAACCGTGCTGATCCGGACATGCTCGAGTACATGCAATACAACATCGACCGTTGCGATCCTTCCAAAGGCGAAACCTATAAACTCCCCAAAGAGTTCGGTCAGCAACTTGTCAATAATACCCGCGAAGTCCTTGGCAAGCCCCCTATGTACAAAGATGGTGAGGTTTTCCTCTTCTTCTTTCCATAATTTCCGATTCACAGTTACTTTCCCAACTGCTCCTCATACAGAGGTCACCGAAAACGGCGAAATCAAATACTCGGAGGTTGTCCGCGAAATTGTCCGCAAGCTCGAGGCTTACGTCGAAGAAATGGCCAGCGGCGACACTGTCTCTGGTGCTGTCAACATCCAGAAGGTCCAAGATGACGTCCTCAAACTTTGGTCCGTTGTCAAAGCCCTGCCGGAGATCAGCAACGACCAGAAGAACCGCATCAAGGCTCTTCATGAGGGTGTCGTTCGCTCTTTGCACAACTCTCCTGATCTGCGTATCCCTCCAACCGGCACACGCAGCCGTCGCTCCTCGTCTTCGTTCCTCCGCCCACAAGTCACTGGTGTTACTCCTGTCACTTCCATCTCTTCCGACAAGATTCCACTCTTGCATTTGAAGCGCAAGGTCGGCACGAACTGGGAGTACAGCAGCAATTTGACCGGTGTCTACCTCGACATTCTTCACAAAATCGCTACCTCAGGTACTACCTTCAAGGACAAGAACGCCCTGCTTACTGGTGTCGGCAAAGGCTCAATCGGTGTCGAAGTTGTCAAGGGTCTCCTTTCTGGAGGTGCCCGCGTCGTTATTACCACCTCGAGCTACAGCCGGAAGACGGTTGAATACTACCAGTCGATCTTCCAGTCGTTTGGTAGTCGTGCTTCTGCTCTCACTGTCGTTCCCTTCAACCAGGCCTCCAAGCAGAATGTCGAGGCCCTCGTCGATTACATCTACGCGAACCTCGGCATGGATCTCGACTACATCCTTCCATTTGCTGGCATCCCCGAGAACGGTCGTGAGATCGACGGTCTCGATGATCGGTCTGAGCTTGCCCATCGTATGATGCTGGTCAACCTCCTTCGCATTCTCGGTGCCGTCAAGAACAAGAAGGCTAGTCGCCATTTCGTTACCCGCCCAACTCAAGTTATCCTTCCTCTCTCCCCGAACCATGGTCTTTTCGGAAACGATGGACTTTACTCGGAGTCTAAGATCTCTCTTGAAACACTATTCCAACGTTGGGCTTCCGAAAGCTGGGGTGAATATCTTTGCTTAGCTGGTGCCGTCATTGGGTGCGTTCATTTTGAATAGAGAAGGTTTCTGTTATTGACATTGGCCATTTAGATGGACACGTGGAACAGGTTTGATGGGTCCAACAAACATCGTCGCCCACGAGCTCGAAAGCTAGCCCAAATTCGAAGGAGTTTGGCGTCGTTAATGGATGTAAGCCCATTTTCTCGAACGATGTTTTCAACTTGTTAATCATCTCATTCCTAGATATGCCTGCGAAGACGATGTTATTCGACCAGCGTGTACGGACACTACACGATTTCGGCGCTTCACCACACAACTTCAACCCGCAAGGCCGGCTCATCGTGCTCGCTGGGTTCGGCAACCTCGCTGGGAAAATCGAAATCGTAGACTGCCGGACCCTATCCAAAATGTGCACCATCGACGCGCCAAACATGTCCTACTGCGAATGGTCCCTAGACGGTCGTTTCCTGCTCACAGCGACCCTCTCCCCATGGCTCCGCGTTGACAACGGGATCAAGATCTGTGGAGAATGTACCTCCTTTCGGGCATGCGATCCCACCTGCACCCGCTCCGAGTGCGAGTGTTACGGATCTGGCAGCGGTGCAAAAACCTGTTCATTCGAAACCTGCTGGTGCATATCGTCCGCCCGGGGCGAGAGGCTTAGCGACCCCTTCCATTTTTAAACGTGAAGACAAAGGAGGACCCTCGAGCGCCAGTGCCACCCCGCCGCGGTACAATAGGAGCCCAGTGCCTGGTGCTCCTGGATATGCGACAAATGGGTCGCAACCTCTTGTCATCATTAGAATCCATGCATAACCACTTACATTTTGCTTGTCTCTAGGTGTACCACCGACCTTTTCTGACCAAATTTTCCTAGCCTTGGGGCCACCGTGTTTTCTTTGTACACCCTTGGCTTCCACACCTGCTCGTTCTCTGCTCTAACTCTCTATCACCTTCAAAGAGCTCTGTGCGTGCCTGCCGCCCCATCCGAAATCGATCCAGACGAAGAAGCACAAGGGTGGCTCCCTCCTGCACCAAGGTGCTGATACAAGACCTTTTCGGCGCTACTTGAGGTTCTACCCCTTCGTAAGCCCTCGAGAATTCTTCGTCGATGCCTCTTATTTTCTCATTCACAGAGATTGATCGGATACAATCCAAAGCATCGTAGCCAACCTAGTCGGCGACGGTGACAACGGCGACTCTCTGGTGGATGAAAAGGAACTCATTCAAACTCTCCAACAACCTGAGTTGGAGGACTACACAGACCCAAACTGGAAACCGGATCCTATTGATGTTAGCCCTGCCAGTGGTAAGGACTTCTCTTTTTTTTTGCCGGGTTAGAAACGAAGTCTGATGCACCATCCGCAGAGGGGGATCGTGGTGCATCAGTGAGGTCTTTTTGCATACCCCAAGCATGGGTTGTGTTGACTCCCGGGTTTCTGTTGTTTCGATGCCGTTCGCGCAGTTTCCGCATGCAAGAGCAAGCCGGGGGTGGACTTGTATGGTGTTTCTCACCTCCACCCCTCCAATCGACTGACTAATGTATAATTTTTGATGACTATTGTATGACTATTGTATGACTATTGCATGACTGCATAAATGACTGTTGAATGACCGTTGTATGACTGTCCAGCGACAAAGTCAGACAATTGAATGCTTGGGAATGTCGGTAACCAAGGTGATTTCAAGTTGACTGCCCTTGCAAATTTGCTGACTAGCTGTACGACTTTTAAGGACTTTAGCCCAACAAATACGTGACTTTGACGACTTTGTATGACTAATGTAAAATGTACCATTTTACTGAGGGTCACCGTTCACGATGGCGGCAAGATGGCGGACTCGGTTTTCAATTCCTTATCCATCCAAAAAAATATTCGGCTCGTAATTCTCTGCTCAGAGGTACAAATGTTTGACAAATGTACGGATTTAAGATCGGACATCGCTTCCGACCAGCCATTTCCGCACCCGGTTTGGATCGAACATGCGGCCAATTTTTTGGCTTTCCGTCCGCATAGGGATCGGACATATCCCCACATAAAGCAAGGTTCTGACATCACATGTTATTATTTGGGTATGAATACAATATTTAGTTCCCATTGTTTTATGTTCTGATTGTGGATTGCAAGATCTTTGAGGTCACTAGCTCTGGTCCTACATTGAAAATACTATGGATGTTAAAAACTTAACATGGACATTCCTCCTGCTGATGAAAACATATAGTATGTTTTTGTTTAACACCAAGTCACCAGCCTTTTCCTTGAATTGTCTTTTTCACTGATTTTGCACTGTAATGTGCAACTTCTATTGGAATCCAATGGGAAGTGTTGCTTTGTCATTGTATCTCATTTATGTACCGTGTGAAGTGTGTGAAGAATGTGCTGGATGTTCGACTCAATAACATGAAGCTTCATGTGTACCTGCTTTTCCTCGTCGAAAATTGATCTGCCCAAAATCAGCCGCAGACGCAGCAGAAAGAATGGAAACAATGGGATACCAGAGACTTGCAATCAAATAACGTGCTCGCAAGGCATCCGTTGACGGCAAAGGATAGCAGAAGAGGAAGGTGCGATGCTTGCAATTAACGATAGAAGAGTGAAAGGGAAGAACGAATTCCGAGATGAGCCATCCCTAATGTAAGCCAATTTCCTGTGAACTCTTTGTTAACTGCAGCTCGCCGACGACGCGCCTCCAATTTCTAAGGCGACAAAAAAGATTAAGGCTGTCTGGCCCCTTTGTACGAGATTTTTTGAAATCGGGCACGTATTGAGAACCAGCATCGTCTGACGATCCAGGCATGAACCTGTTCGCAGCTTCAGATCCCGACTCCAGGTAGATGCGACAACGAGAACCGCACTTCAAAAAGTGTAATTTCCCTGTCCCGGGAAAGCGTGAAGACCGTAAGGAGGTCCCTAATCTGCATCTCGAGGTCCACAGGCTTTTTCGGACACTGACTGTCGCAAATGTGTACATGGACGGCAATGGGGTTGGATGCTTACTTGAGATTTCTGATACCGTTTACCCCCAAACCCTCATTAGCTTCGAGATCTTTACATTCCCATTCCCATTTCGCGTCCTTCCGGTTAGTTCGTTCTGGTTGGCGGGAGCTAGCGGAGACGACAATCATGTTACCAGCGTTTACAGTCCCGCTTGCAGGGTCAAAGGCCAGAGCTCTAGTGGTCGCTATATCCCTACTCCCCACTTTCAGAAGTTGAGCAGCGCAACAATAGACATATAGATTATGATAGGCTTCTTCTCCACCAAGGCGAAATCCTGGCATGTCAGGCTCAGGCAGGATACACACGGATGTCGGATTCGGGAATGGGCCGGGTTACCATATCACTAACTGGGCGCCAAATTGATCTCCCGGAAATAGTATCATCGCCTGGGATGACAAATGTTATTTTATAATAACCAAGAAAATCTAGAATACAAAATTTTTACAAGAACTATGATATGTGAGCGTTCGGCTATTATGTAAAGGGGCTTCGTATCTTATAACGAATTCCGCAAAGGATTACAAACGGAAGATATTGATAAAAATGTCTCTATGTGTGGCACATCCGACTTTAAATGAA
>Ga0307517_10002486_pt1 | contig 29466 bp, 39 predicted proteins | sample 23_EM_MG_FD_194515 | JGI IMG/M metagenome (GOLD analysis project Ga0307517, IMG submission 194515) | Populus trichocarpa ectomycorrhiza microbial communities from riparian zone in the Pacific Northwest, United States - 23_EM | ecosystem: Host-associated > Plants > Roots > Unclassified | place... | reverse complement strand
GCGAAGAGGGGAAGAGGAGGAAGCAAGAGGGGAGGAAGTCGAGGGAAAAAGAAAAGTGCCTTTGGTGCTGCAGACGACTGGTAGTAAGTAGTTTATATCAAAGTAAATTTATGTTGTATGTATGTATTATATTTTGTTCGATACATATCAGTCTATTCTCGAAAGCCGAATTTCATCTCTGTACTCATTATCATTATGGCTGAAGTCGTCACTGATAACATGAGGATCATGAATTTAGCATTGGGATTTGATGCATCTGAATATGCCTGTAATCGTTTCGGATAAATGTAAGACGTTCTTTTCTTACTTCGAATCGGGCCTCATGCCAAAAGTCGGGACTGTCCCTGTAACAACTACTCTTTTACCCAGGGGTGCTTGGACACATTCTTCGGAAGTATAGGCTAGACCCGGGTTCAGGGTATTTTTATGGCGGGCTGCAGGGTGCCCAGGCAAATTTAAATTGTCATCTAATCAGACTCGATACATGTATCAACTTGAGGGTCTTGATCATGAGGCTCTGGTGCATGCACCGCTGGCAGTGTTGTGCCTGCTCTCTTCCTCGTGCTGCGCCGCATGCCCGACTTAGGGAAGACGTCGACGGCGATTTAATTATTGCTGTTACTAAGTAGTGCCGGCGAACGTGTAGGATAACACTCTTCAAGAGCCGAAGACATTACGAGAGTATTATACAAAGAGCATCATTGAAAACAAAAACCGTCCTAAATTAGTCCGACGGGTAAATCGGGACTGGACTGCCATGAGGCCACCATGCAGTTGTGGGATGGTGTCATCGATATACTTACCTATCGGAACCCGAGCTCAAGTGGCTATATAATAGGGAGGATCCAGGACATTCGCTCATCATCTCAATTGATATCTTGCCAGCTTTCCACTCCTCCAAGTCAATCCGCCTTTCCAAACGGTGAGATCATGTTTCCTTGATACCATCACTGGGAACAATGACCATCGGCCCGCAAATTGTTGTTGCCTCATTTCTATAAATCCGACCTTCGTTTCCCTTGGACAGTTCCCATTGCTGACCATGAATTACCATCACCCAGACATGTCTATCTCTACAACGACTCTGTCTGCTGAGCCAGAGAAGGAATACATCACAGTAAGCAGCGCTGGCGTTTTTTTTGGAAGGAATTCATGTAACCACTACCCCACAGCCTGGCGACATCGTCGCTGTGCGACATGGCTTGAAAGGACGCCAGGAGGGTTTAGTCATTGGGTCCCACTTCGACCACTTGGTAAGTAATTATCTTCCGGATCATAGCATTACCTATGTTCCGCCTCCGTCAACTATTGCTCATCGTATTTTTTAAAACAGGGGAGACAAATTATCGAAGTCCAGCTCGAAGGCGAAGTATTCTACACTTGGTCTCCAACCGTTACGAGAGTCAGGAGAGTGGTCTCCTATTCCCGTCCATCCTCGAATCGTGTGCGCACCGTCGAGCGCAGGATATACTGGTGATCCGCCATCCCATTCCAACATCGCAGCACGTTCGTCGGCTTGAAATATTCATCTTTGCAATGTAACAATAGAGCCCCATTGACGCCACACATCCTAATCACGAAATTGACCTTGAAATCAAGTAGAGTTGAAGTACGAGTTTACGAAGCTTTATGGAAGCCCACATACTACGTGATTTATCTCTTCTAATTGCCCATGGATATTGTTTTTTTTCTCTCTTGGAATATCGTAATTATTCAATAGATGGGATTGATTCTCGCTCTGGCAACGATCACTTGAGATGTCTAGGTGACCTATTGATTCATTCGGATAGAGTTGCATGATCAAGCTTCAAGGAAATCATACAAGACGCTAGTGATATTCGAGCACAGAACCATATCAGCAACTCGAAACTCATACAAAGTAGCTTCACAAGCGAGTTGAGAATGCACAATACTTGACTGTTTGTTTTGGGGTTGGGCATGGGTATTAGTATTTTGTCGAGTCAACGCCGATGATATATACTTAGTGCTAGATTTCAACCTTTGGGGATCAAACCTGAGTCAGAGTCCTCAGCAATACCCCGGGTATAGTGATATGACCTACTATTGAAGTTACCATTCGAAGAAAAGATACGGATTTAGTGCAGAATATGAACCCATTATCCAAGCTATTACCGTATCATCGGAGCTGGTGTGACATGACACTCATGCAACAGCCAGAGGTAATTTCCGGGCAGTGCGTCTGGGCTGACGACGTGGTTAATTTCCAAAAAGGGTATGTGATTGTAAGTTACATGGGGCATGCCCTCCTGACTACACAGCAAGTAAGGATTATCTAACACTATCCTAATTTAGGCACACTTTCCGAAACGGGTAGTCCACGCTGGAGGAAGGTTGTTGGAACTTGCGGTTCCCATGTGTCAACGCAAGGCTGGCAGCCATCACTGCATGCCCGTCGGATTCTGAAATACGTAAAAATATGAGCCTTCGATCATTTGTGGGTCCACTACGCCAGCTTAGCACATAGCCTTGTTCTCGGTGTGGAGGCTATGCGTCTACCTGATACGAAACATGTAAACCCATGAACCTGCCACAAGGATAAGGGAATCCGTGTGGGTCCGTATCAGTTATCTCAATTTGTGTGGTCAGAATCATGCTATATTTAGTTCTGTAGATACAAGCGCTTATTCCTACGAACGAAATTTCTCACTCAACTATGGACGCAATTTTTTTGGTGATTTGAACGTGACTGCATTGGACACGAGATGTTTATCTGTCAGTATTGCTGGCGATGACCATTCTCAATAAAACATTTCTCAGCTTTGAACCAGAAAATGCATTCCTTTCTACCGAATAAACGCGTAAAACAAACATTTGTAGAGTTTAGACACGACACGAGGGCAGTGGTATATGATTCGATAATTTCTTGATTGGTTATTGGCTTCAAATGCGATAGCCGTGACTTATTTTCAACCAATCATATCGGCCTCTCAGATCGATGCAACTTCAGTGAAACATTGCAGTATTGTGAAAAATGCATGCAAGCCATACGCACATGGCGCTCGAAATCCTTTAAAAGTCTCCTTCCCCTCCTCAATTCTAACCGCCAGCCACGGTAAGGATGGCCAATCATTATGCGACGGTACTCGGCATGGACCTGCTTGCTTTTTTCTTGGCCGTGGTATCGTGCCTCGGACTGGCGGTCTCCGCACTCACTTTCCTACGAACTTACACTCCAACGAACCTGTACCTTTATACCGCAGACTCAGTGGCTCAAACACGCGCCCTTTATGAAAGGCTCGAAAGCGCAGATCTCTTTTCATCAGAAGCGCACCGCGTGAATCATCTGGGCAGTCACCTGGACAAGTGAGCCACTCGGGTGTATCCCCACGTTTATTTTGCTAAAAAGTACCACGGCAGACTAGAGGACGATATAAAGACCTTGATGTTCGTTGTCGTTCCTACTTCAAACGTTTTCAAGAAGCTAGGGACATGGCTTCGAGTTTGGCAGCTTTTGTATTTGGCCTTTGGTGTCGACAAGCTCCGCGTTGGTCTGCAGGTAATAGTGCCTTCCCTTACCTATCGTTGTTGAAAGAGATAGGCTGACGTACTTGTTAATGTAGACCGTGTTCCACGAACGAAGGCGGGTAGAGCGTGAGTTGGCAAGAGCCCAGCTCCAGGGCGTGGCGGTCAATGTCAAGCAGCTCGAAGCGCACGCAGCCGCTGTTGCAGAGATGTTCATCTCCTCTCTCGCTGGTGAGACTTTAGTGCCACCCAGAGAATTGTTAATTTAAATATCTTCAAGACACTGCATCGAATGTGTCGATGAGGGACCTTGGATTTTTGGCTCGGGATTATCAGCCTGACATCAAATTGCCGAAACACTACACGCGCTTAGTCTCTTCCGGTCACATCCCTGCAGTCAAAGGTGAGAATAATCGAGGACAGTGAAAGAAGACTAGAACTGATGTGGAATGTTCTAGTATTTGATACAATGCCCGTGATGGATGTTATCCACAAACCTGCAAGAGCAGTCTGCCCACCAGACTCCACCACCTATCATCTCTCCCATATCCTCATAAAGTCGTGGGGAAACTACAATTCTCGATCTCTACTTCCAAGATAGACATGATGGCAGCATGATGGGAACGCGCCGACCGCCGCCTGTCAGCCAAAAGTGAAGAGGGATCTACCTCGCCATGTGTCGCTTTGTTCGTTTTGCAGATGTTATTGCTTTTAAAATTGCTGTGTATACTTTCGCAATGCTATCCTAGTTATTTATTCCAATACTCGAATATCATATCCTGCACCATGTACCTACCATTGGTCTCATCAATTGTCCGGTCGCTTTCTCTTTTCAAATCACACATGCGTCTAATCGGTTTTCTTTTTCACACTCAGTCATCTGGCAAGCGGATGCCGAACTGACTCGGGAACTTAATCGATCGGATTCAGCTTCCACCTCGTTTATTAAAATACTTTGGCGCCAAGTACGTTCAAAGGTAGGCGCTAGGATATCGGCATCCGTGTAGCAAATTGCAATGTGTTTGATGCTTGAACTCGGCCTATTTCCAAGGGTTATACAGGATGAGACTGAAAAATAGAAGACACCTTTATGACTGTATCTCACATTCCCCCTAATAACTTGATAACGGTACTACAGCCCAGCTGAGATCGGAGAATCAGATCGCGATAAACGTATCTTGAATCTGTCCTCAAAGTGCAGCAGGTGTGAGTCGTAAGCTGTCGCAAGACCATGCGGTTCAACCCAAAATTGGTATGTGTTCGTGTTACCTGGGTCACATCAGCGGTCATAGACCCAAATATGGAAGTTGTTACTTGGTTGTTACATCAATGAGACCACATTGACCTTTGCATTGGCAACTCATTTGCGAACACATACCATATTTGGACGTAACCTCCATGAATCGCTGGCAGAATGCAAACGGCTGTACGCTTTGTGGGTGGGTATAAAACCCAGCTTGACAGAAGGGATGTTGCAAGGAACAAATGGATTCATCCACAGACATTCTGGCCTTCGCATCCCAAATCCTCGCTTTTCTTGGTTTCCTGGCGACCTGCATCGCGGTCCTCAGGTATTTAAACCCTGGTCCAGAATACATCGCCCTCGCAGACCTGGTTGGTCAAGTCAGGCAGAACTGGTCCGAATATGAGAGCGAGGGTATGCCAGCTGACGAGTATACGCTTCCGTTTCTTTCAACACTAGAGAGGTATGCAAGTTTTCGACCCCTATTCACTAAGTCTCATCATCCGATTAACAGATTGGAAGGGGAAGTGAGAGATCTGCTGTTCGTAATGAACACAAAGAGTGTTAAATGTCAACTCCGTGCTTGGGCGAATGCCCGTCAAATCAAGAAGTTATGCGATCAAGCCCAACTCCTTCGTATCGGTCTTCCTGTAAGTACTCTCAGTACTTCTCGACGATCAAACTCGCTCAACATTCGTGCTTATAAGCTCATCGTTCAAGTGAACAGAGAACTACGGATCGCACAAAAGCATCCAATGTTGACAATCGAGGACCTGATCGCTTTGGAGAAAATGTCGCGGTCACGAGGCGAACTCATGCGGTTAATCAAAGGAGATGGTAAGTCTACATTCCCACCAATTAACATTTAGACTGAACCCTGATTCAGTGCTACACATTCCGCCTGTTTCGTGGACACCGAGTCTTGAAAATTTCCACTACCGCCGGGGCAGTAACGAAAGCATAGACTCTTTATCTGAGACGTCAACACTTCCCGAATTCATCACATCTCCCGACACCGTATTTTTTCCTCCTTCGCAGGCCGAAGATCTGGAGTCTGGGAAATTGTCCAACAAAAAGAAACGAGGTGTACTGAAGAAATTGTTTTCTGGAATCCGGAAGAAACAGAATTCTTACGATTCGGATCTCTCTTCCTTGTGTATAAAGAGTTGACTTTTCCTTCCACTTTTTATCTTCGTAGTCGTAGTGCTTTCTTTGCTTTGACATTGCAATTAAATTATTATTTGTTTATTCTTGGAAACATTGCATCATACATACCATCAAGTTGTCGGCAAGACAAAGCGTTGCATTGGAACAGTGCGAAATGCAATTTATGAATTCAAAATATATGCAAGTGTGGGGAGGCAAGATTAGCGGTTCCAGAAAACATGACTTAGTACGACCACCATCCGTCCAACCAAAAAAAACAATCACTGCCAAAAAGAAACCTCGAAATGATGCCATATTATATATACAAAAAGAGCTATGTTGGAAGCATGCAAAAAGATCTTGAAGCTACAAAAAAAAAACAAATATATCAATGGGATATTGTTGCTATAGTTGGTAACAAGAAAAACGACCACAATGCAAGAGTCGATAATGAATAAGATTAGGTTTGAGGTCATTTTGACAATCGGAGGAGGGGTGGATAGATTTCTCATGAGAGTTTTCTGGTTGCCCAAAACCCAGGTCGTTATCTCGCCTTGACCTTGATACCAGAAGCGAGGGGTGGATGGTGAATGACTTTAGTTGACTTGGACCCAACACCACGCGAACTCGACTTGGAACTTGAACTTGAGCTAATGCTGTGTAAAATAGACGGGGCTGAGGCAATCATCTCTTGGGGTATGCTTTCATCCGTACGGTCTTTCATAGAAAGTGATTTGCTAGAAAATGTCGAAAGTGAGTCTAGTGAAGGAGTGGGGGATCCAATGTCGGAAGAAGATGACGAATAGAAATGGAGTCCATGTCCATTCCCGTTTGGAAGTAGTTTCTGCCGTCCTGCGGTGACATTCCGGATGATACGCGCTCCTACGCTTTGTGAAGACGAGCTAGGTGTGTAGAGGCTCATACTGAGTCTTTCGTTTTCATGTTCCCTTTCCTTCTCTTTGTGCTTTGCATGCCCTTTCTCCTTTCCCTTTGACTTCTCTCTCTTCAACACCCCAACTCCGACTTCGCTGATCAAAGATCCTACACTCCCATTCAGATCCATGACCTTCAACTGGGGTTTGAGCGTCTCCTCTGAACCAATACTAAACCCATCCGCGTCCACATCCACATCACCTTCCTCTGACTCGGTCACACTTCCGTTCATCCTCGTCCGACTCCGACTCCTACTCCTCTCACTTCTCGTAATTCCATTGGGCAGCACCCTACTGCTCCTGCTGCTCCTCCTCGTATCGCTGCTTTGCGACACATCAGGATACGAATACAACCCAACCCCTGGGTGCACCGCTTTCTCATAGTAAAGCATGAACACTGCACTCGCTTCGGATATCACCCTCTCAATCCCACACTCCTCAACAGAATCATCCGAAATTCTCAACCACCCCTTATTCGTCCCTGCTTCCAACTCGGTGTGATCTTCCCAATAATATCTCGGGCTTCCTCCATCGACTCCATAGTAATCCACAGCCAAAGACCGAGATTTCGCACTCCCATTCTGCTTCGAACCTTTCTTGATCCGGACGGTCCCATTTTCATCCGTCTCGGTCTCGAAACCAGCTTCAACACCCCCATCAACACTCAGGTCCAACGATAGTTCATCCATCTTCAACGGATCAACCAACGTAGGTTGCAACCATTCGCCCTTTGGTCCTCTTCTCGGCTTCCTCCGAAAGCAAATATAATGTCCAAAGGAATGTTGGCCATAATGACACACTACAGCTGCTAGTCTGTAAATCGTCCGCTGAGTAGCGACAGTATAAGTTTCTTGAGTGGGGGTTGTCGGTCGATGTGGTTGTTCCGAGTTCTTCTCGTCAAATGATGACGGAGTGGATATCGCGCTTGTTGGCACTGTCGAAAGGCTGCCGGAAGTGGTGAAGGGTGTCAGATCGAGGACTTCGGGAAAGAACACTCTGATACTGTTTTTGGCTGCGTATTGTCCGTAGTGCACGGATCGGTTTAGGTGGAGGGCAAGAACTTGAGGAGGCTAGCAGGCGTCGTGATTAGTTTAGGCAAAGAAGATTGGTTTGTTCGCATTTGACTTACTCGAGCAATCATAGCCTGTTTTGTTGATGCGGGGCTGATGACTTTTTCAAGTTTCACGCCTTCCAGCAATGTTTCGTCCTCGATTCTACCTTCTTCGAGGGCAGTACGGATCCGATGTTCCATCTTCTTGGCCTCTTTATATTTCTTCTTTTTCGTTTGGGAAGGCTTCGTTTTTGGAGGTGAAGAAGAGTTGGCCTGGATAGATGGTAATACTGCCGAAGGTGCAAGTGCCTCATCCAAAGTTTTGAGTTCCGCAAGGAGTCGCTTATGTGTTGCGAGAATGGAACATTTTCGGCAAATACAATCTTTGAGGATTTCCAAGCGGGTATAATCCTCAAGGCAGTCTTCTAACCGGCATGACGTCTAAGAATAAGATGGTCGGTCACGAGGAGGTATATTTTATGTAAACTGAATTGGGTTTGCTTACCGCCAGTCGTGGAAGAGCAAGTTGCCAATTATCAAATCCAAAATGCATGACTGCTTCGGTATAGCCACACATAACGCAACTCCTACGGTTGGCTGTTAGACCGTCGAAAACGGTTTTGATTCCTGCTTTCTTTGCCTCCTTGTCCTGACCATCAATAGACTTTTGGCGTTCGAGATCCAAAACGCCTGCGATACCTCTATCTCGGAAGCCTTCTCTCTCGACTGCTGCCATTTCGGTTTTAAGGCACTCCGAGACGAGCTGGAAGAGCTCTTGTGCGTCTTGATGCTCTCGTGAGTTAAATAGGGTAGAAGATGTTCTTGGTCGGGGGGTGCCAGAGGTTGGGTCGTGGGGTGGGGGCGACGATAGAGCGTGGATGATATTATGGGGTCGGAGAGCGTGGAATGAGGACCTTGGAGTGTTTAGGTCTAGAAATAGATTGTAAGGAGAGGTAGGATCCACAGAGAAGATGAACGTACTTCCGAAGATATCTTTGAGAGCGTCAATAACTGGGGTTGGGACATCTAGTGCCTCTGCTCTGGCATGAATAGATTCGATATGGGGTTGGAGGTAGGAGAGAGAAGCCATTGCCTGGCATTACGGTGGTCAGTATACTTGGTGGAGGATGTATTAGAAATCTAGTACCTGCAGAGTCGAATTCATAAAACAGTATGTGCCGGAGATATTTACGAGTCCAGGGTAGTAGTGGTGGGCATCATCAGTATCGGAGGCCTGATCCTTGGTAACTTTAGCTGTGAAAAGTATCAAGACGTTTGAAAAAGTCAGAAAAAGGGAGTGCAGACCATGCGCAGAATCCTTGGACGGCTTTTGCAAAGCTATCTGCTCTGGCCGCGTCTTGACGACCTTGCTGGTACTCGACTTTCTCTTGTGGCTTTTGCTCCGCGAAGGCGACGAGGTTTTCTGTGGACTGCCCCACAGCCAAGGCAGAGAAATTCCCAAGCTGTCAAGGACCATGACGAAGATCTGGTTGAGGATATAGACAAGTCTGTCGAAATTGAGCTGACGAAGATGGATGAGAGAGAAGAAGAATACGGCAGAAAAGACGACGACGGTGACGAGGGGTGCGATTTGGGCAAATACTGGACTACTGAGCACCTGTATTGACCAGTCTTGGTGGTGTTGCATGAGCGGTGACGGAGCACAATGTGAGCGGAAGCACGGGTCATCGATGATTCCATTAAATAGTTTATAATATATCAGCTGTGCATCTAAATTATATTGGCTACCTGGCGCAATGGTAGCGCGTTTGGCTTCGATTACCAAATGGCACCAAAAGGTTGCAGGTTCGAGTCCTGCGGTGGTCATTTTTTTGTTAGTACAAGTCATATGACACGGGACGCGTCGCGTCTTTCAATGTTCAACGTTCAACGTTCATCATGACCAAGGTGTTGTCTGACCATCTGTCGAATCCCCTCCAAGCAACACCCTCCGATGCCACTAATAACGCCTACAACCGCATTTACCACCACGCTAAGCAACGCCCCGTCTTTCTCTCCTCGGAAGACGAGCTCGGTCAGTGGTCAGGTCAGGAGAACTATCAACAACAGGTCAAGTCGGTACAAGCTCGGTACAGGCAATCCTCGACGCCGAAACACGTTGATCTGGACGAGGATATGAGCGAAGATGAGCTCGCCCAGCCTTTCAACGAGAACTGTAACACTCCCAGGACGACCATTGATCCCAGACGAGAATTCCACACTCCTAAGATCTGGGACGCATTCCTGAGATTTGAAGAAAGCGATTTCCATGATCCTGTTGAAGAACAACCAGCAGTCGATGAAGAAAAATCCTTTGACCAAGAGGAACACATTAACATGGACGATCTCGAAGAACCGGGTGACGCCCAAGACGATGAAATGGAACACCAGACGGATTCCCTCAAATACCCCCTTCTATCACCTTTCTCTTCTCCTCAGTCCTCACGACATCCTTCACCAGACGAATCAAAATCCCTCGACTCCCGCTCAGTAGAGGAGCAAACAGAAATTCAACTCGAAATAAAAACCCTCTATAATGCCGTTCCAAAGCTCAAAGGCCAATACCAACTCCTCGATCGATTAGGGACCGGGACGTTCTCATCCGTCTATAAAGCCATCGATCTATTATACGACGACTGGGACAACCAACCTTGGCTGGGGAACCACCCACCAGAGAGCTCTGCATACTACCAGTCTGTTGGGCCAGCGTATAAAGGTCGCGGAGGACGCGGCCCAAGGCGGCGGTTGGCCGACTCCTCTGATGATGTCGACATGGAAGACGCCAATCCAAAGGATGGGAATGTATACGTAGCCGTCAAACGTATACACACCACAAGCGGTCCTGATCGGATAAAGAACGAGTTATCGATCTTGGAGACATGTCGAGGCTGTCGCCATGCGTCGCAAATCATCACCGCATTCCGAAATTACGACCAAGTGGTTATCGTTTTACCTTACCAGAGAAATATGGATTTCCGGGTACGCGGCCCTTCCCGATATTATGCGTCGATTGACAACCTTGCAGGACTTTTACCAATCCCTTCATCCGGAAGGCATTAAATGCTACTTCCGTTGCCTTTTCCGCGCACTACGCGACATTCACGCGCGGGGGATAATACATCGAGACGTTAAACCCGCCAACTTCCTCTATGATCCCCACACAGGGATCGGCACACTATGTGATTTCGGTCTTGCCTCTGTACGTTCCCCCCTATCTGCGAATCTACGACCAATTGAATTGTATCGCATATAGCGAATGGAAAGCAATGATACCATATCTGAGTTGGGAAAATGTCTGCATAGCGCAGCTGAACCCACTCACCCGCATGGAGTTGTTGAATCCATCAACGAATCACAGAGATCGTTGATAAAGACCGCTCAACGGGAGGCAAGGGCGAAGAGCAACATGCCTGCAGAGAAAGTAGGGTATCCCGAAAAAGATAGACGGCCTGTGAGTAAAGCCAATCGGGCTGGAACGAGAGGCTTCAGAGCTCCAGAGGTATTGCTTAAATGTCATGCACAAACGGGGGGTATGTACTTCACTTTTGAGGTATTTGTTAGTTGGCTGATTTTTTTAAAAAAAAAAACAGCTATCGACGTGTGGTCCGCTGGAACCATTTTTCTCTGCTTCTTGACTGGGAAATTTCCAATCTTTCAGTCAAATGATGATGTCGAGGCTTTGATGGAGATTGCGTCTGTATTGGGCAAGAAAAAGACAGAGAGAACCGCAACTTTACATGGTATATGCAATTCCCTTTAATTTATGAATAACTCAAATTGACTGTCATCGTAGGTCGGACATTTGCGACAAATGTACCCGACCTTCAGCAAGAAGGGATAACATGGCAAGAGTTTGTAGAAAAACTAAACCCGGACATTGCGACACCTCGGAAATATGACATGCGATATTACCCTCATAACTGCAAACACCGAGACGGAAATAAATCCTCGTCTTCGATGCCACCACCCGCACCTCCAACATCTTCATCGCCACCTCCCACATCCGACTTGACTTCGAATCCGTTTTCAGGTGCCGAGAATGTGACAAGCACCATATCCGAGAGGTACCTAAATCCACCTTCTCTCGAGCGGCATACGAGAGACATGCTGAACGCCATTGATTTACTGGAAGCGATGCTCCATTTCGAATCAATCAAGCGTATCATACCCCGCGATGTGCTCTATCACCCATTCCTTTCCGGACCAGGTGTAGATCCAGAAACGGAGGGAGACGACGAGTTTGTACCGCATCCGCTTGGTATGGGTGTGTGCCGGGAGCTTCATCGTGTGGATCAGGCTGTGGATGAGATGTATGTTGAGGTTTGGAGGAGGCCGGAGGACGTGATGAGTCTGGATGTGGAGGGTGAGGATGAGGAATTGGATGAGGAGAAGGAGAAGGGGATGCTGATAGAGAGATGTGGACAGACATGGGTTCAGGATTTTGTATTTTGTGTGCCGGGTCAGGGGATCGCTATTGGGAATGGGCCATGTGAGTTCCACAGAGACCCAAGGTACATATGTAAATTTGTTTAATCCTCCGTCGTATACTTATGCGGCAAAACAAACATAACGGAGCAATCTCTGATTTCATCAGATGATCCCAGATTGATGCTCAGTACGATCCTCGTTTGTTTATGGATGACCAATTGTCGAACTGCGAAAATCTTAACTAGGACACCACTTATGACATGATACTTCAAGTACGCTCGTCACAGGTTGCATACAACTTTCCACGGAATAATACTGTAGTAATTATAAAACAGTGACCTGCGAGATGAAAAGGGATCCTAGCTCCCCTGCGGTTATCGGCCAGAGTTACCAAGGCATTTTTAGTAGTGAAGTTTATGACACTAGGATAAGTAATTGAATGGCGGGCGCCGTATCTGGCCGATTCCGCCTTACTCGCGTCCGCCATTAGTGACATGAGGCATGATGGAATTCTTATAAGCGAAGTTGACCGTTGACACTTGCTCGTTTCGCTGCCGTGGATCCCTGGACCCTCAGCACCACGATGCAGAAATTCTTCGACCCCTCAGTTATGTCCTGGCAAGGTTTGCAGCCTGGAGGTCACCTTATGGTCGCAGTCAAGCACCTTTGGGCGCCAGCTCTTCTGATTGTTGTCGCAACCGTCTTCGTCCAGTCAATAGTCAGATACGTTTCCTACACGACGAGATACAGGGGCTTGACTCTGCCACCGGGGCCACCAAGGAGATGGATAATTGGGAACTTACTCCAGATGCCAAAAAGTGATTTTCTTACCCAGACTATCAAATGGAAGGACGAGTACGGTGAGTTCGAATCGATAAATGGCTGACTAGCCGACTGGTTTTGCTGAAAACTGAACAAGGTCCAATCTACTATATTCAACTCCCAAACAAAAAATTCGTCTTCTTGAATACTGCAAAGGCCGCTTTTGATCTTGTCGAGTCAAGGTCTATCTACGCCGACAGACCTAGACCACAGATGACTGACATGGCTGGGAGAACGCTTTCCATCTTCCTAACCCCCTTCCTTCATCCACGATTCAAGATTCTGAGGAGGTTATTGCAGGACGGATTGAACGCAAGGGCAGTTAAATCTTATCGCCCCATTCAGATTGAAGAGAATCGTGTATTTCTACGCGCGCTGGCGAAAACCCCTAGTGATTTTCGTTCTCATATTCGGAGGTCCGTGAATTGAAAATTTGTCACCCGTTTTCGATCCTGAACTTGTATTACAGAAATGTCAATGCTATCGTCGTCAAGGCTACCTATGGTTATCAAATAACCGGCAACGACGATTCTCTCGTAAACATGCTGGAATATGCTTTCCAGCTCGGCGGTACAATCAGCGTTCCTGGAAAATATTTGGTCGAATTGGTACCAAGCTGTAAGCATTTCTATTTATAACTTTGGAACCAATTTTTAACCTGACGTGTTCTCATTTTAGTACGTTATTTACCAAAGTGGTTCCCTGGTGCAGGATTCAAGCGTTATGCCGAATATGTGAAGCAAGAGGTAGCTCGTTGTGATGACGTACCGTTTGTCTGGGCCAAAAAACAAATAGTATGTATTATTCAATTCTTTTGAAGAGCCCGGTCAATCTTTCTTTTTTCTTTAGGAATCCGGGAGCTATGTTGAATCGTTCACCTCGAAGCACCTCTTAGAAGATGACGTTATGACTTCAAACCCTGAAACACTGGATGCTATCAAATGGGCTAGTTCGGCCTTGTACATCGGTGGAGGTGACAGTGTATTTCTCGCGGTTACCTCATTCATTCGGCCCTGTCTGATTCCTTCTTCAGACCACCTCTTCTTTATCTACCATTTTCCTTGCTTTGGCCTTACATCCAGAAGTCCAGAGAAGAGCACAGGCGGACATCGACCTAGTTGCGCCGAACAGATTGCCTACTTTTGATGATTTCGACTCATTACCCTATATCATGGCGATCATCAAGGAGAGTGCTCGTTGGGGCCCCACAGTTCCTCTTGGCTTGCCACATCGCGTGATGGAAGACGACGTGTATGAAAATTACCTCATCCCGAAAGGAGCAACCATCTTCATAAACACATGGTGCGTTGTTACGATTTCCTCTCACATGCAACAACTTGACCACTGTTTGCAGGGCTATCGGACATGACGAAGAGGTGTATCCTGACCCGTTCAAGTTCGACCCATCCCGCCACATGGGGGACAACCCTCAGCTCGATCCTTTCAAATTTACTTTCGGCATGGGACGGAGAGCCTGTCCCGGCGCGCATATGACGGAGATGACATTGTTCTTTAACGTTGCTACCTTATTGGCAGTTTTCAATCTCTCGAAATGTATCGATGATAATGGCAAGGAAATCGAGCCGAAGATCGAGTGGGTGAATGGGATCACTTCGTGAGTCATGCGTTTTATCTGTCGAGGTGTTTTTATCTCACAAAAATTTGCAGGCATTTGAAGCCTTTTGATATTAGGATAGTACCTAGGTCTGAAGACCACCTTGCTTTGATTGAATCGGAACATTATGACACTTGATGAAAAAATTTCAATTACGAACAGTTACTTGAATTGAAAAAAATTCGTGTTTCTTACTTGAGCAATCGATTTTCATAGCATTCAGGTTGAACATTGCCTAATTACAATATTCGGGACTTTTTAGGCATAGAACGGCAATGGATCAACAGTTTTTGAAAGGGAATAAACACTTGCAGGAAGTCGTTCAGCTGAAGACCTGTAATAATGCCATATGGGGCATCCACCGATCATCAATCTGGATCGCCACTGTCAAATTTAGGATCCAAGTTCCATGATTCCTACCAACTCCGATGCAGCGTCAAAACAGTGTTGTAGAATGTTTACCTAGCACCATGACGGACAAGAGAAGACCGAAAGCCCGCCCACAGAACATCGGCGCTTTGTTCCTGAGGTAACTTATCTGAGATCAGGTACATGAATCGAACTGGCTACAGGGTCATCACGGTTGGACGGTTACGGGTCAATGGCACCCTTTCAGGTTCGGGAAACACAAGTACAGCGACATTGTACTCCAGAAGACAGAGACTACCCTGCTTGAGCTGCTTACGACAGGCGATGAAGCATTTCTCAACTCGCATATTGATAAGACCCCTGAATATACGCGCCTTCTGAAAGCTCAGGAGGCATGATTATTGGCAATCCGACGACATGCCACTGAATAAAGGGGTCAATCTGGTGCATATTTGCGGATTCAGAGTTTACATCAGTCCAGATGATTACGAAGTGTGTGGAAGGACAGTACCGGTATGATCATGAAATGCTTAGATACACCATAACACGTTGGCAGAATGATTTTTTTAATAGTTTACTCTTTCGGATGCTTTCTGCTCGTCGAATGTTCAAGAATTGTGCATGGAATGGTTTGTGTATTAGCATGAAAGGAAAAACAATTGATGGAATTTTGGCTCTCGGCTAGCTTTTGTGGTCATCCACAAATATGCATTTTCCGACTCGGTTTGGGGTTTCATGGCGCGAGATTTATTGTTTCAGTGGTAAAGTTTATAACCCTTATAGCTCGTGAACCACACGATCCGTAACGACAGACCGAATCTCCACAAACACCCATTTATCATCGTCTTCCGAACTTTTTGACCAAGGTGCATTCTTGAACAGTCGAGGGAAAGTAAAACCTTCTGTTTCGTGTCGTAGGCCTGCAGATTTGGAACGCAAGAGTCTTCTCGTCTTCCTGGGTGATCGGGAATCAGTTGCACGCGACCCGAGGAAAGTGATTGGTGGTGTGACATGAACCGAGGTAGGATGTATTGGGACATATCCAGACGTGGATGTTGTGCTTGTGGAGAATCGAGAGGGCTGATAAATCTGTTTTAGTCTCGTTGATATGGGACTTGGAGAACACACAAACCAGGTTAGGATCGCCAGTGTGGTTGAAATTATCGCTCTTCATGACGTAGCCGTCATTCGCGCCGGGTGGATGGTTGCCTTTCGCTGAGGAGAACTGTGGAAACGTATGTAGACGAGGTTCAAAAAGCATGCATTCATTGAGTGGATCGAAGCAGGAGAAATGTGGTTCATGTTGGTGTCCTTCAACAGACGATGACGAAGCGGTACTGTGAGTGCCGATTTCTGGCAAGACTCGAAGGTAGAATCCACGCTTGATGTTGTCGATATACCCATGGCTATGATGCCCAGTGTTAGGGGTAGTGGTGGTAGTGGAAGCCGACGGCCATTTGTGGTGTTTTGTTAAAGGAATAAATTTGGATAATTTACCCTGACTGAAAGCCGATAATCCTGTCTTAGGGTCCCATAAAGCCGCAAATGTCCATTTGGAACTTGGACGTGTCGATAGTGAGGGAGGATTGAGGGATTTAGGATACTTCTCTATCTGAGAAAGAGAAAACGAGGTAGTGGTGGTGTTGGCCTGGAGAAATAACATGAGAACGTGAGTACTTCATGGAAGAAATCAGACTCACCTTTGAAGAACTCTGCAGACCGCGAGTATATTGCTGCTCGTCAATGAAATGGGCCTTGTGCCGACCAGATACAGAAAATGGCTCATCTGCGTTGCAGAACACCATGCCTTCGTCATCGACTTGTGATCCAGAATAGATTGACTCCGGGAAATCATATCCTTCAGGGATGGAACGGAGGCACATCAGCTCGCAGCCAGAGTACGCTTCAAGCCCTCTCTCTGGATCCCAAACAACGGCAAAAGTCAGATGGGAGTCGCGAGGATGTGTTTGATATTCTTTGCAAGACATATTGATATGAGGAAAGCCGAATTGGAGTCACTGGTATCTCTGTCGATATCTGGTTGGTTCTGGGGCGGCAAGCCTGTTGTCGGAAAGAAAGGGGCAATTCGTTGAAAGAGAGAGCTAAATATCAATGCCTGCAGGTATTTCGTAACCAAGACGCGGACATGCATTGCCACTAGCCTTGAATGGCAGCCGTCATGTCAATGGGCAGTGGCAAGTCGTAACAAGTGTTTAGAAAGTCCCGTAAATTGAGGAACGAGCGAAAGATTCATAACAAAGACGACAAACGAGCATTCCTCTCAGTATTCAGGCGACTCAAACGAAATTACAGGAGAGTCCCTGAGATGGTCTCATCGGCGACGATGGGAATCCAGCTGTAATGTTCAATAGAATGTCAAAAACATGCAACGGACTATGTTAGGAAAAAGAAACTGACCACCGCAGGACTCGAACCTGCAACCTTTTGGTGCCATTCAGCAATCGAAGCCAAACGCGCTACCATTGCGCCAGGTAGCCATCATAGCAGTGACAGTTTGAAGACTTTTGAAGAGCAAATCCGAGATCATCGCTGATTAAGCCGCGTCACGGTCACAAGTCACCAGCTCTTAACCTGGACCATCTATCGTCAAAGATTTCCATTGCTCGCCTTCGACAATGGCTCTGAATTGGGCGATGCTGAATCCAAACCGCATTCCTGTACCAATGAACCATGAAATGACGATCTTGACCGTGGATTCTGGTGCGGAAGTTAAGTTGATGATCCCTGATGCTGAAGATGAATCGGTCAAACTTGAACTCTGGGCATCCGGTAAACTGTATCTCACTGACCAAAGGGTACGTTGTCTTGTCTTCCTGTTGCATAGTTTGCGCTGATCGTCCGGCGTCTTTGTTACCTTTCACTCGCACAGCTCATCTTCATCTCCGAGTCCGATACTTCCGCTTTCGAATCACTCACTGTCCCGTTACACGCCGTTATGTCGACGAGATTCGAACAACCTTTGTTTGCGGCGAATTATTTGGAATTTGGAGTCAAGCCCTCCCGTGACGGAGGTTTGACTGATAAGACGCTCGTTGAGCTCCGATTCAAAGACAGAGCCATGTTCGAGTTCATCAGCTTGTTAGAGAAGTCTAGGGAGAGGGCTATTTACATGAAGAGACAAACCGCTGATGAGGAAGAGGGACTGCGTCAGTATTATCGCGCCCAATTGGCTAATGACTGTTTGCTGACCTATCCCGTAGCACAATACACTACCCCAGCGGAATCAAGTACCGTGTCGATGGTTGCGGGCGTACCAATCGACAACCCTCCTAGCTATGATTGAATAAAGTCTTTAATCATATATATTCTGTATTTTACGAACGAATCCGTGTAGACTGACTCATCGCTACTGCCTAATTATGTTCAAAATAGTATTTGTTCTTGGAGCCTCCTGATAATTTCTGCATAGCAGGTTACGATCTGATTCTCTCGGTCCACAGAAGGTAGGAAATGGATCACAGGTTTCTCCCGTCATGATCGCAGCAGTAATCAGTCATCTCATTAGATCCAAGTAACCATCGATCGTTGGAGATCTCAATGATGACAAGTATAAGGTTAGGGTTAGATAAATGGAAAAAGCAAAAAAGGAAGCCTGCCCAGCCAGAGTGGCCGAGACAGGACTGGAAAATATTTAGACAGTGCATGGGCCTAAACCCACACAAGCCGCAGCTACCCTCTGAGGACAAGGTCGCCGTGCTATGGAAAGCGTCTACGGCCCATAGTCCCAACACTTGAAAGGGCCTATGCCATCAAGGTAAGTATGAAGTTTCTCTATCCGTGCCTCTCCTTTATATACTCCATGTCAAAGCGCACGGACCTCTGTCGCATTTTCACGTGGTCATGTCATGTCATCTTGGGCGCTAAAACAAGTCAAACACTCGGATTATGTGCTCGGGGCACTCTCACCGATGGTCAAAAATAAGACAACTCAATAATTATAATAGCCTTTTGGTGCGATTAGATTGCGTGACATGTAGTCCGCTTGTGACGACACATTGTCACACGTCGTAACATTCCTTTTCCGATGCCGAAACGGAAACAAGGATCAGACCATGAAGACGAGGATTCATCGTCGTCGGACGTCGTACGTTTCAAATAATTATCTACGGAAACTGTTTCTAACACCTGTAAAGGACCTCGTCGACGTTGCTTTCGAATTTTTCGATCCAAATCCCAAGGTCGACTACCATGCTATCAAACGACTTCTCTCACAACTCTTTCAACGCGATTCAGAAATACTAAACATGCAGGAGCTGACAGAACTGATACTCTCGCAGCCCGCAGTAGGCACCACGATCAAGACTGACGGCATTGAGAGCGATCCTTATGCGCTGCTTACCATCTTGAATATGCATTTGCATCATGTATGTCATCTCTCAATTCAAACTTTCGGTGTCTGACCTTATTTTTGAAGAAAAATCCGGCAATGAAAGCCATTGCAAATTACTTGCTGACCGTTACATCCACACTCGACCCCAATCTGCATTCGGTACTAAAAACACTCTTCGCTCAATCAGAATCCCATGTCGGATTGGTAATTTGCGAGAGGCTGGTCAATATGCCAGTACAAGTAATATCCCCCATGTACAAGATGCTAGCAGATGAGATTTTGCGGGCTGTCACCGATGTATGTTCTTGACCTCTCGAATTCATTCTTCCTTTACTTACATTATGTAATACGCAGCAAGAGTATTGCTTCACGCACCTTATCATTATTTCTAGAGTCTATCACCTTTCCGAAGAGGAGGAATCATCACTGGCAAGTTCTATGTCGGCCCGTCGAACTGGAAATGCAAGCTCTGGGAACTCGCCGAAGAAAACGAAAAAAATGAAGCAACTGGACAGTCGCGAGCAAGATACTCTGGGACGACCGCCAGATGGAATATATTGCTTCCATCCAGAGGACATCATTCTTACCAAGGTAGATCTTTCGCTTTATCGTTGTTTAATCTCATAGGATGATTGGCAATCTAGTCTGCATCTCACAGCTTGACTTACCCATACCAATCTCCACTTTCTTCCCTCATCGAGGAGAAACGTACACGGGATTCCTTTGGACTCGACATAAGGGGACGAATGTTTCTGGTTGAAGGTGGAGGGGAAAAATTGCGGGAGATGGGGGAGAGAATGGCCGAATTGTTTGGCACAGGTTAATTCTCGTGATATGCTGCGTACCTGGATGAAACTTTGAATGCTTATCTGATTCTCTGCTGCTCAAGACGGTTGTCAGAGCGAGCATCAACGTAGCTGTTCAACGTTTAAATTGCAAACCCCATCATTCAATTGAGCAAAACTTTCTTCGTTTCATACCGCAATCTTTATCGAAAGTCATCTCGACATCGAAGAACCAACACCCAGCTAAAATGCGAAACTTCGACCGATCCCAGTTGAAGTTCGAACTCCCCGACTCGTATTTCTATGATCCTTCGGATCCCCCAAAAGCCTTTCGATCTATTCTGTATCAGATCAAACCGTTACGTCCGAAACGACGACGAAGACCAGATGCTCGTCTTTGTCGATGGGTCTTGTAGAAATAACGGTAATCCCGACGCCCGTGCTGGTTGGGCCGTGTGTGTTGGCCCCTCCTCCGTTCTCAAAGGGCGACTAGAACCCGACACTCCCCAAAAAAATAATAGGGCGGAGTTACAGAGCGCCATTGTCGCCTTGGAGTTTAACTGGATTGTACGAGGATTCAGCAGTATTGTCATCGCCACCGATTCCCTATATGTAGCCCAGGGCTATTGCGAATGGTTCAATGGGTGGGAAGAGTCGGATTGGAAAAAGACTAATGGCCGCCCCGTCGCAAACTCCGATCTTTGGAGAGTGCTGGATTCCAAATTTCGTCGTTTGCTCAAATCTCAGATTCAAGTATTATTCTGGAAAATTCCGCGCGATTACAATTTGGCGGACAAGTATGCGAGGCAAGCAGTGGTAAGCGCTCCCCACTGTCGATCCGATCTGTCTACTCAGGATGATGATCGATCGTGATGCTTTATTTTTTTATAACTATTTATTTTTATTTTGTATTTCCATTGATGGCTTGATCGCCTTCTGCAGCGGCTGGGCTCATTTCTTTATTTTGTGTTGGTGTTTAAATTCAAAACCTGCATCCTGTCAAAGATGAAATCCGCTGGTTTGTCCAGTCCGACCATGCTACTGCTACCCTCTGGTCTTCGTCCTCTTAACCTCTTGTCGGTTTTCAGAAAGGGAGGGCGAGAGGACTATCGATATCCCGTGCCTTCCCGAGGATGTATTAACTTTTGGGAGCCTGGCCCGAGCGCCCAATGCTCCTTGACTCTCGGGTTCTATTATTCTCACCTATGTTATCGACCCTCGATACCATAACTACCACTCTCAACTTCTTCGATGGGCGCTCTCCAGAAAGCGGTTACCGCTGGACAGGCTCAAATGAGTCTGAACGACCCTTGAATCTCTCCCCCCCAGATTCTCATGAGGTTCTCATACACGACCTCAGGAAGCTTTCGGCGACTGAACGGGAGAATATGGGTCTGACACTGGAGGAGGCTGGATTTGAAGTTGTCCGGGGTTGGGGCCCAAACGGAGAAAGCATCCAGAAAGCCTGGGGTGAGAGGAAATGGAACGACCAGAGCTGGATCGAGAGCGAGTACTACTCCTACGTGAAAAAGTGTGGAGGTCGTCTTTTCCCTCTGACTGACTGATCCTTATTTATCCACAGAATGTTGGGTGATAAGTGGGGAACACAGAGAATAGCGATATTCGATCATACGATTCGCAAAAAATCGAGCACAAATGCCCAAGTTAAATGCGAAGTACCCCCAGCACAGGCTAGTTATTCGTTCTAATGATTTTTTTCCTTGGCTAACCCGGATGCGTTGAACAGCACACTCACATTGACCAGACATATTGGGCCGCTATCGAACGTGTTCGCATGCACCTTGGAGAAGACGCCGTTCAGCGTGTCCTGCGTGGTACATCAGTGGCTCGAATTTGCAATGTTTGGCGGCCACTTGTTGGGCCTGTGAATGACTGTCCTCTTGCAATGGCAGACTTCCGGTCTCTCGATGAGAAGCGGGACTTTGAGGAGACGCTGCCTGCTCCTCCAGGCTGTAGAACGGGAGAAAGTCAGATGCTTAGATACTGTGCGGAGCAGAAGTGGTACTACCTTTCCAAAATGGAGACTGACGAATGTTTGCTGTTGAAGTGCTTCGATAGCGGGACGGGTGTGAGGGCGCCACATTCGGTGAGTCTCGACTCTCGAGCTTTTTTGTTTGAAGCGGCTAATTTGTCTGGCAGGCCTTCGTCGATTGTTCTATTGCCGCTGTTGGTGCCCAACCACGATGGAGCATTGAAGTCCGTACAGTGTCATTGGTTAATGTCGAATGAAGCACGTTGGCTCTCGGGGTGTGCGAGTCTGAACTGATTGGCAAAAAGACAGCCTCCAAAGGAGAGAAAGCTACCTGGTATTGGATAGAAAAAGTTCTGGAAGCAGAAATCAAGGTTCAGATGCCCAGCCTGGTGTCATTTGCGGGTGGGACGGGACAAAATCAATTTGGTTTTCGGTTCACTCTCGCAGCGCAAGTTTATCTCTGGTAATACAATGCTTTGGCTACTGGGAGCTGAGCGCTTAGCAGTTGCCATGGTTCACCAGTTTCGACGCATCAATTGGCCATGCGATCTGCCTTTAAGAATCATGATTGTTTGTTGTCGAGAGTCAGTATATTTATCGATCTGGGTAATGGTTGTAGACTCTATACATTGGGTCAATTGATCCACAAATAGCCATCTGTTATCAATCTGCTCTACCACGAGTCAGAGTATAAGATGCACCCATTGCGGAGAATACACCTTCGATTCGGTCAGGAACCCGAGCACCCTTATTTGTCCTTCAGTAAGACCAAAGTTTTTTCATATGACGATGGAGGACTGTGGATGACTTCAGTGTGTTGACATCTATTTTGTCAGGTATGTATTTAGCGCCGCGTGACCATAACGGGTTGGTTCTTCCCAGTCCGTCTTCCTCCCTGACACCACTCGCGATACACAATGAGGTCCAAGTTCAAGGACGAGCATCCTTTCGGTTCGTAACCGCCTTGATTTGATCAACCCCAAGATCCGCTAATCGATAGGCGTTGTGTTACTTTCCCATCATGTTCAGAGAAGCGCAAAGCAGAGGCCGAACGTATAAGACAGAAGTATCCAGATCGCATTCCTGTGCGTATTATCGATGAGAGATGAAGACTGTTACTGATAAGCCCGCGCGTTGGATGTGACGCATCATTCGTTCAGGTTATCTGCGAAAAAGCCGACAAGACGGATATTCCTACAATCGATAAGAAGAAATATCTTGTGCCATCTGTACGTGAATATTCTTTCATTAGTCTCACCAGAGATGACTGACAAGTCGTGGCTCACAATCCGCTGACTCATCCCTTTCAGGATCTGACTGTCGGCCAATTCGTCTACGTCATCCGCAAACGTATCAAGCTCGCTCCTGAAAAGGCCATCTTCATCTTCGTGGACGAGGTGTTACCCCCTGCCGCTGCACTGATGAGCGCGATCTACGAGGAACATAAGTACGTCGTCACTATGTTCACGTACCACCGTCTGACTTGCTAATTACGTATCCTAGGGATGAAGATGGTTTTTTGTACGTCAGTTATTCGGGCGAGAATACTTTTGGAAACGAGAGGTGAAGAGATAGAGAAACGAGGACATTGATGGTTGTGTATAATATTTGTCGGGATGCGTCACAAGATTTCATCTCTTTTACTTTTACTGTCCCTAATAGCAAGATTTTCTTCTTTCAAAGGTATTCCGCTGGCGGTCTAGCCCGACCTTCTTTTAGGCATTTTTGTCATGACTGGTTTGATACTATCCCCCAGTAGTCATTCTCTTCGTTCATATAGCTCAATTTCCGAACCATCCATCCAAATCCTCAATGTGCAGAAAAGAATTCCAACACCCTACAAAACAGCATGTGCAATATTTTAATATGGTTTGAATCTCCTCGACGCCTTGAGTTTTTCTACCCTGGCCTTGTCCTCTTCCCACTTCCGTTTCAATTCGAACAATTCTATGCGGCAAATATGCCATGAGCAAAAATGGAAGTCGCAAAAGACGAAGAACGAACCTGCTCGCTGTTTATCTGCTTTTTGGAAAGAATAAAACCCTTCTTTCTCCTTCTTCTCCTTCTTTTGAGTTCTACTCCTCGCTTGCCCAGCAGACCTCTGGAACTTCTTACTTGCAACGCCGACACCACCACCAAGGGTCTTCCCATAAGCCCCTCCACGAGTAACAAGTGTGAACCCATCCTCGTCCACGATCGCCTCTCCCTTCTTGTATTTAGATTTTTGCTTCTCCTTTTGAACATTGTATTCGTAAACTTCCATCGCCGAATCCGCAAACGCCTTGACGCTGTCTAAAGGCGGCCGAAGGGAAGCATAGAGGGCTTGGTAGTGTGCCAGTCCACAGGGTTCCCCCGCCGAGGAGGAGGAAGCGGAAAATGGCCATGCGCGGGGTTTACTCGTTGATGCTAGTGCCCTTTCTAGAGAAGAAACGTCTAGGAAGACGACATGCGCCGTGAGCCCTGTTTTACGCAATTTGCGCAAAGGCGGGGAAGGAAGGGGGATCACTTCAGGAATATCGTCTTGTTTTGTTTTTTTGCCTTTAATTCGGCTTTTGAGAATTGGGGATTCGTCGACAGTGCCATCGGGGTCTTTCATAACGATATCCTCATCGTCCCCACTACTGTCGTCGTCGTCGTCGTCGTCTGCTGCTGCTTCTTCATCCTGGGTCTCATTGCCAAAGACAACCTTCTCGACCGTACCTGCGTGTTTGAAAAACAACACAAGTTCCCTCTCTGTTGCGTCAGGAGGTACGTTGACGAGAAACAGAGTCCTTCCGTCGGGTAACGTCGTTTGATTCGCTTTTCGTTTTCCTTTGGATGACGAATGAGGTCGAGCATATAGATAGTGCGTCGTTGAGGGATCATAGGATACAGGGATTACAGCGAATCCACTGATGGTAGCAGGCATAATGTGGCTCTTTTTTTAGAATTTGTTTGTGAAGAAAAATAAATTTCTTATACGGTCCGATGAACCGTCGAGCCGAAATTTAAATATGATGATGGTATGTAATTTGTAAAATGCTCTGGTCGACAACACGATTGTATAAAAAAAATAGCGATGTTAAAAACAAATGTATGGGTTTTATGCAAGCTAATGCAGACAAATTTTCGATAAGCAAAAACGACGACGAGAGTATAGCAGACAAATCAACAAGAGACAAAAATCGAAACAAATAGAGACATGGTAATGTAGTTCAAAAAAACGAGATGCCCACTTTAGCTATCGCGTATTATGGGTTCTCGTATAGTAATTGTAAACGAAGAAACAAAAAAAGGACTGACTAGGTGTGCTAAGCTAGTAGGAAGGAATATATGGAAGATGATGTTTTTAACTGATGAAAAATTTAAAGGAGAGTAATGGAACACAAATTCCTATACATCATAGCGCGGTCCAGACATCGTGATTTAAGCAAGGAAAAAAAAAGGAGGGAATTAACAGAATGGCCTTCCCTTGACCTCGGGAGACCTCCATGGACGGTCAAGATCAAGGCTCGCCAGAGTGCCATTCAGATCATGGATCGGACCCGGCTCGCGTTTATCAGCAGGCGGGACCAACTGTCCAGAGTGAGGTCTTGATATCGGTGCCCCAGCGCGACCGTGACCGCCATCGATCAGCGCAAGAGGGTCTGTGTTTTCCGCAAAAGTATAGCGGCTCGCACTGGAAGGCCGAATAGAGGCAGAGGCAGGTGACACCTTCGACTCGCTGACGTTGACGGCAGTGTTGACCTTCAAATCTTGGGAATGGGAGAAAAATCCAGGAGAAAAAGGTTTGGCTGGCTGAGGGAAAGAATCAAAGCGCAGGTAGGGGTTGAGATCGCGTTTCACAGACTCTGAAGACGTGTATAAGCTGTTCGGATCTGGTGAAAAGGGCGAAAAGTTGGGCTGAGTACGAAGAATTTCAGGACGAGGAGCGAAGGGCGGGTCGATTTCCTCCTGTAATCCTTGTTGTGAATATATGCTGTTCATAAATGAATGTTCAGCGTCATTGCCGTTGTATGTGGCTGCGGGTGGGTTCGGATACTGAATGCCAAGTCTTTGCAGAAGCTGCAGGGCCTGATCCTGTGTGAGGGAACCTACAGCAGGAGGAGCTGAATACGCGCTGTGCAGAGCAGCAGCTTGGGCAGCTTGGGCAGCAGCCTGAGCAGCCTTGTCTGAAGACTTGGTGAGCATGAACAGTGGACAGAAATTAGAAAAATACACACATTGACTTCGTCCCCAGCTCAAACGAATTCTGCTGCCTCCAATAGGGAAACCCTGCATCTTCTCAATGGCCCTCTCCGCATCTGCCTTTCGAACGAACTGAACAAAGCCGCAGTGCTTGCCGACAGGAACCTTGACCTACAGAAGAGAGAACATAAGGACGGAAAAGGCCGACAGTGGCAGTCAGTACGTACGTAATGGATGTCACCAAAGGGGGCAAAGAAGGTCCTCAGTGTTTCTTCAGATATCAACGGCGACAAGCCCCCGACGAACACAGTTGTGTTGTATGGATCCGTGGAAGTCAGTTGCTCGCCGTTTGGCCCGATGAGGTTGCTGAGAATGGCCCGGGCTTGTACATGGTGCTTCAATGACTCTTCCGTGAGCTGGTATCGGGGCGCAACTGCTTGGGTCAGCAACCTGCGAACGTCGTCCTCGTGGTATTGAAGGTTTGCGAGTTTGCTTGGATCGCTGCCGGCATACTGCTGTGCAAGTTGGGAGATTGCATGATGTCCGTTTTCGTCTGCGCCAAAGCCAGAGGTGGAAATGCTAGCGCTGGACGCAGTGCCCGAGCTAAGCGAGGCTGTTGAATGCGACCCGCCGAGGGAGGATCCAGAAGTAGAATTGGAGACCGCACTTCCGTTCAGAGACAGACTTGAGCCTGTTGCTGCGATTGGGGTCGAAACGCTCTTGGCGGTTGGCGTGGAATCGGATAACGGCAATGCAAGGGTTACCGATGCGTTAGACCCATTTGCAGGAGGAGTAAATGGCACGTCAAATGGCAGTTGCGGAGCAGGCTTGAACTTGGCGGTGGCGGGGGATATGCGCACTGAAAATAAGGTAAAATCTTGTATATCATATGTGCCGACAAAAACTTACTTGGGCGAGACAGACAGTAAAGGCCGTGCATCTCAATGAGCGCGCGTTGCTGATCAGACTCGTCAGTGAAACTATGAAAGACATTAGCATCTACAAAAGCACCACCGACACATTCAAGACTCACCGAACAAATCCATAACCCCTGGAAACCCCTGTGACCGGATCCAACATAATCTTTGCACTCTTGCAGCTCAGGAACGGCCTAATAAACTTGGGCTCGCGGTCAGCACGGAGACCGAGGACGGGATTGCGGAAGACAGCAACCAAATCCGAGTTGGATGTCTCTGGTGCCAAATCGCCAACAAAGATACTGTATTCCTTCTGGTACTGCTGTGGCTGGGGGGCGGGTTGTACAATGGCGGGATAGGGAGTTGGGAGTTGTGCGGGTGGTTGAATGTTTCCAGCCCAATTCATGACAAATGGCTTCGTCGAGTTTGGCATGGTAAGAGAAGTGCCGTTTGAACTTGTGCTGGTGCCGTTTACTTGGGCGAGGACTGCTGCTGCATGGGCGGGTGTCTGAAAGGTGAGGAAACAGTATCCTGGATTATTCGCAGGCTGCTCGCTGGATTGGTCCGAGCCAGGATGAGGAACTTTAATACTGACGGGATCCCAGCCCTTTAGCCCGCAAACTTGCTTGGCGTATTCTTCGTCCATCCAGGGCTCGAGTTCACCCCACCAGAGAGTGGAACGAGAGGAGAGCGAGGAGGAAGATGTTGGGGTCGACAGATTTGGAGGTTGAGAGGGACGGTAATAAAGATGATTATCGCGGTCGGCTATGTCGCCCGCCGTGGAGTAGTGGGTTGCAGAGATGGGTGTCTGAGGTTTGACAGAGGGCGGGGACGTTTGGCGAGATGGATGAGAGTAGGTGGAGAAAGAGGGTATACCGGCAACTTGATTTTTGCTTATTTCAGGAATTGCGTAAGGCAGAACGCTTTGATCTCTCTGCTCGGGTAAGCCGTTTGATCGAGACAAAGCGTTATTTCCGAATGCTGGATAGACAGGAGGGCCGTTGATGTTTTGGTGGCGATCCTGGTGGGAAAACGAAGGGAAAGTGCTGGGGATGTAGGTGAGGGAGTGGTCTGGCTCTGAAGGGCTACGACGGTTGAGAGGCAGCCCTGGGGGGAGGTGGTATTCGTGGGATTCTGTTCGTGACATTGGGGTCGAAAAGAGGGGGGAGAAATTTGTTAAAGCAGATGGACGGAGTGACGACGATAGCAATAACGAAGTGAGAAAAGAAGAGACTGTTTCCCTCTCTTCAACTTTTCGTGCTTTCTGAGAGGGCGACAACAAAATAACGGAATGAAAACAACAAAAACGAGAAGCGAGAGCAGGAGACGAAAAAAGAGAAGAAGAGCAAGGACAAACGAACAACCAATTGCAGACTCGAGAGCAATCCGAGAATAAAAAGCTGGAGGGATACGAGGGCCCGAGCTAAATGTGGGAGATCACCAGCAAGGTCTCAGTGTTGAGGCGGAGAACATATGTCGGAGGCGACAATTCCCGCGCCCCTGACTCGAATCATTCCATGCCCCGCTTTGCTTTATATACCAGCGGTCTGTTGCCCGCACAACTGACATCTGCATTGCCAGCCTGATTTGAAGAACAATGCTGGATCTGCTCCTTGTAGGCATATCTCCTTGATCTTGTCTCAAACTGGATGCTTCCTCTGTGTGTGCGTTTGTAGGTCCAGCTGTGGCTGTGCATACACGCATCACTCTTCTTTCCACTGCGCTCGCTTCTGGCGCATCCTCCCCTCCCAGCGCAGACTCGCTTTTCCTGCTCTCGGGATGCCCGCGCAGCATGGGACATGTCAACAACACCGCATGGCACCCGAGTCTGCCGGTTACCACTTCAGAATGGGTATCTGCTTCATTAAGTATCCCATTTGTTGGAGTACAACATGTCAACCGCCCATTGTTCTATCAATATTCGCCGGTTTTGCCTTTCGCGGCACTCGTATGTCCGCCCGTATGCCTATGACGTCCGATCTCGTTGACTGATCGTTTGTGTGTGCTTAATGGTGCCCCATTTGAGATTACTTGACGCCCTCGGGACTTTCACGGGCTATGCTCGCAGCCCACCACGCTGCCTCGGCTTGACGGCTTGACGCATGGTGAAACCCAACCCCCTTGCAACCATTTAGGATTCAAGTTCATGCGAATTACTCCCCGT
>Ga0307517_10002485_pt1 | contig 29476 bp, 27 predicted proteins | sample 23_EM_MG_FD_194515 | JGI IMG/M metagenome (GOLD analysis project Ga0307517, IMG submission 194515) | Populus trichocarpa ectomycorrhiza microbial communities from riparian zone in the Pacific Northwest, United States - 23_EM | ecosystem: Host-associated > Plants > Roots > Unclassified | place... | reverse complement strand
CCAGGGTGATGGCAGTTAATTTACCAAATCCGGTGCTTGTTCCTGTGATGAAAATTGTCTTTGACATGATCTTTAATTTTAAAATGTTATTGCTTATTGAACAATACAAAGTTGCATCACTGGGAAATCCTGCGCATTGACATATCGTAAGAAAGAAATTGATATATGTCAATCAAAAATGGCTATTGGGCAACCGGGAATAAATTTGAATCGATAAAAGGCCTATTTTTTGGCAGACAGATTACGCACACGGCTCAGTGTTTCAGGTGTTATGCCCAGGTAAGATGCAATCATACTTTGTGGTATACGGGTGGCAAAGCCCGGGTATTTATTCAGGAAGTTAAGGTATTTTTCTTCTGCAGTATAGCTGATGGCAGCCTGGATGCGGCTCTGAGAGTTTGCGAAGCTTCTCTGCAGGATATTATTGATCATATCGTTAAAAGCCGGTATCTCTTTACAGGCCAAATTGAAGTTAGGGTCAGTAAATAAAACGACTTCACTGTCTTCTACAGCATCAATATTATATTTACTCGGCTGGTTAAACGTCAGGCTCTCCTTGTCACCGATCCACCAATTTTCTATACCGAAATAAATAATATGTTCCAACCCCTTTTCATCAATAGAATAAGTCCGCATGCAACCCTTTGTAATGAAGGCATGATATTTCCAGGTATCGCCTTCCTGAAGCAGATATTGCTTTTTACGGAGTTTTTTAATAATGCAAAATGTCTGCAGACGCCCGTATTGCTCCTCTGTTAATGAAATTCTGCCCTCAATATATTTCCTGAAAATTTCAAACACGCTATTAATATAGATTGTCTAAAATTAGGAAGATTTTTTATTAAGTACCCGAAACGAGCAGTTTATTCATTTGGGCTAAACATAGCCAGCATATTAGAAATAGCCTCAGGGGAATGCAGGGAAGCTGTTTGCGCCATCGTCATTTGCGCCATGGCGGAAGCCCGCAAACGCATTTGGCTTTCATAAGCTGCTATTGCGGAATGCGCATCTGCAAAATCGTTACATATAAGCCATTCAGTTAGTTCCAATGCGTCCAGCATAGCCATATTTACACCTTCGCCTGCATATGGCGGCATCAGGTGGGCCGCATCGCCCAGCATCGTAAGATTGGGCAGTACATCCCAGGTCTGGTCAAAAGGCATACAATACTGTGGGCGCGGAATAAATGCGGTACTTGCATTTTCAAATAACTCCTCCCAGATACTATCCCAGCCTTCAAATTCTTTTTTAAACCAGGCCAACACCTGTGCTTTATCAGAAAAATCAATCCCGCTTTCACTAACCCAGGTTTCATCAGTTTTAAACCCGGCGTAAAAAGCAAGGCTACCATCCCCTTTGGAGCTAACGATCAGGGTTTTTGAGTCACCAAAGGCGAATATTTTGCCTCCTTGTAACAATCGGTGAATTTTGGGGGCTGCGTTTTCAGAATTATATACGGCACCTTCAACAGCAGTTACACCGGCAAAGAAGGGTTTGATGGGTGTAATATAAGGCCTGATCTTAGAATTGGCCCCATCCGCCGCGATCACAATATCTGCGTAAACTTCCGTTCCGTTTTTAAATTCAATTTTGAATGAATTATTATTTGAGGAAAGGGACACGAAATTACAATCCCACACTACGGTGCCTGGTTGTAATGAATCCAGTAATATCTCCCTAAGCGGTCCGCGGTCTATTTCCGGTCTTGAAAATTCATCGTTTTCATTCGTTCCAAAATCATCTTCAAATACAATATTCGCATGTTTATCGGTAATGCGTGTTTTATCTGCGCCGGGGCGATAATTTGCTTTAAACTCGTCAATCAATCCGGCTGCACTTAAAGCCTTTAACCCTGAATCTTCATGCAGATCGAGCGTGGCTCCCTGCACCCTGACATTTCTATTTATGTCGCGCTCATATACTTTTACATCGGCACCGTTCATTTGTAAAAGTCTTGCCAGCGTTAATCCGCCGGGCCCGCCGCCTATAATCGCTATGTTTTTGTCTTTGATTGCGTTCATGCTTTATCAATATCTTATATCAGGACAGACGAACGACCTACGAAAACATTTTAAAATATTGGAAAAATTTAAAGAAACATGGAGGCATTCAGCATAATAGGATGTTTGAAATCAAAGTTAGAAGTGACCTGCATCATTATTTAATGGGCTGCACAACAGGATATTTACGTCAGAAAATTAATGGATTATGAAAATTATATTATGCGCCATCATCGCAATTCACGGCCTGATCCATTTGCCCGGATTTATTAAGGCGTTCAAACTCGCCCGGATTGATCAGTTAAACCAGCCTATTTCAAAGATCAACGGTGTGCTTTGGCTAATCACTGCAATAATATTCGTTTTAGCTGCGGTCGTTTTCGCACTTCAAAAAGAATGGTGGTGGATGATTTCTGCATCGGGAATGCTTGTTTCCCAGTACCTGATCATCCAAGCGTGGAAAGATGCAAAGTTCGGCAGTATAGCTAATGGTATCATCCTGATCATAACCATTATTGGTTTTGGGGTATGGTGTTTAAAAAAATAAATATAGCATATGAAGCTGAATAAGGAATGGCACCTGGCACATCCGATGCCAAAGAATCCAACATTTGAACAACGCGTTGTATGGCATCTTGCGCATCAGAAAAATTGCGCCTGCCGGCCTATTGCGGGTAAGCTGGCAGAGGAAATGAAGAAACGGGGGATCAGCTTTTGAATTTAACGTATATGAGAACTTTTTTAAAAATCTCCGCCTCCTTGCTTTTGCTTATTGATGGAGTGGGTGCGATCTATGGGGGGTCGAACCTTATCGTTCATCCTGACGGGAGCAGCATTCAACTCTCTTTAGATTTGCTAAAGCATACTCCTTTCCAAAATTATCTTATTCCAGGGATCATTTTATTAGTTGCAAATGGGTTATTCAGTGTATTTGCTTTTACGGCACTTGTCCTTAGAATTCCGAACTATGCACAACTAATTATAATGCAGGGAGTAGTACTTACAGAGTGGATCCTGACACAAATGGTCCTTATTCAAACTGTTTATTTTCTACATTTTATATTAGGTTCCATCGGTATGGCCCTGGTTATAATCGGATTTTTATTAAATAAAATTAATTCAAATCAAACAGCCCATCATCATATGGTTTGACCAATACTAAGCGACGGCGATCTTCGATGAATTTTCACTTGTCATCTGCTCAAAATACTTACACTTTATCAATAAGCGCAAGATAGCGCGTCAGCTTTTTTGCTTTCTCAGGTACTTTGTCAGGATAACAATTTGCTGGCCCTCTATTTTCCCCTCTATCTGCTCTGTGTTATCTGATACCAGGCGAATGTTTTTCACCACAGTTCCCATTTTTGCATTGAGTGAACTTCCCTTAACATCCAATGATCTTGTCAGCACCACAGTGTCCCCGTTTTGCAATATGGCACCCAAACTGTCTTTGTGTACATCTGCCTGTTCAGCAACATCATTATCCTGTTCTGCCTTTGCCCATGCCAGTGTGTCGTCATTCAGATAAAGCATGTCCAGGTTGTCAGCCGCCCAGCCTTCATGTTGCAACTGCGAAAGTATCCGCCATGAAATTACCTGTACTGCCGCTACCTCGCTCCACATTGCTTCAGCTAAAAAGCGCCAATACTGGCTATCAGTCTCTGTCCCCCTGCCGAGTTGTGCATTGCAAGCGCCGCAAATCAGTATTTTGTTATCCGGGTGCTCCGCCGGTCCCACCTGATAGACAGACAAGGCTCCGGTCGATTTACATAGCTCACAACAATTACCGCTGCGCTCTTTTAATGATAATTCCATTATTTTTATTTTAAAAAGTGCAAAAGTAACCGATTTTACGAATTACCCCCTATCAATAATCCTAAGATAATACGTCAGCTTTTGCAGGATAACCTCAACCGGCAGATCTGCATTTGGGTCTATCTGCATCGATTCATATTTATCTTTTAATTTGACTCCCCCGGTTACTTCCTGCAAGCTTTTGTCCAGGCAGAAACCAAGCATCAGCTTTCGGCCGTTAAGCCACAGGTAACCCAATTTTTTCCCTTTATAAGTAAAGAAAGGTATCTGGAACTTGCGCTCGTGGCAAATGCCGGGATTGGCATGCAAAATAACATCCTTTAGCGCCAGCAGGCAGCTTTGGTAAGGCTCTGGCTTAGCCAGATAATAGGATTCAAGTGTGGTACGCCTCTCCATTCGACTAATTTCGGCAAACAATGTCATTAATTTTTTTGTAGTAATAATGTTTTGACTAATATTTATACAAACCTTTTATTTACCAGGCCTTTACGAGGCTAAATACCATGAAGACACTATACCAATATGATTCTTTATACATAGACGACCTCAGAAAAAAAGCAAAGTCCAGGATCCCAAATTTTGTATTTGAGTATTTGGAGGGCGGCTGTAATGAGGAGGTCAATTTGATTAAGAATACAAAAGAAATCAGGGATATTGAACTAAAACCATTTTATATCCGGGACCACGAGGAAGCGGATCTGAAAACTGAATTATTTGGTCATATATATGATGCCCCATTTGGCATTTCGCCTGTAGGTCTGCAGGGCTTAATATGGCCAAATGCGCCTGAAATACTTGCAAAAGCATCTGTAAAACATAACATACCTTTTGTTTTAAGTACATTAACAACCAGTACTATTGAAAGGATCAGCGAAATAACCGAAGGTCGTTCCTGGTTTCAATTATATATTCCGACAGAAAATGATTTACGCGATAAACTCATAAAAAGAGCCGATGATGCCGGATGTCCTGTTTTAGTGATACTAAGCGACGCCCCAACTTTAGCTTATAGACCCAGGGACCGCCGCAATGGTATAGGGCTGCCACCCAAGATGACGCTTAGGAACATTCTTCAAATTATGGACAGACCGGATTGGGTGCTTAAAACCTTATATCATGGTATACCAACCTTCGCCAATATGGCGCCATATATGCAGGAGGGCATGAAACTCAATTTCTCTGGCAGACTCAATGAACAAAAAGTGGCGGAAATAAGAGATAAATGGAAAGGTAAATTGGTCATCAAAGGTATTGTCTCGGAGGAAGACACCGAGTTGGCCGTAAAATTAGGATTAGATGGTATTATTGTTTCCAATCATGGCGGAAGACAACTGGACGCGGGCCAATCAACCATTAAATCGCTCAGCCCGATTGTGAAAAAATATCAGGGTAAAATTAAGATCATGCTGGATAGTGGATTACGAAGTGGCCCGGATATTGCAAGAACTATCGCCTCGGGTGCAGAGTTTACCTTCCTGGGCAGAAGCTTTATGTACGCAGTTGCGGCACTTGGAGATGAAGGTGGGGACTACATAACCGGAAGCCTGAAGGTTCAACTTAAGCAAGTGATGGACCAAATTTGCTGCTCATCTGTAGCTGATCTGAAAAATCATTTGGTCGCACAGTATCCTCAAACCTCTCCGGTGTCTGAGTATGCCTGAAATCTGCACCTATCGTGTACCTTTACAAAAAACAAGCTGAACAATGAAAGCGAAAGTTTTACTTCGTATCGCCAGCGTAAGCATGCTGCTGCATACTTTAGGGCATACGATAGGTGCCCTGACCTGGAAAGATGCACCGAACACAGCCGTAAAACAAGTAGTTGACGGGATGCTGGGCAACCACTTCGATTTTTTGGGAAAATCAGTTACTATCGGGGATTTTTATGCGGGCTATGGCTACAGCATGATCGGCGTACTATTACTGGTCAGCATTTTATTATGGCTTTTGTCTGCCGAGCAAAACCGGCGCTTTATTTTGGCATTGGGCCTGTTTTTACTATTCCTGGCTGTCATTGAATTCATTTATTTCTTCCCTCTTCCAGCGGTGCTTTCGCTTTTGGCCGGGATAGCTACTTTAATAGCTTATGGAAGATCAAAAGGAGGGCAGCATGAATAAGCAGGATTTCAGCATAAACTTCCTGGTTGATCAAAGTCCCAAAGAAGCTTTTGAAGCGATAAATAATGTCCGCAACTGGTGGACGGAAGGTGTGGACGGAAACACAGAAAAACTAAACGACGAGTTTTCGGTGCAATTCTGGGATGTGCATTATTCCAGGCAAAAACTGATTGAAATTATCCCATACACAAAAATAGTTTGGCTGATTACCGACAGCAAACTCACTTTTATTGCAGACGAAAGTGAATGGACAGATACTAAGATCATTTTTAACATTGCCAAAAAAGGTGATCAAACAGAAGTACGTTTTACGCATATCGGCTTAGTGCCTCAAATTGAATGTTATAAAGATTGTACAAATGCCTGGAGCGGTTATATCAACGGTAGTCTGCAAGGTCTCATCATCACAGGTAAAGGAAAGCCAACAACCAAAGAAGAATTAAATCAATAGTCAGTAGAGTAGGACTTAAAACTGGCAAGAGGTAACAAAGGAGTTATTTATTAAAAAGCTTAACCTTTAACCCTATTTCGAACGCACCATTTGTATAATTGGTAATTTGCCCGGAATAAATATTATAGGCAAAATTGATGGCGTAGGTTTGCTGATCTATTGCTATTCCGAACCCGGTATTATGATTGCTGTGATAAATGGTTTGCAGGTCCAGATGATAATCGTTCATCTTAAAATTTATCCCTGCATCAAATATATCGGTAAACCCTTTTATTTCCCTGAGCGCAGCAAGAGGCTCAAACGAGAATGGGCCTGTTTCGCCATTCAGGTTAAATTTATAGCTGACTGCGGCAAAAAAAACTGTGCGGTCTATATCCGGTCTTTGCCCTCCTCTGTTAAAAACATTGGTGTTCATGTTCGGTAATACGGCTTCAATAAATAATTTATTGCTGGTGTAGGATAAACCCAGGTCGCCGTCAACATTGGGCTTTTGCTGGTTGTATTGCTGTATTTTAATGTCCGACAGGTCACCATTGATCGCATTATAATTTAGCCTTGAGTCATTGATACCCAATGACAGCCCAAAGTTTAGTTTCTGGTTCTGATCGCCCAGCGGCAAATGATAGGCATAACTTCCCATAACACGAGTTTGGCGGAAAATGCCCGACTGGTTGTCATTGATATTCAGCCCAAGCCCCACCTTGTCTGTCGCCTGGTACTCTGCGGTTAGCGATTGTGATTTAGGCGAACCCGGAAACGAACTCCATTGCTGCTGGTAACCCAGGTTGATGTTAAGGCCCTTATCGAGCCCTCCCATGGCCGGGTTATTCAAATACCTGTTTTGATAATAACTCGCCTGGTAAGGATTAAGCTGTGCTTTGCAGCAGTTGGCAATTAATATCAACGTTATTGCCAGCAAACAGGTATGCAGGTGCCACATTGTTTTTTTAACTGCCTTATAGTATGTTATGATGATGGACATTCTTTTGTTTTTAATTCTTTAGCAAAATTTCACCTGGTCAGTTTCTCAGGATGCTGATAAAGCCTTTAAATTTGGGCAGGTAGGGACCCAGATCTACTACATAATAGTAAGTGCCTTCAGCCAGTGGCGAACCATTAAAAGTGCCATCCCAATCATTATTGTAGCCGCGTTTGGAGTAAACCAACCTTCCCGCCTTATCAAAAATATTGACGTTATTTTGGGGATACAGCCCGATGTCTTTGATCGTCCAATAATCATTCTTTCCGTCGCCGTTTGGTGTAATTATGTTGGTCGCATCAATATTTGTGAGCAGGTTGCCCCTGTACACGGTTATGGTATAAGTATCTGTAGTTGTTCCGTTTTGTGCGGTGATAAGTACTATAATGGTGTTGTTGCCGGGCGCAAGTGGTATGGCATCTGAAGCTGTGCCGCTGCTTACCGGTTTGCCGTTCACCAGGATGGTTGCTGTATTATCGGAGACGGTTGCCATCACTTTAATACTGGTAATATCAGAGGACGCGCTATCCGCGTAAGCCATTGTTCCGCTTGAAAATGAAGGTGTCAGCTTTCCCTCGCTTACCGCAATGTCCGTCAGCGCTGCAATCGAGCTTGGCGCTCTTGTTACCACTACAGTATAGGTATCGGTTGTCGTGCCATCCTGTGCAGTTACTACGGTGGTGATGGTATTCGGCCCAACCGCTAAAGGTATATTGCCTGATGCTGAGCCGCTGGCTACCGGGGTGCCATTTAACGTTATCGTTGCATTAGGATCAGTGAAAGTCGGGGTTTCGGTAATACCCGTAACCGAATTGGGTACACTGGCGGTATAGCTACTCGTGGCCGGATCGAAGGCCGGGGTTAATGTTCCCTGGCTGATGGCCAGGTTTGCTAAGGTTGCAACCGAATTTGGTGCGCGGATTACCACTACGGTATAAGTATCTTTCGTGATCCCCTCCTGTGCTGTGACGATGGTCGTAATGGTATTCGGCCCAATCACCATTGGGATCGATGCTGATGCAGTCCCGCTTGCTACGGCGGTGCCGTTCACTGTTATCGTTGCCGTATTGTCGCTGCTGGTTGGCGTTACAGTAATGCTCGCGGTTGAGTTGGGAACATTGTCGGTATAGTCAAAAGTACCGGCGCTGAATGTCGGTGTTAAGGTACCCTGGCTGACAGTAAGATTCGTAAGCGTTGCGTCTGAACTTGCCGCTCGGGTAACAACCACGGTATAGGCATCGGTTGTTGTGCCATCCTGCGCGATAACTACTGTGGTGATGGTGTTTGTACCGATAGACAATGGAATTGCTGTGGATGGAGTACCGCTGGTTACCGCGGTTCCATTTACCGTTATTGTAGCGGTGCTATCTGCAAAGGTTGGCGTAACCGTAATGCTCGTGGTGGCGTTAGGTACCGCATCAGTATAACTTGTTGTGCCGCTGGCAAAGGCCGGACTTAATGTACCCTGGCTAACCGTCAGGTCATCTAATGTTGCTATTGAACTTGGTGCACGGGTGACTACCACCGTATAGGTGTCAGTTGTAGTGCCGTCTTGTGCGGTAACTACAGTAGTTATTGTATTTGGCCCGACGGCTAAAGGAATGGCTCCCAAAGCGGTGCCGCTGGTTACCCCTATTCCATTTACAGTTACCGTGGCATTATTATTATTGGTGGTTGGTGTTACGTTCAGGTTTGTTGTTGCGTTTGATACACTTGCTGTATAGCTTGTCGTCCCGCCGGCAAAGGTTGGTGATAGCGTACCTGAGCTAAGCGTAAGATCCGCTAAAGTGGCATCGGAGCTTAACAGCCTGGTTACTGTTAAAGTATAGGTGTCTGTTGTTATTCCATCCTGTGCGGTAACGACTACGGTAATCGTATTTGGGCCAACAGCTAACGGTATCGAAGGGGATGGTGTGCCGCTGGCCACCGCCATACCGTTTACGGTGACGGTAGCTGTGCTATCTGTGGTAGTTGGCGTCACGGTAATGCTGCTGGTCACATAAGTTACCGCGTCTGTATAGCTGGTGGTTCCACTTGCAAAAACAGGGGCTAAAGTTCCCGAACCGGGTACAAGATTGGAAAGAGTCGCTATTGTTGATGGTAGATAATAGCTGATATGGAATATTGTTGTTGAGTACCCGAAAGCATTAAATGCCGTTACCGTATCTGTGGTTGCAGTAAACGGAACCGTTGGTGTGCCGCTGATTATCCCTGTTGTCGGATCAAAGGCCAATCCTGCCGGTAATGTGCCTTTTAGTGCATAGCCAGTTAGCACCAATTTTCTGACACGATTTCCCCCGATCTCAGATATATATCCTGTTCCGGTTCCGTCGATGTAAATATAATCCGGTTCATTGAACCCTGCTGCAGTTCCTATACCGTCTGCATCGCCAGGTGCCTGATTGGCGCTGCCAGCGATCAGGTTAACCGTTCCGTCTGGCATGATCCGCCGGATATCATTATTATACAGATCAGCAACATAGACCACGCCACCCGGTGCCACATATAGTCCGGTGGGATAGTTAAAAAGCGAAGCTGCTCCTACGCCATCTGCAAAGCCGGCGGTACTTGTAGGCGCATCACTTCCCGCTATTGTCGTCACCTGACCCGCAGGCGTGATCTTGCGGATGGCGCTATTATTAAAGTCCGCAACATACAGATTACCCAGGGTGTCTGGTTGAACATCTCCCGGGGTATTAAACTGAGCTGTCAACGATGGGCCGTTAGCATAGCCCATCGTGCTGCCTGCAAAAACTGTGGCTACGCCGGCCGGTGTAATTTTTATGATCTGGCTGGCATCCTGCGCTGTGACTATGACATTTCCCGACGCGTCAATACACATCCCTCCAGGCCCGAACGTATTGGTGGTGTGATAAAGCGTCGTCACCATGCCGAGGGGACTAACTTTTCGTATTGCATTGTTATAATAATCCGATACATATAAATTTCCATTCAGGTCGATCGCTATTCCGTCAGGAAAATTAAAGCCTGCAGCTGTGCCTGTCCCGTCTGTAAAGCCCGGCACCGCTGTCAAACTTCCCGCAAAAGTGGTTACTACGCCGGAAGGCGTAATCATACGAATGGCGTTGTTGAACCCGTCGGCCACGTACAAATTTCCGACAGCATCAATTATCGTCTGCTGCACGAAATTAAACTGCGCCAGGTTGCCCGTATCATTTATATAACCCGGCGTTTCCGATGGGCTTCCGGCAAACAAATTCACCTGGCCATAATGGGTTTGGGGGACAGCGCCACCTTTGTTCGTAGGGGTTACCGAGAAAGGTTGATTATTGGCAATCGCGATATTTCCATTGCTATAGGAAATATCCGGCGCCTTGCCGGTTATGACTGGCGCAGCACGTACAATACCAACGGTATAAATCGTTGTGGCTGTCCCGTCGAGCGTGGTTACTTTTACCTGAATAATATTTAAGCCTACAGTTAAATTTACCGGTGTGGATGGGCTGGTGGCGTTAACAGTCACCGTGGCGTTCGGATCAGTTAAGGTTGGATTAATTGTTATTGTATTAACGGCATTGTTTACAACCGCTGTGTAATTTAGTGTGGTATCGGCAAATAGGGGGGCGAGCGGACCTGTGCTTGCGGTCAGGCCAGATAATACCGGAGCGATCAAAAATGTTTTAGAAGGCCCTGCCGCCGCTGCTGCATTCCCGACGCTGTCTGTAGCCGTGCCTGCTGCTATCGAGATGCCCAGCGAACCGCTGCCTGTAATATTTGAAACAGTAACAGTATAACTGGTGTCCGAGCCAGACACGCTAATGGTCCCGGTGGCTGATCCGCTGTGGTTTAGCGTCACGTTTGGAGCGGATAAGGAGCTGGCGTTAAAATTTACATCAAAATACTTCACAGAATAAGTGACCGCTTTTGTTCCCGAAAGCAGGGTGCTGTCTGAAGGACTGCTGAGCGTGATGACCGGTGGGGTCTTGTCAATAGTATAAGTTTGTCCTGTAAATGGTAGCGGGGTAATTATTCCAGGCGTTAAACCTGTGGCGTTAACCAGGTTTAATCCAATGGTGCCGTCGCCTGTCCCGGTATTTACCGTTATGGTGTAGTTTGAACCTGAACCGCTTATGGACGCTATACTTGCACCGTTTATACCGCCTGTCGTAGCTAAGGCAAAATCACTTTGGGTTAACCCGGTTACAGGTATAGCAAAAGTTGCTGCGTATTGTACCGATCCGGCATTTGTGAGGCTGGATGTTACCACGTTAATTGAATTGATGGCAATAGTGCCCCCGGCTACGGTTGTAACACTTGCCGGGTTACCTGTAGCGGTACTGGTCTGGTAATTCTCGGAACCTGGAGAACCATTGTATTCTACAACCATAACCCGGTAGGTGGCGCCAGACGAAAGCCCGGTAAGGTCTACTGTATTGCCGGTACCATTATAGATACAATACCACCCGCTTGATCCGATCTGTGAACCTAAGCCATATGCCGGGTTAGCCGTGTAGGTAGTACTGCCTGCAGGCAGTGGACTCCCAGTAGTTGTATTGCTTATAAATACCGCTCTTGACGGCCCGTCTCCATTGGTCCAGGTGGCTGTGACAGAATTAGTAGCTATGTTAGAAAAAACAATATTTGTAGCCTGGGTATCTGGCGGAAATAAGGGGTTGTTCCGTAAAACAGATACGGTACCGCTTGTAGTACCTGGAATATCATTACTGATGGCAATATCCGGCTTGCCGTCGCCGTCAAAATCACCGATCACTACTCCAAAAGAACCTGGGCCACTGGCGAAGTCAACTTTGGTAGCAAAAGAGTTGGATGTGATGGAACCAATGGTTGAAGCATTTCTTAAAACAGATACTGTATTGTTATTGGGATCAGGATGAGTAACCAAGTCGTTCCCATTAGCTATAGCGAGGTCGGGTTTGCCGTCGCCATCCAGGTCGCCTATCGCTACGTCATAAGGAAAGTAGCCGGTGGCAAAATCGATCTTCGCAGCGAAGGAACCGGCTGTAATAGAACCAATAGTTGACATATTTCGAAAAACTGATACGGTATTAGACTCACGATTTGCCGCAACAAGGTCGGGCTTTCCGTCGCCGTCCAGGTCGCCTATGGCGATACTAATGACAGTTTGACCAGCAGTTGCAAAGGAAGCTACAGAATCATAGGGGTTATTTAGGACGGCCGGATCGTGAAAAATACTTACTGTTTTATCCCCGCTATCATCGACTACGATGTCTTGTATACCATCTCCATCCAGGTCAGCGATCGCTATGCAATAGTGGCCGGGTAAAAGGCTTTTGTCACCTATGTCTCGTCTTGGCTCAAAAGAACTCGTTGTGATAGAACCAATGGTTGATATATTTCGCCAAATAGATATAGCGTTACCACTACTTCCATTAGATACGGCAATATCCGGCTTTCCATCCCCATCCAGATCGCTAATGGCGATGCTATAAGGGCCATTAACGTCATCAAGATCAACCCGGGTGGCGAATGAACTGGTTGTGATCGAACCGATTGTGCTGGTATTTCGAAAAATAGACACTGTAGTGTTACCAGCTACAACGACGTCAGGCTTGCCGTCGCCGTCCAGATCTCCTATTGCTATTCGAAAGCGGCCACCATTGGCTCCGGTTGAAAAATCAACTTTAGGTGCAAAGGAACCTGCGGTTATCGAACCACTGGCCGACGTATTCCGCAAAACGGATATAGACTGGTTGGATTGGTTGAGCGTAACCAGGTCGGGCTTGCCATCACCGTCCAAATCGGTGATAGCCATTGCTGTACAACCGCCACCGGTATCAAACGCAACCGGGGGCATAAAATCATCTTTTGTTATTGCGCCCTTGCTTGGCGTAAAGGTTGAAATAAAAGGTTTGGCCGAATAACCAATTAAAGCCGTGTTACTGTTCAGTACCGATATCGGCTCATAGGTGGCCCCTGCCGGTACGGTAACCATAAGGCTGGTTGTACTTGCAGCGGTTACGTTTGCCATCGTGGCGCCAAAAAATACAATGTTACTGGCTGTGGCAGGCGCAAACCCCGTACCTGTAATGGTTACCGAGGTACCCGCAGGGCCGCTTGCCGGGCTAAATGAGCTGATCACCGGCGCCTGGGCAAAAATATGAGCAACCGAAAAAAAGGTAATTAAACTTAAGAAAAATAGTTTTTTTATAAAGGTGCAGGTAAAGGTTTTGGTCATTTCAATAGTTTAAAGGCATAGGTAATATAAAGGCTATATGGGGTCACTGTTCGTGATCAATCTTAAATTAAGGCCTGCTTTGTTAGAAATTATATCTTTTGAAAAGGATGGCGCTTTTGGCGAGCCGGATGGGCTCTTTTGGAAGCCGGTAAATGTAACTGCAATTAATACTAACAGAATTAATCTTTTCATTGTGCTTGTGATGTATTTCCATAGTTTGGTATCCAAACTTGGAAATGAGTCCAGGTATTTACTAATTTCTATGCAATATATAGAAATTGCAACAATTTATAAAAAGCACTAAATCGGCCTCAGACTCCGGGGTGTATACAAAAAGTATACCGATGCTATAAATCGCCTATTGTTATTAAAAGGGTGGAGAAAATGCCGCGATAGGCACTAATACTGCGGTCAATCTGTTCAGGTTTCGCCCCAAAAGTACTCAGTCACTAGTCATTGGTGAGTGGTCATTAGGTATTGGTTAGGGGATGATCCGGAAACGATCAAATTTACTCAATAGCAGCGGATAATGTGGTGACAGGGTTTTGGCGGGGATGGTTATTGGTCATTGGTGAGAGGAGGATTTGCAGGGGGCCCTGTATAGTCCGATAGCTATCGGGAGTGGTTTCTTCGTTCCAAATATTGCGTATTATTTCTTTCTAATTTAATTTTATATTAATTAAAATGTTGTACGGGTCGGCATCTTTTATGCGCAAAGTGTAATTAATACACATTTAGATTGCATTTTTTGTAAAAAAAATGCTACAACAGTTGATAATACGGTAAAAAAAAATCTTAATATTGATTTAATTTTTTCTTAATCAAATATACTGGGTTATTTATGTCTGTGTACGACTCATACAGCGATGTTGAACTAACTGGCCTGCTCAGGCAAGGAGATTTGGCAGCATTTACCGCTATTCACAGACGCTATTACGGGGTTTTATATAGTCATGCTTACAAAAGGTTGTCTGACCGGGAAGAGGTTAAGGATATTTTACAGGAACTTTTTACTTGTATCTGGAATAATAAGGAAACAATTAGTTTTAATGTTAATCTGAAAGCTTATTTGTATACCTCTGTTAGAAACAGGGTATTAAATGTTTTTAAGCATCAAAAAATCAGGTCAGACTACGTAACATCCTTTGAGAATTTCTTGACCAATAATGGACCTGCTCCGGACGAAACATTACGTATCAAAGAATTGATCGCTATTATAGATGCTGAAGTCACTGCATTACCTCCACAAATGCGCCGGATATTCGAGATGAGTAGAAATGCAAGCCTCTCCCATCAGGAAATTGCCAAAGAGCTAAATATTAGTCCGTTAACTGTTAAGAAACAAGTCAACAATTCGTTGAAAATACTGCGCGTTAAATTAGGGACTTATTTTTTTATGCTCCTTTTTTAATTTTCATCTACACCCTCCTTAGTTTTCAGTTGTCTTGGATATAAAAAGGATGATTATATCCTTCAAGTATCATGGATAAAAAGGATATCGAAGACTTACTCGAAAGGTATAATTCAGGCAATGCAACTTCTGAAGAAAAAGCTTTGGTTGAAACCTGGTATTTAAAACATCAACCAGCGGTATCTGATGCACCTCCTCAACAATTAGAAGACGATCAGAAAGAGAGCCTTAATATTTTGCTGAATTCTATTCAGCACCGAACTAAAACGGTACAGTTTTCGCGTTTGGCAGTAGCTGCATCGGTACTTGTATTTTTAACTGCAGGCATTTATTTCATAGCTCTCAAAAAAGCCCCACGGGCACAAGTGGCTATTAGCAAGCCTGTTAAACACGATGTTGCTCCTGGAGGCAATAAAGCTATATTAACTTTAGCAAATGGAAGCAGTATTGTATTAACAGATGCAAAAAATGGCAAATTGGCCAATCAGGGCGATATAGTAATTACAAAAACTACCGACGGGCAGATCATTTACGCGAATTCAAACAATAATGAATCTTCGGGAAGTTTAGTTTACAATATGGCGACTACACCCCGGGGTGGACAATATCAGTTTATTTTATCTGACGGAACTAAAGTTTGGTTAAATGCCGCCTCTTCTATAAAATATCCGATAAAATTTAATGGTAACGAACGTAAAGTGGAACTTACGGGTGAGGCTTATTTTGAAGTTGCCCATAACGCAAAAATGCCTTTCAGAGTTGTGTCGGATGGTCAAACGGTAGAAGTATTGGGTACTCATTTTGATATTAATGCCTACAGTGATGAAAGTGTCATCAAAACAACACTGCTTGAAGGGAGTGTTAAAATATCCTCACCAGGAGCAAGTAATATTATTAAACCGGGTGAACAGGCTCAACTAAAGCATGGAACTATTGGTATTACCAATGTTGATCTGCAGGAAACGGTGGCCTGGAAAAATGGATTCTTCTATTTTGAGGATAACACGATACAGGAAGTAATGCGACAGCTTGCCCGCTGGTACGACGTGGATATCAAATATGAAGGGCAACTGTCACCCAGATTGTTTTCGGGTGAAATATCAAGAAATGTTAAGGCTTCACAAATATTAGATATACTAAGCTTTAAGAAAATACACTATAAAATTGAAGGAAAATCAATTATCGTAACACCATAAACTAATTAATCAAACATTCACTTAAATTATTAATATGAGAAAAAAATTACGAAAATAACTCCGAAGATGGGCCTCTGCCCTATAAGGTTAATTCAAAAAAACCGCACCCGACTGCAATCGGAGTGCGGATAAATATTTGAGCTAACCCCCGTAATACGGGAATAAGTTTAGTGTCTCTAACTCTGTTAACCCAAATTCAATAAAAGTATGAAATTAAATGCTATTTCTTTAGCTGCAGGAAAATCGCAGCTGAAAAAAATACTCCTCATTATGAAACTGACTACCCTGATAATGTTTATTGCCCTTATGCAATGTAGCGCAAGGGTATTGAGTCAGAAAATCAATCTGAATGAAACAAACTCTCCATTAAAAAAAGTACTTCTCGAAATTAACAAACAAACCGGCTATGTTTTTTTCTACGATTCAAAAGATATCCGTCATAAAAGCATTAGTATACAAATAAAAGATGCTACAGTTGATGAAGCTTTAAATGAATGCTTAAAAGATCAGTCGTTAAGTTATAAAATTGTTGACAAAACGATTGTTTTACAGCAAAAGGACGTTGTTGTTATTGATAAAAGTACTTCATCTGCAGTAATTCCTGTAACCGTATCCGGCCAGGTACTTGACGACAAAAAATCACCGCTGCCAGGCGTAACTATCAGGGTAAAAGGCGGTAAAGCGGTAACTGTTTCAGATGCGAACGGAAAATTTAGTATTGACGTACCTGACGATAAAGCAGTACTTGAATTTAAATTTATCGGCTACATCAGCCAGGATCTGGCAGTAACGTCGGGTACGCCAATGACAGTAATTCTGCAACCTGCTGTTGGAGGTCTGCAGGAAGTTGTTGTTACTTCTTTTGGCATAAAAAGACAGCAGCAGGCGCTTGGCTATGCCACCAGTACAGTAACTTCAAAAGAAATTACCGAGGCCGGAAATACCAATTTAGCCTCGGCTTTATATGGCAAAGCCCCCGGTATTGTTGTAAGAACACAACCAGGCGGTGCCAGCAGTGCGGTTAATGTGCAAATACGCGGTATAAACTCGATAAGTTATAATCAGCCACCCTTATATGTTGTAGATGGTGTGATCATCAGAAACCAGCAACAGTATGGTGCTAATGGTTTTAATAACCAAGGTTTTTATACTGACCAAAGAATTGAAGGAAACGGCGTACTGGATATTAACCCTAATGATATTGAGAGTATTGACATCCTTAAAGGAGGAAGCGCTACTGCTCTTTATGGATCTGATGCTGAAGGCGGCGTAATAGTTATTACTACCAAAAAAGGCGTAAAAGGGAAAGGCCCGTCAGTTGACTTCAATTACTACGGGACCATGGAACAGGCGGCTTTTTTGCCAAATTATCAGAATGTGTACGGACAGGGATATGACCGTGCAACTAACCTCTCGCTTGGTTTTAATGCAGATGGTTCCGTTCCTGACACCAATTCACCAAGTGGATGGCGGCCAAATTTCAGGTCCTATGCCGAATTTGGGCCTGCTATGCTTGGGCAAAAGGTTCAGTGGTGGGATGGATCGATACAATCTTACTCGCCTCAGCCCAATAATTACAAGGATATATTCAGGACCGGCTACAGTTCAAGCGCCAATTTATCTGTATCCAACCAAACAGAAAATTCCGACTATAGGGTATCTTATACGCGCCTGGATTACTATGGTATACAACGCGAATCCGGTGTTCATAAAAACACATTTGGTATCAACAGCACCTTAAAGTTCGGTAGCAAGGCAAGTTTGGATGTGGTTGCCAATTATGTTAATACTGTAACTGACAATCGTCCATATCAAACCAATAGGTTAGCACAATCATTCGATGGCTTTTTTGGAAGGGAAGAGAAAATGGACCTGGTAAGGCAAAAATACCTCACTTCAGAAGGATTTGAATATGCTCCGGCTGAGCATCCTGAATACAATCCTGCAGAGGCTTTCATTTTCAGGGTGAGGCCAAATTTGTATGATTATTTTTTCAGTACTTTAAAAAACACGTATACTGAAAGCGAAAACAGGTTATATTCAAGCGTTACCTTTAACTGGAACATCATCAATAATTTGAAATTCAGGGCAAGAGTAGGTAATGACTATACGGCCCGTAATACCGATGGAGAAAATTACAATACTTATCCTGTTGCATTTAATAGTGGAAACTCCAGTACCGGGGCTTACAACGTGGCCACTGGTATTTATTCAATATTATACGGGGATGCTTTATTAACTTACAGCACTAATATTACAAAGGATTTTAACGCCTCATTGACAGGCGGATTTACAGCTAGGCGTGAAAGTTATCTTGACGAAGCATCGGGCACAACCAATGGGTTAGTTACTGAAAACTTTTTTTCTCTCAGTAACTCGTATGGTATCCTTAGCACATCTTATGCCAGGCAATATCTTGTAAAAGAAGGCACTTTTGGTTTGCTCGACCTCTCTTATAAAAAGTACTTATTTCTGGAAGGAGCGCTGCGCCAGGAATCAGCTTCCACTTTACCACCTCAAAACAATACGTATTACTACCCTGCGGTTAACGGAAGTTTTGTTTTTAGTGAAGCACTTAAAAACAACCTGCCATCCTTCTTAAGTTATGGTAAACTGCGGCTTTCTTATACCCAAAATGGTAATCCTGCACCAATTTATGCATCAAATGTTGCTTATCAGCAAACCTCTTTACAAACTATAAATGGTTCGGTTCCACAACTTACAATACCATCGTCTTATGGCAACAATACGCTTAAGCCGGAAAGAAAGCACGAATATGAAGCAGGTTTGGAGCTGCGTTTCCTAAATGACAGGATTGGCGCAGATGTAAGTTATTATACCAATAAGATCAATGACCAGATTTTACCATTAACAGTTTCTCCAAGTAATGGAGCTTCCAGCCAGATTGTGAACGTCGGAGAGATTGGCAATAAAGGTCTTGAAGTTGCTTTAACAGGGACCCCCATTGCTACCGCTAATTTCAAATGGAATGTCCGTTTAAATTATTCATTTAATAATACTAAAGTGTATTCCCTGGCTCCAAATGAACCTGAAATAGATTTTTACAGCACCGAGGGAAATTCTATAAAGGTTACTGCAAAACCCGGAGAAGCTTTGGGTAATATATATGATTATCCCATTAAAACAGATAACAACGGGAATAAGCTGATAGATGCTAATGGATATTATGTTATGGACCAAACACGCTATGTGAAAGCAGGAAACATACTTCCGAAAGCTGTTGGTGGGATTTCTAATACTTTTTCCTATAAGAGTTTTTCATTAACTGCTTTGGTAGATTACAGACTAGGAGGCCAGATGATCTCGACTCCTCTAAAATATGGCATCAGTTCGGGTATGTATACCAGTACCTTAAAATACCGGGATGCAAAACATGGTGGACTAACATATTATATAAATAGTAATGGCGTATATACACAATTGTCTTCAGGGGCGACAGCCGGACCTAACGGCGAAGCAGTGTACCATGATGGTTTAATACAGCCGGGCGTATTGGCAAACGGCCAGGCCAATAACATCATAATTGATGCAGCGAGCTATTATGAGAATCAATTTGGTGCCGGTGATCCAAATACAATAAACGATGGAACAGCCATATATAATAATAGTTATGTAAAACTGCGCGAAGTTGTACTTGGTTATGGCTTGCCGCAAAATTTGGTGCATAGTTTAGGGATGTCAAAAATAAGGTTTTCGTTAATTGGCCGTAATTTGCTGTATATCTACCGCTCCCTGAAAAATCTTGATCCTGAAACTACCCTTGGTAGTCAATGGTATAACCAGGGCATTGATAATGGCTCAATACCTGCGACCAGAAGTTTTGGTTTCTCATTAAATGCCACATTTTAATTCCTTAAAATTTAACAGACGATGAAAAAAATATTGATATACACCTATATTTTACTTTTGCTTACTGTATCATTCAGCGCATGTAAAAAAACAATTGATAAAGATTACCTTAATCCTGAGCTGTCAACAAAACCCATTATAAGCGGGTTTTTCACAGCGATGCTAAACAGCGACCGTGTTAGGCCAGCTTATTGGAACCTGCGTACATTTTTCTTTCCAAATGTTTCAGTTTATGCCCAAACTACTACATTTGACAACGTTCCGACTGCCTACCAGTCTATTGATGGCTATCTTGGGAATTACTGGTCAGATTTTTATTATCCGTCAAGTAACGGCAGCGGCCCGGTGGCATTATACCGCTCCATGCAGGCTGCATATACTGGGCTATCGGCATCTGATAAGGCAGCCCAGGAGGTTTATCTTCAAGCAGCCAAAATAGTCTTGGATGAACGTGCAGCCAAAATGGTGGATATGTGGGGAGATATTCCATTTTCACAAGCCGGTAACCTGGAAACTGCAAGCACCATAAAGAATCCGGTATTTGATGATCAAAAAGCGCTTTATACGACTCTTATCAGCGATTTAAATGATGCCGCAACTTATTTTGGTTCAGCAAAGTTAGCAGGCAATGTTCAGTCGGCTTTTAGCAAGTCTGATATTTTGCTTAACGGCAATTTAGTTCAGTGGCAGGCATACGCCAATTCTGTTCGCCTGCGCTTATTGATGCGTATTTCTAACTATGATGAAGCGGCTGCTAAAACAGCTGTAACAACTATGCTTAGTAACCCGTCGGCATATCCGCTGATTGATGGGGGCAATTCGGGAAGTTATAGCCCGGCGAGTTCTGACGTTCTTTTGCAGCCTTTAACTACAACAACCAGCAGTACACTGTACAGCGCTTTAACAGAAATTGACAGCTATTGGGCAACGGATTACAAATTAAATAAATTAATGGTCCCAGCTAATGATCCCAGGATACCTGTCATATATGATAAATACGGGCACAGTGTTAATGGTACATTCGTGCCTAATAGTACTTATAGGGCGATGCCTGTTACTTATACTACAGCACAGCAAGATACTGCCTATTATAATTATTCGATAGTAGATTCTGCCACTTTTTTAAATAATGTTAAAATGCCGGGTATAGTTATAACTGCATCCGAAGTAAATTTCCTGAAAGCTGAAGCCTATCAACGATGGGGCCTTGGTGATGCTGCAACAGCCTATAATACAGCCTTGGCACAGTCCGTTACATTTTACTATTATTTGAATAATATAGGCGGAGGGGCCGTTGCATCTCCATCTGCAACGGATATTACTACTTTCCTGGCAAATCCAAACATTGCCTACTTGGGAACATCAGATCAAAAACTTGCACTGATATATAATCAAAAGTGGTTGCATTTTGGATTCCTTCAATCTGATGAAGCATGGGCAGAATACAGAAGGACCAAGTATCCGCAGTTAACTTTCCCGGTACAAACTTTAGTGGGCTATGAAAATCCACCGGCAAGGCTTTTGTACCCTACCGTTGAAGCATCTTATAATACTAATTACAACAGTGTTAAAGCAAAGGATACACGTACCACCAAGATTTTTTGGGATGTTAAATAGTAATTTCTTTGACACTCAGTCTTAGGATACTAATTTAATATATGATCAGTTGATGTAACCGGGGGCTGGCCCCCGGTTATTTTTTTATTGGGTTCGTTGTTCAAAACATTTGAAATTATCAATGTACTGACAGTAGTTTGTCAGTATACTAAAAAATGCAATTATTTGATTATTAAGCACTAATAAGTGTTCACGGGCGTTCATGTATGAACATGAACGCAAAATAAAAAGCCTCTCAGATTTCTCTGAGAGGCTTTGTGGTATCAGCTGGAATCGAACCAGCGACACAAGGATTTTCAGTCCTTTGCTCTACCAACTGAGCTATGATACCAACCCGTTGGGGCTGCAAATGTACTCCGTTTTTTTATTTCTGAAAACTTTTTTTGAAAAAAGGTCGACAATGCGCAAATTTCAAACCAATCACCTTATTCAACTTAATCTAACTCAATCAACTAACTCTTAACATTTCAACTTTCCAACATCCACCCCCTTTGACATTTCAACTTTAAAATTAACTTTGGGAAAATTTACTATGCAAGCATAATGATTGGGCAGATCATATTTATCATCATACTAGCAGCGGCCGTTTACCTTTTCAGTAAAAATGCAGGTAAGATCAGGCGCAACATACTCTTGGGCAGGGATACTGATCGCTCTGATAATCCTGCCGAGAGATGGAAAACGATGGCTAAGATCGCCCTTGGTCAAACCAAAATGACCAAACGCCCGCTTGCAGCGGTGATGCATTTCTTTATTTATGTGGGCTTTATCATTATCAATATCGAAGTGCTGGAGATCATGATCGATGGCATTTTCGGCTCGCACCGGGTATTTTCCCGCCCTTTAGGTGGATTATATAGCTTGCTGATAGGCGGATTTGAGCTTTTGGCGGTATTGGTGCTCATAGCATGTATCACTTTCCTTATCCGCAGGAACATCGGGCATTTAAAACGCTTTAGCGGGGTGGAGATGACCTCCTGGCCAAAATCGGATGCCAACTATATCCTGATCATCGAAATATTACTGATGACGGCCTTTTTGACCATGAATGCATCGGATCAAAAGTTGCAGCTGCTTAATTTTGGTAATTACATCAAAGCCGGCAGTTTCCCGGTTAGTTCGTTTATTAACCCGTTATTGCCTGATAGTGCCAGCGGTTTAGAAATGATAGAGCGCGGCTGCTGGTGGTTTCATATCGTCGGTATTTTGGCATTTCTGAATTACCTCCCCTACTCCAAGCATTTTCATATCCTGCTGGCGTTTCCGAACACTTATTATTCCAATCTCAAACCTAAAGGAGAATTCACCAATATGGCATCGGTAACCAACGAGGTAAAGGCTATGCTTGATCCTTCATTCGTTCCCGAAAGCAGCGGCGAGATAGCCCGTTTCGGGGCCAAAGACGTAACCGATCTTACCTGGAAAAACCTGATGGAAGCCTATACCTGTACCGAATGCGGCAGGTGCACATCGGTATGCCCGGCTAATCAAACCGGCAAGTTGTTATCGCCCCGTAAGATCATGATGGACACGCGCGACAGGATAACCGAAGTAGGGAACAACCTGGATAAAAACGGCAAAGATTTTAAAGACGATAAATCATTGCTTGATAATTATATCACCCGCGAGGAGCTTTGGGCCTGTACCACCTGCAATGCCTGTGTGGAAGCCTGCCCGGTGAATATTAACCCGCTGGAGATCATTACCGAAATGCGACGGTATATTGTGATGGAGGAATCGCAGGCACCTGCAAGCTTGAACAATATGTTTGGCAACGTAGAAAATAACGGCGCACCGTGGAAATACAGCCAGGCGGATAGGTTTAACTGGAAGGAAAAGCAGTAGGCATTTAGCAGTTAGCAACAAAAAATAAATTCGAAATGGAAAATTCGAAATTCGAAATCAATATACCTACTATGGCCGAAATGGCTGCACGAGGCAAAGAACCCGAGATATTATTTTGGGTTGGGTGCGCTGGCAGCTTTGACGAACGCGCCCAACGGATAACCCGCGATATTTGCAAAATATTGAGCCATGTGGGAATAAGCTTTGCTGTATTGGGTACCGAGGAAGCTTGTACCGGTGATCCGGCCAAGCGGGCAGGCAACGAGTTCCTGTTCCAGATGCAGGCTATGATGAATATACAGGTACTGAATGGCTATAACATCAAAAAAATTGTAACCGGTTGTCCGCATTGCTTTAACACGATTAAAAATGAATATCCGGGTTTAGGTGGAACCTATGAGGTTATCCATCATACACAACTGATACAACAATTAATAAACGAAGGAAAGCTAAAAGCCGAAGGCGGTGAAAGCTTTAAAGGCAAACGTATTACCTATCATGATCCCTGTTATCTTGGTCGTGGGAATGGCGTTTATGAAGCTCCGCGTAAGGCACTGGAAGTTTTAGACGCTGATTTGGTTGAGATGAAACGATGCAAGTCAAACGGCTTATGTTGTGGTGCCGGGGGTGCTCAAATGTTTAAAGAGCCCGAAAAAGGCAATAAAGATATCAACATAGAACGCATGGAAGATGTGCTGGAAAGTAAGGCCACGGTAATAGCTGCCGCCTGCCCGTTTTGTATGACCATGCTGAGCGATGGGGTAAAAGGCAAAGAAAAAGAACAGGAAATACAGGTGCTTGATATTGCCGAGATCACTGCGCGCGCAAATGGGCTATAACTTTTTTGTCTTTCAGGAACTCTATCGCATTATTCAGGCTGTCTATACGCTCAGGCGTCATTCCTTTTACCGGGATGTTCAAAACGGTTGTCATAGAATCAACATTCCCTTTCGGATCATCATAGGTTTGAACGATGATATCGTCGCGGATGGTCTTAAATTGAAGTTGCCCGTTGGTTGCTGTTCCGATGAAATTAACACTGTCCAATTTGTTCAGATAGAGCGAAAAATACTCCTGCTTGCCATGTTGATAAGTTTTTCTTAAATGGATAAAATGCTCGGGGGTGAGTTCAATTTCCCATTTTTTTAATTTGGTGTCCAAAGAGGGGTCAAAGGACTCCGACAGACACTTATTACCCCAGTCGAGCCACTCTTTTTCGCCCATAATATAGCTAAAAGCGCAGCAAAACGCCAGCGGTAGCATAATGAGCAGGATTTTTGCTTTAGCAAGAATTGATTTTACCATGACAACATTCTTTATTACTAAAGTTAATTAATTCGATATTTTTGTAAATGCAATTTTCTGAACAATCAAGAGTCTGGATATACCAATCGGACAGGGAACTATACGATGAACAGGTAAAAGAGTTACAGGAAATCCTGAACAATTTTACCGCCGAATGGACTGCGCATAATCATCAGCTCAAAGCCAAAGCAGAAATAAGGTATAACCGCTTTTTGATCCTCGTTGTTGACGAAAGCCAGGCCGGTGCCAGTGGATGTTCTATTGACAAGTCGGTCAATTTTATGAAAAAGATAGAGCAACAATTTGGCATCCACCTGTTCGACCGTTTTAACCTGGCGTATCGCGAGGGTGAAAAGGTGCTTTCCACCCCGCGCCATAATTTTGAAGAATTGCTGAAATCAGGTAAGATCAATACTGATACGATTGTATTTAATAACCTGGTACAAGACCTGCAACAACTGGAAACAGAATGGGAAGTGCCGTTTAAGAATAGCTGGCATGCGCAGTTGTTCAGGGAATTTGTATAACTATATCTCTTATTAATTCTATGTTTATCATCGACCTAAAATACATCGTACCGCTTGAAAAACTGGATGCTCATATGGCTGAGCACGTGAAGCACCTGGAGAAGTATTACAAGGAAAACATTTTTATAGCATCAGGCCGTAAAGAACCCCGTACGGGAGGTGTTATTTTAACTTTAGCCCACTCGAAGGAAGCCATAGAAAATATCATCAAGGAAGATCCATTCTATCAACATAAACTCGCGGAATTTACGATCACTGAATTTTTAACCTCTAAATACCATCCCGATTTAAAAAACATCCTGAGCGGTAATTAACGATCAGTAAATTCAATTGATCTTTTCGATCAGGGTCGGCTTTTCACCCGGGCTCTCCACCACGAGATAATTTTTACCGGTCTCTGTTTTAAAGAGTATGCTGATTTTCTCATTCTCGGGCATAAAGAATCCATTACTTGTAAAAGGCACCAGGTGTATGGGCAGGTTATCCCGTCCCTTTACAAAAAGTCCATTATTCTCTAAGTAGACTGTCAATTTGCCGTCCGGGTCCTTAGCTTCAGCGTAGGTCCCGGTATATTTTTTAAGTTCCGTTACATCTACATCAACCGCCTTGTGTTTAGTACAATAGAAAAAGGCTACCGCGTTTTGCATTACCTGGGCTAATGCCGCCCCATGAGCAGCATTTGGGGTAATACCTGTTAAAAGGTCCAGATTTTTACAGTTCTGTTTATCGATGTACGATTTAAACGCGCCGATGTTGTTGACCACCGTGTGTTCGTAGGAGCCTACGCCCAAAAAAACTTTTGCGTTAAGGTCTTTATGCGAAGCGAAATATTTTTGCGCTTCGGGCATCAGGTCGCTGCCACCATTACCCGGAGCACCGATACCGATCATGTTAAACAAACCCGGATGCTCAAACAATACATAAGTTGTAAACATGCCGCCCAGCGAATATCCGTAAAGTGTTTTATTGTCGGTTACCCGGTATTGTTTCTCTACAAATGGCATCACCTCTGTTTGGATGAAAGTCAGAAAGTTTGGGCCGCCTTTCCCGGGGTCAAGGTCCCTCGATCGTTTATTTGGCCGCGTGCCATAGCCAATACCCACTATAAGCGGCTCGGTAGTAATAGTATAATCCTGCCTTAGCATGTTAAAGCAATTCATGGCTACGGTCATGTTCCAGTCACCATCGGTCATATAAAGTACCGGGTATTTGGTTTTTGACGTATCATATCCCGGCGGGAAATGGATATATATTGTAAAATCGTCGCCAATTGTTTTTGAAGTAAAATCCCATTGTACGATCTCTTTTTCAACGTAAGGAGATGCTGAGCTGCTTTTTACCTGGCTGTACCCGGTAGCATAACTGATGAGGATAATGAATAATACGCTGTATAGAAACTTTGACATAGTAGATTGAATTTATATTAAAGACACACTGGACTGATATAATGTGACAAACAGGCCATTAAAATAATATTAAGTACTGTCAATTAAGAAAATACCATTATTTTTATTTTATGGGACAATTCGACGAACGCATAGATGCATATATCGCAAAATCGGCCGATTTTGCAAAACCTATTTTAATCCACATCAGGCAAGTGGTTCACCGCGCCTCACCTTTAATCAATGAGACCGTTAAATGGGGCATGCCTTTTTTTGATTATAAAGGCCCGGTTTGCATGATGGCTGCATTTAAACAGCATTGCGGGTTCGGTTTCTGGAAAGCATCCAGATTAAATGATCCCGACGGCTTACTCCAGGGAAGCGACGAAGAGGCCGCCGCAGGCAGTTTTGGACGAATTAATAAAATGGAGGACCTGCCATCTGATGAGGCTTTGATCGGGTTCATTCACCAGATGATCGCGCTTAATGAAAGTGGGGTTAAAGAAGTCAAAAAGCCATCGGCGCCTAAAACTGAAATACCAATGCCTGGTGACTTTGATAAACTGTTGAGAGGTAACTTAGCCGCGATGGGGAACTATGAAAAGTTCAGCCCATCAAGCAAGCGCGAATACCTGGAATGGTTTGTAGAAGCAAAAACCGAAGCCACCCGCGAAAAACGGATGCAGCAGGCTTTGGAATGGATAGGCGAAGGGAAAACGAGGCATTGGAAGTATAAATGAGAATTCATGCTGCCTGTTTTTAAATCAATTGATAATTAACTAACGACTACTATGCATGCCAAGTGAGACTTATATTATATTCAAAAAAACAGAAGACTTACCAAACGATATTTCTTTTGAACTATCCAAAGGACCTTATTATTATTCATTTTATATTGAAACAGATTTGTGGGAAATGCAGGAGTTTCTATCTCAATGTAAAATCAATACTGATATCAGTGATATTTTCAACTCCGATATAAACCATTTATTGGCATTAGCCGAAGAACTAGGCTTAAAAGAATATATTATAGAATATGAGCATGACTTTGCAGGGCAGCCTGATGAGAATGGATTTATTATACCTATTCTGAATGGAAAAATCATGAATAAATATATTGTAGATGAAGAGAACAAAAGTTTTCTGACGAATAAAAAAGCCTATAAATTAATAGGAATAGATTTTCCTTTTGGGTGAGTTTCAGGAACTCAAAAATCCAATGGCCCCAATCTTCTCATATTCTTCCGTATCAGGTACTGTCTATGCCTCACATAATCACTGGGATTGGTGGGAGACCATTTCAGCGGGTCAGGAAATATAGAGGCAATGGCTGCAGCCTGGTAAGTGTTCAGGTCGCTGGCGGACTTATGGTAATAGACCTGTGAGGCTGCTTCTACGCCATAAATGCCATCACCCATCTCAATCTCGTTCAGGTATACTTCCATGATGCGTTTTTTGCTCCAGAAAAGCTCGATCAGCACGGTAAAATAGGCTTCAAATGCTTTTCGTACGTAAGAACGTCCCGGCCATAGGAAAACATTCTTGGCGGTTTGCTGCGAGATGGTGCTCCCTCCCTGTAGTTTATGGTTATGTGCATTTTTTTCGATGGCCTTTTCCATCGCTTTAAAGTCGAACCCGAAATGATCCATGAACTTTTGGTCCTCCGCAGCTACGGCGGCGCGTTTCATCGGGTCAGAGATATCGTCAAAGTCGATCCATTGCTTATCGATCTTCCAGTCCTTACCGTCAGCTTTGCGCTCAAATCCACGGGTTACCATCAGCCAGGTAACCGGGGGATTTACAAAACGGTAAAGTATCACCCAAAAGACCGACAGGCCGACAAATAATATAAGAGCAAGTTTAAGTATGCGCAGGATAAGCTTGAAGAGGCCACCGCGAAACAGTCCCCTGGATTTTTGCGACCCGGATTTAGGATTACTTTGGACTTTTTTCATCGCTTAAAAATAAAAAAAGCCATGCCTTACTCAGCATAGCTTTAAAAAAGAATTATTAACATACCTGTCTATCTTAGTGAAGGGCAAAGCTAAAAGTTGCTTTTACGCCTATTTGACTATAACCTCCACCCGGCTCAGGGCGATTTTCATAGAACAGGCTAAAGTCCGTAGAATTTCTTCCTCTGAAACCCATCGGTAAGGAGTAACCGGCGCCCACCGAATAAATGAACGCGGTAGATTTGTATGTATAATCGGAGCTATAGCTATTCACATTGAAGGAGGCGCCTGCCAAGCCCTCTATAAAGAAATGCCGGGCAGGGAAAATCTTCAGACCGGCTTCAACCGGGATGAACGATGCGATATCGCCACTATAATAAGTGCCATATTCGTATCCGTAGTTATCGAAACCCACATCATAACCGCCACCTGATACATAAAAAGTATACCCAGTTGAAAACAGCATGCTTACGGGTGAATGTCTGAACGGCACTTCGAGAGCAACTGAAATCCCTCCGGCTTCGGGGAAATAATCAGAAACAGGTCCGGTGGAAAATCCGGAGCTTAAGCCGATGTCCAGTTTAAGCGATTGGGGATTATTGCTTCCGGGGTAATACTGTGCATTTGCATGGTAAACCGCTCCTAATAAGATTGCGATAAAAAGTAACGTTTTTCTAATATTCATTTTAATAAGTGATACAGTCAAAAATAAGCAACAATGTTAGCTAAAACGAGTTTCTTAAACAGTTAGTTTTCATGCTGCCAAATTGTTACATAACAGTAACAACATTCAGTATTACGGTCAACAAAAAAGGTGTTCAGTTTTC
>Ga0307517_10002484_pt1 | contig 29493 bp, 23 predicted proteins | sample 23_EM_MG_FD_194515 | JGI IMG/M metagenome (GOLD analysis project Ga0307517, IMG submission 194515) | Populus trichocarpa ectomycorrhiza microbial communities from riparian zone in the Pacific Northwest, United States - 23_EM | ecosystem: Host-associated > Plants > Roots > Unclassified | place... | reverse complement strand
TAGCACCTAAGACTCGCACCTCAGACACGTAGGGAAACAACTCATAGAAACGTACAGGAGAGAGACCCAAACCCTTCAGCAGGCCCCCTGGTAACACTAAGAAAAGAATCAAGGAAACGCCTAGATACAACTACTATTGCCAATATGCCTAACCAAATGGCCCCGCGGCTAGTCGCCGGAAGGGGCAGGCCGGTTCACGGTCGGGACTGACCGGAGGATGGCGACGCGTCGGCGTTTAGGAGAGACCAAGGAGGCAGTGCAATACCATGATCAACCGTAACCTAAGCGAGGTTTGCGACCGTAGAGTAAATCGCGGGAGGGAGAGAGGTGGGTAGGCGAGCGGGGCCACCGGGCAGAGGGGATGCCAGCCGACGATGATGAGCAGTAGGGTGCCAGCCGGTGAGTAGCAGTAGGGTGCCAGCCGGTGAGTAGCAGTAGGGTGCCAGCCGGTGATGAGCAGTAGGGTGCCAGCCGGGGAGAGGATGGTAGCAGTACGGTGCAAGCGGACAGAACCGGGAGGAGGAGAGAGGAAGGATCGCGAGCAAGCTAGCCGCAGCCGACAAACGGGCCATAGCAAGGGCTTTTGGGACGACGACGAAACCGAGCGGGACCGTGATGTTACTAACCGAGGCTTTCCCCATCAGAGGTACAAGCCCAGCAAGCCGAGGCCTACTTCGACCGAGAGTCCGGCACCGTGACGCCGACCGTGAACGAAGCGAGAAGCTTTCCGACCGTGCAAAATGCTAAGCGAGGTGCAAAGCAAGTGCGGGGTAAGGGGGAGACCCGAACTTCATGAGCGGGTGTCAACGATGAACAGGAACAAGAACCCCAAGGAGGGGAGGCAGACGTGCCCCAGGAGAGGAGGGAAGATGGCTTAACTTCAACCCCTAGGCAGTAGCCATCGTGGGGGAAGAGAGGTGGGTGGGGGAAACTCGCGATGATTTCTCGTGGTGTTGAGATTTCAATCGCCGGAGGTGTTGTTGCAATGGTTCGTGGTCCTATCTCTTGGTCGGAACCAAGCGCCTTATATAGGCATCTTCTCACAACCCTAACCTTGGTGACTCATCACCTCGCGCTACATAAACCTCTATGACTCATAGTGAGTTATAGAGCGAAATCCCTCAATGACTCATACAAGTCATCACCCAACATTCCGTTAACCAATCAAAACTCATAAACCAAGTCATGTGCTCAAACGAGTCACATGCGCGAAACTCATGACTCATAAGGTGAGTCATGTGCGAAAGTCATTACATCATGTGACGTCACAATCCTGAGTCATGAAACCATCAACCAATCATAACATAACAATGACTCGTAAGTGCATAGTCATATGAGAACTATGAGTCAAGTAACGTCATAGTGTGAAATCCAACATACCTTATGACTCATAAGTATGAGTCATGTGAAATCTGCCTTGCTTAGTCACGATTTGTGACAGCGGGACCAAGATGTTACTAACTCAGGCTTTGCCCCTCAGAGGTAGAGGCCCAGCAAGTCAAGGCCTACTTCGACGAAGAGTTCGCACACCATAATGCTGACAGTGAACGAAGCGAGAAGCTTTCTGACAGTGCAAAACACTAAGCGAGGTGCAAAGCGAATGCCAGGTAAGGGGCAGAACTGAACTTCTTGAGCATGTCAATGATGAACAAGAACAAGAACGCCAAGGCAGGGAGGCTGACAGGTCGCAGAAGAGGAGGGAAGGTTGCTTAACGTCAACTCCTAGGTGGTAGCCATGGTGGGAGAAGAGACGTGGGTGGGGGAAGGGGACGATGATTTCTCGTGGTGTTAAGATTTGAATTGCCGGAGCTGGAGAGGAGATGGTTGGTGGACATTAACGAACCCCACCTTCAATCCCAATTTTCAGAAGCCCCGACCCTAACCCCCCTCCTTCTAACCCCCAGTGTTCAATCCTCAAAGGCCTTCTTTGCAACACTGTACTCAACCAGCTCAATAAAGTCTTAAAAGTGTAACCTCAGGGCTACCAGCACTACCCTATCCTACCATCATCCCCCCTATATTGGCTCTTCAGCAGGTATGGTTCCGGCCATCTATACACAACAGTTTGATTGATGCAACGGGGGATGCAATGGGGGACGCCTTGGCATAAAGGTTAGGGTTACAATTCCCACTTGCGTTCAATTCATGTCCAAATAATAGTTTTTATTGAATTGTTTAGTGTTTAATTAAATAATTTATTAGTCATAAGACAGAATTTTATTATGATAGCAGCAGGAATTAGATTATGCAATATTGATTAACAAAGTCAAGTTTCTGAGGTTTCACAATCTGTCTTCTAATGACAATCATTGCAAATCGAATTATACAATCATAATCCTATCCTACAATACTCAATATAACAAGAATCACATCCTTACCTACACCCACCGCTGATATCAGTATCGCAAATCCGAATATAGTGTCAGCACTGCCAGTTCCTATCAACCCATCAACCCTCAGAAGCCGAAACTATCGAGAGAGAATCCGTTTGGCAAAACAGGCAGCTTTGCCCCAAAGTCGATATCTACCAATCTCCTTCTCACACTCCTCAGCTACAACGCCATTAGCAAATCCTCAGGAGTCAAACAATCAAGTCCAAGTTGGCATTTCACCGAGTATGCTTCGATCGCGCAAATGGAGAGAACAAAAGCGCCTAGCTGCCCAGCAAAATCTCAACCCTGCTTACCAAGTGCAAACTCTGCAGACATCGGAGTCTGAATCAAGAGTACAAGCACCGATTTTGTCTACACCGAATATGATTCCCGGATCGCCACAAGCCAAAATTGTTGACAGCACTCAGACAACCTTGACAGAGAGTGAACAACATGCATCGGGTATTACACACTGGCCCCGACGATTGGGAAAGGTTGGAGGTCCCTCTGCTACCAGATTTGCTGTCCTCAACCAAGGAATACACGATATCAAAAGAGGCATCAATCGCCGAAGCAAGTCTAGTACTATCCGGGGTCATCTATTGATGAAGTACATTCAGGTTCTGAACTTTCTGAAAGTCCAAGCCTTGCAAGAAAGGAGATGGTCAATGAAGCAGGAGTATATTTTGATTAAGAGTAGGGAACAGCTGGCAAAGCAAGTAGCAGATGGAGAAGGGGCTGGGCAATGGACTTGGCGTCAATTGATGAAGAATGCAGTCTCATGGATAAAGGAGCGCATGATTCAGCATCCAAAGAAGGGCCGACATCCAAAGATTACCAGTATGCTGAAGGATGAAGGTACTCTGTTAGCTGTACGAGAATATATATCTCAAGCTGGTGAAGGTAAGAAATTCTTAATAATGAAATGTGTAGTGAATTATAGAACTAACAAATCAATAGCCGTTGATTCCTTTGGTATGGCAAAGGCAATAAGCTGTCATCTGGCAGAGTTAAATGATGATGTACGACCTCCGTCTGGTGGAAGGATTGTGCGTGAGATTCAGCGAACAATCAGCAGCCGCAGTAGCCAGCAGTGGCTCTGCAAACTTGGATTCAAATGGAAATAGGTTCGCAAAGGGGTCTATAATGATGGTCATGAACGCGAAGATGTCAATGGCTATCGAAATGAGGTCTTCTTGCCATTTCTCAATAAGATCAGGCCAGCCATGATGCAATGGGATGAAGATCTTTGTCCTATTCCTAATCAGCAACTTCTGTCTGGAGAACTGCACCCTATTATAATACTCACTCAAGATGAGTGCACCTTTAATGCCAACGATGGGAGACACTTTATTTGAACCGATGAGGATCATCAACCATTACGAAAGAAAGGTAGAGGGCAGGGATTACATGTTTCTAACCTTGTAACACCAATTGGAAGGCTGAGTGAAGGTGCAGCATGTGAGATTTTGAAGTGTGGAGGTGATATATGGTGGGATGGAGAGAAGCTCTTAGAGCAAATTAAGACGAAGGCAATTCCACTCCACGAAGCCGAGTTTCCAGGATGCAAAGCCCTCTTTCTATTTGACAATGCTAAAACTCACTGCAAATATGCCGATAATGCTTTACGGGTCTCAAAAATGAATTTGGTTGATGGTGGAAAGCATGCAAAGCAAATGCGTACAACCTATGGAGTTGATATACAGCATCCCGAGGGGGGCTATTTGCAGGACATCCTTCAGGAAAATGGAACGCCCAAGGGTTTAAAGACAGTCCTTACAGAAAGAGGACTATGGCCAGCAACAGAAGGGCGATTTCTAACTCAATCCAGTTTTAAAACACGAGCAGGAAATACAACACCCAACTCCAAGTGTTTAAAAGGAGGAAACTGCTGTGCAAGAGCTCTGCTTGCCTCTCAGCCTGACTTTAAAGCCCAAAAGGGTGAACTAGAGGAAGCAATAGAGGAAGCAGGACATATGGTCCTCTTTTATCCCGCATTTCATTGCGAGATCAACTTTATAGAGTATTTTTGGGGTGCCGCAAAACGGTACACACGTCAGAATTGTGGATACGACTTTACCTCACTCCAGCGCTTAGTTCCAGAAGCTTTACAACAAGTTCCCAATACTCTAATTTGGAAATATCATAATAAGGCTCAACCGATAATTGATGCCTATGAATCTGGTGAGATTTATGGCTCAGAGAGCTATAAGAAAATTGTGTCCAAAAAGTACAAATCCCACCGACGATCAGATGCAATTTGATAATATTCTTTTCTTTTCTTTTCTTTTCTTTGTTTTATTCCCTTTGTTTTATTTCTTTTGTTTTATTTATTTTATTTTATTTCTTTGGTCACTTTTAATTACATTAATAATAATATTATAGCCCATAATAAACCTACTATAATCTTAATTTGAACATAAAGCATGTGCTATTGCCAAGCCTTCCTTGCCAAGGCGTCCCCCATTGCGTCCCCCGTTGCATCAATCAAACTGTTGTGTATAGATGGCCGGAACCATACTACTTTAAATTGCCAAGCAAATAAAGCGAAACTGTTGTATTTTCAATGCCACTTTGTAAACTATTTATGATATGGTCAACCCCTGTCTTGATACCTTCGAAATAGTCACCATCCTACTGTTCACAATTGATCCACCAAAACAGCAGCTCTATCCCTACAATTGAATTAATTAATTCACTATTTCAAGGGTCTTCTAATAGTTTTTTTCGCTAATAAAGGGAAATTGATCCTTTATCTTGAATCATGTTGGGTAATTGGGAAATATTTACCGTGAATTTTGCTGTTGACGCGGAGTGGCCGCTCGTTATCAGGGGGTTGGCAGAGGCCATATAGGCCGGCATAGGCTATATAGGCTATGCCGGCCTATCAGGCAGCCGGGAAAATGCCTATATGGCCTATAGGCAGGCCCGGCCGGGCCAGGCTAGATCCGAGAGAACTCCAATAGGCCGGACCCGGCTTTACTGAAGCCTGGCCCGTTGGGAACACTGGTTATGCGACTCGGAATTTAGCACAAGTACGGTATTCTATGTTCATATTACTTGCTATAGAACCTGGTTGGGGTCGGGAACGTAAAGGCAGACATCAACGTCAGATTAGGTTTGATAGCGACACTCTAATGGCAGCTTGCTCACAACCCAATGATGACTGGGGTAGCGTAGGTCATGGCGCGAAGCTCGGGAGAAAAGCACGCAAGTGGTGGTTGTGTATGTGATGATTATGGATGCACAATACAGGAAGCTCTCAACTAGTAGCTTAGACTGGGCATAATACAGAAAGAGAGCGCACAAACGCACTAAACGGGAAAACCCCACACAGCGGGAAACCCCAAAACGGCAGTCACGACTCTAAACCTGGTCGTGCACCAAACTAGCTATCATACCCTAACTGACGGGATTCCAGCTATCAGGGTTGCCACATTTGGGTGGCATGAGTAGATTCCCCGCACCTAGCAGAGATTCTCAAGACCGCTGCTTTTGTTCAGCTCCCATAAACTCTTCAACAGAGAATATTCAATAACTCCTCAATAATAGCGGAAATGTCTCAATGTCACGCTAACTCCTTTAATAATACTAACTCTTTTAATCATGTGTATAACAATTCGAGCCCAGGCTACGGCATCTGGGTATCCAAGGGTGCTACGTAGGGAACATTGGGGAGTGGCTTATGCGAACCGAAGAACTCAGAAGTTGGCATGGCGGGAGTGGGGAAGGTGAAGGTGGTCAGGCAGTCTTATTTGGCTATCGTGCTCCGGGGGATGGGAAGACATTCATCAGGTAATGAGTATTATTCTTGGAGAGGTAAGGAGGAGAGTCAGTGCTAACATGCCGCGATTTTATTTCGCTGGTAGTGGACAGGGTCTGCGGTCAGGCTAGAGGACAGAACAGTGCAGTTACGTGCTTTTACTTGGAGTTTGCGGTGCAGAAGGAGCAGTCTGCCACAGCTATGCTGGGTTCCTTGCTGAAGAGGATAGTTGGCGGAATGGAAGCGATCCCAGAGGATATATCACGGGCCTTGCAGGGGCAGAAAAAGGCCATTGGTGGATGGGGACCGCAACCTCTTGATGTAGTGAAGATGCTCCAGACCATCATATCCTCACAGACCACATTTGTGTGCATAGGTGCTTTGGACGAATGTGCAGTGGTGAATCGAGTGAAGATCTTTGATTCACTGAAACAAATCCTGGAGAAGTCTTCGGGCACACGAGTATTTATCACTGGGAGGCCCCATATTCATGCCGAGATTGAAAGGTGCCTTGGTGAGAAAGTGAAGAATGTTTCTCTATGTCCTAACAAAGAGGGTATTATCAGATACCTTTGTATAAGGCTGGGCGAGGATGAAACTCCGGATGCCATCGATAAGAGTCTGGTGGCAGATATTCTGGAGATGATTCCCCAAAATGTATCCGAAATGTACAGTCACTCGGCAAAAGTGTTTGTGATTCAAGACATGTCGCTGATTGCGCCATTGTTGTCCGGGCAATTCTTGTGGGTTGATGCCAGGCCGGCTTCACAACCGTGCAACCCGGTCAAGAGCCCACAATCTATAGTTAGCATGTAAATTACAAATTAAAAATTAAAATATAATACTTATTATATAAATTAACAATTTGTATATCCTTTTGTGACCTTTGCAATATGATCAGTGGGAAAAAGGTTGGGCATGCTTCGGAATAGGAATTGGATACCGGACTTACCCTAGTACCCTTGTGCTTGTAGTGAGGACAATAAAAATAGATGGCAGAACAGGACATTAAGGCACTGGAAAAATAGAATGCAATCAGGAAAGTTCATTGTGAAATTTGGGTGTGGAAATTGATCATGGCGGGCAATTTTGTTAGAATTTTCACGAAGCTTCTATATGTATGACGTGGACAACGAGAGAAAAGAAGAAAAGATGTGGTTTAGCTAGAGTTGGGAGTTGAAACACTAGTGTATATGATCAGAAGGGTTAGCGCTGGATCTGGTTACGAGTGGTTGACCTCATATACATTTTGTATATAGAAGCCGAGATAAGGACACGAGTACCTTCTATTGTGACTGCGTTCTGGTACGGTGGCAAGTGCCTAAAGGTGGGTCCTCCGGTGAAACAGCAATCCCGTGTCAACCGATTGGGATTGAGCCAAGAATTCCCAAGACCTGATGAGTAAGGTGAAATGATACATATTGGGAAAATAAGGGAAAGGGTGAACTTGAATAGGCAGAATTAAAGAGAATTATATACTGAATATAAGATAATAGGGTGTTTAAAGCAAGATCTAAGAACTTTGAGCTAAAGATACACGACAGTGACTTTTATAGACAGTATTGGTATATTGGGCTCTACTATACTGTAATCCAGTATGGTAGGCATCAAGTATACGTAGGCTTTTCCACCAGTACTTTAGAAGTAAAAGGGAAGATATATCCTGCAAAGCCTTTGGAACTGTGCTAACTAGTGAAGGCCAATTATATTGGCAATTCTTCCTTGTATATCACTTTGCCCTCCCCCACCTATACTCAATCCAGTTCAGTTAGCATTGGAATTTGGGAAAAAACAAACACAAATGTCCTCGCTTTTCAATCTCCTCCTGAAGGCGGGACTTTTGTTCTAGAAAGTCAGGCTTAACAGAGAGCCATCTCCTAGTATAGCAAGAATTACTAGAGTAACTATGATCCTCCTTGGCCTTCTTACTTTTGCAATCAGGTCTTAATCCTCCAGGTGGCCATAAACAACGCTCTTGCAGGACTTGCTTACACCCTTTAGGCTTACCTCTCCATTTTGCTGGTACTAATAGATCATTCTGATCAAAACTCATTTTCTGAGTATATAAGGTATCCTCTATAGGCTTATAGAACCAGCCATCTCGCAGATAAGGCTGCTTGCCACCAGGATCCATATTCATATGGGAGACTTGAAGTGCATCAGGCTCCGCTGTATGCGAGATGGCATGATCACAGAGGAATAATACTTGTGTATGTGGAAAGGTTGATTTGAAAATTGGAATTACAATGTTGGAGAGATGGTCTATTAGATTTTGGCCATTCCACAAGCATCCTTGACCACCTTTACTAGATTCGGTAGCCTGCGATGGGTTGAGCTTAAGACCAGGAATGGGTTCTGTTTCTCGCTGTGGTAGGATTAGTGGTAAAGGTAAAGAGGGGGGTATTTCAAGGCAATGGCAGGGAAGAATGAAGTCCAATACCATAAGACCTTGGCCACGTGACATCTTTTGAATTGCGTGCTTGTCTTTATGAATCCAGCCGTGGTGTCGGCCATCATGTGAGTGAAAAGTACACTCATCATGGGCACAAGGGATTGGAAGACGTTGTCCAGATGGTAATGGTATTGTTATGGGGTAGCTAACACAAGACGATTCCAAGGTAACTAGGCAGAGCATATTCAAAACAATGGATTATTAGTCAGGAAGGCTGGTAGGTAATTGTTTGGTAAAGGTAAAGTAATAAAGTATAGTAAAATATCAAAGTGTTAAAATATAACTCGCTCAACTTGTTATATTGTTAAAGTCTCTTCACTGTTGGTTGATTGTTCTTCAACCATCCGGGGAGATGTGTAATGGGGAGGACAGGATCGTGGTGTAGTCACGGAGTATCGTAGTAGAGGAACGAACAGGAACTGGGCTAAAACCCAATGGCAGAACGAAGAGGTAATATCTTCTATTGCTAGAATATAAAAGATACAGACTAAGGAAGAAAGTAAAAGAAATACAAGAAAGGAATACATCGTATCCTGTTTGAGGTAAACTCGGATGCTAAGAATATAGGTGTTTGTGTGCTTTCATGCTAGCATACATTGAAGGTCGAGGACCTTTTACATGTCACAAAGACGGAGCTATGTAACCGCCATTTTCTGCCCTAATATGCATTATATCTGATCTTCAATCCTTAGACCGTAATATTATCCCCGTCTTATGGCTGAACTCCTGTGAAGCACTGGCTCGGGCTTTGCAGGTCAGAGTAGGTGAAACCTCTCTACCCCTTCTCCTGCATGCTTCAAATCATAGTAGGGTTGGTAGAGTTCGTTATGGGGCAGACGGGGCCCCTAAACATGAGGGCCCCTGGCATTTTTCCCTGCCCCACCCAACTTAACGGCCTGGGGCAAGGTGTCTTTATTGGCATTCCCTGCCCCTGTTCCTGCTCAGGCCCCCGCCTCACCCATCCCTCAGACGGGTCCCCTTTAAAAATTGGTGGTCACAAATGGGGTGCCGTCAAGGGAATCAGTACGGGTGGGCCCCGGACGGGGGAAGGACGAGGATTACCCGAAACAGCCCCCCCTGGCCCTGTGTATGAGTGGGGTCTGGCAAGTGAAAACCCACCCTGCCCTGCCCCGTAATAAACACTAGGGGTTGCCATGTAGGCTCCTCATATCCCTCCCCGCGTACAAGATACGGTAATTGGCGACTATAGTATCGCGAATCCAATATCTCTGCTCTCTCCTATTTGGGTATGCCCTGAATCTCAATTCCATGTGGCTCTGGTACCAATTGTCCAGGTATTGGCTTATCGCTTGCTAGTGGTTCTAGCAGGCTGACATGGAAAACTAGGTCGATTATTAGATTTCCAGGAAGGTTGAGACTCTAGGCGCGGGACCAACAAGTGCCATGTTAGGCTAGGGTCCCATGCACTTGTGGTCTAGCTGACGCGAGGGCCGGTAGGTACGAATATTCTTTGTCGACAGCGATACCCTATCACCCACTCTGAGTACAGGGGCTGGAAGAGGTCGTCTATCGGCTTGTTCTTGGTGGCAAGCCTGGGAATAGTCTATTTCTGCCTTTATTATTTCCTGAATCTTCTAAATTGTGGCCACGAAGTCTGGCCTATTGTCTGCTACACTGGTACTCTGATCAGGCAAGATAATTTCAAGTCGTGAATGAAATGCATAGTTAGCAAAAAACGGGCTTGTTCCAGTAGTTTCAGAACTGTAACTATTATGGGCAAATTCTGCTTGCGATAGCTAGGTGCACTAGTTATCCTGTTGGTAATTTACATACTCTCACAGGGATTGTTCTAGTATTGAATTTGTTCTTTCTGTTTGGCCATCTGTTTCCAGGTGGAATGCCGTACTGAGTCTTGACTGAATACCCAACTTCGTACAAAGACTGCGCCAGAATGCAGAAACAAAGATATGTCCGCCGTCAGATACGATTGACTCGGGAAGTCCATGTAGCTTCGACACAGTATCATCGTAAAAGCTGGGGACTGTTACAGGGTAGCTAACACAGTAGGATTCCGAGCTAACTAGGCCAAGGATATTTGCGACGACGGATTAATAGTCAGAAAGGCTCGTCGGTAATTGTTTGATAAAGGTCAAGTAATAAAGTATAGTCAAATATCAAAAAGTTAGAATATAACTCGATAACTTGTTATATTGTTAAGGTCTCTTCTCCGTTGCTTGATGATTCTTCAACCACGGGGGGAGAGGCCTACTATTTATACTAATGTTCATGCTACTTTGACTTCTCTAGTTAAGAAGTATCTTCTTAACAATTCAGTTCATCAGAACATAGTGCGAACACTGTTTGACCCTGAAAACTTGCCCAGCTCAACTCAGAGAATCTCCTGAACTGCTATTTCATCTGCGGGTGTCCCCACTCCACCAGTAGACAGTCTTCGATCTCTTCGTCATGATAGACTATAAATGAATATGCGGCCCCAATGCCTACATACCAATAGTAATATGGAATATGGAGTGATCAGTTCCAATATCCAGCTATCAAAGCATTATGCAGCAATCGCATATACAACTAGAAAATGAGAGGAGTAGTATTCTCTAAACATCGTTCCAATCAGTTGAATCTATCTTGAAACGTGCTCTCATTTAGTATTCAGAGTCGTCTTCCAGATGCCTCTGTGAAGCTCATAACTCCGGGAGCTTGTGTTCGGATATATGGTCATCCTATGAAGCCATATACCTCGCTCTTAATTATTAGGTAAGCTATTCCCGCTAGGGTAATATTAGCTCCCTCCTCATAAGGGGTTTGTCCTCAAAATCCCTTATATAATAATATATGTGAAGTAATACATAATAAACATTTAGTACTCTACAAGGTAGGGTGAAAAGCCTGCCGCGTTTGCTTGGCCACGAGAGGAAAACCTTTCCATGTAATACTACTTAGCCCAATCTTGGCATATCTGGATTTTCTCTATGAAAATCTTCTACTAATTCCTGTGCTCGTTCTAAGTGCTCAGGTGGTTCCCAGGTATTCTCATCTTGCGAACACCCGCTCCACTTCACGAAGTAGAGGAGTTCTTCGAAGGTCCTGGTCCTGCCTCGGACTCTCCGATCATAAGAGATTATTTCACTCTTAATGATTTTTGCCACCTCCCATTCAAGATTACCATCGATCTCTGCGGGTTCCATAGGTGGTTGTTCTCGGGCCGGTCGAATCGATGTTCGATAGGGCTCGAGTAGCGATACATGAAATACCGGGTGGATTTTCCTGCGTTCGGATAATTCGAGTTTGTACCCAAGCTCTCCTCATTGTTCCAGGATTTTGAACGGTCCGTATAGCTTAGGGGCTAATCTTTTGGATGGGCGTTTAGTGCGGATATTCTTGGCATTAAGCATAACCATATCGCCTATTTTGAAGTCTGGTTATTGCTTAGCCTTCGGATTGTAATAACGTCCCATGGCTTCCCTGGTCTTTTCTAGAGATTGTCTTGCTTGTTGATGTATCGTTTGCATCCAGTGAGCATAAAGGTTTGCTCCTGGGTTTCGCGCTTCACGCTCCTTCAGCCATTTAGTCTGAGGATGATAGCCATAATTTGCGAAGAAAGGGGTCATATTGTGTGCGTTTGTTACCGTGTTGTTGTAGGCGAACTCAGCTAAAGGTAGGAGATGGTACCAGTCATCCTGATCGTAGTTGACAAATATTCGGAGGTAGCCTCCCAGTACTTGGTTGACTCGTTCCGTTTGTCCGTCAGATTGAGGGTGGTACGCCGTCGACATTTTTCGTTTGATGCCGAGCTTTTTGCACAATGATTCCCAAAATCCTCCTGCAAACTTCGCATCCATATCTGAAATGATTTCCGAAGGTAAACCGTGAAGTTTCCAAACTTCCTTAAGGAAGGATTCTGCCACATCCCTTGCTGTCGTCTTTTGTTCTAACCCGATAAAGTGGGCCATTTTTGTGTAGCGGTCTATTACGACCATGATCTCGGTATATGCTGCTGATTTCGGTAACTGTGTGATGAAGTGTAGCGAAATTGAAGCCCACGTGGCATAGGGAACTTGTAGGGGATTAAGTAACCCAAATCGTGCATATCGTTGAGCTTTTGCCTGTTGACAGGCGGTGCAGGAACGAACGTAATCGTTTACCCAGTCGGTTAATCCTTTGATGTAGAAATCTCGTGTAATGATTTCTAGAGTTTTTTCTTGTCCGAAGTGACCTGCCACTTGGGAGTTGTGACATCCCTTAGCGATAAGTGTTTGGAGGTCTTCGTTTGCGGGGATAAACAACCGGTCTTTGTAGTAGAGAAGGTCATCGGATATCGACCATTGCTTAGGCAATTCCTTTCCTTTTTCCTTCAAGGATTCCAACTCTTTCTTTCGTTGCATCCAACCTAGATCTTCCTCTGCCATTTTGCGAACTTTAGCCAAAAGGTCTGCATCAAATCCTTTCAGATCTGCTTTGGCGATGATGGTATTTGATAATAACACTTGCCGTTTGCGTAGAATAGGGTGTTGGTTAATATCGGAGGAATCGTAGAATTCGTGGTTGCCATCTGCTTGAAGGAAGCATATCGTTGGTTGAGTATCTTTCAACTCCAACCCTGTCCCAGTTCTCCCGAAACCCTTTCCCGCTCTCTGAGTCTCATCTAACCCATCAACCTCCATCCAATCCTGATCATCAATTCTTTCCACTACCAGCTGCGCTATGCGTTCGCCTATCTTAACCTCGTAATCTAACCTTCCTTGATTAACGAGTAGGACTTTGATTTCGCCTCTGTAATCTGCATCACTAACTCCCGCATCTACTGTGATACCTTTGGTTGTTAAGCCACTTCTTGGTGCTATGCGACCGTAGGTTCCCTCTGGTACTACGACCGCTAAGCCGATTTTCACTAGTACTCGGCTGTTGGCTGGGATAAGCATATCTTCGATGCTATAGAGGTCGTGTCCTGCTGCAAGCTTTGATCTTTTGGTAGGGATTCGGGCTTTTTCATCAAGCCTTTGAATCCGAATATGCATTTCCTTTTCTAGTTGTGGCAATTCCAGTTGGAGGTGTTCAAAGTGCGTCCCCCACACAACGGCAATTTGAAATTTCCCGAAGTGCGGAGGTTTCAAAATTTGTTGCTTGTGATGTGTAGCTCCCAGTTCAGGGCGGTACTCCGGCCGCCTGCTTAAAGCGTCGAGCTTGCCTCCTTTTATGCCTGGTCGGTAGATGATTTTGAAATTGAAACCACATCATTTCTGTGCCCATCGAATCTGTCTGTGCGTCCAGGCTTTTGGTGTAAGGAAATATTGTAGGTTCTGATGATCAGTATAGACTGTTATTGGTTTCTCCGTTCCTTCCAAGTAATGTTTCCATTCCATGATGGCAACGAGAATAGCCAATAATTCTTTGTCATGGATGTCGTAGTTTCGCGCAGCTGGGCTAAGCTTTCGGGAATGGAAGGCGACAGGATGTAGCCTTTTTCCATGAAACTGCGACAAAGATACATCCTAGTGCATAATCACTGGCATCTGTTTCCATGACCGTGTCAAGTTCTGGATAGAAATGACGTAGGATTGGTGCTGATATAAAGCGTCGTTTAAGGTCGTCAAATGCCTCGCGTTGTTCTTTTCCCCAAAAACATATCTTGCGGTCTCCTTTCAACAAATTGGTTATCGAGGCACAGATAGCTGAGAAGTTCTTAATGAATCGCCGGTAGAAGTGCGCGAACCCGATAAAAATCTGAACGTCCTTAACTGAGGCTGGAGCTCGCCAAGCCTTAACAGATTCCCCCTTCTTTTCGTTCATCGTTACTCCATCTGTTGCCACAACATAACCCAAACAATCCACTTTTTTAACATGAAACACCCTTTTCTCCAAGGAGATCGCCATTCAGTATTCGCCCAGCTTTTGCAGAACCTTTCTGACTAGCACAATATGTTCCTCAATTGTTTTAGAGTAAATAAGAATGTCGTCGATATATACGACAACTCCTTGGTCGAGAAACTCTTGTAGGATCTCGTTCATGATAGTTTGGAAGGTGGCTGGTGCGTTAACTAACCCAAAAGGCATGACTCGGTATTGATGATATCCATGCCGGGTTCGAAAAGCCGTTTTCCATTCATCCCCTTTACAAACTCTGATCAGATGGAAACCATCCTTCAGGTCTAACTTCGTAAACATTTGAGCATCACGGACTTGATCTCTCAATTCCGTCATCAGGGGGATGGGATATTTGTTGTCAATCGTAACTTTGTTAAGTCTTAGGCGACCATCAGGTTTGGGAACGAAAAGGATTGGGGCGCCAGCTGGTGATTTGCTCGGGAAAATCTTTCCTTGTTTGAGCATATCATCGAGGTATTGGCGTAGCGCTTCTAGTTGTTTCTGAGATAAAGGGTATATTGGACCCCAGGGTGGTTGGGTATCAGGTTTAAGGTCGATCGCGTGGTAGAAGGTACGGCGAGGTGCCAGTTTCTCAGCCGTAGAGGGACGGAATAGGTTGAGGTACTCGTGATACCTTCCGGGTAGGCGGTCAATGATCGTAATCTTTTCGTCATCAACCTTTTCTATTCGAACAATGACCACCGCATTTGGGTCATTTAGAACATCTTCGTCCCATTCTACCGAGATTCCTTCATCTTCAGGAAGTAAGTGCGATCGGCATTCATTGTCGTCGAAGGACCAATTTTCTGGATTTGCGATATCGGTAATAGGGTGTTCCTGATGCCACCAGCCGAAGGGTATAATCATACCATATTTTCCTGCGGGAACTATTTCACAGGAAACCAAAGAAAGGTGTTTGTTGCTTCCTATTTCTGGGAAATGAGGTTTCGTAAAGTTGGTTCCGTCGGAAGAAATAGTTTCCCCGGTAAAGCCTTGGATTTGAACTGCATCAGTTCTCCAGTGGTAAGGGATGTGTAAGTCCTCAACGAGTTGTTCGTTGATGAGAAAAATACTCGATCCAGATTCCAATAGGACAGGGATTCGATAGTGTTTGCCAAGGATATAGATGTGCGCATGTCCTTCCGGACAGTTATAGCGTTCAGGCTCCGGTATATGAGGATCTGCCCAACGATCCGTTCGCTTACGGCGTAGTTGTAGTAGTCGCTTATCTCGTTTTCACATGGTGTGTATCGAGTAGTTGCGGGTGTTTGTGACAACGCCGGCGTTGTTTCGACCACCACGGTCTCCTCAGACAAACTGTCACAAGAAATTAAAATCTTTTATACTTCTGGGCGGCCCACTACGAGGGGTCTTTACCCCCTGCTGAGGGGTTCCCAAAATTATAAAGCCCACTAAACGGGCCAAATCCCAGCGCCAAATAATGCAAAAATAAATTTCATATATAATGTAACGTTTCCTTAACGGTTCTCGGTACACTGAGAACATTTAAGAAACCGTCCCGGGTTGTGCACTTGAAATCCTAGCCAAAGAGTGGCCTAGGCGGATTGATCAAGCGGAGGCTCCGAAAGGTTGTTAGATAAAACCTTTTACTATATAGCTAAGGTCTTGAAGTCTTTGGCGGCTTCTCACTATCGTGGCAAACTGAAGAGGTAACTATCCAACCAAGTATATTGAAAACTCTGTCTGTCGAAGGCTGCCCTTTCTAAGTCCGAAAGATACAGCCTTTAAATACATGCCGGCTTTTTCCTAAAGCCTTACTCCTAGGAGCACAGCTCGTATCCTAAAACAACTATGGTATCAAATTGATACCATCAAGCAATACATAAAACATTCAAGGTATCAAACAATCCCTTGAAACAAAACTTCAAACAACCGGAGTATCAACTGATACTTCCGAAACACAATCAGGGAGAGGCACAACCTGGTATCCCGAAACCAAACATAAAACAACTTAGGTATCAAACGATACCTCCTGCATTCATAACAAGACTACAGCCACAAGGCTCGTATCCGGAAACCAAACTAATCCTAAAGGAAATCCATCAGTAACCATAGTACCTGTACCGGTTACACCCCCGAAACAAAACATCTGCTTCCATCAATCAACTAAACCTAAATCCAACTAGTAATAACTCCACAATCCTCAGATCCAGAGTCGTCGTACTCGCTTTCGAAATAGGGCTTGAAAAAGTCACTATCCACTGGCCCTTCGCCCTCGAATTGGGTCCAGCTACGAGTCATCGCTGTATAGGCCATGGTAATGAATCCTGTCTCGACAGGAAACTCATCTCCAGGCATGTTGTCAGTCCACCAAGCCTGAACAAGATCCATCGCATTCTCGAGACATTCCAACGGTTCCCAACTATTGTCGCTATTGGGATATCCTTTCCATTTGACAAGAAACTGGGCCTTGCCATAGCCTTCGCCGTGGTCCAGCACCTCCTCAACCTCCCATTCGGGCATCTCCTCAACCAGGATGGGTGCGGGCTTAGCATGAGTCCGTCCAGGGAATCTGCCGTTATCGTTGGGGAAGAACTTCTTAACCATCGAACAGTGAAAAACTGCCTCTTTTCTCCGGTAGATTTTCGAGTCCATCTTGACAGTATAGTTCTGCGTTTGTTCATCGTATTCAAGGACCTGGAAAGGCCCTTGCCATCGTGGCTCGAGTTTCTTACTCTTTCCAGATTCTGTCGCAAATCTGTCGCCATATACCATCAGGAATTCTCCAATGCTGATGGGTCTGTAGGTTGTCCTCCTCTTAGCTGCAACTCTGGTGCTGCAGATCCTAGCTAGCTTGAGCGCTTGATATGCATCATTCCTCAGCTGCTGGTGTCGATTAAGATAATCCTCAGACGCTGGGACAGCCGTGCCTTCGATCCTATAGGTCGCCAATAAGGGGTAGTCTCGTCCATACACCGCTTTGTATGGTGACATGTTTATGGTATCTGAATGTCCAGCATTCGTATATGCAGCCATATCCTGCAATGAATTTACCCAATTATTCTGCCTCTTGTTGGTGATGTTTCTCAAGACGGTCTTGAGTTCTCTAATCTTGCGTTCCACTTGCCCGTTCGTTTCATGATGTCCAGGCACTTCCTTAATATGTTCGATTCCCATTGACTTCATCCTTTGTTGCCAAAATCGTGAAGTGAACTTGGGATCTGCATCGCTAACGATCGACGTAGGTGTGCCATGGGGTGTGAATACGTGGTGACGAAGATAGGATAGGGTGGTCTCTGAATTCGCATCTGAAGTCGTTTGGATGAACCAGGTAAATCCAACAGCTCGGTCCACAACCACCAAGACCATATCATAAGTCTTTGTTGGTCCTTTACTCTTGTTGAAAGGTCCTGCGAAATCAATAGCATAAGATGTAAAGATCTCCCGAGGAATCGGCATCATGTGGGCATTGCCTTCTGGCAAGGCATTCCGTTCCTTATTCCTCTGACAGTGCTCGCACTGCCTAACGTAATCTCTCCAATCCTTCCTCATCTCTGGCCAGTAAAGGTAGTCAGTAGCGTATCTGAGATTCCTTTCCGCACTGTGGTGTCCTTTGTCATGGACTTCCGATATGACGAGTTCCCGAAGGGTTTGACCATTTGTTGCATGGCCTTTCGGTATGTAAAGGGCTTGAAGTCCTTTGCGTGTGGTAGCCAACATTAGTCCGTCACCAATGCGATAGTATTCCATCCTTCCTCCCTTAGCTGTCTTTCCAGAGTCGAGAGCTAACTTGTATAACTCATCCTTCCTATAGGCGTCGACTAGTTGTTCTCTCCCCATGCTCTGCATCTCAGTGGTAACCTGAATGGTATCGCGTTTATCAAGTACCTGTTCGAGGCGCGAGGTATCTCCTTCATCTTCCAAGATATCATACAGAATGCGGTTATCCTGCCATAGGGTAGGTGGAATGATTGTAGGAATGGTTCTGTTGTAGTGGGACAAACCTCCTCCATAGAGGGGTTTCTGTCGTTTTGCCATGTAGGCCTCGTGGGCTTTCTGATCATGACCGTCGCATTCCTTGCATTCTGCAAGAGGGTCGTCATGTTCAAGTGCCGTGGCTAGTCGTTTTCTGACTCCGTCAAGGTCAATTCTGCGTCTGGGAACCTCATTGCCTTCCGCGAGGTAACTCGCTCTCATTGTTGCCACCTCAGGAGATTCTGGTGTAATGACTTGTCCTGCAAGCCTATTCTCGTTATGGAATTCGCACACAGCTTTGTGGCATGCTGTCCAATGAATGGCTGAGCGGTTCAGATCTTCTTCACTGAGATGTCCAGAGGAGACCATATCTCCCCAGTCGTTCCCTTCTCTCATACTGCAATCACGGCCACACTCAGAGTGATCTCCAACAGTGCGTAGGGGTTCGAAGCGTGACATAGTTTCAGAAAAGAATGAAGTAGCAAATAAGGTATGGGGTAAGTTCTCGTGGGTATTGGTAGCTTCGAGGTCTTCTGTTTGTTCAGTAGGGTCTTGGGCGTATTCTGCTTGTCCAGTCTCATGTCGATAAAGGCGGGAAAGTGCGTCAGCTAAATAGTTTGTTGCCCCAGGCTTGTAAACTATCTTCGCCATATACTTTGCTAGGTGTGTACGCCACCTCATTTGCTTCCTAGTCGGTCCCCGATCCGTCCTTAGATACATCAGGGGTTGATGATCTGTAACAATCGTGAACTCATGTCCTGCAAGGAGGTGATCGAATGCTACCAAGGCATCCATGATCGCCAGTGCCTCCTTGTCTGTTATCCCATAGTTCATTTACGTGTAAGTGAACTTCCTGCTGTGCAAGGATGCTGGTCGTGCAGTTTCACGTGTTTTGCCTTGTCCAACCCAGGCTCCAACTCCTGTGTCTGACGCATCCGTTATTAACCATATGGGTACTCCAGATTCGTGGTTAATAGGTCTGATGACCTCGTTATCCTCTGCAAGCCTCTTCGTATTCTGAAACGCTGTGTCATGAGTTGGTGTTCAGACAAACTCCGCCTTTCCTGTGAGGTCGGTAAGGGGTGCAGTAATCGTTGCAATATGTGGTAGGAATTGGCTAATATAATTGACCAATCCTAAGAACTCTCGTAGTTCTTTCCTATCTTTAGGTGTCGTCCATTCTCCTATTCTCGTGATCTTCTCAGGTGAGGCGTAATGTCCGTCATCGTCTACCACATGTCCTAGCACACTCATCTTAGATGAGAAGAACTCCGACTTCTTCCTGCTGGCGAAGAAGTGCGCTTCCTTCAGCTTCCTGCAAACCTTCTTGATGTGTTCCATGTGCTCGTCTTCCTTGTTTGAGAATATGAGTATGTCGTCAATGTAAACCCACACAAACTCTCCAAGATAATCTCTCATCAGATGTGACATGATCCGCATGAATGTTCCATGTGCATTCATATCACCTTGCAGCATCACCTTGCTGACGAATCCTCCAAAGCGTGTTTTGAAACAGTTTAGGTATTCGTATTCTGGTTCCACTCTTGTTTGAAAGTACGCGTCACTCAGGTCGATCTTGTGCGATATCTCGATCGTCCTAGAGCATTCAGGATCGTCCTTTGATTAGAGATTTGTGTGTCATCTTTTCTCGTGTTGTCATTTCGTGCAGTTAGATCCACCAGGGGTCTGATCCTGCCATCGGTTTTTCCTTGGACAAACAGTGGTGCTGCGCCAGGAACTTCCTTCCGATATATGACTCCTTCTCGTTCCTTCTGAGCAAGCCATTCTTTAAGCTTGAGCTCGTACTTCTCTGGAACTCCGAATGTTAGTTGCGTCTTAAGATTCTCCTTATCCTTCAACTGGATTCGATGATTGTATTCTCGCAATGGCGGGAGTCTTTCCGGAATTGGGTCTGGGAAGACCTCAGGAAACATCTCCATAATCTCTTCTGTGGTTGCTATCGCTGCTGCCCTTACTAGTCCGCTAGTTGCTGTGCAGTTTACTTTAACCTTGTGCTTAGGGAAAAGTATCGTCGAGTTCCCACACTCAATCGTTGCCTGATTTCTTGAAAGGAATTCCATTCCGATCAAGGCATCATACTTCGCGAGATTGCCAACAATCATCCTGTTGTTTCTGGTACGTATTTTTCCAATCTCTATATCCACTACGCTTTGTTTGCTGCTTGTGGATTGTGATCCTTTCATGGCCATAAGAATCCGAAGTTCTCCTTCGAATGGTTTGGTTTCCACGCCATGGGTGGTGACAAATGCTGCGCTAAGGATGTCTTCTCCAATAGTCCCTGTATCGAACAGTACTCTGGCATCGTGGCCATTAGTCTTTATCGTTCCTTCCAAAGCCTTCTTAGCCTTGGTCGTACTGGGTGCTGTTTTGCCCGATGAGGCGTAGGTCTCTATTTCCATCAAGTTGATGTAGACCTCGTCCGCACTTGTTTCAGCCTCAGCTCTGTTTGAGGTTGATTCTCTCTTGACTGCTTTCCCCTTGCCTTCATCCTTCTTGTCAGGACAGTTGCGGGAAAGGTGTCCTTTCTTTCCACATGTGAAACAGCCACCGCTTGCCTTTCGTTCCTTGGAAACTGTGTTGCTAACCTTCTTCTGATAGGTAGGCTTCGAGCTGCTCTGACCTCGGTCCTTGTAATGCGACTTCTCCTTTGATTCTTTTTTGTATGCTCCGACTCCTCTTAGCATAGCATCTTGTCGTTCCGCATATCGTATTGCCGAGTTTATGGTTTCTTCATCGTCAAACCATGGTTCTATTATCTGGCGTAGCTTGATATGCATGCTAGCGAAGAATCTTTGCATGAATACATAATCCGAGATTGTGTCCTTTGGTAACTTGGATCGATAGGTGAGCAAGTCTGTTGCGACATCTGAGATGTTCGTTACTACTCCATCCTTGACTTGTCTGACATCTAGGAACTTCTGGTAGAGCTCCTCCGTATGTCTTGATGATTGGAATCGTTTTCGTAGGTATCCAATAAGTTGGTCTCTTGTGATGTCGTTTTCTCCGAACTCTTCCAGTGCTTGTCGGTATGTGTCTTTGGCTCTACCTTCTGTGTAGAAGCCATAGTATCGAGCGTTTCCTCCCATAGTTGAGGTAATACCATGTAGCAGTAGGTATTCTCGAACATCTTCATACCATCTGTCGAATGCGCCAGGGTCCATGTCTTTTCCCGATCCAGAGAACCGCCGGGGTTCTGGGATCTTCATAGTCAGCCTTGGTGCATTGGATCGATCAGGTACCTCAGTGGTTCCTGATGCCGACATTTTGTTGTCCTCGTCGTCACTTGACTCGCTGCTGCTAGAGCTGCTTGGATCGTCCTTGGATGAGGTTGACTGTAAAGGTTTCTTTCCTTTTGCTGGTGATTTAGGAAACGCGCCTGGTGTGGCCGTTCGTTCCTTGGCTGTTTCACTTTCAGATTCCTTGAGGGTCTGAGAGGCCTCGTCCCTTGCTAGTTGTCTGCTAGCCTCGTCAATACTAAAGGTTGACGCCTTCGTTGCTTGCGCCTTAGCCTTCCTGGATATCGACCTTGCGGACGGTTTTGCAAGTTCGCTTCTATCAAGCGATCTGCCTGATCTCGTGTTGAGTTCGTCGCCTATGGTGGGCAACTGTTGCTATCGGGTTTCTCGTGATGATCGTTGTACTCCCAGAGCACTCTGCTGCGGACTATATCGTATAGCCTGCTGATAGCTGTCGTCAGTATTCCTTAACGTTGATCGCTCCTTAACCGATATAACTTCCAACTGACTTGTTGAAGTTAAAAAAATGTAACGTTTCCTTAACGGTTCTCGGTACACTGAGAACCTTTAAGAAACCGTCCCGGGTTGTGCACTTGAAATCCTAGCCAAAGAGTGGCCTAGGCGGATTGATCAAGCGGAGGCTCCGAAAGGTTGTTAGATAAAACCTTTTACTATATCGCTAAGGTCTTGAAGTCTTTGGCGGCTTCTCACTATCGTGGCAAACTGAAGAGGTAACTATCCAACCAAGTATATTGAAAACTCTGTCTGTCGAAGGCTGCCCTTTCTAAGTCCGAAAGATACAGCCTTTAAATACATGGCCGGCTTTTTCCTAAAGCCTTACTCCTACGAGCACAGCTCGTATCCTAAAACAACTATGGTATCAAATTGATACCATCAAGCAATACATAAAACATTCAAGGTATCAAACGATCCCTTGAAACAAAACTTCAAACAACCGGAGTATCAACTGATACTTCCGAAACACAAGCAGGGAGAGGCCCAACCTCGTATCCCGAAACCAAACATAAAACAACTTAGGTATCAAACGATACCTCCTGCATACATAACAAGGCTACAGCCACAAGGCTCGTATCCTGAAACCAAACTAATCCTAAAGGAAATCCATCAGTAACCATAGTACCTGTACCGGTTACATATAAGAGAAAACTTAGCTTCGTTGTGTAACGTGGTTGTTATAGCGACCTCTTTTTGTTGATACCTAGCAACGAGTGTTGTCGTATAAATGCGTTTTTGCCATTTTGGCGTAACTCGAGACTGGGGTATAATACGTAAACATTAGACCCATTTTCTGAACCGTTCGCTACGGTCTAGTTGGATCAGCTATGGGTTGGCCGCCCTTACTACCACACGGTCAAGCGTTCGAGTCTCCTTGGAGGGAACAATAATTGAGTACCCATTACTACGGCTAGCCATGTAGTGGAGCCGCAAGGCTGCCCTTAATCTACCTAGTAAACCATGTCCGAACTGAGGGAAAATGTCGAAATCAGAGGGAAAGGCCCGCCTTCCTGGGAAGGTGGCAACACAAAAGTCCTCCTTCGGGAGGTAACCACACCGGTACCCTATTCCGTAAACGTCGGTTCCTGCAGAGCGGATAGATAGTCCAGGTTCTGCAGCGAGATTTTTTGTACGAGTGCCAAGACTTTGTGCCGCGAATGCCGAGGGAATAAACACGTGTAAAAAAGTTTCGTAATCGCTTTCTGCTTGCCTTAAAAATAGATGGTACCTGCTTGCTTCACTAGATCTAAGGCGCGACTTACCCATGACCTTGTCATTCTTAAGGCCCGGTGACAACCCCTCTAGTCTGTCCACTAAGCGAGGTCAATAAGGACTTATAGACTTAGCCAAAGGCGATACTCTGTTTATTTGCAACGTGATTCCTTTAGGTCATTTCTGTATCAGCTAATTCCTAAACTTGGGTAGGCAATTCTCGATATACTTGGTTAACTTTAGGGACTTGCTCTGAACGCGACGGTGGAGGGTTGTGAACAGCCAGCGTAGAGGTGTGTTGCTTCCGGTAATTTTTAGGGTTTTCCTTATTCCTGTAGGCGAAGGTAGTTGCTACTACAATCACCTTTCGGCATTTTCTCCACGTGTGGTTGTCGCGGGTGCAACGTGTGCATTGTTTTTCCCTCTTTCTCTTTTCAACCACCTCTTCGGCAATTCCTTCATGCGCTTTCTTCCAGTCGGTATGCTCATCCTTGGAATTATTACCGTTTCGTTTCGCAGTTGTTGTCTGTGGAGATTTCCATTGGGAGGTATTATCCTTCCGAGGTTTGTTTTCTTTCTTTTTCTTGAATTTTGTGTTGAATCCTTTTTCTGACTCTTCTCGCTTGCGCTTTGGTGCGGGGTTGTGCAAGGTTGATATCGATTTCGATAGTTTTGCACGTTTGAGAAGTTCTTCTTCCTGTCTTCCAACTTCCCGCAACGTTTCTATGCAGTGATCATCATCGTTGAACTTGAAGTGGGATAGTCGACGAAGCATATTCTGTGGAAGTTTGCTTTCAACCTTAACCCTCCACGCTATTCCTGTGAGGCCGGCCTTAATGTTGAGATTTTCGAGGAGTAGAAGGTATGTATCGATTCTCCCCTTATAGATAATTTGATCCATTTCTTCTAGGGCTCGTCGTTCCTCTTCGATACCGATGTACGGTTTTATAATCTCTTGCCGAAAACGTTCCCACGTGGAATAGCTAGGGCTGTGAGTGTAACCACCTGAACCCCCCATGACCTTCCGGTATCTCTCCGAAAAAGGTGCTACCTTATTTCCCTTGGTCTTTCCTAAGGCAAATACGATGCGATGCGAGTGGTTCTCCCATTGCGTAGGGTTGGGATCGAAGTAATCTTCACATGCGGTCAACCAGTTTCTTACGTCTTGGTAATCTCCTCCTTGAAAGAAATAAGGAGTTTCCGCAGTGTTTTTTGTCAGTCGCTGAGAAGTACTAAGACTCTGCATGAATTCCAGGATTGCGCTCTTACGGGGAGAAGCATCTCTTGGAAGCGATGGTCATCGAGCATTGCGTTCTGGATGTCCGCCTCTCCTGCCCCTGCCATCTCCTCCATTTTTGTCGTTATCATCGTCCTCATCGTCATCTGGGTCGGGATCTCCACCAGTATTTCCTGGCGGAGGTGGTGGTTGGTTGTTTCCTCCTTGATCAACTTCCTTTCCCTTATTTTGTCGGGGAGTTGAAGCTGATTCTTTGTCAGGGTTGATACCATCCGGCAGTATCCAAGGGTTGTGTTGACCTCGGTTAGAAGGCCCGGGGTCACCGTCACCACTATCCGTTGGAGGAATGGTATAGTAAGATTTTTCATCACGATCGATTCTTACAGTTAAGGTCTGTATTAAGGCTTGAAATTCGAACCGTTGCTTATCAAGGAGATCTCTTGCTTCTTCACGATCCTTTTGTTGCTGAGCGGCAGCATCGTCCTTTTGTTGCTTTAGTAGCTGATCCACTCGTTCCTCGTGATCATGGAGGATTCGTTGCCAAGTAAGATCCTGGTTTATGAACTTATCCTTTAGTTCAAGAACATCATGTTCTAGATCTCATCTTGGTCTTCTGCCCTTTCCGCATCCTCCTTTTGCTTTGTTTCTTGTCATCTAAATTCTCCAGCTATCTCAGCTATTACACGTTCCCACATAACACGAATTGCCCCTTCGAGCATTAACAATGCTCGCCTACCATCGCTTAACTCCTTGCCGACAATCGTTTCGCCCCTTGCTAACCGGGTTTGTAGCAATTGTAGGTTGGCGTACTGTACCCTTGCATCGTCCGATAACGCTTCGAGAGCTATTTGATTTTCATCATGGCTCTGATGTATTGTCGACGAGATAAACTGGAATCCTTGGGCAATTTGTCGTTTAAGGAGTTCAGTAGGATTCGTGGGGTTTCTCGCGTGGTGTCTGCAAGTCGAACGGGAGGTTGACTTTCCAATCCGCAATGGTGCACTTGTGGATCGACTCATTGCTAATGAGCTTGGTCCGGGGGGAATCGTGAGAGGTCCAGATGATGGGGCGAAAGATGAAGCAAGCGGTGTGGAGCTTTCATCATCCATAGGATCTTCGGGTGATTCATCACGGGAGGAGGCTTCGAAAGGAAAAGGTGAACCAGGTTGGTTTTCCGTCATCCCGATTTAACAAGCCTGATAAGAATACGTTTTAGTCTTTCGTCTCTTGGAAGGGAATGGGTGACGAAGGGGCCCATATTTTGTATTCCACCAGTTTTGTTCAAAGGAATCGATATATTCTCGGTACTTTTTTGGGATTTGATCTAAGTGATCAATCGAAGGAGATTGATGAATAATGGTCTCCGGGGTTGACGATCGGGATGGGAGGGTTGGTGGGAGAGGAGGAGTGGAGCACGGTAGTGTAACTCCGCCTTCTGACTCTGGTTCCCAATTGTCCAAAGGTTCTTCGGTCGGTAGAGATGCGACAATGGCAGTCTCAGATGGGTTTTCAAGAATGAAAAAAAAGTTGTGAAGGATCAGACAGGCAATCCAGTCTGATCGCATGAGGTAAGGTTTGAGCCTTGGTGACAGAAGAATAACAATATAGTGTTACGGGGTAGCTAACATGGTAGGATTCTGAGCTAACTAGGCAAAGGATATTTGAGACAACGGATTAATAGTCAGGAAGGCTCGTCGGTAATTGTTTGATAAAGGTAAAGTAATAAAGTATAGTCAAATATCAAAGAGTTAGAATATAACTCGATAACTTGTTATATTGTTAAGGTCTCTTCTCCGTTGCTTGATGATTCTTCAACCACCAGGGGATAGGCCTACTATTTATACTAATGTTCATGCTACTTTGACTTCTCTAGTTGAGAAGTATCTTCTTAACAATTCAGTTCCTCAGAACATAGTGCGAATACTGGTTGACCCTGAAAACTTGCCCAACTCAACACAGAGAATCTCCCGAACTGCTATTTCATCTGCGGGTGTCGCCACTCCACCACTAGACAGTCTTCGATCTCTTCGTCATGATAGACTATAAATGAATATGCGGCCCCAATGCCTACATACCAATAGTAATATGGAATATGGAGTGATCAGTTCCAATATCCAGCTATCAAAGCATTATGCGGCGATCGCATATGCAACTAGAAAATGAGGGGAGTAGTATTCTCAAAACATCGTTCCAATCAGTTGAATCTATCTTGAAACGTGCTCTTATTTAGTATTCAGAGTCGTCTTCCAGATTCCTCTGTGAAGCTCATAACTTGGGGAGCTTGGGTTCGGATATATGGTCATCCTATGAAGCCATATACCTTCCTCTTAATTATTATGTAAGCTATTCCCGCTAGGGTAATAGGGACCTCCTCTGCAAACCAGCTATCTTGATATGGGATAAAGTGGGGGATCTTAGTTAGACGATCTACAACGACTAGGATCGCATTACAGCCTCTACTATCTGGAAGTCCTGTAATATAATCCATGGTTAGCTCATTCCAAGGGCAGTTGGAAATTGAGACAGGCTGCAGGCTGCCATAGGGAGCCTGTTGTGAGGGCCTGATCCTTGAGCAGGTATGACAATAGCGTATATAGGGCTTGATATATTCCCTCATCCCTGGCTATAAATAGTTGAGGTCAACGAGATTGAAGGTTTTCGTCACTCCTGGGTGTCCAGCGGACAGGCTATCATGGTGAGAACGGAGAATCATCAGCCGAAGTAAATCTGAATCAGGGACAAACATCCCTCCTCGCAAGTACAAACAACCTTATGATGTGCAGTCTGCGAGAGAGATCTGCCAGGAGTACCAGACACCATCCTCCAGTATTTGTAGAAGCGAGTTTGGGAATCGATCTTTAGTATATGCAGTACCTAGTTCCCTTACGAACTCAGCCAGGGGGGCTAAAATAACCGTAATTGCCAGCTTGGATGGGTTCAATACTGTCGGATACTGATGAGCCCGGCGTTTATGCCCCTCTTTAGCACGGTCTCCTGACCGACGTGTCAACCAGTCAGGCTTTCTTCCACTCTTTCCAGGCCCAAACATCATTTTCAAGTCAAATCCTGACAGGAGCTTGGCCCATCGAGCCTGTCGACGATCTAACATCTGTGCCGTCATAAACTATTCGCTGTTTTTGTGGTCAGTTAGAACCGATATAGTAAACCTAGCTGCTTCCAGATACTTCCTCCATTCTTCTAGTGACAACCCGACAGCTGACAGTTCCTTGTCGTCAATCAAACAATTACATCGGGCTGGTGATATTTTCTTAGAAAAGCAAGCCACTTGTTGGAGAATTCCAGTATCATTCATCTGTGACAACACGGCGGCATACACGAAGTCTGAAGCATCTGTTTCTACAATACTTGGATGTGCAAAGTCATAGCGAGCCAGTATTGGAGCTGTAGTAAATGCTACTTTAAGCTGGGCAAAGGCTTGTTGATGGACTGTACCCCGAACAAAGGGGATGTCCTTGCCCATTAATTTCGTCAAAGAAGCAACAAATTTCGAGTATCGGTGAATAGAGCGCGGATCGAAATTGGCACCACTGAGAAAGGACTGTACATCTCTGAGCCGCTTGAAGATCAGCCACTCTGTGATGGCTGTATGCTTGTCCTTATCCATGCCAATACCAGTAGGGGATATCATAAATCCCAGATACTCTACCTGTGTTACCTCAAATCGCCATCTTTGTGGTTTACAGAAGAGATTATTGTCTTCCAGAATCTGTAGAATTCTACGAACATGTTACCTATGTTCTATCAGGTTCTCAGACAAGATGAGAATATCATCTAGATACACCGAACAGAAGTCATCCAGGTGGTCTCTCAAGATATCGTTCATAAAGTGCTGAAAGATGGCTGGAGCGTTTGTGAGGCCAAACAGCATTGCAGAATGCTCGAAGTGCCCGTAGCGTGTTCCAAATGCGTCTTCTACACTTCACTACTCTACATCTGTACTAGGTTATAAGCACCTCGTAAGGCTAACTTTGTGTAGATTCTTGCCTTTCCAACTTGATCCAGTGTTTCCTGAATGAGCTGTAATGAGGAGTGATTGTGTACAGTGATTGCGTTTAGACCACAATAGTCTACACAAAGCCTATGAGAGCCATCTTTCTTCTTCACAAAGAGGACGGGCACACAGGCTAGGGTGTTTGATGGTTGAATAAACCCATTGTTCAAACTTTTATTAAGGAACTCGCGAAGTGCCGTGAGCTCTAATTCTGACATTCCGAACAAAGGGCACAATGGGGGTTGCATGCCGGGTTGAAGTGGTATTTCGTGATCAATCTCGTGGTTGGGTGGAAGCCCGCTTGCATCTATTTTGCTAAAGAGTTGGAGAAAGTTCCAATATCATTCCGGTATTAGCTCTGTCATAGTAGCAGCAACCTGGCATATACCAGTTTCGCTCACTTGAAGCTCAAATACCTAAAGATCTTCCTTCTCAGTCAAATCGTAAAATTGAGTAGTATGAAGAGCAAAAATAGTCGGATGCATGAGAATTGCACGGCAGATGCCAGGTCGGGAAATCAGATTACCATGTTCAATACACGTTTTAAGGCAGAAAAGTGAGTCAAGACTAATTTTATGCAACCTCCTGTCGGTCTGAACATCGTGGTAGCGGAGCCATGGAACGCCAAGTACTATAGGGTAATGGCCCACATCAGCAAAAATAATACCTTGCGTCCTGTGCGCCCCGTGCGTGTGACGCCCGGGACGTCGGAATGCTAATCGCGAATCAGGACGTAACGTCGGATCGACGTCGCGTCCTGACTTTGCATCACCTAGCGCCATCCGTCCTGACGCCATCCGGACACGGACCCCTACGTCCTGTGCGTCCTGACTGCGTCTGGTGCTCCTCTATTACCTCCTGACTCCCCCTGATCTACGACTCTTCCGTTCCTACT